>Ga0209348_1001924_pt1 | contig 9973 bp, 9 predicted proteins | sample ETNvirenome_2_30_FD_184065 | JGI IMG/M metagenome (GOLD analysis project Ga0209348, IMG submission 184065) | Marine viral communities from the Pacific Ocean - ETNP_2_30 (SPAdes) (version 2) | ecosystem: Environmental > Aquatic > Marine > Oceanic | place: Pacific Ocean | collected 2013-06-22 | reverse complement strand
TCTAGCGTACGAATATGTGGGTGTTAGAATAAGCCCTGTTTCTTTAGCCATAACTGGCAACATTTTTACTAACAAAGTCTCCATAACTTGATCAGCATAATGTGAATAAGTATTAGGCACTTGTTGATCAGACCAGGTTCCAAATAGTCCTGTGTCATATGTTATATTGTTTTGATACATCCATTGCACAGCATCACGTTTTAGCAAAAAATAATTAAATATAAAATTTGCTAATTCATAATTAAGCGCACCTTTTATTACTTGATATTTATTGAAAGCCATGTTGTACAAAATTAAAACTTACTGATATTCTTAAATCGTTTGATTTATTTTCTTCCACTGCATGCCACAACCATGCAGGAAACATTATAATTCGTCCTTGTTTTGCGTCTATCTGTGCTTCTCTCCACAAATTTTTAGGTGGTATTTCTTTTACTCTTGAGGGCATTGTAGTTTGAATTCCTGGTCTTGGATCATAACAACTAAGCTTACCACAATTTTCAGGTGTCTTTACATAATAAACTCCACTAAATAAACTGTTTGGGTGAATGTGAGGAGCGTTGTACGCACCTGTTGGATTTATATTTGCCCACATGTTACCTAGCACAGGTTCTCTAGCCAACCACTCTTCTTTCCAAACATGGTGCATCATAGAAAACAATTCGTCTACTAAACCTTTAAATTGAGGCATCTGTTGCATATTAGTTGGCGAGTGCCAACCTTTTCTATTTGTTTTAGTTACACCAGGATCTTGTTTGGACCATTTAATTATTTCTTCTTCAAGAAATTTATTATCAAGTTGCACATCTTTACCGTATATTATAGTTGGAAAAAATTCTTCTTTGATCATCTAAAAGGTTTACCTCCAAACCAAACAACAAGAGATTGTCTTATCCCTCGTTTAACAGGGTTAACTCTGTGATTTAAAAACGATGCAAATACTATTGCATGACCTTGTTTAAGTTCTGCATATTTACCAGGTGCCATTAACTCTAAATCACCACCTTCAAACTCTGATGGATCATTCAATAATAATGTCATAGATATTTTTCTAACTGGTGGTTCGTGTTGCATGTTCACATCACAATCCATATGCCAGTCATAGAAGCCTCCCTCTGGATACTCTGTAAACTGTGCGTGTTCTGTGACTCTAATATCTCCAAAACCAAAATGATTTTCATTTGCTGTTTGTATAAATTTATTAAGATCTTGATACATGTGTCCCATTTCTTGAAATGGTATCCAGCTGATTGTAGTCACTCTTTTTTTAGTGTCTACACCTCCACCTTTTTTATTCATACCTACTTGTGCAGTTTGTGGTGGTTGACGTTTACCACATTCAATAATCTGTTTACATTGATCTGGTGTAAACAAAGGCGTGGTCGTTTGAATAATCCAACTTTTCCATTTTGGTTCTGTTATAAGTTTATTTTCATACATTAGCTTACTCCTCTATTTCTTATTGGGTCATAGTGAACATCCATATTTGCTGCTAAAGTTCTTCTAGAACCTGGTCCATTAAATGGATAAACTGTGTGTCTCATATCATATGGAAAAATAAAAAAATCTCTTTCTTTAATTTGTGGTTGATAATCTATGTGAGCAAATTGACCAGACGCTGAACCTAATATTTGTAGTCTACCATTTTGTGGTTGACCTGCTGCAGAATATTCTACACCAAAACTTTCTGGTAGTTTTAAAATCATTACACTAGATAGACCTGTAAACAAAGATCCTTGATGGACATGAACTGGATTATACTCGTGTTGAAACATTTGATTTATCCATATAGAATTTAAATGAAGTTTGTATTCAGAAATTTTATTCCAATCTAAGTAGTGTCTAAATTTAATTTCAAACCACTGTAATACGTCTTGTGGTAAATAATTATGCTTAGTCATTTTTTCACTATCCTCACCATTAAAAAATAAACTATGTTCTTTTTCTATTTTACCTACAAGTTGTTTATTAGCAGGTTTTAATTCTGGATAGTTTGTTTCATAAATATGATTAATAACATTATAAACATCTAAAGGCACTTTGTATTTAATAACTGACTGACCTAAAAATACAAAACTAAAATCTGATGTGTCCATATTTTTGTTTTATCCTTTCTGGAATTTTTTCTATGTAAGGGTTATATACTTTTCTTATGGGTCCATCAAATAGTTTATGCATATTATCACCAACTATTTTATCATCGTAAGATAAACCATTTACAGATACTTGATCTAAATTACTAAACCTATGATTAAAATATGGCTCATCTATAAATTTATAAATTTTTCTAAATTCTTGTTCTGGATTATTGACCATATCATTATACTTTACAAAATGACATAACTCTGGATAGTTATATGCATTTTTTATAGCCTCCAAATCTTTTGCTATAGCACCTTCTTTGTTCATTAATCTAGAAATTTTTTCATCATCTGTTTTTAAGTTTAATCTATTTATAAACGCGCTAGAATTTTCTGTGTACCACTTTACATAAGATGCAAGCACGTCTATTAAATCTCTTAATAAAACTATTACCTTAAAAGGTTTTTTAAAATGTTTTTGTATTAATGTTATATTACCAGGTGTCATCACAGGTCCTCTATCAATTATAATTCTTTGAGGCCAATCTTTGTAGTATGTGTCATATACAGTATCTAACACATTATCTAAAGATTTATGATCTGGATAATTTAAAAACACATCTGTATTCTTTAACAAAAACACATCCTTCATTATTTCTAATGTAATAGAATTAGGAGTCGCTGCTATGTCAGGATTTTGATTCATAACACTTGCAAACAAAGTGTTACCCGATCTTGGCATTGCAACTAAAAAGAATAATTTTTTATTTTTCTTTTTCTCCGAGGTCACTTGTTAATTGTTCTTTCTTGTTGTAAATCATTTCTCCTGATTTCTTAACTCTTTCTATAGTTTGTAACTGACCTAACACATTAAATACTTCTGGTTGACTAGAACCAGATGTTAGTGTTTCTGCTTTGTTTTTCATTACTAGATGGTAAGAATCTAATTGGTGTCTATTAACATCTTGAGTATCAAATGATCCGTCATCAAATTCTTTTTTTAGTGTAGACCAAAGTTTGATTTCTCTCATTCTATCACGTGCTATTAATTGCATGTTAGCTAAAGTATATCTAGCTTCATCTAAATCTATTTTATATTTTTCTAGTTTATATTCGTCTTGCTCAGTTTCTATTTTTTTCTCCAACCATTTAACTTTAGCCTCACTTCTTCTACAATCAAATGATAGACTCATTAAGTTTTCTAAAAATACGTTTTGTTCTCTAACACACTGCCAATACTTTGAAGCTTTAGTTGGATACTTTGCATCTTGCAACACAGACATTCTCATTTCTGTCTCTGTTCTAAATACTTGTTTCTTGGTCCATGTGTCACGAAGCTCGGCTGTCATTTCTTTAAACGCCTTTACATCTTCTGGATCTAATAAATTATTTAAGCTTGGTGCTTCTTTTTCTATTAACGCATGTATATTTCTTTTTTCTGTCATAATAATCCTTTCGTTAGTTAATATATACTTTATTAACTAGATGTCAATATTCTTGCTACAGTGGTTTCAGATCCACCAGTAAATTCTTCTGTTGCTGTGCTGTTTGATGGTCCAGAAAAAACTAAACCAGTTGTATTGTCAGCTGTGTTTGTTCCTGCAGCATGACCGTTTGGTCTTGATGTTGCTTGATTAGCAACGTTTGCCCAACTTGTGCCATCGTACTGTTCAGTCATTACAGCTGCTGCAGGATTAGCAGGAGGGTTAGATCTTGAGACTGCATAAGCAGAAGTTTGAATTCCTCCTCCTCTTATAAAATCTCCAGCTATAATTAAACTTCCACTTGTTGTCCAAGAAGAGCCATCGTACTCACATGTGAGACTTGAATCTGCAAGAGGACTACCACCGTATCCACCAAAACCTAAACCTGCCGTTTGAGTGCCACATGCACCGCCATTTACCATGACAGCTGGATAAGTACCGCCTGATGTCCAACTAGATCCATCATAATTAAAAGTAGTATTTTTAAGACTAGTATATGGTTGAGATCCTCCAAAAACAACAGCAGCAGTAGATACACCAAGTCCTATTGGTAATCTGTTTGCTCCAGGTAAACTAGTTCCGTTAGACCAACTAGTTCCATCATACTCTTCAACAGCAGCTGTATCAGCAGGAGGAGCTATACCTCCAGAGGTAATTGCAGCTGTTTGAGTTCCAGACCCAGCCATATAACGTCTTGCTGTGTTTAAATTATTTCCTTCAGTCCATGACGTACCATTGTATTCTTCTGAATTATTAACATGACTACCACCGCCTGTAGATCCACCATAATACAAACCAGATGTTTGAGCACCTGCTCCTTGTCCATGTGACCTACCAGTATTTAAAGATCCGCCAGTTGACCAAGAGGCACCTGTAAGTGTAGCCGTGGTTGAATTATATTCTTCTGTTGCTGCAGATGATGTTGGATTTCCTGCACAAGCATAAGCTGATTGAGCAGTGCTTTGAGAAGATCCTGCGTGTGATTCTCTTGCTGTGGATAAAGAAGTTTCTGCTGCAAAAACACTGCCATCGTAAGATGCACATGTGTTTAATGCAGTTCCTCCTGGAGCGATTGCTCCACCAAAAACTATTGCTGTAGCGCTTGTTCCTGAAGCTGCAGCGTTAACGTTAGGTGTTGGATAATCTCCACCTACAGACCAAGTAGAACCATTATATTCTTCAACTAAAACACTAGGACTAAGTTTACCACAAACTGCTAACGCGGCTGTTTGAGTTCCGCAAGCAGCTAAGTATCCTCTTCCTTCATTCATATCTCCTGAAGCAGTCCAAGATGTACCGTTGTATTCAAAAGTATTATTTGTTAATGACGCTGGAAAATATCCTCCAAAAGAAACTGCAGCAGTTTGTGTGCCCGCTGCTCCTCCTGCAAAATAATCTTGTGGATAAGCTCCACCTCCTGTCCAAGAAGAACCATCATATTCTTCTACACTATCAAAAGTATTTGGAGATGAACCAATATCATATCCTCCAATTATTACAGCAGCTGATGAAGGTCCTGCCATTTGCGTATCAAATCTATCTTGTGACATGTCACCACCATTGTGCCAACTAAATCCAGAATATTCTTCTGTTTGATGGTCTCCTTGTGATGCTGCATCTCCATCTCTTCCACCTGCAAATATACCAGCAGTGGTTGTACCACTACCACCTGGGGCTCTTCTTTTAGTAGTTATGTTTCCTGAAGTCGACCAAGCCTTTACTTGCACCAAAGACTTCAATACATCTGAGCCCGAGTTATACCAAACCTGTCCTTCGTACGACGAATTCAAAGTTGGATCCGCGGAAAGTTCTTTTACTCTTTTACCGTATATATCTTCGTAGGTAGCCATTTAGAAAATCCTTATGGTATTACTACGTCAACTGGTCTAGGATTATTTGGATTAGCTTTTTCCTCATCTGTCTGACCGTCCCATGCAGCTTGTGCTGCTTGAACTTCAGCGTCTACTAAAGCTTGTGCTTCTGCTTTAGTTTTTTCAACACCGTTTTTATCAGCTAACCACATAGCGCCATCGACGTTGTTTCCAACCATCCAGACGTTTGCAGGATAACCTCTAATAAAGAATTTTTGTCTGTCTTGTGCAGTTATAAATCCTTTTCCAGTGTTAGTAGCTACTCCATATATAAAGTGTGCCATAGTTTAGTCCTCCTTTTTAATTTTATATATCATATTAATTAACTTTGTGTAAGTGTTTTTACGTTCAGCCCCGAGCTTCCTCCCGTAAATTCTTGATTGGTTGTAACGTTCGCAGTTCCATTTCCACCTAAAGCAAACCACATATCTGTGCTAGTTCCAGCAGAAGAACCTGATGATTGCACTGCGTTTAACGCAGGTGCTGATGTAAAAGATGTTCCATCGTATACTTGACAAAAAGAAGTTACAGCAGGCAGTTCATTACCTGCAACCATAATAGCAGTTTGAGTACCACCCAAACCTGGTTTTTGAGCAGCTATTAACAACGAACCACCATTTGACCAATTAGTTCCATCATATTCTTCGACAGCGTTAGTAACTGGTGGAGTAAAACCTCCGATAGCAATCGCTGCAGTTTGTGCAGCACCACCCATTCCACCATTCATTCCAAATCTAGCTGTAGTCATATTATTTACTTCTGAAAAAGATGTTCCATTATATTCCTCTGTATGAGAAACTGCATTTACAGGTCCTGGAGGATTATTTCCTCCAAACATAACAGAAGCTGTTAATGTACCTGCAGAACCGCCAGCGTTTCTAGGATAATTATTTAAACCACCTGGAACGTTTGACCAAGCTTCTCCATTCCATTCTTCTGTTTGGTTACCACCAGAACCACCAGCTTTTACACAAGCTCCTTGTGTTCCTGTAGAAAAATGTTGTTCAGCATGAGTGTTTACATTTGGTCCAGCTACAAAAGTGTCTCCGTTATAAAATTCTGTAGAGTTTACTGATCCTGAAATAGCTATACCTGCTGCTGCACTTCCTCCAGATCCAGGATTGTTTCTAGCAGTGTTAGCTGCATTACCAGTGGCCCATGCTCCTCCTACAAAAATATTAACTGAATTGTTCCATTCTTCTGTTATACTTGTAATAGCTGTAGCAGCTCCACCAAAAGCAACTCCCGCAGGTTGAGTTCCTGCTGCACCCATATCTCTTCTGGCTGTAGATAAATCTGAAGTTTCCGACCAAGTAGAGCCATTATATAATTCTGTTTTAGTTAAATTAGAAATTGGTGTTGGGGATCCTCCACAAGCCAAACCAGCGTCTTGAGTACCAAAACCTGATAATCTATATCTTGAAGTTCCTAAACTACCCCCTGTTGTCCAAGAAGTACCATTATATTCTTCTGTAGCATTAGTAGGAGCCGTAATAAATCCTCCAAATGCTAATCCCGCAGTTTGAGTACCTGCTCCTGCTAAATCTCTTCGAGCAGTTCCCATATTGTTACTAGCTGTCCAACTTGTTCCATTATATTCTTCTGTATCATTTGAAACAGTAGGACCAGATGAAAGACCACCAAATGCTAGAGTGGCTGTTTGAGTGCCAGCTCCTGCAAGTTGTTGTCTACCTGTATTTAAATTATTTTGTTCAACCCAAGAAGATCCATCATATTCTTCTGTTTCATTTCTAAAAGGACTTCCACCAAATGCTAAAGCTGCTGTTTGTGTACCTGCCCCTGCAAGTGCTTGTCTAGCAGTATTTAAAGCACCACCATTTGAAAAACCTGAACCATTATATTCTTCTGTATTCGCAAGAGCGGTCGTATCTGCACCACCAAAAGCCAAAGCTGCTGTTTGTGTTCCAGCGCCAGCTAAATATCTTCTCTTTGTAATTAAATTACCACCACTAGACCATGCCTTTAAATTAAAAACACTTTTAAAAGTTTCACTATTTGTGTTGTACCAAATTTCTCCTTCGGTAACTTCTGCTGTCGGATCAGTTGATACTGCTTTAATTGATCGTCCGTGTATGTTTCTATATGTTGTCATAATTAAGCCTCTGTACTAAAATTTTTTAAATTTGCTGTTGTTGATTCAGGAACAAATTCTTCTGTTTTATTTGATATTCCTGGACCAAAACCACCAGCTATTAATCCAGTAGGACCTGCACCATCTCCTGTAGTCGCTGATCTACCATTTGAAATTGTAGGTTTTGTAGCCCAAGTTGTTCCATCATATCCTTCACAAGTTGTAAGATTTGGAGCTCCTCCAACATAAAAAGCAGAGTCTTGTGTCCCGTAACCTGCACCATTATTTCTACCAGTATTTAAATTATTTACATTTGACCAAGCTGTACCATTGTATTCTTCAGTTCCATCTGTGTCAGGACTTGAGCCAAAATAAGCCGCCGCTGTTTGTGTGCCTGATCTACCACCTTCTAATCCTGCAGTATTTAAAGAACCTCCATTAGTCCAAGAAGTTCCGTCGTATTCTTCTGTAGCGCTTCCCGCTGTAGCAGCACCAGGAGCACCACCTGTTCCACCACCAAAAGCTAATCCAGCCGTTAAAACTCCTGTGGCTTTTATATATCTTCTACCTGAATTTAAACTTCCACCAGATGTCCAGCTTGTTCCACCATACTCTTCAGTTGTTGTAAGTTCTGCGTCTCCAGGTGTTCTTCCTCCACAGGCAACACCAGCTGTTTGAGTTCCAAAACCACCCATAGAAATTCTAGCCGTTGACATATCATTTTGCTCAGACCAAACAGTTCCATTATACTCTTCAGTTTTACCTGTTTCATTTAATCCTGGAGATGATGTTTGACCACCAAAACATAAAGATGCTGTGGTTGCATTTGATGAATTTGATCCTGCTAAATATCTTCTAGCTTGTGACATGTTATCGATTGATATCCATGCCCCTTGATTCACTACGTTTGTAGAACGATTATATTCTTCTGCTACATTCGCTGATGATCCTGGAGGATGCGAAGTTCCGTTAGCAGATAAAGCAGCTGTAGCACTTCCTAAAGATGCGCCAGCTCTAATTCCATTAATCATTGTTGCAGGAGTTGTTGTCCAACTTGTTCCATCGTATCGTTCTGTTGCTCCTGTTCCTGGAGGAATAAAACCTCCAAACACTACACATTCAGTGGACGTACCTGCCGCTCCTGCTAATCTTCTACCCGTATTTAAAGGTGCAGCATTAGCTGTCCAATTTGTTCCATCATAATTTATGGTAGGTGAACTAACAATACCACCTGGAGAGTTTATAGCACCTCCGAAAAAATAAGCTGCTGTTTGAGTTCCAACCATACTTGCTTGTATTCTTTTAGAAGGGACTACATTTTGAGCAGTCCAAGATGTTCCATCGTATTCTTCTGTATTATCTAAAGCAACAGTATTGTCATAACCAGCTGCAGCTAAACCTGCTGTTTGAGTTCCACAACCTGTTAATTGTTGTCTAGCAGTGTTTAAATCATTTTGTTCTGAAAAAGATGTCCCGTTATATTCTTCTGTTTCTCCTGCATTAGCAGAACCAGGACTTTTACCTCCACCAAAATATAAACCTGCAGTTAAAGTTCCTGCACCTCCTCCGTATACTCTTCCTGTGTTTGCACTTCCACCACCAAGAAATCCAACACCATCGTATTCTTCACATTCTGTTCTGTAAGGGGATCCACCTACAATTACTCCAGAGGGTTGAGTTCCAAAACCAACAACACCATTTCCGTGCACTGTAGTTGTGTTTGCGGCACTAGACCATGCTTCAATAACTGCTAAACCTTTAAGTTGAGCAGATGTAGTATTATACCACATTTGTCCAGTTCTAGGATTTTCAGGATCAGAAGATACTTTGGTTATCTTCTGTCCTACTATTTCTTTGTAAGTAGACACTAATAAACTCCTTAATTATTCTTTAAGAGCCAACCTTGTGTTGAATCTGTAAAGACTAATGTGTTTGCTGCTCTTTCTGTTGAAACGGTTAAATCTGCTGTTGCACCGTTTATTTTTGATCCATTTCTAGCTATAGTGAGATTATTAGTATCAAAAGTTCCTGCGTAATCTATAAACGAAACTTCATCACCTATTGAAGGTGAACTTGGTAATGTTAAAGTCCAAGCAGTGCTAGTTGTGTTTGCAAAAACACCTTCACCAGCTGAAGCTGTATAGTCTCCAGTTTTAACTGCTTGCCATGATGTACCACCAGATACTTCTGCAAAAGATAAAGTACCTGATCCGTTTGTTTTTAAAAATGTGTCTGCTGATCCATCAGCATTTGGAAAAGTTAATCCATCAAGAACGATATTACCAGATCCATTTGGACTTATTGTTATATTTCCATTTGCAGCGTCTGTAATAGTAATTGTTCCTGAGTCTGTTCCACTGTTTGTGCTTAATATTAAATCTGAAGCTCCACCGGTTGTTAATGTTAATGTCCCTGCACCATTTGAAGTTAAAACAGCTGCTGCTC
>Ga0209348_1001923_pt1 | contig 9974 bp, 7 predicted proteins | sample ETNvirenome_2_30_FD_184065 | JGI IMG/M metagenome (GOLD analysis project Ga0209348, IMG submission 184065) | Marine viral communities from the Pacific Ocean - ETNP_2_30 (SPAdes) (version 2) | ecosystem: Environmental > Aquatic > Marine > Oceanic | place: Pacific Ocean | collected 2013-06-22 | reverse complement strand
GTGCAGGTATTAGTGCAGCAAACTTAACTGGTCGAACAAGACAACAACAATTTTTCTACGCAGGATTTTAATTAAAAATGGCTAATCAAGGTTTACTTGCACAAAACAAACCCGCAGCGAACACGAACACGTTGCTCTACGGTGCTCATGTTGATAAATCTGCAAGCACGATGATCAACGTCGCTAATGACGGAACAGCATCAGACTACTCTGTTGCTCTTAAGAATTTTGATCAGAAGTTAGTAGTAAATGGTTCTGCAAACGCATACAAATTACATGAGTATGACGTCATCACTGCATATAAGATGACAGTTGACACTGCCTTTGACCCTGCAGCACAGGGTTTTTCTGGTGGTCTTCAAATTACGAGTGCTGATAATGAATCAAAGTTTAAATATGAATCTGCAATTATTCCTGATTATGTAGAACTCTTTGTAAAAACATTCGCTATTAGACAGGTTACGGTTCAAAGTGTTACTGGTACATTCTCTGTTGGTAATACTATTACTAAAGGTTCTGGTAGTGATACAACCACTGCAGTAATCTATGGTATTCAAGGAACTATTCTTCATATAGGTCCCTCTACTATTAATGGATCTGGTGCAGAATTTACTGCAGGTGATAGTATTTCAAACGGTGCAGGAGCATCAGCTACTGTAGCAACTGGTGGTGTGGGAACTGCATCTAATAAATTTGTATTCTCTAGCACATCAGGCGGAACTTATGACCTTCGTTTGATTTCTGCAGGAAACGGTTTTGAACTATTCAACGATAGATCATACAGATTTAATCTTGCTGACTCTACTAACTCAGGTCACGTTTTTGCATTATCAACAACTATTAATGGTGAGTGGGGTTCTGACGGAACAGCAGGTAACTCTGATGATGGATCTGAATATACCACTGGTAAAACTACTAATGGCACCATTGGTTCTAGTGGTGCATACATTCAATATGCTTTTAGTAGCACTACACCTACTTTGTTATACTGGTATAACTCTGTTACTGGAACTGCTGCTAACAGTAGTTTTGGTGGATCAGAGGCATATCTTACAACAACTTCCACTCCTACATTCAATGAATTTTATATCTATGATGTAGAAGGAACATGGACTAACTCTACATCTACTTTTGTTCAGAACAGTATTACATATACTGTTACTGCTCAAACTTCTGGAGCGTACGGTTACGTTCGTAGTTATAGTGGTAATAATTTATATGTTATTAAAGGACTTAATTCAGCAGACTTTGCAGGTTCAGATACTTTCTTAGATAACCCTAAGTTATCTACTGCAACAAGATCTACTGTAACTGTAAGTAGTGTTGCTGTTGCAACTACTGCTGTGGAAAATAATTACATTATTCAAGGTGCAACTAATGCTGATCATGCGGTAGCAAAGAATACCTCTATTGTTGTTGGACCTGGTGAAAGATTGATTATCAACAGCACTACACAAAACAACACCTTCTCCCTTATTGGGTTTGAAGATTCCTCAACTGCGTTCACTCCCCGAACATTCGGCAGTTAAATAAATACAAACAAAGCGGATAGGTAATGTCACTAACTAGACTAAAGAATATTATTACGTCCAGAACTGGACGTATCATATATGTCAACCCTGACGATTTCGATGCATCAGATGCTATTGATAACAGGGGAAACTCTGCTTTGCGTCCGTTTAAAAGTTTGCAAAGAGCATTCTTAGAAGTAGCAAGATTTTCATATAGAGTTGGTTTGAGTAATGACGAGTTTGATGCTTTTAGTATCATGCTCTACCCTGCTGAATATATTGTAGACAATAGACCAGGCGATGTTTTATACACAAACGTTGCACCTATTGATGCAAACTCAAACTTAGACTTAACTTCTCCTAACAATGTTCTCTACAAATATAACTCTGTTGAGGGTGGCATTATTGTTCCAAGAGGTTGTTCATTGGTTGGAACTGATCTTAGAAGAACTAAGATTATACCTAAGTATGTTCCTTATCCTACTACATATGCTGCCAAGGGCATTAACACAGAAGATCAAGTTCCTCCAAGGACAGCGATCTTTAAAGTAACTGGTGGTACATATTTCTGGCAGTTCTCCTTCTTTGATGGTGCTGAAGAGGGTGTATACTTCAAACCTGATTCTACTGAAACATTAGCACCTAAGTTTTCACATCACAGACTGACTTGTTTTGAGTTTGCTGATGGTCTTAATCCATTATCAACTCTTATTTCACAAGGAACAGTTCCCTCTGCTGATTACTCTGCTGTATCTAATATCCTGCAGAGAACTGATTTAGAGATTTATTATCAGAAAGTGTCGAAAGCTTTCGCAACTATCCCTGATACATCTGGAGATCCTGCAACTGACCAGATTCAAGCAAGGGTAGAAGAAAACCGTATTGTAGGTCCTATCTCCGATGAATACCGAGTCCTTCAGATCACAAGAAATGGACAGACAGCTACGGCTGTCACTGTTGACGAGTTTGATAACCCCAGAGACCACGGATTTTCTGTTGGTGTTAACATCAACGTTAGTGGTGTTACAGGATCAACTGGATCGCAATCCGATCTTGATGCAGGAGTTTATAACGGGTCTTTCACCGTCACTTCGGCATCGGGTAACGTCTTCACTTACCAAATGCAATCAGTCCCCTCAGGAAACGCAGTCGGATCAAACATAACTGTTAAAACTGAGATTGATACTGTTGACTCAGCATCACCATACGCATTTAACCTATCACTTAGATCAGTGTGGGGTATGAACGGTATGCATGCAAACGGTGCAAAGGCAACTGGTTTCAAATCAATGGTTGTGGCACAGTTTACTGGACTGTCACTACAAAAAGACGATAGAGCATTCGTACGTTATAATGCTTCAACTGGAAACTATGACAATGCAACAGCAGGTGATGGTGCACACTTAGATGGATTTGCTGAATATAGAAAAGGATGGGGTCATGAACACATCAAGTGTAGTAACGACTCATTCATACAGGCAGTTTCTGTGTTCGCTGTGGGATATCAAGGTCACTTTACTTCATTGAGTGGTGGTGACATGTCAATCACCAACTCCAACTCTAACTTTGGTAACACTGCTCTTAGATCAGCAGGATTCAAAGCAAAAGCATTTTCAAAAGATAAAGCGGGTGCGATCACACATATCATTCCTCCAAAAGCACTCAATACAATTTCAACAACTGCAACAGGAACTAATGGTTCTTTAAATATTACTCTTGCTAATGATGGATCAGTAAATGGTCTGATTCAAGGTATGACTGTATCTGGAACAAACATTGCTACTGGTGCAACCGTTAGTTCTATTAACACAAATACTAGAGTAATCACGCTCTCTGCTGCAAATACGGGAACTGTTAACGGGAACGTAATCTTTGGTGAAGAGACATCTGTTAACTGGGTCAACATTGATATTCAAAGAACTAAAGTAATTAACACTGCACTTTCTGGACAAGGTGGAACACCAGGCACAAGACTATACTTATATGGTTACACTGTTGAAGCGTCTCCTCCAAATACTAGAGTTCAAGGTTTTACAGTCGGAGCAAGACAAGATGGAACTGGAGCAAGTGCTATAGCAGATAAAATTAACTGTTTGTTAGTTGCTCAAGGTGCATCTTCTGCAACTGTGCAGTCAGCAAGCATATCACCTTATGGTCCTAGTGTATCTGGTCTCGCTGCAGGGGCAACTGGATCCCCATTACAATATGATAGTAACACATACACTATCAATGGTGTTGCAGGTTCAGTCGGTGGTTGGTATCTAAGTGTATCTTCTACTAATAACGGTATTTACGAAGCGTTAGCAAATAATACACAATACAATACAGTCAGTTTTACTCCTACTACATTCCTTAAGAGGATTCCTGATCCAAGAGACTTACAAGATAGAACATATCGCGTACGTTATGTAATTGATAAGGATAAGACTAATCCACTACCTAGAGACCCTATCTCTGGTTTCGTATTACAACCTCTGAATAGTGATACTACAACATATAACTTACAAAGATGTTTTTACATATATGATATTGAGACTGTTCAAAAGTTTGAAAGAGGTGTTAGTGACGGTATTTACTATCTAACATTACTATGCGGATCAATCGCACCTACTACATCTAACTTTGATGATAGAAAGTTCTCACAGAACGTTAACGAAGTTTATCCTACATTCGACAGAGATAATCCAGTTGCTGACCCTGCTGCTGCAGTTTCTGTTGCTGATAATGTTACCATAGGTCTCGTCAATGCAACTGATGGTGCTACACCAACACCTGCATTAGATCCTAAGAGATCTATTACTAAGGAAGGTATTGTATTCCTACTGACTGATACTGGTTGGCAAAATCCAGGTTCAACTCCTGCTTATGACTCAGTTAACGGACGTCTTGCAGGTATCGAACTGACTGCACGGGCAGGAGACGAAGAAACCCGTAAGATTAATATTAGACAAGATAACTCTGGAGTGGTTGCACCAATTAACGTAGAGTTTAGACGACACTCAATTATGCGTTCTGGTAACCATACCTTTGAATATCTTGGTTTTGGTCCAGGTAACTACTCAACTGCGTTCCCTCAAACTCAGGTAGAAACATTATCACCCGAACAGATCCGATTCTCTCAGTCTATTAAAGAAGAAGGAGGAGTTGCATTCTACTCTGGTCTTAACAGTAATGGTGATCTATTCATTGGTAACCAAGTTATTAACCCTGTTACTGGACAGATCACTAACGAAGACATTGCACAGTTAAATGTTGTTGGTGAAGAGAACACAACCATTGAAACGTTCTCTGAATTAGTATTGACTGATAAACTGACTGTTATTGGTGGTGCATCTAACGCACTTGAATCAATCTTTGCAGGTCCTGTCACATTCCAAGGTCAATCTACATTTACAAACAACATAACTGCTAAGAAATTTACCTATAATAACCAAGATGGTACAGTTATTAAACAAACCTTACTAGCACCAGAAGATGCAAGTGGACTCCCCGATTTTAGTAATATCACAGGATACGATACGCCTGGTGATGGTGATATTGTTTACAACATCAATTGGTCACCTGGTAAGTCTCTTGGTTGGATTTATTACGGAGCTGCGTGGTATGAGTTTGGTATCACGGATACTGGTCAAATCAATGTTATTAATGACTCTGGTGTCACGAGGATTGGTCTTGGCGTTGCTCCTACGGCTCCTTACAGGGCAAACATCAACGGTTCAGTAAGGATTGATGGAGACTTAACAGTTACTGGAACTGGTGGTGTAACAGCTTCCAAATATAAGAAGAAAAGTTATACAGGAGACGGTAACCAATTAACTTTTGCTATTAGCACATACTCTGGTGGTATTCAGCACACTGAAAATTCTGTCATAGTATTCTTGAATGGTGTTGCACAAATTCCTGGCACTAACTACACAGTTGATTCTAATGGTGCAAACGTGGTATTTTCTTCGGGAGACGCACCTTTATCTACAGATCAAGTGCATATTCTTGAATTACCTATCTAAATAATAAGGAGGGTCGCAACAGAACATGGCTATTACAAAGATTAGTGGAAATCAAATTTCCCAAAGCACAAGTGCAATCATCACTACATTAAGTTTTTTAAGCACTAACTCAGTGTTTAGATTACCTGCAGGTTCAACTGCAAATAGACCTACAGGTGTATCTGTAGGAACTTTGCGTTTTAATACTTCACTAGACTCTGCAGAAATTTACAAGGCAGATGATGGAACTGGATCCGCAGGATGGTCACCTGTTGCAGGTGGTGGTCCTTCTCTTGGAACGGACAGTATCATCAGAACTAACCCTACTACTATTTCAGAAAATATTACAGTCGGACCTTCAGCAGGAAATGAGTTTGCAAACGGAATGAGTGCAGGTCCTATCACAGTAGCAAATGGTTATACAGTTACAGTAGAGTCAGGTGGGTCATGGAGTGTAGTATAAATGAAACTCAACGTTGGGGAAATAAGAGGATTATTAGCAAACAGTTATAATATAACTGTTCCTTCAGATTCTGCAATTAGTTTTGAAACTGGAGCTCAATTAACGCATACTACTTTAGGAACCAGTCACATGGTAGTTCCTTATGGCACTACTACAGAGTGGGATAATCAAGTAAGAGTTCATCAAAAAGATTTTTTGAATGGACAAATGCGATGGAATACAACAGATCAACAACTTCAATTTTATTATGATGGTTGGATGAATATGGTGACTGGTATTTCTTTAGGAGATCTTGGAACTCAAACAAACCCTGCAGTAGATGGAAATGCATTAATGCGTGCAGGTAAGAGTAGTGGTGTATATTGGATTCAACCAGAGGGAGAGACAGCATATCAGATGTACGTTAATAATGATGATAATGGTGGTGGTTGGGTGTTGTGTGTTCATGCAAGGACATCAACCTGCCAAGATCATATGACTACAGGATCAGTTAGAATTAGTGGAACTACAGGTCCTAGAACAAATAATACATCTACAACTAAGATGGCGGACAGTTGGATTCAAGCATTACGCAATAGTTCCAGTTATACTGGCACTACAGCGTATTGGATGCACGCATTAGATTTCGGTCCTAAGAACGTTTTTATTTCAAGTGCAGCAACTGTAAATTTGAATAATAGTGCTTCCGAAGATAATCCTAGAACAAGAATCTCTACTACATATCAAGGGGGTCTCTCTGACAGAGGTCCTAATACAGGAACTAGAGGTTTCGGAGATCACCATACCTCTGGTGGAACATACTTTGCATACGGTAGACACCCTGAGTCAGGTAACAACTGTGGATTCAGAGAAGATACTAACGGTGCATCAAACGGATACTTATGGGTAAAGTAAAATGAGTAAAGTAACTCTTGGAGCATTAGGTGGTATTTCAACAACTATTGGACAGGTAACTTTACCTGCAGGAAATACTTTGACAGTTAATGGCGACATATATCATCATCACAATACTGCTGCAATGAAAGTACCTACAGGTACGACTGCACAAAGACCAAATAGTCCAGCTGCAGGTGTAGTGAGATTTAATACTGATGAAAATTACCTAGAAGTTTATGATGGTAGTGCATGGCAATCAGTCATTGGTCCTGATGCTGCTGCAACTTCTAATTTAGGAACTCTAGAAAACCCTGCTATTAGTGGTATGGCACTCAAGGCAGAGGGGTTACCTTCTGGCACCTATTGGATTAAACCTAATGGAAGTGTAAATAATTACAAAATGTATGTTGATAATGATCGCAATGGTGGTGGTTGGGTTCTAGTTGTTCATGCCAGAACATCAACCTGTCAAGATCACATCACTAATAGTGCTGTTCGTATCAGTAATAGTATAGGTCCTAGATTTGGTAATACTAGCACAGTTAAAGTTGAAGACTCATGGATGAACGCTATGAGAACTGTATCAACATACTCTGGTAGCACTCGATGGTGGTTGGAAGCACATGATTTTGGTAACCCTGCTAAGAATATGTTTGTTGATAGTGCTGCTACTGCAGATTTATCATCAAGTGCCAGTAATCAGAACGCAAGAACTAGAGTTTCTACTTCCTATGAAGGTAGTATCTCTGACAGAGGACCTAACACAGGAACTAGAGGTTTAGGTGATCATCATACTTCTGGTGGTACCTATTTTGCTTATGGTAGACACCCAGAACAAGGTAACAACTGCGGATTTAGGTCTGACAGTTTGGGTGCATCAAACGGATACTTATGGTTAAAATAAAATGAGTGTTTTAAACGTCGGCGAATTAAATGGATCTACGGAGAACAACCGAGAGATCAGAATGGAGACCAGTAACAACCTTGTTATCACTGGAACTCTTGCTCATAATCGTTTAAGCAGATTTACATTTCCTATTGGAACGACTGCAGAAAGACCAAGTAGTCCAGCTGCAGGTCATGTAAGGTATAACACAACTTTAGGGTACGCTGAGGTTTATAATGGTAGTGCATGGTATAGAGCAAGTTCGGGTATTCTTGGAACTGTAGGAACTGAAGGAAGTCCCGCAACAAATTCAGCACAACTTGTAGGACTACCTAGTGGTCTTTATTGGTTCCAACCAAGTGGTCAAACAAAATATCAAATGTATGTTGATAACTCTAGATTTGGTGGAGGTTGGGTCTTGATGGCATCTGTTAGAACATCTACATGTCAAGATCATATGACTAATAATGCTGTTCGTATTAGTGGAACTACAGGTCCTAGATTAGATAATACATCTACACATAAGATGTCAGACGCATGGATCAATGCTTTTGTAAATAATTCTACCTATACTGGTTCTACTAGATATTGGATGGAAGCAACTGGATTCAATAAAAATGTGTTCATTGATTCCAATGCTACAGTAGATTTACTTAGTTCTGCTAGTAATCAAAATGCAAGAACTAGAATTTCTAATTCCTATGAAGGAAGTTTAGATGATAGAAATCCTAATACAGGAACTAGAGGTTTTGGTGACCACCATACCTCAGGTGGAACGTACTTCGCTTATGGTAGACACCCTGAGTCAGGAAATAACTGCGGATTTCGTGAAGATACTAATGGTGCATCTAATGGTTACCTTTGGGTAAAATGATAAATAAAACATACAGGATTTTTTAAGACATGTCTGAAATTAAAGTAGATAAAGTTAAAGGTAGACAGGCACCCGCAAGTGGTCCTGAGGTAACCTTTGATTCGTCTGGAAACATATCTTTCGCAGGTAATATTTCATCTACTGGTGATGTCACTGCTGATGATGTTACAGTAAATTCAGTAATGCTGATCCCTCGATATGCAACGAGTGCTTTACCTTCTAGTGGAAATACAACTGGTAGCATTGCATATAGTACGGACGACGAAGTAATTAAAGTTTGGGACGGAACAGAATGGAAAGATGTCGGTAAGAGTGGTATGACATTATCTGGTGGATCAGTTTCAACAGCAGGTGGATATACTATTCATACATTTACAAGTGGTGGAGCATTAACAGTTGATGGAGATGGAACTATTGATGTTCTTTTAGTTGGTGGTGGTGCAGGTGGTGGAACTCGTAATGCTGGTCCTAACTCAGGAGGAACTGACGGAGGTTCTGGTGGAGGAGCAGGTGGTTGGGTTCAAGTATCAGGTATGCCTATCACATCTGGAAGTTATCCTGTTAGTGTTGGTGGCGGTGGTAATGGTTATCAGTCTGGACAAAATCCTGGTCAAAATGGTTCGCCTTCTACATTCAATGGTCTTGTAGCATACGGTGGAGGATACGGTGCCTCAGGTCCAGGTAATAGACCTGGTGGTCCTGGCGGTTCTGGCGGAGGAGCAGGAGGAGGTGGAGGTTCACCTGGTTCTGGTGGTTCTGCACAACAACCTGGTGCACCTGGTCAGTCTGGTTCTAATGGACATGGAAATCCTGGTGGTCCTAATCCTAACCAAGCATGTTACTCTGGTTCTGGTGGAGGAGGAGCAGGTGGAACTGGTGCGACTGGAGGAAACGGACGTCAAGCACCTGGTGGAAATGGAAGATCAAGTGTATATTCTGGAAGTAATACAACCTACGCAGGTGGCGGAGGAGGTGGCGGTGGTCATCCAGGTTCCTGTCGTGGAGGTAACGGAGGTTCTGGTGGCGGTGGTCACGGTGGCGTTGCTCCTCAGCGTTCAAATAACGGTTACGGTGGTGCAGGTAGTAATGGCCAAGGTGGCGGTGGCGGAGGAGGTGCAGGAAACCCTTGGCCAAATGGGTCAGGTGGTAATGGTGGTAGTGGTGTTGTTATTGTTAGATACCAAGCATCCTAATTCTGCAAAGTATATCGCATCAATCTTAGATCGCTTCATAGTTTCAATAGCATCAACAGGAGTTTCAACAATACATTCACCCGCAAGGTTAAAGGATGTATTGAACAAAATAGGAACCCCTGTTTTTTCATGGAAACAATTAATTAGTTGATAGAAATGAAAGTTTTGATCTGCATTTACTGTCT
>Ga0209348_1001921_pt1 | contig 9976 bp, 7 predicted proteins | sample ETNvirenome_2_30_FD_184065 | JGI IMG/M metagenome (GOLD analysis project Ga0209348, IMG submission 184065) | Marine viral communities from the Pacific Ocean - ETNP_2_30 (SPAdes) (version 2) | ecosystem: Environmental > Aquatic > Marine > Oceanic | place: Pacific Ocean | collected 2013-06-22 | reverse complement strand
GTAAGTGTTTTGTTCATATATCATATCCTGTGTAATTGACACGGTTTCTACTATTTTAAGGGTATCTTGTAGGGTTTGTAAATAGGCATCAGGCAACGTCATTTGCACCAAAGATTCTACACTTAAAACATCTGTTTTAGTCTTTTCCTTAGATTTTTTGCCCACATCTGTAGTTTTAACATTAGTCTTTTTACTGACGATTGTTTCTTTTTTGTCTGTTTTTTTCTTTTTATCTTTGGTTTTTTTGACAGATTTTTTGACTGCGGTTTTTTCGGTTGACTCTGATAACTCGCTTGTCTCATTTTCTGCAACATCTGTTTTTGTCGTTTCTGATTCATCTAAGCTCTCCTCTAATTCTTCTAATTCTTCTTGATTAACCTCGGCCATGTCCTCATCATGCGTGTCTTCATTATTAACTTCAGCGGGTTCCTCAATAATCTCTTCAACATCAACCTCAACAATCTCTGGCAATTCAATCTCAACAATTTCTTGTATTTCCTCAACTTCATTCAATGGTGCTAAATTATCTATATCTGGCATATCTATGGTTACGACAGGGGAAATATTTATTTCAATAGTTGGTTCAATTTGTTCAGGCATATCAATTGTTAAAGGCTCAGTGGTTATATTGACATTAATCGGCGTGACTTCAATTATTGGCTGTTCCAATATTATTTCATTAGTTACAGACACATCTAAATCAAGGCCACCAACAATGGTGTTTGTAATCTCTTGTTCTACAATCTCTTCAACAACCACAACCGACTGTGTTATGGGTTCTATCACTGGCTCCACTACAGGAGCCACATACTCTTCAATAGTCAAAGATAAACTTAGATTATCAATAATAGGACCCCACCAATTACCAGAGTTACCAGTATCGTTACCTGTAATGGTTAAGTTTAATGAAGTATCATCTGTATTAAAATCACCTGTCACATCTTTAGTAAAAGAATAACTCTCCCATCCATCTTCATAGGGCACAGCTATAGTTTCTGATAACACTTCTGCTGTTGATTCAGTTGATAGTGTAATGGTTGATACCACTGTGTCATCTGCACCAGCAGTACACCATTGACCTCCTGTATTACCACAACCAATAGAGTCGAAGTTCATATTGATTTCTTTTATTAAATGATTCTCAGACACGCCTGATATGTCCACATCTTGACTAATATTACCACCTTGATACCTAAATCTGACACTCTTGGATGCTGAACCAGAATAAGTTGCTGGGTCTCTTTTAACCTTGTTTTGGTTGTTATCAGACAACTCCCAACCACTGGTATCAGTTGTAAAATTTGGGTTATTGAGTAGGTTGTCCGTAGTCGTTGACTCGGCGTGGCTTACTGATATTGATGTGAATACCAGGAGCAGCCAAAAGATTACCTTGTTCATCTAGTTTTACCATCCCTCTTTCAATGTAAAGTTTTTTTGCCTCTTCTCCTATTTTACCATCAATTGGACATGGAGAGTTAGAGTCCCACATAGCCTGCCAAACTCGAGGATCTTGACATAAAATAGCTGTGGCAGAAACACGCAATCCAAGTTGAGCCATGGCCCGTGATAATTTAATGCGTTCACAAGTCTTGTCAATTACATGTATACCAGCAGAGGCGTTAAACAAACTTGTGCCTAGTGCACCTGACCTTACCACCACACACACGTCGCTACCTGAGCCAATAGAAAGTGATGGCGATATCGCTGATGCCGGTGGCTGGTCTTTGTAATAGATGTTGGACGTGCTATCTGCACTAAAACTGTCAGTTACATACAACAACAACCATGCTGTAAATAATATCAGAGCTGCTGTTGTATACCTCATACTATCCCCGTTGGAAAGATAGCCCTCATTCTAGCAAGATTAGCACCCGTCATTGGACTTTCAGTCAACGACGCTATGCCTTTGTTTTGGTTTGATACCATAGGGGCTTGATTTCTAGCTTGATCTGTAGCTACGGGAGCCATGTTATTCATTTGTGCTACATTAATTGGTTGTAATGAAAGCTTTGACTGATTATTTTTCATGTTTTCTTTATTTTTTTTAATTTTAAAATTGTCAATATCTTGTTTATCAACATTATCAAGTATAGAATTATCATCATCCAAACTTTTTACAGTTTGTTTGATTAAATTGTTAGGTTCCAAAACTTTTTTAGCAGTTGGTATAGTTCCAAACCCACTTGTTAGTGTGCCCTTAATAATTTTAGTTCCTTTGTCATAAAAAAACTTTTCTATTTCAGGTGTCCATTTGACATTTAAATGTAAAACATCATTTAATATGTCACCAAATTTTGGATTTTTAGTATTAATTTTTCTTAATTTTGCAAGTTGTTCTAGTGCGTCGGGTTGCACTATTAATTCTGCCAATCCTCTATCAAAACCACTTTGTGCAAAACCAAGTGCACCAGTCATTACTCTTCCTGCTCTAGTTAGTGGTGGAGCAATCCAAGCTCTTAAAAAATTAACGGTGGTTGTACCAATAAACAGATCTTTTTCTGGTGGAGCTTTTAAAGTCATTCTATTTAAAACAATTTTCATATCTTTTAAATTCTGTAAATATGCTTGACCTTTAGGTGTTCCTCCATAAAGCACCTCTAATAATCTAGCCTTACTACCCGCAGCGGGTGTCATTTTTGAATCACCAAGGCCATCTAATAAAGTAGCAAACTTTTCAGCACCCCATTTATCACCAGGTCTTGGAGGTTTTATGGTGGCAAAAATGTCATCTGCCACAATCATTTGAAGTGATTTCAACATGTCTTCGTTTCCAGTTTTATTAATTAAATTTATAGATTTTTGAAAACTATCTAAGTCACCTTTTTGCCAAAATGAATAAATTTCTCTTGGATTAAATGCTGTTGCTTTTGGACTAATTTTTACAAATTCTTCAAAAACTTCATTGTATTCTTTTCGTAAAGCAGTTATCTCTTTATTAAAACCACCAATTTTACTAATTGCTTCACTACCCTCTTTTCCAAAAAATTTTTCTATACTGTATTTGTATTTTGTAATAAAATCATCATGAGCTTTTTTATTGAATTGTAATTTACCATCAACATTAGAAAAAACTTTACTTTTATAAAATGAGTTTATAGATTCTTGGTAACTCAACAATGCTGTTTTATCATCTTTTAACACATCATATAAAAGATCCATATTTTGTCTATTTCCTTTATCAGTGGAAACTTTAAAAGTGTTTGTAAATAAATTACTGCCGTCTGGCATTCTTCCTTCATTTTTTTGTATTAAACCTCTTATAAATGTTGGAAATTTTTCTTTATACGCTTTGTAACTTTCGTCAGCTATTTGTTTTTGTGCAATAAAACCAGAGCCACCTGGCTGAGTAAGTAAATCGTTTTTCAATTGTTTTGATATTGCATTTTCATACTCATCTAATAATTTTTTATCAACAAAACGAAAATTACCTTCTTTTCTTAAAAGCCTAAAATTTCTTAAATTTCTAATTAAATCAGAGGCTGTTTCTGTGTTTTCCAAATCAATAAAAGATTTAGGATTAAATTGTTTTTTTGCTTTATCACCTTGTGGTGCACCTGCTTTCTTAATTTTTGCTAAAACAGCTTCAATTAAATCCGTGTTTACATTAAAAGAATCACCTTGTTTTGCTAAATCACCATATAAATTTTGTGTTTTACCAAAAGCTTTTTCATCTAAATAAACAATTGAATTTTGTATTTCTGTGCCTTTTGGAATAAAAACCCCATCTCCAATTTCTGTTGTTTTAGATAAAATAGCTGACTCTGCATTTTCTAATTGAAATCGTAAATCATTTAAATTTTTATAACCTATTGAGTCAAACTCTTTAGCAATAAACTCAGAAAGTTGAGTTTTATGAATATTTGTAGAGCCATCCAATCGTAGTGCGTCAGGTGTAAAACCATTCTTAGCATCATTTAATAGGTTTAACAATGCTTTATCTGTTTCTTTTATGTTGTCTACTAATTGCCCAAACGAATCTTTATATTTGTTTGGTTTTTTTAATATATCTTCTACTCTTCCTAATAATTTTTGGTCACCCACTAGCTGGGCTAAATTTAATCTTAAATGTCCTAACCCATTTTTTTCTTGAATTATTTTTTGTAATCTTGATACAGCTTCAATTACTTCATCTACAGTTTCAGTGGCAAGTGGGTTTAAAGTTTTAGAATCAAATAAAGTTTCTTCGATATCTGATCCTTTAACTTTTGTTTTTTTAAACGGACCAACGGATATATTTTTTATAGGGCCTAAAGCAGTTGAAGAAATTTTTCTAAGAAAATCTATGCCTCCAGTGATATTTGCATCCAAGGCACTATACTTGTCTTCCCCATATTTCTGTTTAAAAGCTTCTGCAAAACTTTTTGAATCATCTTTACCACCAAACAATTTATAACCAATGGCAAATCTAACTGCTTCAGCTGGTGGAACTATTAAACCACTTGCAGCACCACTTGCTAGTGGTGCGGTTAAACCACCAGCAGGATTTAATCCACCGAGATAAAAAGCACCACTTGAAACTAAAATATCTGCTATGATGGGTATTGTTGCACCTAAGTATTGTGAAAAATCACTCATGTCTATAGTATCTGGTTTACCTAACAGAGTGGTTGTGCCGTCTGGTTTAAGTAAACTTATAGAATCAAATCTCTCATCAAAACTTATCGTTGCATTTTGTCCATATATTTCTTGAGCATAGTTTTGTAAAAAATTTAAACCTTCTTCTTTGTTGGTTCCAAAACTTTTTGCACTCAATAAACTTACAGATTTGTTATCTGGGTTAAGACCCAGTAAATTCATAATCTCGAGCGTTGAATAAGGTTCAATATCTCTACCTTCCGCCTCTAGTTTTTTCTTTTTAAAATCTCTATAAAAAGGAGAACCTAAATTTGTATCTAATTTAAGTTCAGGTTTCGGTGCAACAAGATTTATAAAATCTGTATAGTTTCCATAATTTTTTCCAGAACGACTTTTTGAACTATTATTTAATTGTTCATACATCTTGTCAGCTATTTGAACATTATTTAAACCTCTATATATTGGATTGTTTCCGTACTTTTCTTTAAAAATTTCTACATCACGAGTAATACCTGTATCGTCAAACTTATTTAAAAATTCGTCATAGGACATACCAACAAATTCACTATTGGGGGGTACTTTTTTTGAACCACCTTTTGCAAAAAGAAAGTATGCTTTTTCTAATCTTTCAAAAGGATCCATATAAGGTTTGTTTTTACTCTCTAAATATAAATTTAAATCAGTAAGATTTTTCACCTCACCAAGACGACTAGGTACTTTTGTTCCGCCCTCTATGGGTATTGGCGGTAACTTATTTTTTTCTACATCATCACTCATGTTAAATCCTGTATATTACTATCTGTAAGATCTTCGATTTCAAGAGTCTGCCCTTTGAATTTTAAGTATCTTTCTATATCAGGTTGAAATTCTTGCAGTCTGTATTTTAAAACTGGGTGAGCTAACATTTCTTCATAACCTTTTAAATTTTTTGCAGAAAATTTTTGTTTCTGACCATATTGTTTTTCAAATAATGGGTTACTATTTATATGAGTAATAAAACCTTTAAATGCCTCATTGTAATTATTGTTGACTGCTTGTGTCAGAACTGCTATGGCACTTTTACCGTCACCTGTGCCACCTCCGATGGTCCTCATTGCTAAATCAATATCAGTTACAGAAAATCTTCCTCCAGGCTCTCTTGTTTTAGCCTTTAAATATGCAAGATCAACTATTAATGAATAAAGTTCATCATCTTTTCGTGCAGCAGTTATAACATTAGTTAGTGTTTTATCTTTTACATTTCTAAATAAAGAACTACCGTCGTCAGCTTGAAAAGCTCTAATTTTATCAATATTACCCGATTTTAAAACTTCTAATAATTCTTGTCTTTGTCTTATACCATCACCCTTATACTCAGGCACTAAAGTTTCTATAGCATTGTCCATTTCAACAACTATACTTCTGGTAAAGCTACGGATACTTTTTGTTAAACCAGAACCTTTTGCACCTTCTTTTATTTTTTCTAAAGCTTGATCACCTAAATCAGCAAAGGCACTTGCGGCAACAAATTTACCTTTGTACTCATTATCTTTTGGCAACCAATTTGATTTATAATCTACTGTATTAGCTTGATCAATTGCACTGGGTTCTACATCACCAAATTCAAAATCTGCTGTACCAATGTCTTTATTGCTAAATACACCCTTATAAAAATCTTTTGGGCTAAATGTTAATCGTTCACCTTTAGCAACATTTTTACCTAAAAAGTTAAGGTCTCTTTTTGGACGAACAATAACATCACTAGTATCACTGGTTAAAAAATATCTTAAAGAGCCGTCTGACATTGTAGGAGCTTTAGCTATTTCGGATGCTGGTGCATAAGTAAAATCCATAATTTTTTTGTCAAAAACTCTTTTTGGAAGTTTAAAATCATCAGAGTCTGTTAAGTCTTTTAATGCCTTTAATCTGGTGGCACGATCCTCTAAACTTAATTTTTTAATTACAGGAAAGTCTTCAGTAATTGCTTTACCAACCCCACGACCTACACCTGCAAACATGCCCTCTCCAGGTCTTTGCTCAGCTTGTAATAGTCGTCCAGCCACGGCAAGTAACATCGCTTGTCTCGAGTCATAGGGTTGCCCATACAAACTTTCTATTCCTGTCATCCCACCTTCTTGAAATTTTGGCAACATATCACCACCATATTTCTCAAGTGCTTTTTTTCTAAACATTTTACGTTGTAGTACTTTATCTACCATAAGTCACCTACGATGCTGGTAATCCTTTAAATGCTGCATACGCACCAAGACCTGTCCCAACGGTTTGTGCAAGTGGGTTTGCCCTTGGTGAAGCGGCTTGTGTTATCTGACTTGCTGCGGTTGGCAACGCTGTCATGATACCTTTTTGAAACTCAACTCTTTGAAATGGCTCATACGCTCGAGCCAGTTCTGTTTGTCTTTGTGCTTCCAGTTCTGCTTGGCCGATGCCTCTTTGTGCCTGACCAAGTTGAGCAGCTTGTGTTATGTCTGCTTGTGCCATTTGTTGTTGTTGACCAGCAGCAGCAGCTAACTGAGCAGCAGCTTGTTGTTGAGCTTGTAATTGTAAAGCTTGTTGTTGTTGAGCGGCACCCAAAGCTGTGCCAAATCCAGCAGCTTGGGCTTGACCAATCGTCGCCAATTCACGACCTTGTTGTTCTGCTAATTGCACACCCTCTCTGCCTCCGCCAAAAGCCCCTGCTTGAACAGCATTAGCCGCAATGCCTTGTCTTTGTAGCTCACCTTGTCTTTGTATTTCACCAATAACACTGTCCATGTATGGGTTCATAAAAGCGTTTATGTCTGGGGGTTGCATAGCAGTTTGCTGTGCGTTTAAAGCACTGGTTATACCTTGTTGCAATAGAGGTTGCCCAACACCGGGCTGTGCTGCAGCAGTAAAAGCTTGTGTTTCTAACGGAGCTGGACCTGCTACTTGAAATGCTGGTATGTTTACTGGTGTTCTAGCCAGTTCAGCACCGACATCAAACAAAGCAAGTTTACGAGCTTCAATCTCTGGTGCCTCACGAGTGATTGTAGTTTGCCTTTCTGGTCCACTACTACCACCGCCACCGCCACCAAAGTATTGTGTTAACCCAGTTTCATCATTAACCGTGCCACAACCGCCATGTGCGATAAGTAGTTTTCTTTCATACTCGTTAATATGTGCTAAATGCACGTCACCGTTTGTTCCGTGAGCCGTGATTTCTTCATAAAGTTGCTCGAACAACTTTATCTTTTCTTGCATGTTTAAATTTGTAATATCAATACTCATAACTCTTTCTCTATTTGTACATGTGTTTTAACATACCCTTTTGGTTTCATAACCTTTTCCCAACCTGGTCTTGCAAATAACTCCATTTTTATACAACCCTCTTTTCTAGCCCATGCTTCTAAATCATCCACATGATGCACCCATAAATTCATCTGTTTGCCTGTAACAATTCTTGCATCACAGACTTTGTAATTTGGGTAGCGTCTAATTTCAGTCACAACTGTAGCAAGTACCGTATCGGAGTCTGAAACAACTAACCAAAGTTGCATGGCTCCTTGTTTACAAAGGTCTTTTATATCATTAGCATTAAAAGCACCATTTGTATCACATGCCAGTTGGACTAAATCTTTTGCTAGTGGCCAGATATTCTCTACTTCAAACTTGTTAAATTTAATAAACTTAGTTTGCATTAATCAAATCATAAATTCTTTTCATTTGATCTTGTTGATTGTAGAAAAATGCAGCTCCCTTCCTACGCATTTCTTTAAAGTCCTCAGGATTTGCACCTGCCATGATGCCTGCTCCAAGAACAGCATCTGCACGAGACACGAACTCACCATCGGCAAGTTGTGCTAACATGGTATCTTCATCTTTATCACCATTGCCCGAACCATCTTCTACATAACCTTGAGCTCTGACATAGTTGTTGATGTCTTTTTCATCATGATCTGTCTTACTTGGTAAATAAGACACACCGCCTTTATTGTATTTAGGCAAAGCATTGATAATGCCACCTTCTTTGGCAAAGACAATTTCTGAGTAAGGCACTTTATACTGTGATTCAGCAACAGTGTATTCTCTTGGTGTGGTTATACCCTCAAGTTCTTGAGATGCCTTGGCGTATTCCTCTGCTCTTTGTTCTGTATCAATATCGGATATCCCAGTAAACTGCGGATTATATTTTGGTATTTTAGCTACCCCATACAAACCACCAACAAAACCAGGAGCTAAGACTTGTCCTTTTAGACCAGAACCATATTTAAGCACATCTTTTGCAAGTTCTGAGTTTTCCATAAATTGTCGTGTAAAAAACCCTTTTACACCCGTAGAAGAGGCATCAAGGGCTGCTACACCTTCAGCACTACCGACACCTATTTGTCCAGCAGTGGTTGCTGCTGAAGTTAACTGTTTAATACCGAATGAGGTAGCTCCCCCTAAAAACCCAGATATTAATGCATTTCGTGTAGAGGCACCAGAAGCTTTTGCCATGGCAAAACTTGCAAGTCCAGCTAAAATTTGAGGTAACATCCACCACTCCTAATATATATATTATCTTAAGTTTACCCTTATTCTTCAGTGCTATCAATACTCGTGGGTCTCATTTCATCCCACAATCGCCCTGTGTATTGAAACTCACCCACATGAGTGATGTAGTCCATAATGTAACAATAACATTTGCCCCCTATGTTTCTCCACAGACGACAAAAAGCAAAATCTTCTCCAAGAAACCTTTTGTTTGCTTTGTCATAGTAAGTGTCAAAGAAGTTGTACAGGTAAGGTTTTTTCTCTAGCTTACCGTCAATTATACTTTCTTGATGTATGTCCATGTCTGGATAGTGTTCTATTAATTTATCAAATACTTGCCTTTTTATTAACATACAGCCAGTGGGTGCGTGGGTGACCTCAATTACACCGTTGTCCAGAACCTCAATGGCTTCATTGTCATCCAGCCTTAGAGGATAAGTATTGCAATGCACATGTGCTTGTTTTGGCGTAGTTACTTCACCAGCCAATATTTTTGAAATTAATCTGTCAAACTTAATGTGTTTAAGTGGGTAGGGTATGGAAATGACATCCTTGTCAGCCTCAAGCATCCTCCATATGCTATCTGAGGAAAAGGCGATGTCCGAATCAACAAACAACATATGTGTCATATTACTCTGTAAAAATGCCGATGTACATAGGTTTCTACCTTGAGTAACTAATGAGGACTTCATCATTTCAATAGTAACGTCAATACCCTTATCTAAACAGGCTTTCTGAAACTCAAGCATACTTTGAGTATAATGAATTGAAACCTCACTATGCACAGGTGTTGCGACATATATGCTAACCGTCTTGTTTTCAGCCCAAAGAGGTTTACTAGCGTCTTGCATTTAAGGCACCTTCTAAAAATGTAATCCATTGCACTGCTTTTTTATCCCAATGATAATAT
>Ga0209348_1001919_pt1 | contig 9980 bp, 23 predicted proteins | sample ETNvirenome_2_30_FD_184065 | JGI IMG/M metagenome (GOLD analysis project Ga0209348, IMG submission 184065) | Marine viral communities from the Pacific Ocean - ETNP_2_30 (SPAdes) (version 2) | ecosystem: Environmental > Aquatic > Marine > Oceanic | place: Pacific Ocean | collected 2013-06-22 | reverse complement strand
GGATACTCATGAGCAAAGTTTGGGATAAACAACATGGCGGGAGTCACTATCAAAAGTATGTCATTCAGCCAAGTAAGTTTGTTGTTGAGAATAAATTGCTATATCCAGAAGGATGTGCTATTAAATATATTATTAGACATCAGGATAAAAATGGTAAGGAAGATTTATTGAAAGCAATACATTTTATAGAAATGATTATAGAGAGGGACTATAAGTGATACCAGAACTACAAGAACTAGATGAAATAAAAGATGGCGATATTGTTGCTGTTGACTTAGAGACATACGATCCAGACCTCAAGACTCACGGATCAGGGGCCATCATAGGTAAAGGTAAAGTTTGTGGTATCGCAGTGGCTTTTAAAAACACAACATTATATTATCCAATAGCACACAAAGGAAACAACCACGGTAAAAATAGAGTTTGGAAAAAATTAAATCAAACAGTATTTCAAAATGAAAAAGTAGTAAAAGTATTTCACAATGCTATGTATGACGTATGTTGGATACGTGCAGCTACAGGTATGATGTTAAAAGGACAGGTATATGACACTATGATAGCAGCATCAATTATTGACGAAAACAGACAAAAATATAGTTTAGATGCATTAGCTAAAGATTATTTAAACGATAATAAATATAAATATGATCTTGTGGACAAAGCAAAAGAATTACACGGTATATCAGATCCAATGACTAACATGCACAAGTTACCATATGATTTAGTTGTTGATTATGCAGAGCAAGACGTTTCACTTACACTTAGACTTTGGAATAAATTTGAAAAGATTATCAAAAAACCGATAGGCACAGAATCTAAAAATAAAAAAACTTTGGAAAATATCTTTAACGTAGAAACAAGATTGTTTCCTTGTTTAGTTGATATGAGATTTTTAGGAGTAAGAGTTGATGAAGAAAAAGCAAAAACATTTGGTGATACTCTTAAAAAAGAACAAGCAGAAATATTAAAAACAATTAAAAAAGAAACAGGTCTTGATGTTGATATCTGGGCCGCAGACTCTATTCAACCATTATTAGATCATCAAAAAATTACAGATTATAAAACAACACCTAAAACAGGGCGAGCTAGTATAACAAAATTATATTTAGAATCACACACAAATAAGTATTTAAAAATGATTGCAAAAGCCAGACAATTAGATAAACTATTCAACACTTTTGTAACCGGTATTTTAAAATTTATACACAAAGGTAGAATACACGCAGATATAAATCAAATAAGATCAGATCAAGGTGGAACAGTTACTGGTAGGTTTTCTATGCGTAATCCAAACTTACAACAGATACCGGCTAGAAGTGAATTGGGTAGTAAAATACGAGAATTATTTTTACCAGAGGAAAATCACAAGTGGGGATCATTTGACTATTCACAACAAGAGCCTAGACTGGTTGTGCATTATGCGTTAAAGAATGGCTTTTACGGTGCCGAAGAAATGGCAGAAGAGTATCGAGAGGACCCAACCACCGATTTTCACGAAATTGTCGCCAGAATGGCTAAAATCACCAGGAAACAGGCAAAAACAATCAACCTAGGTCTTTTCTATGGTATGGGAAAAAATAAACTAGCTAGATCTTTAGAATTAGAGGACGACGAAGCAAAAGAACTTTTTGAAAAATACCATAGCCAAGTGCCTTTTGTTAGAAAGTTATCACAAGGATTACAAGAATTTGCAGAAAAAAATAAAAATATTTACACATTAGAAGATAGATTTTGTAGATTTGATAAATGGGAGCCTATTAACAAAGAATGGAATCCTGAAAAAGGAATTTTTGAAATAAGTGATTATCAAGAAGTAGATGGTAAAAAACAAATAGTTAAACTACCAGTGCCTATTCTTAAAAAAGAAGAAGCAGAAAACAGATATCTTGCAGGACTTGCCAAAAGCTCTCAACCAGGAGATCCTAATCTTAAATATTTTGATAAACACTACAGACCGGCATTTACATACAAAGCTTTAAATAGATTAATACAAGGGTCAGCCGCAGATATGACAAAAAAAGCAATGGTAGACTTATACGAGCAAGGTATTATACCACACATACAAATTCATGATGAACTTTGTTTTTCTATAAAAAATGAAGAACAAGCAGATAATATAAAATCTATCATGGAAAATGCGATAAAACTTAAAGTGCCTAACAAAGTGGACTATCAATCGGGGCCAAATTGGGGTACAATAAAATGAGGATAAATTATGGCTTACTTAAATGCAAACATACCACCTATCTATGCACAGATAAGGAGAGAGTTTTTATATGACTTACAAAAACATAATGGAGAAGTTGAAGACTGTATTATATTTGGCATATCAGCTCTTACTGGAAGGAGTATATTATGGCATGCTATTATGGAAAACGGTGCAATATTTTATCGCTTACCAATTAGCGCGTTTATTCAAAAGGGATTTAAGCCATCCGAAGTGCCCACAAGAAGACTTGATGAATTACAGCTCTGGAATTGTTTTTCTTATTATCCTGCTGTCACTTCTTGGGACATTTTAGAATCACAAGCCGGTAAGTATATAGGAAAAGATAAAAAATGGCACCCAGGAAAATATTTATTTACTATTGACTTTGCACATCCAGAGGCTAACATACTTGACACTGATCATTCAGAGATTCCGCACGAGCACAAGTGCGCTCACATTATTGCCTTAGATGATGGTAATTTTGCAGCACAGCCTAACAACAGATGTATATGGGACATACCTTCTTTCACCGTGAAAGATAACACACCTGATTGGAAAGTGCAGACATCTGAATGGAATGTTGAAGATAGTAGAGCATGGCGGACAGAAGATACCGACAAGTTCTTTTATGAAATAGAGGAAAAGAAAAATGATTGATAAAATTAAAAAAGCTTTTGGCAAGATTTGGAACAAGATCAAGTCTCTTTTTATACCAAAGAAGCAATAATGATTGGGGGTTGTTATGAACTACAGGTTCACAGCAATACTTATAATTTTGTTATGTTTACTGGCGGTTTTTGTACGGCCATCGCAGCCGTTGCAAGTTGATCCAAAAGATTATATAATCCCTATACCAAAACCAAAACATGAGTAAGAAACCTTTAACAATATCTGAATCCGCTGCCGTGCAGATGCCGATGAAGACGGTTGCCAGTTTGATAATTATCGTGGCACTCGGCACCATGGGATATTTTCAGATGGTTGAGCGTCTTAACATTGCAGACACTCGTATACAGATAATGGAAAAAGATTTACAAGAAAATACAGAATTTAGAATCAAATGGCCACGGGGCCAACTTGGAGCGTTGCCCGCAGATAGCGAGCAATTTATGATGATCGAGGATCTTTATAAGACTACGGACAAATTAAATGCGCACATAGAATCTATGGCGTTAAACAAAGTAAACATAGAATTTTTACGTAAACAAATGGACAAAGTTTTAGAAGACATTGAAAGATTAAAAGACTCAAACAGAGAAATGAAATACACAAATGGGAGCTCACAATGATAGAGTCTGTGGTGGCCCTACTTATGTTCATAAACGGAGAGATCAAGGAACACCGTATCCAAGATAATATGGCTGCGTGCCTCCGCGGGAAGCGCGAAGCTGAAAGAACTTTTTCAGAATCTGTATCCTACAAATGCTACAAGGGTAAGGCAGAGACAGAGATATACATGGGAGAAAAGTCTATTAAAGCACTTATATTAGAATGAAAATACAAGCAGAAATAGTTAATGGTATTTGTCCAACATGTGAAGAGTACACACCATTAGTAGGATTAACTAAACAATTTTTTAGATGTATGACATGTGGTGCAGACTTAGAACAGCATGTAAATGGTAAAATAAGTTATATACCCCACATAACTAAAAATACACTACAATCACAGGTTGATAAATATTTCGATGGCGAAGCGTAAATTTACAAATTTTGTACCAAGACCAAAACCTCGCAAACGTCCAAGAAGACATACAAAAAGTCTAAATAAATCAAAAAAACGATCGTATAAAAAATACAACCGACAAGGCCGTTGACAAACATCCCAAAATATCCTAGTCTTTAGGTATGAAAGAAAAAACTATAACTATAAAAACAAACGGAATATCTCAACGACAATACTCAACATTGTTGTTGGAATTAAATATAATGAAACAACAATGGAGATCTTACGGCGTAAACTTACAATTGTCAGCTCCTAGTTTAAAAAAAATCATAACGTTAGGCACATCAAATGGCACAGAGAAAAGATCCAAATAAAATAGAGGAGATGTATGGAACTAATAATTTTAAACGATGGTCTGTATCAATTGATTCCAGTAACAAAAAAAATGTTAGATGGAATAGTGTTGACGGGCGAGATTAATTGTTTTGATTTGTGTGACATACTTAGATTAAAATTAACTGGGTATGTTGATACATTAAACTTGCACATCATGAATGATGGCAGTGGTAATTGGATTGGTTGTATGTGTAGATGATACACCTACCCTAAAGAGGGAAAAAGTAAGGGTAGGTAATGGTGAGAAGATTCTTGCCATTACCACAATCTAGCCACATTGTCAAATACTAGGGTCTAACTTGCAAGTAAACTTAATATACATACCGTATTTATTAATGTCTTCACGGCCTATCTCTTCTAATTTTCTTTTAGATTCTTCATATCCAAAGTGTAGGCAATCGTATTGTGTTTTAAATGTGTCTGGCCATGGATACGGAGGCATGCACTCACCAGCAACACTTGAACAAATAATTAAACTCATTAATATTTTCATTGACAATCCTATAATATCACCTATATATGGGTTATTAAAATGAAAGGAAACAAGCATGACAGACATGAGTAAGTACAAAAATGTTTCACTGACAAAAGAAACATATGCTATTTTAGATAAGTTATCAAAGGTATTATTGCCCGATGCAAAGTTGTCGGTTGCAAAAACTATTGAATCGTTAGCAAACGAGAAAGCGAGAAAACTAAATGGCAAAATTAAAAACAAGTAGAATTGTTAAAGTGATATGCAACACATGCCACGGAAACGGGTATGTCAGGGTTGCAAAAATTGATGGTGATCCGGCAGTGGACTTTAGAGACAAAAGTGAAGTTCATCAGTGTTGGGATTGTGATTCGGAGGGAGAATTTTATGAGACGGTTGATGATAATCTTATCGATGACGGTCCTTCTGACAGGCTGCATTAAAGATTTGAAGTTCGATGGATTTGATCCAACAACATCAATGGTGAGATGGGTTTTTACACATGATGCTAAAAAAAATTAAATATAGAAAAGGACGAGCTCCAGGTGACCAAAAACGCCAAGCGCTAAACACCTCTGGGGGTTACATATCGGGATTGGTAAAACATACCCTGAGTATTCGAGCCTTTGGTGACCCGTTAGTACGTGCACGGAAAGCGGGCATTTGATGATTCCAGAAACAGATAGAGCATACATTGCAGGACTCTTTGATGGTGAGGGCTCAATACATTTTAAACGTGGTAGTGAAAAGAAAAAGAAACACAAAGGTAAAGGTTATCGTATCTCAAATAGTCTACGTTTATCTATGGAGATAACCATGACGGATCAGTCTGTGTTGACATGGGTGCACGAAGTATTGAGTGTTGGAACATTGACCAAGAAACCAAGAAAAGGTAAAAGAAAAGACGGCACACCATATTTAATGCAATATAGATGGCGATGCACATTTAGAGATGCATATTATGTTTGTTGTTTGATATGGCCTTGGGCGCATACTAAACTACCAAAGATCACTCAAGTCATGGAGCACTATAACGAACATAAAATTATGGGTGGTAAAGTAATAAATTTAGAAGAATATAAAAAGGTAATGAGTTTAGAATGAAATTAAAAATATATTTATGGATCATGGATTGGTCTGGTAGAATTAATAGTTGGGCGTGGAGAAAGCAGGCAGCGATTGTAAGAGAAAAGAATCGTAAAGAAGAAGAGGATTATCTAGAGGAGTTAAAGAAAAAACTATGAGACCAACTGTATTTGTAGCTTTGCCTTGTTACGATATGATGAAAGTAGAAACTTGTCTATCGTTATTAAATTTATTTAATAAATTTACGATGCACAATATTCCTGCTGAGTTTAGAACAGCTAAAAGTCCTTACGTTAGTCATTGTCGTAATCTGCTAACTGCTGGATTTTTACATTCTAAAAAAGATTTTTTACTATTTGTTGATGCTGACATGCAGTTTGGTGCAGACTCTGTGTTTAGAATGCTAGCTGGTAACTATGATATTTGTTGTACTCCGTATAGATTAAAAGATACTACCATGAAAGAATCTTATCCGGTATCATTTGAAAACTATGATAAGATAGAAATATCAGCCAAAGGTTTTGTTGAGATTACTGCAGGGCCCACAGGTTTAATGATGATAAAACGTGGTGTTTTTGATAAACTTAAAAAAGATAACCCTAACCTACAGATTAAGTTTCCTGAAGAAAAAAGAAAAAATATAAACGCTGAGATCATGGGTGCTGAGAATACTGATGAAAACCCATCTGAAGATTGTTTATGGAACTTCTTTGATACATCGTTTGATGATCATTTATTTAAGGGTGAAGATATTGCTTTTTGTGAATTAGCTCGTAAGTCTAAATTTAAAATACATGCGAACATAGATTCAACGACCATTCATCACGGACCATATGGTTATAAAGGTAAGTTTAGAGACGCATTGGAGAAAGTTACATGACACCAGGACAAGCTCTAGGTATGTTGTTTGTAGGAGTGATTGCTCTATCGATCGGGGCTGGTGTAGCTTTTTTAATATTACGAAAAGTTTATAAAAATATACATAAATCAAAAAGAAGGTTTGACGATTTAGAATGATGAGTGAAGAAGATATAAAAGAATACCATAATATTGGTCGAGCGATCAAGCATAATGATAAATATACCTACGTCGACTCTACACGAATCGAGGACCACGGAACACGACTCTATGATGTAAATGGTGCTAGACTTCCATCTGTGACTACGATATTAGGCAAAACCAAAAATCAACAATTTTTAAAAGACTGGAAGGCCAAAGTTGGAGAACAAGAAGCAGAACGAATCAAAAATGTATCTAGTAGTCGGGGGACAGCTATGCACAAATTCTTGGAAAACTATATCACAGGAGTGGGCTACGATGATCTTACAGCGCTCGGACAGGAGGCGAAAGCCATGGCCCAAAAAGTTATTGATGTGGGTCTTACACCTGTTGAAGAATACTTTGGGTCGGAAGTTACGTTATACTATCCGGGTCTATACGCAGGCTCAACAGACCTTGTCTGTCTACATAACAATCGTGAAACTGTTGTTGACTTCAAACAGGCTAACCGTCCAAAAAAGAAAGAATGGATCGAAGATTATTATCTGCAAATCGCAGCCTATGCAATGGCCCATGACTACGTTCACAAATCAAACATCGAGCAAGGAGTTATCATGGTATGCACGCCTGACCTATATTATCAAGAATTTGTCGTAAGTGGGGCAGAATTAAGGCAATATAAACATAAGTTTTTGAAAAGATTGGACAGTTATCATGACCTAATCTTTGATGAAAAAGAGAAAGCAAAAGTAAATATTAACCCGGAGGATTTTTTTAATGGAGCGTAAAGGCAGAATACATGGGTACTACTACGATGGTGAGACTCAATGGGTAATGTACGAAGATGAAGATGGCTATATAGAAATGAGAGAAATGGAGGACGACGATGAACAATAAACTTAGAATGGTTCTAAAGAAGAAATACGAAGCTGAAATAGAAGATGCAAAGTATAAGATTGAATGTTTCAGTCAACAAGAACTTATCATACCTGAACATCCGGATATTACAGGTGAAGTAGATAAATTGTTGAGTAAGATATCTGCTGCTGAAGATAAGTTGGCAGTAATGGAGCTACATTATGGCAAAAATGTGGCATACGAACCAAATAAAAATATTTTGTAGGCTCGCAAACTTGTTTTACCCTTCGCAAAAAGAGTTTGAACCTTCGCAGTGCGAAGGTATGTCAAGCAAAAATCTATCCGAAAATTCAAAAATGTATCCGAAAATTAAAATTTGCGAAGGTACGGGGTTATTCTGCGAGGGTTCTGCGAGGGTTCTGCGAAGGCTAGAATCCGCATATTTACTGACTTGCGAAGGTTGCGAGGGGTAAATCAGAAAAACAAAAACTTTTTTGTCCTTGGGTACAAAATTCACTGTATACCTTCGCAGAGTTGTAATATAATATCTTATGCCTAGGAAAAGACGAAAACGAATCGCAACTGATGTATCTCCCGATATACCTTATCCGAGAGTTCGAGTGGAGTGGATTGACTGTGTCAGTGACTCGGGCTGGGCTACTGATAAAGAGTTTGATAGAATGAAACTTGCAAGACCTGTCAATGAGGGCTGGCTGTATTCTAAAGATAATAAATCTATAAAATTATTTGCGTCTTACGATAAAGATGATGATGGTATTACTTTTGGGGATCGGACGATGATTCCTCGGGCTTGGGTAAAGAAGATTCAGAAACTTTAGATGGAGTTACATCGATTATCTGTCCATAGTCGGTTAAAAGCTGTTTCATTTTTGCTTCTAATTCTTGTTCTGACATGTCCTCTAGTTTTCCTGTTTTTATTATTTTTCTATCTATGTATAGCCCTGCTGCTTTGCCTCTGTTTGCTTCCGCATTCACTGCAGAAGAGAATGATCCTTTTTTCAAAGCGGCTTCTCTAAGTCTTGCAAGTTCTGCTACGTGTCCCTCGTAGGTGACTTCGTGTTTTTTAAGTCTTTCTTCTTTTAATTCACCAATATATTTTACAACAAGCGGTGAGTGTCTTGGGTTTGTCAGTTCTGATCCCTCTTGTCTTGCACGTTTTGGACTATATCCAGCAGCGAGCGCTGCTTCTGTCTGTGTCATTGGTCCGTCAGGTCCACCGAATACTAAAAACTCTGCGAACCTTTGCTGCATTTCTGTTAATCTCTTTGGTAATCCCATGATTGACAATTTAAGGTAACTATCCTATAAAGTCAATATGAAAGACAACGAGGGCTATGAGCAGTTGATTAAAATGTTGCGAGCAGAAATACAGGATTTAAAAAAATATAAATCAGAATGTATAAGATTAGAAAATTTATTGCATGGCTATAAAAAAGTGATAGAAGATTTAAGTCGTCAGGTGGTTAAATAATGTACGTCAAACACCTGCAAGAGTATTTAGAAAAGTTTACTGAAGGACAGCAAGGTCGTAGAGGTAACGCAGTCAGTGATGCAAAAATATATATCATGACTCGTAAAGGTTACCTAGAGGAGATCAAACGGATTGAAGTTCACCAAAGTAATAATCCACTGGATAATTCCTTGCGTGTAGTTTTAAAACCAAACAAAGAAGAAAAACTAATTTTACCTCCTGGTTACGTAAAAGATTATTAACATTTGAACACAGGAGTAACCTTGAAAAATGCATGGGACCAGAGCGTAAATTATATCAAAAACTTAAGAAAAATATTACATCTATTTCTTGGATTAGACTTGAAAATCTTAGTTTATCCGGTACTCCTGATCTATTGGGCTACAATAATTCTGGCGTCTTTTTCACTGTAGAACTTAAAGTTACGAAGAGTAACAAGGTACGCTTCAGTCCACATCAAATAGCCTTTCATGTGAAGCATCCTAACAATACATTTATCTTGCTTGAGCACCTCGGTTCAGGGTGCTTGAAACTTTTCCGTGGTTCAAGAATCAAGGAGCTTGAAGCTTGTGGCTTCAAGCTTGACGCTTGTTGCTTGGGGCTTGACGCTTGTGGCTTGTTGCTTGATTCGCTTGGCGCTTGAAGCTTGGCGCTTGGGGCCCGGACCAGGACGCACGCTTGTTGCTTCCGTCGAAACTTCGTCGCTAATGGCCTGATCCAGTTTATTACGTAGCTTTCGTAATTCTTTATAATACTTTGGATGTCTAAACATATCAATGAGCCTTATACTGTATTGTCTT
>Ga0209348_1001917_pt1 | contig 9981 bp, 17 predicted proteins | sample ETNvirenome_2_30_FD_184065 | JGI IMG/M metagenome (GOLD analysis project Ga0209348, IMG submission 184065) | Marine viral communities from the Pacific Ocean - ETNP_2_30 (SPAdes) (version 2) | ecosystem: Environmental > Aquatic > Marine > Oceanic | place: Pacific Ocean | collected 2013-06-22 | reverse complement strand
GTTTCAAAGGGTGAGGTTAATGTAAAACACGGCGAACAAGAATCCAAATCCGATTCACCGTACTAAAGACTTCCATTGGAAGGACCTAGAGGCCGGTGATGGGAGACTGGATCCGGCCTCGCAAAATTACTATGGAAAGATTTAGACAGATATTTACAGGATTAATGCGAGCACATGGTTGTACTTATGTGGACAAGAAGGGTGCCGATGGACTCAAAGTTAAAGGTAAATCGTTTGTAAAACGAGAACCAGTAACAGAAGAACTTTGGCAAAATCATTTAAATGGTATTGAACCTAGTCTTGGTATTATACCGATCAACGAAGATAACAAATGTAGATGGGGATGTATTGATGTAGATAAATACACTCTTGATCACAAAGAAATAATTAGAAAGATAAACACATACAAACTACCACTAGTGACATGTAGATCTAAAAGTGGTGGTGCACATATATTTTTATTTACAACAGATTTTGTTCCTGCAAAACTAATGCGAGATAAACTTATGTCGGTTAGTGCGATACTTGGGTTTGGTAATGCTGAGGTATTTCCAAAACAGATTGAATTAAAATCGCAAGATGATACAGGAAATTTTTTAAACTTACCATACTTTAATTTTAAAAATACAACAAGATATGCCTATGATTCTAAAGGTAATGCTGTTACACTTTCAGATTTTTTACAAAACTTAATACAGATCTCTCCACAACAACTACAAGATTTAAAAATACAGAGACCACCATCAGAGTTTGATGATGGACCACCTTGTCTTGAGTCATTAACAAGAGAAAAATTATCTGATGGTAGAGACAGAGTATTATTTCAATACATGGTATATGCGAAGAAGAAGTGGCCAGAGGAATGGCGTAATAAACTTAGCACATTTAATCACAGATATTTTTCAACACCACTAACAGATGATATTATAGAGAGAAAAAAGAGAGATAACAAAGACTATGGTTTTAAGTGTAATGAAGAACCAATGTGTAATCATTGTGATAAACAATTATGTAAGACAAGAAAGTTTGGTATCGGTACACAGTTATTATTTCCACAATTATCTGATTTACAGATTGTGAAACTAGATCCACCACTGTACAGACTGAATGTAGATGGTGAGAGAGTAGAAATAAAAGCAGAGGAACTACAAGAGCAAAGATTATTTATACGAGCATGCATGAATCAAATACACAAGTATCCACCAAAACTAAAACCAAAAGATTATGACATCATGGTTACATCTTTAATGGCTAACCCAGAACTTGTAGAAGCACCAGAGGGTGCATCTAAAAAAGATCAGCTATCACAACACCTTGAAAATTATTGCACGAGTAGAACTGCAGAAGGTGCAACAAAAGAAGATATGGAGTCTGGTAATGTATGGAACAAGAGTGGCTATCATCATTTTATCTTTGGTGAATTCTATCACAAATTTTTACATAGACATAAATGGTCAGAGAAGTATGACGTGACAAACTTTTTACTTACAGAGCATTGTGGTTGCGAAGTTGTTAGAATGACTATAGGTAAGAAGAAGTTATCAATTATAAAAGTACAAGAGTTTGAGAAGGAAGATATGAAAGTCAAAGATAGAGTATTTAAAAAGGAGGACGCGTTTTGAAAACTATCGTTCTTGGTCCACCTGGTACAGGTAAAACAACTACACTATTAAACGAAGTAGATAAATATTTAAAACAAACTGATCCTGATAAGATTGGTTATTTTTCTTTTACACAGAAGGCTGCTTACGAAGCAAAAGACAGAGCCATGTCTAAGTTTAATTTATCAGAGGACGACCTACCATACTTTAGAACATTACACTCACTGGCTTTTAGAAGACTAGGTATAAAGAAAGATGAAGTTATGCAACGTAGACACTATGAGGATCTAGGTAAAAAGATGGGATTGATAGTAGATTATCACGAGTATGATAATGAACACTCAGGACTATTCACAACTAAAAGTGATTTACTACGTATAGTGCAGATAGCTAAACTGAGGGGTATAACACCAGAACAACAATATAATTTAAAAGAACATACACAAGATATAACAGTGCACCAACTTAAACAGTTTGTACATGATTTAGATCAATACAAGAAAGATTATAATTTAATTGATTTTACAGACATGATTACAGAATTTATTAAAGCAGATAGATCACCACGATTTGATGTTGTATTTATAGATGAAGCACAAGATCTATCACAAACACAATGGGGTATGGCAAAATCTATTTGGGACAAGACACAAGATACATTTATAGCAGGTGATGATGATCAAGCTATATTTAGATGGGCAGGAGCAGACGTAGATAGTTTTATATCACAGACGGGAAAGATAATGCAGTTGACACAGTCATACCGTATACCACAGGTAGTTCATGATGTGGCATCACGCATAGTAAATAAGATACAAAACCGACTACCAAAAGAGTGGAGACCAAAAATACAAAGAGGATTACTTTCATATTACGATGACTTTGAACAAGTTAACATGAATAAAGGTAATTGGCTAGTGCTGGCTAGGACCAAATTTATGTTAAACGATTTAGAAGATACATTATACTCACAGGGATTGTATTACCAGAACAAATTTAAAACAAACAGGGAACAAGACTTGTACACTGCTGTAAATGATTGGGAAAATCTTCGTAAAGGTGTGGACATTAATTACGACCAAATTAGTAGAATATCATCTTACATGTCAGAAAAACATTTTGAAAAAAATTGTTTAAAGTACATGGACAAAGATGCAAGACACACCATGCAATCTTTACGAGAGAGAATGTGGTTGAAAACAAATGACGTGTGGTATAATGCTTTTGATAATGCACCACAGAAGAAAGTTAGATATATTAGAAGGATGAGAGAAAATGGTGAGAAGTTAAACTCTAGTCCAAGAATTACTCTGTCTACAATACACGGAGTCAAAGGTGGTGAACAAGATAACGTAGTTCTCTTGACTGACCTATCCAGAAATACACAAAGAAACTACGAACAAAATCCTGATGATGAAAATAGATTATTCTATGTCGGAGCGACTAGAGCTAAAAATCATTTACATATCATCAGACCAAAAGATATATACAAAGGATATAAAATATGAAAACAGAAGAAGCGTTACAACTAGCAAAAGAATTAATTGCTGGACCCAGAGCAAAAACCTACGGAGATAAAATACAAAATCATTGCAACATAGCAAAACTATGGACAGCATACTTAGACAAAGAGATTACAGCACATGATGCAGCTGTGATGATGGCTTTACTAAAAGTGGCAAGAACAAAATTTGGTCAACCAACATCAGATACGTATGTAGACGCAGCAGCGTACATGGCAATAGCAGGAGAATGCAAACATGAAAATGATATTTAAACCACAAACAGAGTGGTTGCCGCCAACAGACTTTCCCGATTTAAGAAAGTATGATGAGATAGCCATAGACTTAGAAACAAAAGATCCAAACTTAAACGAAAGAATGGGATCTGGCTCTGTTGTTGGTGTAGGTGATGTTGTAGGTATATCGTTAGCTACACATGACTGGTGTGCTTATTATCCCATAGCACACGAAGGTGGTGGTAATATGGATCGTAAAATGGTTCTTGACTGGCTCCAGGATCAAATGCGATCACCCTCTACAAAAATATTTCACAATGCAATGTATGATGTATGTTGGTTAAGAAGACTTGGTATACAAGTAGATGGTATGATTGTAGACACAATGATAGCTGCATCTCTTATCGATGAGAATAGATACAGGTATGATTTAAATGGTATATCAAGAGACTATCTTGGTAAAGGTAAAGACGAGTCCGCATTATACGAAGCTGCAAAGTCTTGGGGTGTAGATCCAAAAGCAGAAATGTATAAGCTGCCAGCTATGTACGTTGGATCTTACGCAGAGCGTGACGCCCAACTTACATTGGAGCTATGGCAGGAGTTTAAAAAAGAAATAATACACCAGGACCTAGAGGCTATATTTTCTATGGAGACTAAATTGTTTCCTGTTCTTGTTGACATGAGATACCTTGGTGTGCGTGTAGATCAAGACAGAGCAGCTATTGAAAAGAAAAGAATGGTTGAAGAAGAGAAAAGATTATTGGGTGGTGTGTATGCAGAGACAGGACAAGAGGTACAGATATGGGCTGCAAGATCTATTGCCAAAGTATTCGATAAACTTGGTTTACCATACGATAGAACAGCAAAGACAAAAGCACCAAGCTTTACTAAAAATTTTTTAGCTAATCATCCACACAAGATTGTACAAGCTATTGCAAAAGCAAGAGAGATAAACAAAGCACACACAACATTTATAGATACAATACTTAAATATTCATACAAAGGTAGAATACATGCAGAGATAAACCAACTACGTGGTGATAGTGGTGGCACGGTTACAGGTAGGTTTAGTATGAATAATCCAAACTTACAGCAGATACCTGCAAGGAACAAAGATCTTGGACCACGGATCAGAAGTTTATTTATACCAGAGGAACATTGTAAGTGGGGTTGTTTTGATTACAGTCAACAAGAGCCACGTCTTGTTGTGCACTACGCAGCATTACAGGGTTTCTATTCTGTAGAAGATGTTGTTGATGCATACAAAGGTGGTGATGCGGACTTCCACCAGATTGTAGCTGATATGGCTGATATTGGTAGATTCCAAGCCAAGACGATCAATCTGGGTCTTTTCTACGGTATGGGTAAGAATAAACTACAAGCAGAACTGGGTATAAACAAATTACAAGCAGAGGAATTATTTAAACAATATCACAGCAAGGTGCCATTTGTTAAACAACTTATGGATGCTGTAATGGATAGAGCACAGCGTAAAGGTAAAGTGAGAACGTTGCTAGGTCGATTGTGTAGGTTTCATTTATGGGAGCCAAATCAGTTTGGTATCCACAAGCCATTGCCTCACGATGATGCGCTCGCGGAACACGGACCAGGGATCAGGAGAGCGTACACATACAAAGCTTTGAATAGATTGATACAAGGATCTGCAGCTGACATGACAAAGAAAGCTATGATAGATTTACACGCAGAAGGTATCATACCACACCTACAAGTTCATGATGAATTAGATATATCTATATTAAATAAAAAAGAAGCAGAAAAAGTAAAAGAAATTATGGAGTCAACAGTGACCCTTGAAGTTCCTAATAAAGTAGATTATGAAGAGGGAGATAATTGGGGCAGTATCAAATGAGGTTAAATTATGGCATATCTAAACGCAAACATACCACCGGAATACGCACAAATCAGGAGAGAATATCTCTATGACCTTAAGAAACATCATGGAGAAGTTGAAGACTGTATTATCTTTGGTCTATCGGCTATTACAGGGCGTAGTATCCTTTTTCATTGTATTATGGAAAATGGAGCTATCTACTACCGTCTCCCGATATCTGCATTCATTCAAAGAGGGTTTAAACCGCAAGAAGTTCCTAGACGTAGACTTGACGAGTTACAGCTTTGGAATTGCTTTAGTTATTATCCTGCTGTGCATTCTTGGGATATTTTAGAAGCACAAGCTGGTAAATACATAGGAAAAGACAAGAAATGGCACCACGGTAAATACCTATTTACGGTTGACTTTGCTCACCCTGAAAGTAATATATTAGACACGGATCATTCAGAGATACCGCACGAGCACAAATGCGCTCACATCATAGCCCTAGACGACGGGAACTATGCAGCACAACCTAATAATAGATGTATATGGGATATCCCATCATTCACTGTTAAAGATAATGTGCCAGATTGGAAAGTGCAAACATCTGAATGGAACGTAGAAAACACAAGTCAATGGAAAACAGAAGATACTGATAAGTTCTTCTATGAAATTGAGGAGAAAAAACATGATTGAAAAGTGTAAAGCAGTTTGTTGCAAAGTTTGGGACAAAATAAAAGCTGGCTGGAACTGGATCGTTGGAAGATTCAACAGGTAGTTTATGGCCCTAAAAATTTCTGAATCCGCAGCCGTACAGATGCCTATGAAGACGGTTGCTAGTTTGATCGCGATGGTTGCCATCGGGACATGGGCATATTTTGGCCTGCACGAAACGCTTAACAGTCACTCAACTCAAATAGAGTTAATGCAAAAAGATTTAGAACAAAATACAGAGTTTAGAATTAAATATCCAAGAGGTGAGTTAGGTCAATCAGCTGGTGAGGCAGAGCTATTTATGATTGTAGAACATGTTAGTGGTTTATTAGAAGATGTAGAGGCAGAACTTAAAAGTATGAGAAACAATGCAGTCAACATAGAATTTTTAAAGAAAAGAACTGAAAAATTAACTGAAGACGTAGAGAAGTTAATTAGAAACGGAGGCGGAAAACATCAATGAAGAAAAAAATTAAACTATCTAAATTTGAATGGGTAAAGAAAAATATTGTTATCGTTCCTGTAGTAGCAGCAATACTAGCCGGAACATTTACATCAGTTAGATATGTATTAAGTTTAACTGATACTATTGAATTAAATAAACAAACTATCGTTAATTTACAAAGAGATCTAACAGTAGCAGAGGATAAATTAACAGAGGTTGCTACAAGATTATCTGCAGCTGAAGCCACGTGGGAGATGGCAGAAAATCTATATAGACAATTAGCTGATCAAGTTAGGGAGCACGCATATGATATTAAGGATCTTAATCGCTAGTATTTTAGTAGGAATTATTGCTACTGTGAATGCAGAAGCACGTAATGAATATTTAAATGATGGTGCAAACACTTGTGATCAAGGTAGTTGGGAAGCATATACAGAAGTTAGGCAACACGAATACAAAACAGGGTCTAGCGCCGAATCGCAAGACCAAGTGGTGGGTTGGAGATTTAGAAAGTCTATTGGTGACGTTTGTGATGAAGAATTTGTAAAAGACCAAAGAAAAAAACAAAAATTAAAAATACAATTAGAGTTAGTAAAAGAATGTAAAAGAGTTCCACGAATTAGCCCACCTCCTGTAGAGTTTGCTGAATTAATTAATGCGTGTATGAAGCTAGGAGTCATGTCTTCATCTTCTTTTGGTGAAAGAGATTTTGATCCTAAAGTAAGCTATTGGACAGTTTTAAAAAAACAGTATATGAAGGAAAACCCTGATATAATAACATTGGATAATTATAAAAAATGATAGAGACTGTATTTGCATTAATCTTAACTTTAAATGGTTCTATGATAGAGCACACGTACAAAAATTCGTTAAGCGATTGTTTAAAATCAAAGCGCCTGGCTCAAAACGAGGTAAATCCTGAAAGAGTTGTATTTACTTGTAAAAAAGTAAAGGCTAAGACAGAGATATACATGGACCGAAAGAAAATCATCAAAATACTAGGATAATGGAGCCTTTTATACCAGTGAATACTATTATAGCTTTTATATTGCTTTGTGTTGTAATTTATGTAGGGTTAAACGATAACGATAAATTATGAAACTTACGGCTAACATAACTCTTGATGAGTTGACAAAGTCTCAGGTTGCGGAGAGAAAAGGTATTAATAACAATCCTAATCCACAGCAGATTGAGAATCTTAAAGCATTGGCTACAAATATACTGCAGCCAGTTAGGTCCCACTATGACAAACCTTTAATTATATCATCAGGATTCCGTTGTGCCCAGCTTTGTGTAGAGATTGGTAGTAGTGTGAACAGCCAACATGTGGCAGATGACAGCGCAGCTGCAGCAGACTTTGAGATACCTGGTGTTGATAATAGAGAACTAGCTCTTTACATCAAAAATGAATTAGAATTTGACCAGCTCATATTAGAATTTTACCGCGACAACGAACCGTCGTCGGGCTGGATACATTGTTCATATTCTACCAACAGTAATAGAAACCAATCATTGCGAGCTTTTAGAGAAGATGGTAAAGTTGTGTACAAACCATGGCTAGAATAGGACAACTAACATCACAAATCGTAACAGGCAAATGCCCAGAGTGCAGAACAGAAACTCTTCTTGTATCTTTTGAACCATATTTATACAGATGTGTAAACTGTGGTTATGATCTTGAACAAAAAGTAAATGGTGTAATCAAATATGTTATTGCAACCGAAAATTCAAAATTTGAAAAAGCTAGCATACTAGACGATGGCCAAGAAGGGTAATTTTTTAAACAAGGTAGCTCACGAACCTATACACCACAAAACCTCAATCGGACGCAGACCAAGCCTACAAAAAATGAACAAACACCGTCGACGCGCGTTTAAGTTGTACAAAGGACAAGGGCGTTGACAAAAGTCAAATAATATCCTATATTAATATTAGAAAGGAAAAATATGAGATACAAATACAAAGTTAGAGAGTTAAGTAAAGATACGTCAAACGATATGGAGGCCATGTCTTTTAAGAAATTAAAAGCAAAACTTGACCATAAAAAAGAATATGCTGTAGAGTATACAAATAAACATGGAAATTTTATATCTACCGTAGTGCGTGGTAAAGAACCAAAATGATAAATGGAGCATATAGTGACGATAACTTTATTGTACTTAACTCTGTTGGGTAATATCGAGATGACTTCTTTCGAAATCCCATCAAAGGAAAGTTGCGAGTCTTGGTTTCATTACAACGTAAAAGAAAAAGAAAATAAAAATAAAACTTTATTTAGTGGTCACACATATCATCTATATGATGGTAAAAAAGTTATTGGCTATATCTGTAGTGATGATATTCCACAATAAACGAACCTATCCCACGAGGGAAAAAGGGGATAGGTTATAAGGTGAGAAAAGTAATTTATTTTTGCCACAATTATAACACAATGTCAAGTCTCGTTAGCCTGTTTACATTTAAACGTAACATATATCTTATTTGAATTAACTAAATCAGGACCCATTTCGGCCATAGCACTTCCCGTGTTGATTGTACCGTTGGCTGCGCAATCAAACCAAGTATTAAAGGTTCCTGCATTATAGTCCGGTAAACAATCCCCATGGACCGCGGAACAAATTTTCATAATTAAAATATATTTTATCATTGACAATCCTATATGATTATCCTATATATTTGTGAAAGGAAAGTATATGACAGACACAAGTAAATATAGAAACGTTTCGTTATCACACGCAACATACAAGATCTTAGACACCTTGTCTAAGAATTTAGATCCTGATGTGACGTTATCGATAAGCAAAACGATTGAGAAAATAGCAAACGAGAAAGTGAGGAAATTAAATGGCAAAGTACAGAGCACCGTTTCTAAATAATGATGCTATACATTTAATTGAACAAAACAAAGAACCAGAGCAAAAGCTTTGGATTGCAGTTCTAGCTAAAGCTTTTGATGATGCATTCTATTCTACAGATAATAGAGCAGCGTTGGAAGCTTTAAGTTGGATAAGACATGGCATAGATTTTAACTATGTATGTGGATTAGCAGGTAGAAATCCTGAATATGTTAGAAAGAAAATGTTGAATAAAGTAATAGAAAGGGAAGCATCTATCTTAATGGAACATAAAAAAATTAAGCAAGGTGTGGACAACGTAATAAAATTAAAAAATAAAATTGCACAGGAAAAAATACTAGCTCCAAAAAGAAAAAGAAAAAATTGGGGTAATGTTGCAGAATTTAAATGGTTACCAAAGTATTCACATGACTACGTTGAAAGGTAAACCTAAAATATGTCCTGAGTGTAAGGGTAATGGCTACCTTAAAACAGGCATGAATACGATCGTGCAGTGTTTAAACTGTTGGTCAGAAGGAGAGATAGATGAAACGATTTGGGCTAGGAATTATGATCCTATTATTCCTGATGAGTTGCAGTCAATCGAAAAAGATTGACAAAGTTTGGTTTGATCCAGTCAAAGGTCTTTTTAGGATAACGTATGGCATCAGTAAGTGAGGATTTTGCTTATCTTGCTGGTCTACTTGATGGCGAAGGTTGCGTCACATACAAACAATATTGGGATCGCAAACGAAAAGATAGACCACATAAATATTTTTGTTGGCGAATACAAATGGAAATCGTGATGACAC
>Ga0209348_1001916_pt1 | contig 9987 bp, 12 predicted proteins | sample ETNvirenome_2_30_FD_184065 | JGI IMG/M metagenome (GOLD analysis project Ga0209348, IMG submission 184065) | Marine viral communities from the Pacific Ocean - ETNP_2_30 (SPAdes) (version 2) | ecosystem: Environmental > Aquatic > Marine > Oceanic | place: Pacific Ocean | collected 2013-06-22 | reverse complement strand
CATCATACCTTGCTTTCCAAAGAGAAATCTTTCTTCACATGGCTGCTTGCGAAGTTGATCCCCGTTGTTTCGGTCAGCTTTATACTAAGTGTCGTCGTTCTGGCTACACTAATATATGCTCTGCTGTCCTTGTGGACGAGGCTAGTCAAGTTAAAGAGAAGCTGTTGGGCATTCAGTCAAAGACTGGTAAAGACGCGCAAGAAAATATTTTCATGAAAAAGGTAGTTGCGATCTTCCGCAGCTATCCTTTCTTCTTCAAGCCAATCCAGGACGGTACCACTAACCCCCGTATGGAGCTAGCCTTCCGTGAGCCTTCGAAGCGTATCACGAAAAACAACAAGACCTCCTACAGGGGCGACGCGCTGAACACAGTGATCAACTGGAAGAATACCACCAACAATGCATACGATGGTGAGAAGCTGCACATACTGTATCTCGATGAGGCGGGAAAGTGGGAGAAGCCCACAGATATTCGTGAAGCATGGAGGATAGAAAGAACCTGTCTTATCGTTGGTAGAAAGATTGTAGGTAAAGCCATTATGGGTAGCACGGTCAACCCAATGAACAAGGGTGGCAACGAGTACAAGGGTTTGTGGTATGACTCTGACCCCAACGAAAGAAATAGTAACGGTAGAACCAGGTCGGGCCTGTACAGAATATTTATCCCCGCATACGAAGCGCTAGAAGGTTTCTTTGATCAGTATGGAAACCCAGTTGTAGAAGATCCAGAGCAAGAGGTAGAGGGAATCGATGGCGACTTCATCACCATCGGAAGCAAGACTTATTTAAAAAATGAACGAAGGTCATTTAAGGACAACCCTTCAGAACTAAACGAGGTGACCAGGCAGTTTCCGTTCACGGAGGATGAGGCATTTAGGGATAGCATCGAGGGCAGTCTATTTAATATTGGAAAAATCTATCAACAGATTGAGCACAACGAGGAGTTATTTCCAGATCCAGTAATCAAGGGAAACTTTACCTGGAAAGAAAAGGACAAAGAGGTAGTGTTCTCGCCTACACCTAACGGTAGGTTCAGGGTCTGCTGGATGCCAGACATTACGCAAAGAAATATTGTAAAAATAGACAGAGGTAAAAAGGTAGCCCCGTTTGGTGAGTACGGTTGCGGCGGCGTTGACTCCTACGACTTGGACGCCACGGTAGACGGTAGAGGGTCGAAGGGTGCGTTACACATGTACAACAAGTTTAGCCTGAACCGTCCGCCCAATATGTTCGTAGTAGAATATGCTTCTCGTCCAGACCTTGCCAGTATATTTTATGAAGATGTTTTAATGTGTGCGTTTTACTACGGCTACCCGTTGCTTGTAGAGAACAATAAGTATGGTATTGTAAGATACTTTGAATCAAGAGGTTACGACGGTTACTTAATGGATAGGCCAAAGCACCTGCTAAGTAGTTCTTCACATGTTAATGTTAAAACAAAAGGTATACCGTCTAACTCTCAAGACGTCATCCAATCCCACGCTCAGTCAATAGAAAAGTATATCCACGAACACGTCGGCGTTGACTCAGAAACGGGTGAGGTTGGTAAGATGTATTTCAACAGGACGTTAGAAGACTGGATAGGATTTAAGATAGACAAGAGAACTAAGTTTGACTTGACTATTAGCTCTGGCTTAGCCCTCCTCGCTGCCCAAAAGCCCAAAGAAAAAGAAAGATCTAACTTCAAGGAGAAGGTGTTTTTCAGGAGATATAAGGTCTAGCCCGTATTTGTTATATTTGCAAAATACGCCTATAGCGCTATCAACAAATGAATTACACAAACAACAAGCGTAAAAGCTCTTTTCCTGATCCTCTTGCTAGCACAGAGACTAAAAAAAGCAACGCTTATGGATTACAGTATGCAAAAGCTATAGAGTCTCAGTGGGGAAAAATATCAACCGCCTCTTCATTGTACGGAAAGAGAAATGTTATTTTCGAAAGAAGCAGGGACTACGCGAACGGCACACAGGATACTAACATTTACAAAAAGCTTTTAAGATCCCTTGCGCCAAATGATGGAGACGGTACTCTTCTTAATCTTGATTACACCCCAGTACCGATCCTTCCGAAGTTCGTCAGGGTGGTTGCAAATAAAATACTGTCTCGAAACCCGTACCCAAATCTTGAAGCTGTTGATCCTCTTTCCTCTTCGGAAAAAAACAACAAAAAAAGATCTATAGAGCTTCAGGTAGAAGCAAAGAAACAGTTACAGCAACTGAAAGAAAATACAGGCATGGTTATCGGAGACGATCCTGATAGCTTACCTGATTCTTTGGAGGAGGTAGAAATACTTGTAGGTACTAACGTAAAAACCGATGCCGAGATAGCAGCTCAGATCGGAACCAATATGACGCTTTCTTGGAATTCGTTCAATGATAACGTTTTTAGAAGGTGCGTAAACGATTTGGTTGCTCTCGGCATGGCCGTTGTAAAAAGAAGCAACGATCCCAACGAGGGCATCAAGACTGATTATATAGACCCATCCAGGTTTATTCATAGCTACACTGAAGATCCTGGGTTTAACGACATGATGTATGCTGGTCATGTTAAAACTATTTCCATACAAGAGCTGAAAAGACTTGCAGGTCACGAGCTAGACGAAGAGACGTTTGAGCAGATAGCCAAGTCGGTAAGAAACAAAGAGGGCAATGACCCGAACGCATACAACAGGCACTCGTACAACAATCGTATGATGCGTCAGGAGTATGGCTATGATGAATACACGGTAGACGTCTTAGACTTTGAGTTTATTTCTGTTGACTGCATCTTTTTCGAGGAGAAAGAAAATCGTTTCGGCAATACAAACTTCTTTATGAAGGGGTTTGACTACGAAGAAAAGCAGGGTAGCGTTTTTGATAGGAAGCCTCACAAGATGGAGATATCCACCGTGTACGGGGGCTCTTACATAATGGGTGGGTCTAACATCATGTTTAATTATGGCATGATGAAAAATGTACCTAAGAACGTACATGATCTTTCTAAGTGCAGGCTTTCATACTCTGTGGTTGCGACCAACCTTCGCAACATGATGCCTAAATCCATGGTGGATAGCTGCACTGGTTTTGCTGATATGTTGCAGCTGACACACCTGAAGATTCAACAAGCTATCGCCAAGGCAAAGCCCGATGGCTTGATCATTGATATCGAGGGATTAGAAAATGTACAGCTCGGAAAGGGCGGAGAGTTACAGCCCCTGGACCTGCATGATATCTACGAGCAGACTGGTGTTTTCTACTACAGGAGTAAGAATCCAGAAGGTGGATTCCAGAACCCTCCTGTAAGGGAGATTGGTAACAGCATCCGAAACATCAACGAGTTGATTGGTTTATACAACCACTATCTCCGAATGATCCGTGACACAACGGGTATCAACGAGATGATGGATGCGTCTACACCGAAAGGCGACACGCTCGTTGGTGTTCAGCAGCAAGCCATAGCGGCAGGCAATAACGCCATATATGATATCACCAATGCTTCTATGATTCTTTACAAGAAGGTATGTGAGGATATCGTAAAGTGCATGCAGATCTTGCCTAAAGATTGTGTTTTGTACAAGCATTATGCTAATGCTATAGGAAAAGAAAACATGGGCGTTCTTTCCTCGTTTAGCGATTTGCCAATGTACAACTTCGGGGTGCAAGTAATCAAGGAGATGGAGGACCAGGATAGAGTCTACCTTGAGCAAAACATACAAATGTCTTTGCAGCAAAAAGAGATAGACATAGAGGACGCGATCGTGATCCGCAGCATGAAGGATGTTAATCAGGCGGAGAGGTTATTGGTAATACGCCGCAAAAAGCGCATGGCTAAAATGCAAGAAATAGCTCTGCAAAATTCTCAGATGCAAGCCCAATCTGCACAACAAGCAGCCCAAGCCGCTTCTCAAGCTAAGATGCAAGAGATGCAAATGGAGGCTCAGCTCGAAGCACAACAGCTTCAGCTCAAGAGCCAATTAGAAGCTCAGCTTGAACAGGTTAAGCACCAGTTCAGAAAAGAGATTGAGCTAATTAAAGCTCAGGCGACACTTGGTTTTAAAACTGATGAACAAGAGTTTAAAGAAAAGCTAGAGGTGCTAAAAGAAGATAGAAAAGACGATCGTGTTAAGAAGCAGTCCGCCGAGCAAAGCAAGTTGATTTCTCAAAGACAGGGGTCAAGAGGGGAGCTTCCAGAGGCTTCCGATAGTGTAGACAATATTGTAAACTCGTTATTAAGCTAACATGAGTAAAGTAAATTTAGACGTAGCAGAGAAGTTAGATATCACTTGCAGAAGAGGTGATACGTTTTCGTTGACCCTAACTTTGAAGGACTCTTCAGATACAGCTTTGCAGTTGTCTACTCTTGGTTACGAGTTTTTTATGAATGTAAAGTCAAATGAAAAAGACAGCTCTGGAGAGAGGTTTGTTATCGCCTCCTCTAGCACAGCTTCTCAGAAGTCTCCCACATCGTCTCGTTTAACTGATGATCAGGTTCAAAAATTAGCTGGCATTTTTACTTTCGATGATGCTAGTGATAGCGGCACGGTAGTGTTAAATGCTAGCGCTGCAAGTATGGCGAGCTTTCCTGTGGGTAGGTTTTCGTATGATATTCAACAGCTAGTTGGTGGTGTAAGAACTACGATACTCAGAGGTTCATTTAAGGTTAACGAAGATATAACCCTCTAAGATGGCTGTAGCAGTTACTTCTAGCGGTGGAAACTCTGTCACCACTACGGAAACTGGTGGCACTACGATTACTGTAAATGAATCTTCTACTTCCGTAACAGTTACTCCTCCTGCCTCTAGCTCCATAACGGTAACAGAAAAGGGGCCCAAAGGAGACGCTGGCGCTACTGGTCCAGCAGGACCTCAAGGCATTCAAGGCATTCAAGGCCCAGCTGGAGCTGACGGAGGAGGAAATGTTTCTCTAGATCTAAGCCCGCAGCTAGGGGGGAACCTCGATGTTCAGGCCAGGTCTCTTTTTACCAGCACCACCAACGGCGACATACAGTTCACCCCCAATGGAACTGGAAGCATAAACTTGGATGGTACTGTTAAGTTCAAGAGATTTAGCACCCCTCCCGATCCGTTTGAGGGAGGCATGTACGCAGACAATGCTGACAACCTATACTTCGGGGTTAGCGGATCTTAATAAAAACACTATCTTTACAAAAAATAAGACATGAGCGCAGTTTGGAAAAAAATATTAACAGAGGCAGACGCACAAAGAGACCTTATAGCTGGCGCTGGCCTTTCTGGAGGAACAAATAACAATGTTCTTATTGGCTCTGATGCCGATGTTACTATCGCGGTTGACATTAATGGTGCTACTGATCTTGGTAGTGGTGTTGCATCTGCCGATGAGCTTTTAATCTCTGATGCTAACGATAGCAACAACATTAAAAAAACTACCGTAGGCGATATTGTAAACCTTGCTGGTAGTGGGGTTAGTGGCAATACGTTTGCCAGTGATTTAAAGATCGGTAGAGACGCAGACAACTTAATTGACTTTGCCACCGCTGATAATGAAATTACATTTAGGGTGTCGGCTGCTGACGTCTTAGAGCTTACAAACGCTAACACTGGAGACTCTGTGCTTACGGTATTGACGGCAGATAAGAACTTCACAATCAAAGGAACTGACGGTTCTTCTGCGATCACAGCCCTTGACATTGATATGGCGGCGGCTGGTCAGGCCACCTTTAACGGAGAGATCGTTGCCCCTTCATTGGACATTAGTGGAAACGTTGATGTTGACGGTACATTGGAAGCAGATGCAATTACCCTGAATGGTACGGCCCTTTCTTCTACGTTTAGCCCATTGGCTGGTGGTAGTGATATCGTTACTACTGGCGCTCTTAACAGTGGTTCTATTACTTCTGGCTTTGGAAACATCGATGTTGGCAGTAGCTCAATATCAGCTGGTAGCTTTGATGCTTCGGATGGAAATATCACTAATGTAGGCGACATTGACGCCGACTCTATCTCTGTTGCCGATGCAGGGAATGGTTTAAATATTGATTTCTCTGGAGGAAATACTGGCACTAGCGCTATAACTATCAAGGATAATGTTGCAGAGGCACTGGTTATTCAAGAGGGGACCAATGACTACCTTCAGATTGTTACCACAAATGGTAGCGAGGCTCTAAAGATTGGTCATGGCGTTTCTGGTACTGCGATTACGATCGGCCACGGCACGTCAGAGGTTACCATTGGGGACAACCTGACTGTGACGGGTAACTTAACGGTTAGTGGAACTACCACTACTGTTAACTCAACTACATTAACAATCGATGATCACATTATTACAGCTGCTTCTGGTAGCGCTAACGCTGCTACCGCTGGTACTGCTGGTCTTGAGATAGACACATCGGATGGAACACAACTCCCCTTTGTGGGCTTTGTAGATGGCGAAGGTTTGACTGAAATGGTCGTCAAGGCAGAAGGAAACACAACTCCCTTCCCTATCGCCATCATGGAGTTTAGTAACAACTCTACAGCCCCATCAGGGAATGCTGGCGGTGTAGGTAGTTTTCACTTTGACACAGGAGATGACAAATTGTATGTTAGAATAACATAATGAGTGCCATATTAAAAAAGCAGGGCATTGACACAAAAGAATTCAATGCTCAAGAATTAAATTACCTGCTCTCTCTTATTTCTAAATCTAATTTTGAGGGTAGGGATGTCTTCGTAGTTGCAGACATTGTAAATAAAATCAACTCAAAAATTAAATCTAATGAAGCTCGAAATCAATGAGGTTCAGATCTTAAATCAAGCAATATCAAACTCTACGATTAAAGGTTCTGACGCAAAAACAGTTTCTGTAATTATCACCAAGCTGGAGAAAGAGTTCGAAAGACTGTACAAGCTCCAGGAAAAAAAGTAAGATAAGTGAGCGCAGTTTGGAAGAACATATTAACAGAAGCTAGCACTTCCGCCACTAACCTCACGAGTATTGGCACCCTTACGACTTTGAGCGTTGACAATATTACCGTTAACGGAAACACGATAAGTTCCACAAACACCAACGGTAATATTTTATTGGAGGCCAATGGAACTGGCAAAATAGAAGTAAGAGGTAATACTAATTCTGGTGCTGTAATTCTAAACTGCGAGGATAATAGCCATGGTGTAACATTACAGGCTCCAGCTCACGGCAGCTTTGCTGGTAGCTACACTTTAACGCTTCCTATCAATGATGGGGATGCAAATCAGTTTTTGAAAACTAACGGTAGCGGTGTGCTTTCTTGGGATGACCCAGCTGCTCTTACTGTAGCACAGGGCGGAACTGGAGCTACTTCGTTTGCTGACAAGGCGGTTCTTATCACTCAGGATAGTGGTACCGACACGGTATCTGCTGCGGCTATGTCTAGTAACGGTCAGCTGTTAATTGGTGGCACAAGCGGCCCCGCTGTAGCTACCTTGACGGCAGGCAGCAACGTTACAATCACCAACGCTGATGGAGCCATAACGATAGCTTCTAGTGGCGGCGGCGGCGGCAGCGGAATTGCCAGCGTCTCTGAAGATAGCACCCCAACGCTTGGCGGTGATCTCATTGTTGGGAGTAATGACATCAAGTCTGTTGGTGATGTGGAGGTAGTTGTAGATAGCGACAGCAATACATCGGACAGCTCATTCACTGTTAAGAACGGAGCTGGAACTGTTTTATTTAGCGTTAACGAGTCTGGTATTACCAGCGGCTTGTTAACTACTACTACTCCGACAACCACTTTAGCAAGTAGCTTTCAACAGCAGACTTCTGCCGCTGGTACAGTAGATAATTTTGATTCTAACGCAACATACGTTGCAAAAATATTTAATAGTGGTGGCACCGAACAAACGAGCAACCCAGTTACGATAAGCAATAGCGGCGGAATAAGCTTTACAGTTCCTTCCGTGGTAGCTCAAGGGTATGAGCTTAGAATAACTGCTTCGATCCCTGGTAAACTTAGAAGCGTCGAAACGGTAGAAACTTTTGCTGTAACTGCCAATACTACCTTCACGTACTGGAGAATTCAAGGAGTTGATTCAAGCGGCAACAACACTTCTGACAGGTTCTTTTTGCTTGATGTTCAGTTTTTTACTGGGGCGAACAAAACTGGAACTGAATATCCCACGGCTGACTTGACTTCAGACTCAGGCGGGGGCGTAAACGTAACCAGTGGCTATGAACACAGTAATGCTTCTTATGCAGACTGGAAAGCTTTTGATAATAGCGCTGGGACAGGCCACTGGACCATAGGGAATAGTGTTGCAAATAATAACTGGGTCCAAATTGAACTTACTGGTGGTTCAACTAATTTGCAGAGTATAGCTGTAAGATCCAACACAACCTATCATGACTGTGACGGTTTAAAAATAATGGGGAGTGACACTGGTAGTTTTTCTGGAGAAGAGGTTCATGTTGATACAGTCACTGGAAACGACACTACTTCTTCCACAACAAGTAACTTCTAATCATGACGCTAAAAGAGGGAGCTACACAGGAGATAAACTCTAGATGGCCTGAGCACAAGCAAAGGAACTGCGCTCTTGTGAGGGATTTTTATGGAGATCAATATTACAAGAATATGTCCTCTGGTATTAGGCTTGTAGTTGATTTATATCAAGCGCTAAAAGAATCTGGAGCATCTACTTGGTCTATATCTTCTTCTGATTCCTCTATACTAGATGACCTCGCTGGAATCTGACTGTTTTGTTTTTATTATCTTTGCTGAATGTCTAACACAAGAGTAAAGAATCTCCTTAAGAAGCACGGGTTATCTGGGGTGAACAAACCCAAGAGAACTCCACAGCATCCTAAGAAGTCTCACATAGTGTTAGCGAAAGAAGGAAACAAAGTAAAGCTTATACGTTACGGTCAACAAGGTGCGAAGACAGCGGGTAAGCCAAAAGCTGGAGAGAGCGACAGGATGAAGAAGAAGAGAGCCAGCTTTAAGGCTAGACACAGACGCAATATCGCTAAAGGCAAAATGAGTGCAGCGTACTGGGCTAATAAGTCTAAGTGGTAATGAAAGCTATTAAGTATAAGAAGGGCGGGAAGTTTACCGTCACGAACAAGAAGATGTCCATCGACCCACCGAAGGGTTTTCACTGGATGGAAGAAGGTGGTAGATACTATCTCATGAAGGGAGATTATAAGCCACATCCTGGCGCGGTCGCTAAAGCTACCTTTAAAATGGCTGACCATCCGAAGAAGAAGTGATGGCAAAGAAGAAGAAAATAAAACCCATCAAGCGAAAGATTGACTTTGATATGAATCTTCCTGTTATGGAAGAAAGATCACCGCAGAGGAAGATTGCTAAAAGCATTCTTCGGGCTAAGCTTGAAGCTCAGGCCGCGAAGGTGAAACCAGGAGAAAAAAAGGTTGTCCGTAATTTAGTTGAAGGCAGGGACTACCCAGAGATTAAATTGTTTCAGGATGAAAGAGGGTTTATAGCTAGGCCAAAATTATCAGAACCAGCTACTTTGAAGAACGGTGGAAACCTTAAGCAGCAGGCTGCTATTGCCATCGCCATGAAGAAGGCTGGCAAGAAGCCTAAGTCCGCAAAGAAGGGGATGAAGTTCAACCCGAAGTATACTCGTGGCAGCGCTGACGTGGGTAAGAGAAAGCAGCTGATGCAACAGATTAGCGAGATATACAAGAAGCACAGAGGGACAAAAGCCAAAAGAGAGAAGAAGGGCTTCCCCCCTGCTGTAGCCGCGAGGCTCAAAAGACTCATGGCACAAAGAGATAAGATATAACCTTTAAAAAATATAACTATGGATCACGGTAAGAAAAAAATGATGATGGGCGGAAAGATGAAAGTCAAGAAGATGCCAGGCGGCGGCATGATGAAGAAGCCTATGATGATGAAGCATGGAGGCAAGCACAAGATGCCTATGTACATGTACGGCGGTAAGACGTTCAAGGATGGCGGTAGCTTGATGGCGGCTTTGATGAAAGACCCAAAGCAGAGAGCACGAGCTAAGAAAATGCTCGGAATGTAATGAAAGTCAAGAAGCTAAA
>Ga0209348_1001915_pt1 | contig 9987 bp, 13 predicted proteins | sample ETNvirenome_2_30_FD_184065 | JGI IMG/M metagenome (GOLD analysis project Ga0209348, IMG submission 184065) | Marine viral communities from the Pacific Ocean - ETNP_2_30 (SPAdes) (version 2) | ecosystem: Environmental > Aquatic > Marine > Oceanic | place: Pacific Ocean | collected 2013-06-22 | reverse complement strand
AAGACTACTGTTCTGACGAAAATGACGCTTACGGTGGAGGCTTTGGATGGGAGCATGAATCGCCATACTACAACGAGCGTTGCCAATCGATAGCTTAAATTAAACAGCTCGCATTCTTAGGGATGCGGGCTTTTTGGGTGTCGGAAATCACCGGCGAACCAATAACATAAACGATACAACCATAAACGATACTATGAAAATCAAACCAACCAGGCTAGTCAAAACAGAAAAGCAAGAGGAGAGTGCGTACGTCGTATTCTGGAGCATAATAGTTGGCGGGATACTGCTAGCGGTAACAATCATATCACACTACCTATAACCAACAAACATAAACGATACTATGAAAACGCAATACGAACTAAAATATCCTATTCACTTCGAGGTCCACGTTTTTGGAACCCCGCTTTGCAAGGGCTTTAGCCGACAAGCTATTGGTTACACGGAGCGAAACAGTTGCTCGAGAACTAAGAGCCTAAAGACCGCTATCAAACAGGCCAAAAAGCACCGCGGAAACGTGGTTGCTTATTGGTTAGAAGACAAGCCAAGTCACTCCAACCGCACGGGAAGGCAAATGACTTACGGAGACAGGATAGTTTATTCTTTCTACGACCCCTACGGAACCCGAAAAGGGGCTGGCAACGATCACGGAAACTCACCGCTTGAGACGCACTTGGATTACTAATATGAAACTATCCGACGAACAAGTTTTCGTACTCAGCATAGTTGCAAGCATAGCAGGGGCAATCATTTGCTTTTGCTACGGCTTCTACTGTTTGCACTTCTAAAGCCCGGCCCTCTAGGTTTTCACCTGGGGGGCTTTTTTTCGTGGACAAAGCCTAAGCTTTTGTCACTATTCAAACGAGACTGCTAGGCGATGCCGCGCAGCACAACAACTAACAGGGGGTGTAAGGCGATCGACTTGGTCTAGAACTAAGGACGGGGGTTCAAATCCTCCCACCTCCACCAATTTTACCAAAGAAGCGAACAAGATACGAATCAACAGAAACTAGACGCATACATCAGCGACATAATACGAGGCAAGACGCTATATAAAATTGAGTGAGTAGCTCGTCGAAACTAAGCGAAATCGACTGCCAAATAAAATGTGAGATTGATCAATATGAGCTATGTAAGTCCACTCGACACCGTAACCAGTCGGCATAGGACGCAAGTCTATGAGAACAGAGTCAGCGACATTCGCCGTGCTAGTCACAAAATTGATAGAGACAGACACTTCTTTGGTTCATTTAATCACAACTAACAACAACTAAATATGTATAACGAATCAGCACGATCCACCCTGGCCTTCTGCCAGTCCATGACAGAAAAATATCACGAACTCCTCAAGACTGCGGACATAACCGATGCCGTCGAACGTAGACCGAACAGGCAAAAAATCTGCGTCGATCCAGAGGCCGAGGCTCACTGGCTATCGCTAGTAATAAAAAGAATCGAAGAGGAAGAAATGAGTTGGCCTCAGGCTATCAAGGGAACTCCGTGGGAGGGTAGACCAGAGGCAATGCGTCATCTTGCAATACGGCGCGGCATCTATAGTCAAAAAACTTTGAAAGCCAAAAGGGCGGAGGCAACCCAACGGATAAACGATGAAGCGAGACGGGTGAACAAGCTAGCCCGGAGTAGTCACATGAATCTCAAGGATGCTTTAGAGGATAGCACGATCAATGAAAATCAATACTATGCCGCCAAGGGCAGGTTGAATTTACCCCATATAGTTAATCGTCCGAACTAGTTAAATCTATTTGTCATTCATTGACTTACATAACTTCTCCTTGACAGGAAAGCTAGGGTATGCCTATATGGAATCAGATGTAAGTTATGTTAATTAGATACTCTAACATAGCACTAGAATGATCCAACATATTACTCAGATTTTACTGCACACTTTTTAAGTAAAGCTGTGCCTACAAAAAACCAACCGACTAAACATATGAAAATAAAAATACACACCTATCCAGATGGGCCTGCCTTGGGTCTGCCTAAAGATGAAATCGTATCAGCTATGGGACTCCGTGGTAGATTCTCCGATGCTCGTATTGGACAGCTTGAGTCAGGGGATCAGTATATTATGCCGATCCAGACCGAACTAGAGCCTCGCAGCGACACGCAGCTTCTTGCTTTGATGGCCGAGAAACAGCTACGGATTATATATGTAAACAACATAATGGAGCCACACATAAGAACCATAGTTGTTGTGACATCTGAATCCACAGAACTATGCAATCATGAGTATAATTCGGGTGAATGTTCTGACTTGGAAGCTCTTCGCGACGCGCTTAACTTCATCCTTGACCAAGAGGAACTATGAGTCACTTCTATAACTGCCAGAACCCATCGGAGCCTCAGTTCGAGGCCGAGGTGGGGACTCCTGCACAGGCTCGTAAAGCTGGAGCAGACGTTTATCCATCAGTCACGACTGTGCTTGGCATAGTCAAGGACGCGTTCCTTGATGAAGTCTACAAGCCAAGGATGATTACTGACCTAGCAAGAGAGCATCCACACAGGCCGTGGTCCGACCTCGCTGAGATGGTTTACGGAACGAGACCGCACCCAAAGGATGGTGAGTTAATCCCGTCGCATGAGTTCGGAACATCTGTTCACGGAACCATAGAGCGTATGATTAATCACCACGTCCTGGGCATTGACGAACACCCCGGTCAATCATGCTGGGACAAGTGGGCGATGCCGTTTCTTAACTGGATTGATGACAACAATGTTCAAGCCCTTGGCTGTGAAAAGATAGTCAGTCACGGGGGCATCAAGATCGCCGGCTCCGTCGATTTCATTGGAATCAAGGACTCCAGAATCTTCCTCGCGGACTACAAGTGCAGGGTGAATACTAAAGGTAAGGCTAAACGATACCAGAAGGACTGCTGTCAGCTAGCCATTGAGGCTTACATGCTGATGCACCTACAGAAGTTACCCTACCTGCCTAAGATAAGATCCGTCATTGTGGACTGCGAGACGGCAGAACATATGCACTACGAGTGGACGGACGAAGAGAGCCAGTGGGGTATCCGTGTAGCCAAAGCTGCGGCTAGCCTGTTCTGGATGTTAAGAATGCAACCCGTCGTAAAACAATAACCATGAACAAAGCACTACCAACTGACGCTAAGGCTCGCAAGACTTACCCCATGTATTCTGGCCTTATTCAATACTTTCCTCACGCGCTAGCCGCCGTGTCTCATTGTAGCTACCAAGGCAACCAACAACATCATCCCGACAAGCCACTTCACTGGGACATGAACAAGTCCGCTGACGAACTGGACGCACTCATTCGACACATGGTTGAAGAAGATTGGGATAAGGTAGCATGGAGGGCATTGGCTAATTTAGAACGCAAACTGACTGACACATGTTCATACAAAAATGGAACCACGGAATGATAGAGATTAACTTAACTGACGACGAAGTCATGATGTGCCAGCACATTGGACACCTGCGATCGGTGCTGTCCAGGGGCAACAATATTAAGGACAGAAAGCAGTCCAACATGGCCGGGCTAGATATAGATGCCCAAGGTGTTACCGCTGAGTATGCGGTAGCAAAGCACTTGAATGTATTCTTTGACCTCGGCCTCAGCCCTCGAACTGGGTCAGCCGATGGAGTAATGAAAGGTCACTCCTATGATGTCAAAAGCACTCACCACGCCTTCGGAAAGTTACTGGCAACCCTCAAGGACAACCCCGATGTGGACATGTATATCATGTGCCTCACACCGGATCGTTGGACAGTAAAGATGGTTGGCTGGTGCTGGAAGGACGAACTAATAAACAAAAAGAACATAAAGGATTTAGGTTACGGAAAAGGTTACGCGCTTGAGCAGAACCAACTCCGTCCCTTCAAAAAATAATATGAGTATGTCACAAGTAGAAAGTAACGTCGAACGAATACAAACTAGGATCGACATGATCCGACAGGAATCACGGACTCTGTCCTTTAGGATGGAGAGAATGCTTGAGCAGCGTAAGCAACTGACCCAAGAAAAGAATACTCTCAAGGATCTGCTCACGGAACTCAATGTATCTTCCACAAAATAAACTCAAGGACTGGAGGGTTAGACATCAACCCAAGAGCTGTCCCTTGTTACTGCGGAAAACTTCGGACTGGGTTGTGGATCATTGCCACAAATCCGGTATGGTCCGAGGCGTAGTATCGAGGGTCGGCAACTCCTTGTTAGGTAAGATAGAGAACTTTGCTTACCGCAGATGCCAGGTGAGCCAAAGCCATTTACCCGCCGTGCTTAGAGCAATAGCGGACTACGTGGAGCAGGAGCAACTGGATGTATTGCACCCCGTGGGACTGACTCAACTTTCAAAAAGATTTAAATCCTTGACATCCGAAAAACAGAAGGCCACTTTAGTAGATCTAGGGGCGAAACGAAAACAACTCATGGAATGTTCTAATGCCTCGGAACGAACCAAATTATTCCGTGAACTAACTAAACATAAACATGGATAATTGCGTTATACATTCAAAACTTAAAGGGATTCAGTCATCCCTCAAAGCTCCTAAGGGGCAGACTAATAAGTTCGGCGGTTACGCTTACCGTTCCGCCGAGGACATACTAACAGCCGTCAAACCTTTGCTCGCAAAGCAGAACTGTACGCTAGTTATTACTGACGATATAGTCGAAGTAGGTGGGCGTGTTTACGTCAAAGCTGCGGCTGTTCTAGCATGCACCGAAGGCTGTGAATACACCATCCAAGCAAATGGATTCGCTAGAGAATCAGAGACTCGCAAGGGTATGGATGACTCACAGATTACTGGGTCAGCTAGTTCCTACGCTCGAAAATATGCACTCAATGGACTCTTTGCTATTGACGATACAAAGGACGCTGATGCTACTAACAATCACGGCAAGAAGCCAACAACACAAACCAAGAAGATAAGCCAGACAGCTAACGCTGACTCGAACTTTGACTTCTAACAACCAATAATACAATGCCAAAGTACAACAACGAAAATACTGGGGTTCTATTCCCAGAAAGCAAACGTGAGTCCGATTCATCGCCTCACGCCACAGGAACACTTGAAGTCACAGCACCGGGCAAGTACCGTGCGGCGGCTTGGAAGAACCAGAGCCAATCTGGTCCTGTAATGAACATCCGTTTGACTCGTCTCGACGAGGACAAACAGCCAGAGCAATACCGCAGGGATGGTATCCCCAACCAGCCCACAGCAGCTCCTTCCGCCGCCCCAGCGGGAGACGATCCCTTTTAGGGGTCACTTGATTATCAAGGGGGAGAGGGTCATGCCTCTCCCCTTTTTATCTCTACTCAACTAAATGAACCAACAAACAAATTAGAAAGATTATTAATGTGGATACTAACAAAACAATTACACACCTCAGCCTATGTTCTGGATACGAAGGAATTGGGCTTGGACTCCGAAGCGTTCTCCCAACTCTCAGAGAAATCGCTTACGTGGAGAGGGAAGGATTCCCTATCGCGAACCTGGTTGCAAAGATGGAAGCGGGAAAGGTGGATGCAGCACCTGTCTTCACGGACGTTAAGACCTTCCCTTACGGAAAGTTTCGTGGATGCGTGGACATCCTCTCTGGCGGATTCCCGTGTCAGCCATTCTCAGCTGCTGGAAAGCGTCAAGCTACTGAAGACCCCAGACACCTCTTCCCCTACATCGCAGACGGAATTAGAGAGTGCCAACCTAGAATTGTTTTCCTCGAAAACGTACAAGGAATCCTCAGTTGCAAGACAGCCGACGGAGAACCAGTTCTCCAGTATGTCCTCAGAACATTGGAAGGATTGGGTTATCGAGCAACGGCAGGAATATTCTCAGCGGAAGAAGTCGGCGCGCCTCATCAGAGAAAGCGAGTCTTCATCATGGCCTACCGCAACAGTGTTCGACACGACGGGGGGCAGTTACCCAACAGAGATGGTGGACGGAGTCTACCGAAGCAAGCACAGCCAAGAACCGAACAGCCCTTGGTACGGGGCGAAGCTGAAGGATGCAGTGGAGACTCACGAGGAGCAGAAGAACTGGCCAACAATGACAGTCAAGTCAGGGGGCGGTCTTCCTCCAAACAGCAAGTCGAAATCGAAGTCAAGGAAGCAACACGCGGGTCATCCGTTGGAGACAGCTGTAATGAAGGAGAACTGGCCGACAGCAACCACGAGGGACTGGAAGGACACCAACTCCACAGTTCCTCCAAGCAGGGCGAACCCATCCAAGCAGACACTTGGTCAGCGGGTGGCACACGTTGGCCTGCAAGACCAGGCGAACCTCAGCACGAATGGGAAGAGCCAAGAGTCGTGGCCGACTCCAAGAGCAAACAAGGTTCATCCAGAGATAACGGAGAAGAATCGAGAGCATCTAGCCAATCGGAAGAAAGCCAATCTGGAGGAGGACATAGCGGGTCATTGCGGGAAAGCAACGGGCAAGCTGAACCCCAACTGGGTCGAGCATCTAATGGGTCTTCCAGTAGGGTGGACAGACTTAGGCTACTGGGGAACGGAGTAGTTCCTGCTACCGCAGCCAAGGCATTCGTCACATTAATCCAAAGGTTAATATGAGATACACCTATATGCTTAACATGGACAACGAGAAGTTTGAGTCCTGCGATGTTGTCGTAAAGTTCGTGACTGATGCGGGTGGGATATTCGATGGATTCACTTCCATCTATTCCAACAAACCACTTTACTCCGATGACCTTGCTCACCTAGAAGAATGGGTAATGCAGGGCGAGGATCAGTGGGAACCGCAAGTTGACAATTGGAACCAACATAACATAAAACTAAAAAACCATGAAAGAATTAGAAAAGAGCCTACTGGGAACAATCCTAAAGGCTGAGATAAACGATGGGTGCAACGCCCTACTGAATGAAGCAAAGGAGTCCGGCATCAACGCTGACTTCTTTACGGCTCACGACACTCAGTCAATGTGGGAGGCTATGTGCAAGCTGGACTCCAAGGGAGTGATCCTTGGCACGATGTCATTGTTCACGGATATGTCCAAGGGTCAGAAGGGACTTGATGCTAACTCAGTCTGGTCCACACATGACGCAGGACTCAGCGAGTTGCACTTCAAGAGTCTCACGGATGACATGGTGGAGTCCCACAGGACACGGAACCTCTCCCGTCTATCGCTGATAATCAAGGACGGCTTACAGGAGGGTAAGGACTCCGAAGAGATCCTTACTACTATACAGGGTCAGTGCGATTCCATATCCTCGTTGACTCCTACTAGGGATAATCTACAAACCATTGTTGATCAAACATTTAAGGATGTTACAGGTAAGGTAGATTTTTCTAAATACCTACGGACTGGCATCCAATCAATTGATGATGTTCTCTACAGAGGTGGATACGGATCAGGTCAGCTGTGCGTCCTAGCTTCACGGCCGGGGTGCGGCAAGACTGCATACGCCTTGAACTTCTTGAGCAACATCTGCACGACAGGCAATGGTATGTTACTCTTCAATCTTGAGATGGGTGCTAACCAGATAATGAAACGTATCTTCAGCATCAAGTCAGGACTTCATATGCGTAGGTTCGAGGACGGGCTAGCCCCAGCGGACAAGATGCAGGCACTTAGGAAGACTACCGAAACCGTGAAGGGTTGGAACTGCTGGATCCGTGACAACGTGTATCGACTGGACCATATACTAGCAACAGCTAGGGGTATGCACAGAAAGCATAAGGTAAATGGAATCATTATTGATTACTGCCAGTTGATAAAGCCCATGTCCAAGAACATATCCAGAGAGCAACAGGTCGCAGAGATCAGCCGTGAGTTAAAGCTACTCGCCAAGGATCTCGATATACCCGTCCTATTACTTGCACAGGTGAACCGTGAATCCGAAAAGGATGATCGTTCTCCTATCATGTCCGACCTCCGTGAGAGTGGAGCCTTGGAGCAGGATGCTGACAGTATTATATTTCTATGGCAGACTTTAGCAGAGAGGGAACAGAAGATGGATTACGTCCGATGGACTCTAGCCAAGCAGAGGGAGGGCATGGGATATACCCAAGGCCGTATCCTCTTTAACAAAGGCACTCAGAAGATGGAGGATCACTCGCAGTTCATTTGATATGAAGCCCTCTCAGAAGCGGACAGCACGTTACCATAAAATCATTGAGGATTTTTTCGGTGGCTATGTCTGCGGTGAGTGCGGGTTCAAAGGCAAGGCAATTCAATTTGACTGCCATCACCTGCCGGGATATGTGAAGACGAGATCAATTAGGGATTTCGCCAGAACTGGGAACCGCCAGGAGTTCATTGGGGAGCTTGAGAAGTGCGAACTTCTATGTGCAAATTGTCACAGGCTGGAGCATTCCTCTTGACAGAAAACATAGGACATCTATGTTATAATTATTCTACCACACAAATGGTTCGTGTGTTAGTTGGTTCATATAGTAATACAAGGTAAGCCGAAGGAGTAATCCCAGGCGAAGGGCGGTTTTCATGGACCGCGCTTTTGTTCAATCCTTGGAGGGGCTGCTCCGTGTTATTCCGGAGCAGCCCTTTTGCTATAAGGCTCCAGGAGGAATCAAGAATGGACGTTCACCTTCTTTGAGCCTGCGCTTAAATTCTCTTTGTTCCTTCTGCTTCGTGAATCCAAACATTCTGTTAAGGACATCAGACATAGGAGCAAGGGTCATTAGCTTAGTCCTCTCAACGGGAGTTCCCTCGGCTAATTGTTGCACTGACTTAGTTATGTCAACGAATTGTTGCAAGGCAACTGGTTGGAAGTAGTTAAGAGCAAAGGCTCCCACTCCATCTCGTTTGATTTTGTAAGCAGAATACTTAGAGATACCAAAGATACGAAGACTATTATTAACTGCGTAGTCCGGCAGGTAACCCAAACGTCCAGCGATTAAATCCTTCAGCATATCCACGGGCATACCAACCATTGCCATGAATACTATCAACTTACTAAGATTAAGGAATGCTTCAGCTTTCTGCTGACGAGTTCCAGTTTTCATCTGCTGAATATATAAATCATTAGTAAGATTTAATTGATTCACCAAGAAGGACTTCATTGTGTACAACAATCTAGTATCTGGATTCTCGGCCTGTTTGAGTGGCATACGAGCCTTGGAGGTTGGTTGTGTCTCGGACAATCTCGAGAAGAGTGCGAGTCTAACCAGTGCGTTATTGCTGTCACCCTTCTGGAGTGCAGCCTTGAGTTGTATAATTTCCGCATCATTGAATCCCATGAACTCCATCTCCGCCCGGAACCTACGTCCGTTGGGGGTGTTGGCTGCGGCTTTCGCTATCTTTTTAAAGCGCATAAAGTTAGCCGTGATGTTAGTCTCCTTCATGAACTGATCCATGCGGGTGAACCCAGTGACCTTTAGACCCAAGCGAACAGCCTTGTCCATGAACAACGGATCACGGAACTCCTCGGATACACGCTTTGAATCAATGCCAAGTAAATCAACTCCAAGTTTTTGAGAGATCAATGCTTTGAAAGTATTATCAATACCTGCTCGAGCCATGATGAATGGCATATCGAATACCTGCGATAACGTGGAGGTGAACTCCACTAGCAAAGTAAAGTAACTCGCCGCTCTGAGTCCTGAGAAGAACTTTGACTCCTTACCTTGAGGGGTAAGAATAACTCGGAAAACATCATAAGCGGTCTCCGTGTCCTCTGGAGTAATCTCTCCGCTGTTCTCTAGTTCGCGGAGTTCTCGTGCAAGTTCGCTTGCTCTTTCGGCTTTGCTGCCCTCAGCATCAAGAATAAACCTACGGCCTATGAGCCTAGTAGTTTCTATTGCTTGAGTAGCACCATAGACATAGGACTCAAAGGCTTCACCTGGTGAGGCATAGGCATCCATCAATTCATCTGGTATTATGTCAATGCTTCTCCTCTTTAAGTTACTAAGACCTTTACTGTAATTAGTATACAGACCTCGGCGCATGAATTGATCAAACAGCGTAGCCTCTATTTCTAAGGTCTTCTTGTCCCCAAGTTTAAGTATTACTCCCTGCTCAAGAGGTAA
>Ga0209348_1001914_pt1 | contig 9988 bp, 8 predicted proteins | sample ETNvirenome_2_30_FD_184065 | JGI IMG/M metagenome (GOLD analysis project Ga0209348, IMG submission 184065) | Marine viral communities from the Pacific Ocean - ETNP_2_30 (SPAdes) (version 2) | ecosystem: Environmental > Aquatic > Marine > Oceanic | place: Pacific Ocean | collected 2013-06-22 | reverse complement strand
ACCTAAAACACCATTGGTTTTAGGAACGGGGAACGTTACAGTGTCAGGAGCTGCTAATGTTACAGCATCTGGAAACAACTTGATTATAAGATCTGGATCTGTTACAATTGTTGGAACTGCGAGTATAGAAGCACCGGCTAACGCTATGACTTTAAGAACAGGCGAACCGGGTGTTATTACTTGGAACGAAATTGTACCAGGAGCAACAATGGTTTGGACACCAATTAAACCGTACGGATAATATATGGCATCAACATTTTCAACAGATTTAGCATTAGAACTTGTAGCAACCGGTGAAAAAGCTGGTCTATGGGGAACTATTACAAATACTAATTTACAAATATTACAACAATCAGCAACAGGTGTAGTCGATGTACCAATGACAGCCAGCTCTGATAAAACTTTACTTTTATCTGATGGTGCAACATCTGATGGTAAAAATCTTTATTTAAAACTTACTGGCACAATGACTGCCAATGTTAGTTTAATTATACCTGCATCAACAACAGGTGGTACAGCAACTAGAGTTTATATTGTTCAAGATGCAACAACTAGAACTACAGCAAATAAATATACACTAAGTATTAAAACAGCTGGATCTTCAAATCCAATAGCTGTTCCTGTCGGAGCAACTATGTTGATTCATTCTGATGGAACAGATGCAAGATTAGATATTTTACAAAAAGGTAACTTTGCAATTACATCTAGTTCTATTACTGCATACACTGCAGTAGCTGGTGATAACTTATTAATAGATACACAAGCAGCTCAAGTTACGATTACATTACCTGCGTCTCCTGCTATGGGTGATGAAGTTAGTATTATGGATGTATCTCCAAGTGGAGGTTTTGCTACTAACAAAGTAACAGTAAACAGAAACAGTCAACCAATTAGAGGTGCTGCATCTAATTTAGAATTAACTACAAATAATCAATCGATTAAATTAAGATACACTAACGCAACCAAAGGTTGGCAATACGTATACAACCAAACATCATAGGAGTAATAGATGCTTACGAAAATTAAGTTTGCTCCTGGAATCGACAAACAAGATACATCAGTCGGAGCAGAAGGTCGTTGGGTTGACTCAGATAATGTAAGATTTAGATATGGCTTACCAGAAAAAGTTGGTGGTTGGCAATCTCTTATAACAGATACAATCGTAGGTGTAGCAAGAAAACAACACGCATTTGTTGATACTGATGGCAATAGATATGTAGCTATTGGTACAGATAAATTTTTACTTTTATATTTTGAAGGTCAGCTATTTGATATAACTCCTCTTCAAACTGCAATTACCGGTGCAACTTTTACTTTTAACGGAACAACAACTGTAACTTTAACAACATCAGCGGACCACGGGATTGCTGTTGGAGATATAGTAAGATTAAGCTCAACAACTTTACCAGGTGGTACAACGGGTGTAACCACAGCAACTTTTGATGATATAAACTTTCAAGTTTTATCAGTTCCAACTTCTACAACTCTAACTATACAAGCAGCTACTGCAGGTTCTGCATCCAGTGGTGGTTCGGTAACTATTACTCCTTACGAGGTGGTAGGTCCTGCCGCACAATCTTATGGTTATGGATTTGGTATTGGAAACTATGGTGGTACAATTACCGGTGTTGTACAAACAGAATTAGATGGATCGTTAAACGCGGATACTGCTGGTACAGGTGGATCGGGGACCGCGGTTACAGTAGACTCAACAACTGGTTTTCCTACCGCAGGAACGATTGCAATAGCAAATGAATTAATTACATACACGTCAAAAAGTTCTACACAATTTTTAGGTATTACTAGAGGTACAAATGGAACAGCAACTCCTGGTACTTCAAACGGACAAGCTCATTCTACAAATGCAACGGTGCAAAATGCAACTGAGTTTACAGGATTTGGTAGTGCTGTGCAGGCATCAACAGTAACTCTTGAGCCAGGTCTTTGGTCATTAAGTAATTTTGGTGAAGTGTTAGTTGCAACAATTGCAAATGGTAAAACATTTACTTGGAATGCAGGAGCTGCTAATCCAACAGGAGTTAGAGCAGCAACAAACACAGCTGGATTTGCAACAACAAATAATCCAACAGCAACTAGAGTTACATTGATATCACCAACAACACGTCACTTAATTCACTTTGGAACAGAAGATACTATAGGCTCATCTACAACACAGGATGATATGCTTATAAGATTCTCTGTTGATGAAGACATAAACAACTATACACCCGAAGCTACCAACACTGCAGGTTTACAAAGATTACAAGATGGCACAAAAATTATGGGTGCTTTGGTTGCTAAAGAAAATATTCTAGTGTGGACTGATAATGCATTGTATGCAATGAAGTTTGTTGGTGCTCCATTTACATTTGGTTTTGAACAAGTAGGTACTAACTGTGGATTGATTGGTAAAAATGCAGCAATTGAAATTGATGGTGTTGCATACTGGATGGGTAATAATGGTTTCTTTTCTTTTGATGGTACAGTTAATACTCTTCCTTGTTCTGTTGAAGATTATGTTTATGATGACATTGATACTACAAAAGGACAACAAGTATGTGCAGGCATTAATAATCTATTTACAGAAGTAGTATGGTGGTATCCCACTGCTAATTCTACATTTAATGATCGATATGTAGTTTATAACTATGGACAAAATAATGCACAATTACCTATGGGTAATTGGTATACAGGTACAAATACAAATTCTATAAGAACAACTTGGATTGACTCATTAGTATATCCAAAACCATATGCTACAGCATATAATAGTTCTAACACAGGAACGTTTCCTGTTATTCAAGGTGAAACAGGTTTAGGACAAACTGTATTTTTTGAACACGAAATAGGAACCGATCAAATTAATCCAGATGGTAGCACAACAGCTCTAACATCTTTTGTTGAGTCTTTTAGTTTTTCTTTACAAAAAGATCAGAGTGAAGTGTTTTTAGCTATGCGTAGATTCTTGCCTAACTTTAAAGTATTAACAGGCAATAACCAAGTAACTATATCTGTAAAAGATTTTCCAGCTGATAATAGTACAGCTACAAATTTAAGTCCTTTCACAATTACATCTAGCACAACTAAAGTTGACACACGTGCAAGAGGACGTTATGCAAATATTAAAATAGAAAATACAGGAGCCGGCGAATCGTGGAGATTTGGTACGTTTCAGGTGGACCTACAACCAGACGGAAGAAGAGGCTAATGGCAAAAATAGTTGTAAGATTACCAGAACCTAAAAAAGAATATAGTGAGGATAACCAGAGACAGATAAACAGAGCGTTGTCTATATTAATAGAACAATTAAATTCAACATATCTAACACAACAAAAAGAGGACCAGGAGAGATTTACCTGGTTAGGATTAGGTTAATGGCAAATATATATAAAAACGAAAAAACAAGTTTAACAAATACAGATTTAACGACACTATATACAGTGCCATCAAACTCTAGAGCTATTGTAAAATCTTTAAATGTAGCAGAGGACGCCGGTAGCACAGCAGTTGTTAAAGTAACCTTAGTAGATGCGGCTGCAGCTAGTTTTGTGGTAGATAATGATGTTAATTTAGCTGCTAATCAAAAAGAACAAGTATTGAGTGAACCTTTAATTATGAAAGAAAGTGAAATATTAAAGGTACAAGCAAGTAGTGGTGCAGTAGATGTTATTGCATCAGTATTAGAAATAAATAGGGAGGACAGATAATGCCATTTGTAGAGCAAGAAGAACACTTTGAAGATCACGTAATAGACGGCAAACCAGTCAAGGTTTATAAACCCCGTGTAGAAGTGACTATAAAACACCTAAAAACAGGCCGAGAATATATGTCAGATGCAGAGGCTCAAGAGGACGTAGATAGCCCAGTAACTGATACTACGCAGGATGATATATCTAGAAGCGTACACGTTAAGATTCAGGGCCTACCTTTGGGTAATAAAACTAATTTATAGGTCGTTGACGAATGTATAAAAACCTAGTAAATTGTGATACACTCGCCTTTTTACAAGCTTTGCGAACTTGCTTCAATATTGACAATATAAAGAGAAACTATGGGATTTTTTAAAAAAATATTCAAACCAGTATCGAAGGTATTAGATAAAATAATACCAAATGAAATCAAACCAGCATTACCTTTTGCTGCAGCGTTTGCACCTTATTTATTACCAACAGGTATAATGGGAGCAGGTATGGCTCAAAGAGCTTTGATGGGTGGTGGTTTAAATATTTTAGGACAACTATCTCAAGAGGGTAACGAAGGTGATATTAATTTATTATCAGCGGGACTTGGAGCGTTGTCAGGTGCTATGACTGCGCCAGGAACTGGAACTACAACTGCTAGAGGTGATTTAATTGCAAAAGGTAAAGTTCCAGATTTTTCAATGAGTGCACCAATGGAAGGACCTGTTTTAAGAGATGTTACTACGAGATTACCTGGATTTGGTGCTGAGAGAGTTGTGTCTGAAGGAGCAGGAAGTTTTGCAGACTTTACAGCTAGAGGCATAGGAAAATTTGGAGCAGAAAGTGCAGGTGGACAAGTTTTAACTGGTTTACAAAAAGCTTCTGACTTTATGACTAAACCAGGTTTAACAAAATTTACAGCACCAGTTGCACAAGGTGTTGGTGATCTAATGTTTGCACAAGCTAAAAGAGATCAAGATGAATATGATCGAATGATGGAAGAGGAATCAGAAGCAGATGCAGCATCAGATGCACAAAGAGCATTTGCAATTAGAAGAGCTATGGAGGCACAAGGTGCAACCGAAGAAGAAATTGAAGATGCAATTTACGCAGCAGGATACAAAACAGGTGGTAGAGTAGGATTTAAATTTGGTGGTATTGATGAAGCTATTGAAAATGTTACAGAAGAAATAGAAGAAAAAGGTAAAGAAGGAATAATGCAAGCTTCTAGAGAGGATCCTTTGTTAGTAGAAGAATACAATAAATACGTATTTGATTTAATGGAACAAAGACCAGATGCAAAACCAATGTCGTTTCAAGAATTTAAAAGAATGATTAAGTCCGGTATGAAATCTGGTGGTAGAGTTAAAATGGAAGAAGGTGGAGATATTAAAGAAGGTATTATGTTAATTGCTGACGAAACAGGAGGAGAAACAGGTTTTGGAAGCAAAGAGTATTACGAAAAAGAAGTAGAGGAAAAAATTATAGATCTTAACGAAATGATTAATTCAGATAAAATGTATCATTTAAGTCCGTGGAGTATTGGAATGATAGAAGAATTAATAGTTAAAGCTAATGACAAAGGTGTAGATATTTTAAAATTAACTGAAACATATGAAAAGGCTAAAAATAGTCAAGCAGAATGGTTTCAAAGTTTACCAGAAGATCAACAAGATTTTTGGAAAGAACATTATCAAAAAGATTTTGATAGAACTACAGATATGGGTATTTTTCCAGGACAAGAAGAATTAGGTGGTATGGGTTTAAAAGATAAATCACTAAGAGATGATAAAGTTCCGGCTCCTAAAAGAGATCAATTTGATATTGAAGGTTTTGATACATTAGTTCAAGAAGCTAAAGACGGTGGTAGAATTGGTCTTCAAGAAGGTGGAACAACAAGTGCATTTCAAAAATTAGTTCAACAACCACAAGCAATACAAAACGCTCCTATGTTTTTAGGACGACCTGCTTTTGCTCCTGGCTTACAACAAGCTGTTTTTCCTAGATTAAATGAATTGGAACAAGGAGTAAATATAGCTGAAAATAAATTAACAAACATAAGAAATAGATTAGGAGCTGAACAAAGACAAGGTCTTCTGGCGGTACAACCTGCATTTGGTTTACAACCATTAAATATGAATTCAGTTTTAAGAGGTCGTTTAGACGCTTTACAACAAGCTGGTCAAGGTATGAAAGATGGTGGTATGATGGATCTTGGTGGTAAAGAAATGGATTTAAGAAAAGGTGGCTTCGTGCCAATAGGTAAAAAAGAAAGAGCAGATGATGTACCTGCAAGACTTTCTAAAAACGAATTTGTAATGACTGCCGATGCAGTTAGAGCAGCGGGTGGTGGTAGTGTTAACAAAGGTGCAAAAAGAATGTACAATTTAATGAATAGTTTGGAGGCTAAAGCATAATGGCAGAAGAAACAGTAACGATAACAAAACCAGCACCGATATTAGAAGGTTCGCTTACAGCCTTTTTAAGTCAAATAGATAAATTAGGTGGTGGTGCACTTGACCCTAGATTAGACCCAAGTAAATTTACAACGGTTACAGATCCGGACACAGGTAAGAAAACACAAATATATAGAGGTATTGATACATCTGTTTATGATCCAAAAGTTGCAGGACAAGTAGCTTTACAAACAGATGCTGCAAAACGAGCAGCTGAATTAGGAGCTTTGACAGGACCCGATGCCTACAAAGCTTATATGTCTCCGTATCAACAAGAGGTTATTGATACAACATTAGCAGAATTTGACAGACAACAAGCAATTGCAGATACAGCACAAAGAGATCAAGCGATTGCAGCTGGAGCATATGGTGGTGGAAGAGAAGGCGTTATGGCAGCAGAAGCAGCAAGGGGAGCTCAAACTAATAGAGCAAACTTACAGGCACAATTACTAGCACAAGGATTTCAACAAGCACAACAAGCAGCAGCGGCAGATCTTGCAGCAGAACAAGGACTTGGTGCTTATCAAAGTCAATTAGGTCAAGCACAACAAGCTGTACAACAAGCTCAATTTGATGCATCACAAATCGCAGCAAGAGAGGCAGAGTTTCAACCATTCACACAATTAGGTTTAGTTGGTCAACAACTTGCACAAATTCAACCAGGCGCGTTCCCTACACAAACTGTAGGTTATGCACCACCAGCAGCACCAGCTAGTCCTATGTCACAATTCTTAGGTGGCGCGGCAGGTATTGGTGGTATCGCTGGTAAATTAGGATTATTTGGATAATGAGTAAAATTTTAAGACGACCAATGTTTAGAGGTGGCGCGGTAGATAGCCGTGGAACGGGGATTACATCTGGATTAATGGATGAGCCTAAATACGCTACAGGTGGTAGAGTTGGTTATCAATCAGGTGATATAGTTTTAGGTGGTGATTTATATAAGCCACAAGATTATAGCGATTTTATAAAACAATATTTTCCTGATGGCAGAAAAACAGAAGGTTTTGCTCCAGCATTATTAAATCAAATGTTTGATAGTGAAGGAAACTTAAAAGAAGATTATACTTATGAAAGTATATTTAGTGAAGCTCAAGGAAGTAATAAAGATAACTTTAATAAAGATGGAAAATTTACTGGAAAATCCGTTTATGATGTGGATTTATTAAGTTTTGCTAATGAAGGTTTAATTCCAGGAGATAAATCAAAAAGAATTACAAGTAAACGTCCTCTTGCAAATCTTCTTAAAGGAGATGTAACTGAAACATTAAAAGCATCTGAGGCTTATGATACGTCATCAGTTCCAAGAGGTCCTGCAGAGTTAGGTATGACAACTAGAGAAGATCCTGAAGAAAAGAAAAAAACAACTAACAATAATAATCAAGAGGAAACTACAGAGATAGATCCTAAAACATTGATGAGAGAAAACGCAGAATTGTTTAAAGAATTATTAGGTGAGGGTAATGAGAAAAAATTAAAAGATGCAAGAATACAAGATGCATCAGATTACTTGTTAAAATTCTTTGAAGGCTCACAAAGAGAAGGTGCAACTGTTGGCTCATCAGGAGCTGAAGTAGCAGCGTTTGCAACTTCAAGACCAAGTAAAACTGAAAGAGTTAAAGAAGGAATTGAAAAAGGAGATCAAACTGCAATTGCATTAGCAATTAACGATTACATTGCAGGTAAGAGATCTAAAGAACAAATAGATTTAATGGAGAAAAAACTAGGAGCTAACTTTGCACAACAAATAGCTTTAATAGATTACAAAAATAAAAAGAATAATTTCTTTGATAATTTAAAAGAAAACAGAAAAGGTGGAATGGGTTCTGCAGAAGCAATTATTACAACGGTTCAAGAAACGTTTGGTAAAGTTCCAACAGTATTAACAACCGAGCAAGTTAACAAGGGAGTTAATGTAATAAGTGGAGAAAATGAAGGTGACTACTTTGTTTACCCAGATGGTAAAGTCACTAGAGTTATTAAAGACCTTGACGGAAAATTAATAGAAGACATAGTATATTCTAGAGGAGGTTAACAATGGTTAAATTAACCTACGACACTCCCTTAAAAGAAATTGACAAGGAACCAAATTGGGCGCTGTCTATGGCAGCAGCTATACCATCAGGTATTATAAAAACATTCGAAGGAGCTGCAACATTCGGTGCAGCGTTATTAGATTTAGGTGTAGACAAAGATAGAGTTGAGGCAGTCGAAGCATACTTCGATAAAATTAATCCATTTGATGATGCAGCCGCTTCAACAGGTATTGGTAAAATTACAGAACTTATAGTTAATATTGGTGTGCCTGGTGGTCTTGCATTTAAAGCTGCAAGTGGTTTAGGTAAAGCGACTATTCTTGCAAAACAAGCTGGTCGATACGTAGGCACTGGTGAAAAAGCTAGAAGATTTACACAAGGATCATTAGGTGCAGGACTTGCAGAAGGTATCGCGGTTGGTGATGTGCAAGATGCTGGAACTTTTGGTGATTTTTTAGGTGGACCCACAGAAATAAATAGAGACAGTGATAGCGCTGCAAATGAATTAATAAACAGATTAAAGTTTGGTATAGAGGGTGCCGCGTTTACCGGTGCGTTTGGTGCAGCTGGTAAATTAGTTGGTAAGATGAGAGAGGTGCGTGGATCGAATAAAGTGAAGCGTGGATTTGATAAGAGTGTAGATAAACTAGATAGTTGGTTTAGAGCAAACGGACTATTAACTCAAGAAGGTTTTGATGTAAAAAACATAATGAGAGGCAGAATAGCTAAAGACACTAACGTTGGTGATGTGGCTATGAGAGAGATTGATAAAATTACTGATGACTTAACTAGAAGTTATAGAAAAGTTGCGGTAGATAAGGTGCCTTTTTTAGAAGCTAAAAGAACTATTGGTAAAGAATTAAATGATGTGTTGATGTCTGGCACAGCAAAGAATGGTAAACTAAAACCTAAATTTCAAATGGTGGATGAGATTTCATTAGATGCACAAGGAAAAGAATTTAAAACAGGCAAACAATTATACGATGTACAGATAGAATCCATACCTCTAGCTAAAAAAGAAGCTTTAAAAAAACTTTTAAAAAATAAATACAAAGCAACTGATGAAGATATTACAAAACTTTTTGATCAGTTTGATGGTATTAGAGATACGTGGAGTGAGTTGTTTACTATAATGGGTAGAAGACTTACACCTGAGTCTTTAAAATCTTTTGAGAATATGATTCCTCAATACATCAACGATGTATTAGATAGAGGTTATGAGTATGTAAAAGCGACAGGACGTAATCCAATACAACTTGCTAATAACAATAGACCTTCAGCAACATTAATTAAAGAAGCAATAAAAGAGTTTCAAGATATTGCTGCACAAAAAGGTTTAACTCTTCCGGAAAATATAGCCAAAGATATGGTAGATGAAGTATGGAAAGGTGCGTATTTACCTGGAGGAGTCACAATTGGTAAAACCACAGCACCAGGTCAAGTAAGATTTGCAGGTGCAGTTCCTGCTTTTATGAAAGATTCTCTTGCTTCAACATTAGATAACAAATCTATCTTAGATCCAAAATATAACAGACTTTATAATACTAATGTTTCTGAGTTAAGTGGTGTGTCTCAAGCAGCCATAAAAAAATTATTAGGTAAAGCACAAAACCCAATGTCTACTATCGTAGATGGCACAGCTAATTTATCTAGTGTTGTTAGAAGTCAACAATTCTTTGATGATTTAATTTTAAAAAACAACGAACTTAAAAAAAATTATGATGAGTGGGTAGCGGGTGGTAAAGTAGGACCAGAACCAAGAATACCTTTTTTATATAACAATACATCTGATGCGATGCGATATGCTGGTGGTACG
>Ga0209348_1001913_pt1 | contig 9988 bp, 4 predicted proteins | sample ETNvirenome_2_30_FD_184065 | JGI IMG/M metagenome (GOLD analysis project Ga0209348, IMG submission 184065) | Marine viral communities from the Pacific Ocean - ETNP_2_30 (SPAdes) (version 2) | ecosystem: Environmental > Aquatic > Marine > Oceanic | place: Pacific Ocean | collected 2013-06-22 | reverse complement strand
CTGGGTAGTAGTTCCCATGTAGATAATTCATTTATCCAAGTGTCAGATAACCAACTATGTTTCTCAGCACTCTCGCATATAGTCGCCACACACTGTTTATGTGAGGCATGACGTTCGTTGTATAATCCAATGTGATCGTGCATAGATGTGCCTTCGGGTGCATCTTTGCTGAATATTGTGGATAGGGCATATCCTAATTGTTTCTTCAATCCTGACTCATCAACATCTATAATCAACTCTACTAGATTATTAACATCATCTACTAATATATCATCTACACTTGCACTAAGTCCCTTAGTGTTCTGGTATATCTTTGTATTTGATCTAGTCCCAAGATATTTGTAAACATCATCAGACACCGATTGAGTTGGCAACTTCCTCAATCCAAGTCTCAAATACTTATTTACTTTGCTCATATTCATAGTTACTAACTCATAATCATGATAACCTGAGTCAATATTCTCAAATAATTCTAATAATCCTTTCAACGAAGTATCATTACCAGTTATCTCTACAGCAATTTGGCAGATGGCATCTATGGTTGAAGAGAATATTGGCACAGGGCCAAGTGATACTATCTCCTCTACCATGACATCATTCTGAAAGTAGAGAAACTTATAGTTGTGTAGATATGGCCATAACTTACTCTCTCCTATTGAACCATCAAAGTATTGATATTGACCAACACCAGTAGGCACCTCAAACTTAAACCCATACTTAGTTGCAGCAGAGTCACTCTTAAATAATCCACACCCACTATCAAGGTCAATGGAAAATAGGTCTGGATATATCTCCATGATACTTTTAACTGCCTCAACATCAGTAGAGTTGAATAAGTTAGGATATGTTCCAGAATTTGATATGCCAATTAGATTGTCTATGTCAACCATTGTTTTCCTTTTTGATAACTGAACCAAGTGATAACTGAATATCTCTCGCCTTTAGTGACAGGTGTGACTTCATGTTTAAACAAGTGATTACTTGGATATATGTGAGCAGAGTTTTCATCTGGAAGTATATTATATCTTTCCCAGAATTTGATCCAACCACCCGAATAATCTTGATTGATAGCGTAAGATGTAGTCACAGACCCAGCATCAGCGTCAACATCAGCGTGGGGAGATAGATACCCGCCAGTAGGATATTTACATAACCAGTATCCAGAGTATTTATCGTAGATAGGGTCTGTTGGTAACGTGTCTTTATAATCTTCGTATATCTTAGGCATCAATCTAATATGTGCCTTGTGTATTAAATCAAATATCTCTCCATGATAAGGTTCTAACAAAACCTGTGACCTCAAACCATGTATCTTATAATAAGAATCTGGAGGAGGATTTATTGGTTCTGGCCAGTCGAATCCTCTGCATAGTTCGAGCAATCTTCTATGATCGACTGTAGGAAGAACATCCCAATGATGAAAGATACTGTCCAATAATCCCATTCTTTCATGACCTGTTTACATCTATTTTTAAACTGTCCGCAAAAACGAAACCAGATAATGAAGTTCTAGGAACATCTTTATACCATCCATTTTTCATAACAGCACTATGCCATATGTAGGAAGGATATATTACTAACCTATTGAACTTCATTTTTATATGATGTTCTTCTTCCCATACATCTTCAATCAACATAGTATCATTATCAATCTTTTCTTTTGACTTCTCCTCAAAATCATATACCCACTCTCTATAATTCCAATACTGTTCTGTCCTCTTGAATGGCGTGTGTACGTTCTCCATATTCGTGAGTCCAGTTGACTTATGGGTGAAGAATGAAGTTCCACCCTCACCTTCCTCATTCAAGTACAAGACTATGGCATATACTGCTGGGTCAACGTGTGGTTGTATAGAAACTCTATGAACCTGTTTATCACTGTTCATAGCATTGACCTGATAAGAAACTTTAACCTTACTTGGGTCTATACTTTTGAAGTCAGTGCATTTCTGTATTAGATAACCAATAAGATAAGTTAGTTCTGGCAACTCAAGATATAACTTAGACTGATAGCCTGGGAATACCTCATTCGCCACATTCAAATTATTATATTGCATTGGAAGTTTTTGCACCACATCCTTAATAAAAGCATGAGGATTATCCAACACATTATCAACTACAATTACATGATGATTATCTAAGTTTGTTATGTCATAATGTAAGTTGTCAGAGACTTTGTGAGTCTTTTCATCAATAATATTCAGTTGCATAATAACTTTTTAAATATTTATTTTGACTTTAGATCGTCAATTTCAGCCTTAAGTTCTTTGATTGCCTCGATGAGTACAGGAACTAACTTCTCGTACTTGACAGTTAGGTATTCATCAATAGGTCTGGTAGCAACAGCCTCTGGGAACACTTCCTGTACCTGTTGTGCAGATACGCCAAGGTGTCTACCACCGCCTAATCCTAGACCTAAACCTTCCTTGTTGAACTCGTATGTGAATCCACTTAACTTACATACCTTAGCAACAGCACCTTCAATCTGTTCGAGATTTGTTTTTAACCTCATATCAGATGCGAAGGCAGTAATATCTCCACCGACTGATAGGTTAGTACCATCAAACTGTAAGTTAGATGATGATGTAGTTGTGTTTAATGCACTGTTGTATGGGATATGATTTGCTCCACCAAGCACATTGCTTGCAGTGGTACAAGTTGTAGCATTACCATTCAGTCCACCACTGGCAGAGAATGATCCTGTAACAGTTAGATTGTTAATACTGTTGCTACCACTCAAAGTAGAGTTGGTTGCAGTCAGTCCACCAGCGAAGGCACCTGATCCACCAACAAATTGAGTTGCAGTGATTACATTAACCTTTGTACTACCATTTGAATCTCTACCTACAATAGATGCACCTGTTGTCCAGTTGCTGTCTAACATAGACAAACCATCAAGTAAGTCAGCGTTCAAGTTGATACACTTAGAACTAGATGCAGTAACGATTGGTGGTACGTTAGTCGCAGTAGATTGGAACTGGAATGACTTAACTTGTCCAGCAGTACCAGCATCAATGGTCATGTTACCACCACCAGCACTTAGGTCAGTGATGATACCAACGTTTGCGGTAAGTTTAGGAGCACAAAGTCCATCACCGCCAGGTGTCATATTGATTCTCTCTATCGTTGCAGCGAAACCAACAATACAGGTGTAGATACCAGCGTTAGCAAAGATAGTTAACTGTTCTGCTTCATTGCCTGGGTTTGAAGGATATTTACTACCAAGATACCTAGTAGTCATACCATCAGAATCTACATCATTAGAGAAGTAGGCATCAGGCCCGATAAGGTCATCAGTGAATGTGATGTCTGTACAGGTTAGGTCAGCAATGTTTGCAAGTTCAATGTCTGCATTACCACCACCAGCAGAAGGAACTATTAAGTTAGTGATAGTTGCGTTTGTGACAACCTCATTAGCAATAGTCGCAGTGTTGGTTACATTGAAGTTGGTTGCGAATCCAGTGAATGCTCTGTTCTCATTTACATATTGTGTTCCAACATGAGATATGGTTGTAATACCAATATCAGAGTAGTTCTTAGCAATCGCAGCATCAGTTACTATGATATTTGTAACGATACCAGCACTTGCATATAACTGATTAACTGCCTCTAGAGTTCCAAATGAACCATTATCTGCATTAACAAATGTACCATTGAATGTACCACCTGTACTTTCAAGGTTTCCTACCTTTAGTGTACCAGAGAATGTACTTACACCAGCAAATGTTGACTTCCATGGCCCTTCAAAGTGTATTGCAGCAGCAGGCTTGAAGGTCACATATGTACCAACAACTTCCATGTTGTGCAGTCTTGATGTACCAGCCTCATGTACCTGTGTATAGTAACCATGATTTTCCCAAGGGATTCCATCATAGGATATACCACCTGTGGTATTGTATCCCCAGAAGTTTGCGTTCTTCTTAATTACTAGAGTATCATATGACACACCAGCGAATGACTGGTTAGCAGCAAAGGTAACAACACCAGCAACGAACAAGTCTTTAATCTTGGCAACACCATTGACCTCAAGTGAATCCTTGAATCCAAATACACCACCTGACTGTCCTACACCTATCTGATCTACCTTAATGAAGTGTCTATCTCTTTCTTGTGATATAACACCAAATCTTCTCCATTCACCCTCTGCGAATATGTGACCTAAGTATCCACCAGCATTAGGAACACCAGCAAATGACAAATCACCTGATCTTGCCGCATTAGTAGGAGTTGAAATACCAACTGTTAGAACTTTACCCTGTGGGGCGTCTCCTCTTAGTGCAAGGTTTACAGTTTCAATACCATCTTCAGATGTGTTTGTTATTTTCTCTGTGAAGTTAACTGGGCCATAGAACTGTGATGTTCTATTGTTGTTGTCTCCACCCTCAACTGTGAGTGATTCTCTAATCAATACTTCATCAAATACACCTGATGCCCTCTTAATTGTCTCCGCCTCGGCATCGTCACCAACATAGGTGAATACAGGTGCCTCAAGAACTTCTTCCTCACCAGTAATAGATGATAGTTTCTTATATCCTGTGAAGAAGTCTCCAGAGTCGTTCATACCAGTATAAACAACTGTACCACCATCTAGTTCTTTCTTCTGAGCAGTCAGTGATTCAGTATCAGATAGAACTCTGTCCTGTTTCTGTGGTAATGATGTAGAGTAGTTTCCTGATCCATAACCAAGATATTCAAATGTGTGACCTGATGCACGAAGGATCGAAGGTCTACGAAGTTCCATGGCAAGGATCTTAACCTTCTTAATTGTAGTTCCTGTTACAGCAGGAGATGCTGGAGTACCGAACTGTCCACGAAGAAGGTTGTTGACATTATCATTAGTAAATCTAACGATCTCTCCATTGATAATACAGTAGTCTCCTCTCTTGAATCCATCAGTGGAAGATAGTGTAATACTTGTATCAGTAGCTGTTAGTGGAGCATTTAGAGTTGCAGAAACACCAGTATAGAAGTATGAACCTCTACCAGCCAAATTATTTTCACCAGCACTCAATGACTTGCCGTTAGCAGATATACCAGTACCAAACAGTCTAGTATCAGTCAATAAGTATGATGTTGCAATACCAGATGTGATAATACCAACATTACATGTGATACTTCTAAGTGGTAGGTCGTCCTCTACACCATCAACAACTAACTTTCTATCATCAAAGAGTGGGTTCTTAGTTCCTTGAATAACAAATGCGTTACCAGGCACAAGTGAGTGGTTGTTGTCAACTCTAATAGTTGTTAAACCAGTAGCACCTGTAACATCAATATAGGTTACACCAACACCAATGTTTGCTAAGTGATATGTTGGAACTCTTCTATCATCCCTTTCTTTGAAGTATGGTTCAAGATTCCTAGCAGTTCCTATCTCAACTGAAACTGATTTAGATGTAGGAATATCTACTACCTTGAATGTACCATTTAATTTTGGATCTTCAAAACCAGTTAAGTTTAATCCATCGCCAATATTATTAAAGATACCAGTAACAGATACCACACCAACCTGTGAAGGTGCTCCAGCAGGGAATGATGATACTGTCATGGTATTACCTATACCATAACCACAACCACCATCTAATAAAGATACCTCTGTGATAGTACCAGCAGCAGATACAGTGATCTTAGCAGAAGCATTTCTACCAATCAGTGCATTATTTTCTAGATCTGCAGCGTATATAACTGTTGCAATTCCTGATCCGTTGTTGTATCCACCGCCAGGAGTTATAAGTTCTAGTGACTTGACTGAGTTTAAATTATGTTCAACATCAGAGAATAGTGTAACTGTAGTATTACCTGTACCAGTTATGACCGCACCTGTAGCAGCAAAACCTACAGCCTGTCCCTGCATGAAGTAACCAAGAGACTCTTTGGTAATTGATCTACCCTTGTCACTTGTTATAACATCACCTATGACAGCAGCACTAGCATGAGTGATCGCTGGTTCTGGATCTGAGTCGTAGTTGTCTCTATCCTGTTGTGGATATAAGTTTCTTACGTCCTGTGAGAATGATTTGGTTGATACACCAAAACCTAGATCCTTATCTAGTGGTATTGATGAACATACTAAGATGACATTATAAACACCATCTTGTCCAGATGTGCCAGGCACATGAGGTCTGTTCTCTTGAACTCTGTAAACTGCAAAACTATCTAAAGCTTTTGATCTCTGGACTGTAGGTAGTGCCTCAATCTGTTGTTGTGTAGTTCTTTGGTTGACTTGGTTTAAGAATACGCCTGGATCAGTGTTTATACCAGAGACAGTAAATGATTTTGTACCTAGAACATCAGAAACAGGGTGTTCACCATTATATCCAAGTTTAGGTTGTACAGGATTGTAGTTAGCACTAACTACATTTCTGATAGTTACGATATCACTTTTCTGTAATCTATGTGGTTCTTCTGTAGTGAAGGTAAGAGTATTGGAATTATATGTGGCGTTCTTAACAATCTTAACGTTCTTAAGTTGAGTTGGGTTACTCAAGTCTGCACTCAAGAATGATGCACTACCAACACCAACTGTCTTAGATTCCTGTAAAATGAAACCAGGCTTCGGAGCACGAGCATTGATGTGTTCTTTTGGTATTACATATCTTGCTCTGTAAACTCTGTCAAGAAGTGATCTATTATCAACTCTTCTCTTTAAGAATGTTGTACCTGTTTCCTCTCCAATAACACCCACACCAATGGTAGTGAGGGCAGGGAATATTGTGTTGAATGTAGAACTAGGAGAACCAAGAATATACCAACCACCAACTGTGTTCTGAACACTATTGATAGTATAGGTAGCACTATCATACTGCATTGGGTGGCCAGGATCGCCAGGATTCTTATCAGCAACTCTTGATTTGATAGTTAGTTTACCACCACCATTTGATATACCTGTAATAGGTCTACGAGCAATAGCATCGTTGAATGTAGATGCCAACTGTATTCTATCTGCAGCAAGTGTACCACCAGAGATTGCAAAATAAATCTTATCGTTCTGTATCTGACTTGGAGTTTCACCAGTATTACTGAATACTCTGACTTTCTCTCCGTTTACTAATTGATGATTCTGATCAAATTGAAGTACGTTAGATATGATGGCATTGACACCAGAGTTTCTAATGACTTGATACTCTTTTACGGAAGAAGTTCCAATACCACTAGGAACTTGCATAAAGACAGGAGACTCATAAGTCTCTTGCACTGCTTGTCCAGATAGAGTATTAACTAAACTCAAGAATATCTTGTCGTCTCTTCTAGCACCAACTTTGAATGAGTCAATCTCTGCTGGAGGTACTATTTCTTCATTATCATATCCATATAAGTATAATCTGTCTGTAACACCAACACCAATAGTCTTTCTAGTATCAAGAGTCAACCATGATACTGTAGAATCTTCTCTTACAATCTCTCTTGGTGGTATGATATGTGTGATATAACCCACATCATCTCTATCAAATGAGTCTGGACGGAATCCTCTTGCCTCAAGAGCAGTCTGTCCAAAGTTAGAGTTAGAGTTGGTGATAGATGCGTCACCGCCTCGTTCTGCATGGAAGTGTCTTGCATATGCAATAGCGAATACAGACACCAACTGAATAACAGAATTATTCCTAGTCCTCATGTGTGAGGTTTCATAATTCGGTTTGTATATCGCCCTTGAGTTAGAGTGTAGTGGTTTCTCTGACTCTGATACTGTAGTAGTATCGTTGAATATTGCAGTTGTAGGGTTGTAAAGTATGAAAGCGTTGTCGTCTTTCTGAATTGAAATACCAGTGAACTGAGCACAAACCATAGATTTGAAACCAGTTGCCTTGTCTCCATCACAATCCAATCCATTCATACCAAACACTGAACGGAGTGATACGTTAAAGATGTATGGAGAAGCAGATCCAACTGTGTCTGATTCTACAATAACACTAGAGTTCTGTATTTCCTGTGCAGTAGGTAGAGCATTGCCTGGCACATTTGATGTCTGGAATGTGAACTGAGTAGGGCTCAGTATCTCATCTACAAGGAATGAACCATTATAAGATTGAATTGCAGTTGTAATACCAGCAATTAAGACAGGAGTATCCTTGAATAGTCCATGTGCCTTATTAGTGTTGACTGTAATAGTTGCAGTCGGAGTGTTACCATCACCAGCCTTGATAGATGTAACACCAACTGGGTCTGACTGTAAGTCTCCAACGATTCTAAATTCATCTACGTTGGGTTCAAAGTCATCAAATGTTGGGTAATCACCAACTGGTCTACCTGATGAGTCTCCATATGCCTTTGCAACCTTGAAGTAGAACATATCAAGGTCAGTCAATCCACTGTCAACACCATCAATTAAGACGTTGTTTACACCATCAGCATAGGTGAATGACCCTAATTTATGGTGAGAGTATGAAGGAGTCTTTGTATTACTATCATAGTCATAGTATGCAGTTTTGGTGATGTCTGCATCAAATATGGTGAATGCCGTAAAGTAACAAGTACCTGTTACTCTAATGACACCAGCATACTCCATGTCGTCATTCTGTGGATCAGGAACATAGAGAGGTCTTAGTTTGGTTTTACGAAGATCCAAACCAATAATAGATGTACCACGAGGCATGATAGCACCACCTTCGGTACTATTATACTTGTATAGTTCGTTGTTAGGGTCTAATACATCAAAGTTTGTTTCAGTTGTGAACTGAGTTAGTGATGTTACTTCATATCCAGCATTTCTTCTTCTCTTAAATTCTGCGTTACCACCTTGATTTGTAACTGTAAATCCAGGCCTGTTGTCAATGTAGTGTGTGCCAGGATATGCTAAGATAGTTGTCTTGTCTATCTTATCGTTGTTCTTACCAGTTTGATATGAGAACCTTGCAGCTTCAATCAGTGCCCTTTGAATAGTTTTGAAGGGTCTTGTTTGAGAATTACCTCTGTTTTCAATACTATCAGTAGCATCAAAATCGCTAGGGTTTACATAGAGTATATTTCCCTCAGCGTTCTTCAGAAAGTTTTCTAATCTTGATAGAGGCATTTTACCTTCTTACTATAAATTTCTTCTAACCTATTTAGACATCTATAAGAATATCTTTTGGCATATCCGATCTATGTCTGTAAATTTACCTGTATTTAATATTGGAGAGACAAGTAGATCAGAGGGTAATATCACCGCTCTGTTGTAATTCATTCCAAATGTAAACTCTCTTGTCCATGTAAATTTGGATTCATAGACATCTTTCATGATATCAAACTTACCTTTATCTGCATACATGTTCTTCACATCTTCAACTATAGATGTCTTACCAGCAAAGTTCCAAACATTGATGCCACCAAAGGCTTCTTTTGGTTTGTTCAAGAATATATCTACAGTAAACTGAAAGGGCGATGGGTTATGTTCATAGTAACATTGGAATGGCAATAACCTAAGAGGTTCTTCGTCAATACTTTTTTCATTTATATAATCAACCAGAAACCACATCCCTTCCATGCAAGTCTTAATTGCTGGCATATCAGTTTTTCTGCCCCAATGTTCCTGATTAGAACATACTTCAGTGAATATGTGTTCTAAATTTTTCCTGACCTCACCTGTTTGATACGCAGCTCTTGTACCACTGTGATGATTCACGAAAGGTAGATCCGTAACTCTAGGTAACTTTACTGCTAAGTCTCTAACTTCATCAGGATTTTCATAAAAATTATCAATAACCAAGGCACTTCTATCATCAGGGCCAATGTCCCTGATTGCGGTTATTTCAAGCTCTGGATTCAACTCAAACATCTTTGTTCCTTTCTTCTACTAAATGTTCAACTTCTGTTGCAACCCTATCCATAACCTCTCTTACATCAGTTCCTGATCCAGAAGTGTGGTAATATTTCTCCCCTTTGGGGGCGTAATGTCTGGTGTGTAGTGTCCAATGCCACTGCTTTACACCTTTAGAATACCAAAATTGTAAACGCATAAAGTTTTATTTTATATATGAAAGGGGGCAAGGCCCCCTACGGTCACTTGGTTAAC
>Ga0209348_1001912_pt1 | contig 9990 bp, 12 predicted proteins | sample ETNvirenome_2_30_FD_184065 | JGI IMG/M metagenome (GOLD analysis project Ga0209348, IMG submission 184065) | Marine viral communities from the Pacific Ocean - ETNP_2_30 (SPAdes) (version 2) | ecosystem: Environmental > Aquatic > Marine > Oceanic | place: Pacific Ocean | collected 2013-06-22 | reverse complement strand
ATGATTTAGGTGACCCAAGAAGACAATCAAGATTACCAGGTGGTTATGCGACTCAGGGTCAGGCAGTATCTGCTCCTTATGCTCAAGCAAATATGGAGGCTGCAAAAAAAACTAATCCTATGAATGCAAAATCTCAAGAAACTCCAATTGGAGATAGAGTTGACGAATTTTTAGGTAGGATGGCTTAATAAAATGGGAGACAATGACTTCCCAACAGTAATGGCAAATGGTGGAAAAAGTTTTGTAGATGGTTATATAAGACGTAAGAATTTGTATAGTCAATCGGGTTCAGATATTCCTGCTCTCTCAGTTGAACAAGATTTTGAACAAGAGCTAGGAAAACCAGCAATAGAAACAGTAAGAATTCGTAGATAAACAAAGCTTAAAATTAAATTATATATTAATCGGAGTAGATGTCACAAACAGAAGTACAGTTAATTAAAAGTAGTTCAGTTGTTGATGCCGACATAGTAGATTTGTCTGCATCAAAAATTACAGGTACTTTACCAGCAATATCAGGAGCTAATCTTACTAACTTACCTGCAGCCAATTTAACTGGTACGTTACCAGCTATTTCAGGTGCAAATTTAACTAATCTCCCAGCAGGTGGAATTACAATGTATGACCAATGGAGATTTACAGCATCTCCATCAGTAAACCAAACACCATTGTCAGGTAGTTGGGAAAGAAATGATACTGTTTTTGATAAGATTGGTTCTGGAATGTCAGTATCTAGCGGTGTATTTACATTTCCAACTACAGGTATTTACAATATTTTTTATCAAATAAATTTTTATACACAATCCTCTACTAATTATGTAGGAGCTTATTTGTTCTATAGCACTGATAGCGGTAGTAATTTTACACAATTTGCTTATTCTTATGACCAATTTGGAAGTGTAAGTGGAACTCATTATGGATCTGCTGATGGTAGTGTAGGTATAGATGTAACTAATGCTTCTACATTTAGGTTTAAATTACACGCAGCAGGTGGAAGTCCTACAAACGCTAATGTTCAAGGTAGCTCAACACAACAAACTTGTGGAATAACATTTATAAGAATGGGGGATACATAATGAGATTACCAGATGGCAGACCAGACCACATAGAAGATTACATAGCAACTTTACACATAGGTTGTTGGTACACATGGGCTGATTCTAAAAATAAAATTTATGCCAATTTAAGATTAATAACAGAAAAAGTTTGGAATGATGGTGGCACAAAATTAATTGACAATCCAGTCACTGAATTACCTACAGAAAAAGAATGTACAGATGGACTTGCAGCAATGCAAGCTGCATGGGATTTAGAAAATGATAGTTACAAATCTAAGAGAAGGGCAGAGTATCCTTCAACTCCAGAGCAGCTCGACGACATCTACCATAATGGAATTGATGGATGGAAAGCTACCATAAAAGCAATCAAAGACAAATATCCTAAAAGCTAAGAGATTAGTCAATTTAAAATACTTATATATAAAAAGTATTTGTTTAGATGGCATACATAGGACCAGAACCCAAACTGGGGCGTAATAGGGAAGCAGATGATATTTCTAGTAGTTTTAATGGAAGTACAACTGCATTTACTCTTCAGGTAGGCGGATCAAATGCATCTCCTGGAACTGCTAATGACATTATTGTAAGTATTGGTGGTGTAATCCAAAATCCAAACACGGACTATACCATAGCAGGAAGCACTTTAACATTTACCACTGCACCAGCTAGTGGTTTAAGTTTCTTTGCAGTTCTTTTAGGTCAGAGTATAGATTCCTCTGTTGTTACACCAGCGGACGGATCAGTTACTGGTACTAAATTATCAAGTCCATTAGATTTATTAGACAATCAAAAGATTAGATTCGGAACTGGAAATGATCTAGAAATATTTCACAATGCCAATGACTCAATTATAAATGACGCAGGGCAAGGAGATTTAAAATTACAGCTAGGTGGATCAACTAAATTTCAATTAGCAAGTGGAGGAGTTGCACTTACAGGAGGAGCTGCAGCAAATATCACCACAGTATCAGCAGCATCAACTGTAACTTTAGATTTTGCATTATCTTGTCACCATAAAATTACACTTGGACAAAACACTCTTTTTGCAGCACCTAGTAATCAGGCTGTAGGGCAATCAGGTTCAATATTCATTACCCAACCTTCAAGTGGAAGTACCTTTGCAGGAACATACAATACAGCATTCAAATTTACGGGCGGATCAATACCCACATTGACAGCTACTAATGATGCTGTTGACCGTATTGATTATGTTGTGTTTGCAACTAACGAAATTCATTGTGCAGTTTCTTTAAACGTCAAAAATCCTTAGATAAATGCCTTTTTATGATGCAATAAGAATCGGATCCTCAGCTGCTGCGGATTTTGAAATTGAGAATAGTTTAAGGTTTAATGGTGCAGATGGAGCATATTTAGAAAGAACTCCAAGTAGTTCGTCAAATAAAAAGAAAATGACTTTCAGCTTTTGGTTTAAAAGAGCAGTAAATGATAGTTTTACAACTGTATTTAGAAGTTTTGGAAATGCAGAAAATAGACATGGAATAGATTTTGTATCAGGAGGACAGTTAAGACTATGGGGAAATTACAACAACTCTGTAGCCATGACAGTTCAGCCTACACAAGTCTTTAGAGATTTTTCAGCCTGGTATCATTTTGTTTTAGCTATAGATACGGAGCAAGGAACAGCTAGTAATAGAGTAAAAATGTATATAAATGGTAATCAAATAACTGATTTTGCAACTGCTACTTACCCTGCACAAAATTTTGAATTTGGTTTTAATGATTCAAATGTAAAGACACAGATTGGAATTGATGGAGGAACTGGATGTAATTTTTATATGGCTGAATTTCATGAGATAGATGGATTACAATTAACTCCTTCATCTTTTGCAGAGACAAATTCAGATACAGGTCAATGGGTTCCTATAGATACAAGCTCTTTAACCTTTGGTACAAATGGGTTTAGATTAAAATTTGCAGACAATTCTGGTACTACAGCAACAACACTTGGCAAAGATTCAAGTGGTAATGGTAATAATTTCACTCCAAATAATTTTGTAACTGGTGATGCTGTAAAAGATACTCCAACAAATAATTTTCCTACATGGAATCCTCTTTCTTCAAAAGCTCTACCTACTTTATCTGAGGGTAATTTAAAAAATCTTGGAGATAATAATAAAGCTTGTAATGCCACTTTTGGTGTTAGATCAGGTAAATGGTATTGGGAAGTGCATACCCTGACAGATGTTTCAACAACAGCTTATATTGTTGCAAGTGGTGTTACAGGTTATGAAATGGTAGATGATGGGGATAATACTCCAAGATTAAATTATGATACTTCTAAATATTCATATTATAAAGTTACATCAAGTGGTGGATATACCCAATATAAAAGATATACTGAAGCAAGTCTAACAGAAATAGGCAGTGGTGGTACTTTTATGGGAGGTACTATTACCAGTTTTAGACTTGATATGGATAATGGGTCTTTAAAATTTTATACAAATAATACGTTAGTACACACTGATACTACGATTCCTACAGACGGAACATTTATATTTCCAATGCAAAACGCTACAAACTCTGGAACCTCTCGTCATAATGCTTCTATTGTAAATTTTGGACAAGATGGTACTTTTGCTGGAAATAAAACAGCACAAGGTAATACAGATAGTGGTGGTATAGGAAATTTCTTTTATGCAGTACCTAGTGGATTCAAAGCATTATGTTCAGCAAACTTACCCGACCCAACAATACTGCTACCAAATAATCATTTTGATACTTTTTTATACACTGCAACTGGAAATGCAATGTCATTTTCTCCTTTAAATTTTCAACCTGACTGGATTTGGCAAAAAAGAAGAGATAACGTAGGAAGTAGTCATTTTCATTACCTTTTTGATTCAGTTAGAGGTGGTCGTCTTGGCTTGCAAAGTAATACAACTGGAGCAGAATTTACAGGTCCAGATCCAAATATAACTTTTACAAGTAATGGTTATGACATGGCAGCAACTACTGGAGGACAAGGTAATGGAACAGGTGGAAGTTACGTTTCTTGGAATTGGAATGCAGGCGATGCAGCCAGTAAAACTTATAGAGTAGTAGTTTCTAGTGCTGGAGGCAGTGGCAATAAATATAGATTTAGGAATTCTGCAAATAGTGCGACTTTTGCTGCAGATGCAGTAACTCTTGACCTTGAAGAAGGTGGCACTTATACATTCGATGGGTCTGATAGTTCAATGTCAAGTCACCCATTTGTGATTGGTACAGCAGCTAATGGATCTGAATACTCAACAGGTGTTACATATCAATTAGATGGAGCTAGTGTTACTTACAATCAATACACTTCAGGTTATTCTTCTGCAACAACTAGAAAATTAATAATTACAGTCCCAGCATCCGCACCAGTTTTGTACTATTGGTGCTCGGTTCACAGTGGGATGGGTGGGCAGATAAATACAAATTCAACTCTTGGGTCAAGTAATTTTGATGGATCATTACAATCAACAGTAAAAGCAAATACAACATCAGGGTTTTCTATTGTTGGATATACAGGGAATCAGACGAGTGGTGCGACAGTTGGTCATGGTTTGGGAGTAGCTCCTAAGTTTATAATTACAAAGCAAAGATCAACTGCAGGCCATCATTGGAGAACATATCACGCAGAAATAGGTGCTACTAAAAGTTTATATCTTGATTTAAATAATGCTCAAACAGGAACAGACGCAGGTTTTATGAATAATACTGAACCTACAAGTACTGTTTTTTCATTAGGTGATGATACAAACCTAAACGAAAACGGCCAAACACACATTGCTTATTGTTTTAATGAAGTAGAAGGGTATAGCAAGTTTGGGTCATATACAGGCAACGGATCAACTAATGGCACGTTTGTTTTTACAGGTTTTAGACCAGCTTGGGTTATGGTTAAAAGAATTGATACAACAAACGATTGGCCTATTAGTGATAATAAAAGAAGTCTTTTTAATCTTGTTGATAAAGCTTTATATGCAAATTTATCTAATTCAGAAAGTACAGCTAACAGATATGATTTTTTATCAAATGGATTTAAAATAAGAAATAATCTTAATGAAAGTAATGCAAGTGGTGGATCATATATTTATTTAGCATTTGCGGAATCACCATTTAAGAATAGTAGGGCAAGGTAAAATAATATTATGGCATTTAAATTAAACGGAAATCCACTACCAGTAGATGTGGCATTTAGTCACAATGATATTCAGTATCCTGCTAATTGGCTAAGATTATCAACAGCAGAGGAAAAGACTGCTATAGGAATTACTGAAGTTGCAGATGCACCAATTTATGACTCACGTTTTTATTGGGGTGACGGAACTGCAAAGTCTCTTACAGATACAAATGAAGTTGATGAGAATGGTGATCCAATATTAGATCAAAATGGAAATCAGGTTGTTAGTTTAGGTGTTAAATCGCTATTAAAAAATCAAGAGAAAGCAACTGCTGCTAGTCTGTTAGCTAAATATGATTGGTATGTTGTAAGAAAAACAGAAAAATCTACTGCAATCCCATCTGCTATCACAACTTATCGTGATGCCGTCAGGACAGCTTGTGATACCCGTGAAAAAGAAATTGATGCTTGTTCAGATATAGCAGCTTTAGTCACTCTTTATGAATTTACAGAAAAAGACGGAAAAGTAACACCAAACATGACACAATATCCAGTAGATCCTAATTCTTGAAGAATTTTTAGAAAAAGATAGAATAAAAGTAAATATAAATATTAAATGCAGATAGTAAATTTCTTTCTGTCTAGACCCTCTGTGTATACTCTCCCTGGTACATGGGAGAAACAACCATTAATTAAACATGGTAATTACGCAGGACTCCCACCAGAGGGTCAGATAATTGCTATCATCCTAATATTATTGTTCCTAGTTACTGGCTACGGAATATACATGGCTTTCGGACCACCTAATAAAAACTTAACTGACCCTTGGGATGAGCACGATGATTAAATTTTTTTATTTTTTTTAAAATATTCTCCAGCATTTTCAGCTTGTTCTATCTTCTTTTTGCAGTGTTCACAATCACAAGTGCAATGTGGGCAATCGCATTTCTTTTTTAATTTAGCCCGTGCCTCTTGAAAAAAAGGCAAGTTTTTTAACTTATAATGCTGCAAATTTTTAGTGCAATATTAATTAAATTATACTTCTAGAAAACCATATAATCCTGCCACTGTGCCTACAATGACAAAGAATCCAAACTCAATGAGAGGATAGTATGGACTGTAAAAAATTTTTTTATGCATAAACAAAAGCACTTAAGTCAGTTGCTAAGTATGCAGCGATTATTAATGTGAAAAATAGATGATTCATTAGGTTCCTTGATAAACAGGTGACATAACACCTCCTCCTTCATCGTCGTCATCATCATCATTAGTACGTAATACTAACTCTAATAAAACGACAAATCCTACGGGATAAAAACACCATAGGATTGCCTGAAAGGGTGATATTTCATGTATTTGTGATAACTCATGCATTAAAAAATGCCAAAGAACATATGTCCTGTGAGTAAATCAGAAGTTGCTGCTGCAACTAGGCCAATCATTGCAAGTCTTCCGTTAAGAGTTTCTGCAACAATTTTCTGCTGTTCTAGCTTTTTTTCTTTCATTAAAAAATGCCAGGAATAATTTGTCCAGTTGTTGTATAAGCACCAACTGCTGCTACGAATCCAAGCATTGCTGCCCAGCCGTTAAATCTTTCTGCTTCAGGAGTCATGATAATAAATGGGGTAATTTAAAAAATGCCAGGAATAATCTGACCAGTTGTTGTATAAGCACCTAATAAAGCTACGAAACCAAGCATTGCCCAACGTCCGTTAGCCTTTTCAGCCTCTTGTGGATAGCCTTCATAGGATATTGATTCGTCAATATATGGACGTGTTTCAGCTGGAAACATGTTTTGTCTTCCACCTGATTCTGTAGTTGTTGTCATTAGGATTTTATATCTTCTTTATATTTTACACTTGTTACATTTTGTAACACAACTTTACATTGCTTAATATTTAATTATCAATGCTATAAATTTTTCTAATAACCCTTATGCAGAGTGCTTTTCGGGAAGTATGGTTTCGGAATTTTTATACTTTTCGTCAGAGTTACGAATTACTAATCCTTTAATAAAGGGTCTACCCTTCTTACTGAAGTTTCTAATCTCTTTTAATCCAAGTTGATTTTTACAACAATCTAATAAAAGAGATATAAATCTTTTTTGACCTACAGGTTTTGAACCAGTATCTTCGCAATAAGAACAGTAACTAGCATATAAATGAAAGTTGGAATTGCAATATCTTTCTTTAGACTCTTTAGCAGCTGGTATTTTTTTACCAACAGCAGCTACTGCATTTTCATCATATACAACTTCTGACTGAAGCCACTCAACTAAATTATTACTTGTAAGAAGAATACTATTTCTTACACTTTTCAAATGATGAACTTTTTCGTAAGTATCTAATAAATATTCACGCATATCTTTACTGTCCATAGCTAGAACCCAGTTAACTAATCCTGGCAAATAACTCTTCCATAAGCCGTTTACCTCTCCGTTTTCAAGCTTTATCATTTCAACTGCCTGAGAATTTTTATCCCATAATGGTCTGTTAAATTCAATTGTTAATCTTCTTCTAGTAAGTCCTGATGTATTGTCAGTAGTTTGAATTGGTTCATTAGCACAAACCATGACCATTCCTGTATAAACAAAAGGTTCTCCCACATTTTTATTTTTTTCTTCAAATCTTAAATTATCACCACCAGTTAATGCTTTAAATATTTGAGCAGATCCACCATATCTTTCAGAATCATTAATTAAAGTAAGTCTCTTGCCTTTTATAGAAGCTATCTCAAAACGACTCTGTTCTAACTGATTTAAGGTTGTAGAAGCATAGTTTCCATTACCTACCAAAGCACAGCATAAGTTTGCGAAAGTTGATTTACCTCTACCCCCTGGACCAATAACTTCTAAAAATCTTTGTAATTCATGACCTTTTCCAACTAAGCAGGCTTTAAGCCATGCTCTAAGAACTTGAACTCTTTCAATATCTCCATATTGAGTTTTCTTAAGCCAATCAATTATTGGTCCTGACTCAGCTTGTGGGTCATAATCAAAATCTAATCCCCAAGTTAAATAATGTTCTCTGTCATGATCTAAAAATTCTCCTGTGCTCATCTCAAGAACACCATTCTTAAATGCTAGTTTGTCAGGATCATCATTCCAATATGGTTGAGTAATATATGCTTGAGTTAGGTTTACAACGTCAGATAGTAGATGAGATGTAAAACCACCTGGCGTAGGAATATTTTCCCTCAAAAACAGATCTTGTACAAAGTGTTTGTATTCAGTTCTATACTCTTCTCTCCGCCATGTGCCTTTAGTAGATTGATAGAACATGAATGTGTCATATTTTGGATCATATCTCCAACCACATTCAATAACCATTTGAGTCACATATTCAGCTAATTCAGAGGCTGGAGGAGTTTTTGGTCTGCCTTTATTTTGTAATTTTTGATTAATTTCATTTAATTCTTTATCTGTAGGTCCCCCAAGTATTTCATCTAAAACTTTATCAACTGCATTCTTTGATACTATGCTGTCTGTTTTAAATATTTTTTGTGCTTTTTCTTTTAATGCTTTTCCAGTTTCTACAACAAATCCTCCTACGTCAACATAACCATCTTCTTTAGCCATTGCTCTTAAATGGTGTAAACCACAATGATTTTCAGGACTAGGACCGCCATCAACTACTTCAAAAGTACCCCATTTTCTTTCACAAGCACCCTCTTCAAAATTATCTGCTTGCTTAGACCATTCAATCCACTCAGATAAAAGTGAATCATCAACTTGTTTTAGACACATTCCAACTTTTACCCATGAGTCATATTCCTGTACTCTCTCAAGATTTAAATGATCTAAATAAATTTTTGCATCATTAATATAAACTTCCTGTTGATATTCTGATCCCTCTTCGTATTCAATGTTTACCTGTTGGGTAAGTATTCCCTCTTTTAAAGGCTTTTTGTATTTATTTGTTGGGTATGCCTTCGTTATCGCATCAAATAGCCACTCTGGGAGCTCTGGGGGGTTCTTTGCATATTCAAAGCCACCATGAGGTGTAGTGAAATATCCCTCTGTGTCAGGATGACTTCCCATGATTGCACCTTGCCTTGACCTAAATAAAATTTCAAAAGAAGGAATTCCAATTTTTATTGTTGCTTTATCAGGTAATAATTTTAATTTATTTGTAGGGATACTAAAAAGCATTCTTTGTCTTGCTTCTTTGCCTGACGAGATAGTAAGAGTAGGAGGAAATGCTGCTGATATTGGAGCACCTGCTAAATCCTCAAGATCTTTTATTGCTGCAGGACCATCAATATCTACCCATACAAGTCCACCTTCGTTTGACCATACTCCAGTAATTAATCCAACTCCTGTTGCCTTTCCCTGATCAAACTCACGTTTTATTTGATCAATCGTATAGGGTTGTGAAGTCCAACCAGCAATATATGCTCTTTTTCCTTGTAATGGTGTTAAAGCCCAGTCTCTTGGGATGAAATCAAAATTGATTTCTCCAGCTTTCAAATGCTTATTCGGTTCAGGTGTCGCTGTTGACATTATTTTTATTTCTGTGTGTGAAGATAATCCAACTAGAGATTAGCCTTTATTTCTATCAGCGGAACCCCTACATCTGGAGAAATTTTCTATTTTCTTTCTATTTCACCACTAAATGTGGTTATTTCCATACTTAATGTATTGTGCAGAAATTTCTATATTTATTTACATAATGTCACCATCTATGCCCAGCATTTCAATTTCACGTTCTTTTTGTTCTGGTAGGATTACCTCATAATATTTTTTAACTGTTTCTCTCCATTTGTTCTTATACTTTTCTATTGTTCCTTTTTGAATTACAAATACTTGAGATATTTCTTTTGTAG
>Ga0209348_1001910_pt1 | contig 9994 bp, 5 predicted proteins | sample ETNvirenome_2_30_FD_184065 | JGI IMG/M metagenome (GOLD analysis project Ga0209348, IMG submission 184065) | Marine viral communities from the Pacific Ocean - ETNP_2_30 (SPAdes) (version 2) | ecosystem: Environmental > Aquatic > Marine > Oceanic | place: Pacific Ocean | collected 2013-06-22 | reverse complement strand
TCTGCACCAAATACTTTATATTATGCTTGCACTGCTGGACATGGTGGAATGGTTGGATCGTTAGTAATTTATCCAAGTATATAACCACATCATAAATAACTAAAAAGATATAAATGGCACTCACTGACCTTACGAGAATATCTACATCTGGAATCGCAACGGGAACTTCTCTGTCTGGTGCAATTCTTCACGGTGATGCACATTTTCGTGGGTCACAGGTTGGTGTCACTTCAGCATTATTTGATTCTTCAGAGGATGAGTTAAAGTTTAATGACAATGTAAAACTTAAATTTGGAAATGGTGGAGATTTAAATCTTTATCATACAGGAAGTCATAGTTATATTCAAGATAATGGAACTGGTAATTTAATTCTTGATACAAATGGATTTTCTATTCGACTAACATATAATGATTCTGAAACCATGCTTCGTGGAATCAGAAATCAACAAGTGGAACTTTTTTATGATGATTCAAAAAAATTTGAAACGGCTGAAACAGGAGCTATCGTAACGGGAATCTTAACAGCAACAGGATTCAGTGGGCCTATAGTTGGTAATACGAGTAGTGCAAGTGGTATCTCAACATTTTACGATTTAAAAGTAACTAATAATTTAACAGTTGAAGGAACAACTACTACACTTGATACAGACTTAACTGCAGTAGATAGAATAGAAGTTGGTGCAAATAGTAATAGTGTCGTAGGTATTGCAGTCACACAAAGTGGAACAGCAGATATTGTAAATCTATTTGATGGAGGCACTGAAATTGTAGAAGTTGCAAGTTCAACAAATGCAGTTAAAGTTACTCACAGTGGTGGTTATGGTTTGAGAGTTGAGAGAGGGGGAAAATTTTTAGATTTTAATGGAGATTGGGCTACTTCAGGTAATACTGCCTTAAATGCAGGTGCTTCAGGAATAAGATTTTATTACGGTGCTTCAAGTGATGGTATTCAATTTAATACTGGAAGTGGTGGTGATAAAGTTCGCATCACATCAACTGGTGATGTTGGTATCGGAACTACTAATCCATATACAACTGGAGCTGTTTCGAGTTATAAGTTAACGATAAAAGGTGATGATGTATTAGGAATTGGAAGAGCAAACAATGATATGTTCTACGTACGAAGAGAATATTCAGCTGGCAAATATACTTTTCAAACAATTAATGGAGGTAATGCTGGTGCTCTCTTACTCGAACCTTTTGGTGGTAGTGTTGGTATCGGAACTAATAATCCTGCTAAAGATTTCCATGTTGTTGGCACTTCAAGATTCGAACAATTAGATGTTGTAGGATTTGCAACATTTGGAAGTGCTGGAACTCGATTCTACCACCATACACCACGAATCGAGATGCCAGGCACTGGCACTGCAACTATAGGTTTCTTTAATGCAACCACTGGCACCACTAATACTGATGGAATGTTGATAGGATTTTCATCTAATAGTCAAGTTGGTTTTATCAATGTAAATGAATCTGCTCATGGATTTGTATTAAAAACTGGTTCGAGTGCAGAATCATCTGAGAGAATTAGAGTTTCTGGGGTTGGAACAGTAAGTATAAGAAACGGAACTGAAGAAATGGTCAACGCAAGACCAAATTCAGGAGTTGAATTATATTTCAATGGAAATAAGCGTCTTGAAACCACAGGCACGGGAGTTGATATAACTGATACTTTAAATGTAACTGGTATTTCAACATTTAGTGGTGATATAAAAATTCAAACTAGTGATCTAAGTAAGTCTCTACTAATTGGAGATATTGCAGGAAGTCCAGTAAATTATCTAGGTATTCAACAAGTATCAGGTTCCTCAATTAGAGGTTTTGCAACTGAATATGATAATGCATCTGTATTTGAAAATTTACAAGGATCTATTCATCAACATTTAGTTTTAGGAGATTCAACAGCTGGTAATAATGGTACAATATTTGGAATTAGTATTACTCAATCTGGAACTATTCATGAAAGATTAAAACTTACAGGAGTTGGAGATCTATTTGTTGCTCGTGATTTGGATGTAACTCGTAATTTATCTGTTGGTGGTATCTCAACATTTACTGGTACCATCGTTGCGAATGGTAATGTCGGTATCGGAAGTATAAGTCCAGAATCTAAATTAACTGTTGCTGCTGGTAGTGCAACTGCACAAATTGAAATACAAAGAACAAATGGTAGTGGCGGTGGAACAATTGGTGTTCTTAATTTTACTGGAGTCACTGGTTATTCTGTTGCAAATATATCCGCAGTTGGTCAAGGTGATAATGATGGAGCACATCTTGTTTTCAGAACTACCGATAGTGCTGGTGAACGTAGTCCTTTTGGTGGAAGCACTAATGAACATCTTCGTATTACATCTGGGGGTAAAATTGGTATTGCAACTGCTTCTCCAACAGCAAAATTAACAATTGGTCGTGTAACTGGTGGTTACATGAACATGGGTGGAATACAGGTTAATAGACCTCACTCATTAGGATTACAAAATGGTATTTTGGTTTATACTGATAATGGTTATAACGCAACAGCATCATATCGTGCTGCTGCATTTAAGGCAGTTGGAACAGGAGGTGCTGCATTTGCTGTTTCAACAGACGCTGGCAATAATGGATTAGGTGGAACATTAAATGCTCGTATCGGTTTTGATGGTGGTGCATTTTTCTTAGGTAATACTGGTATCGGAACTGATAGTCCATTATCAAGATTAGACGTAAGAAATGCAAGTGGCACTAATCCATTACTGCGACTCCACCATTCAAATGCTGATGTTGAGGGTGAAGTCATAAGAATAGGAAGAACAGAGATACCTACAATTAGATATCATTCAATCAAAGCAAAACATTCTGGTAACTCACTTTCTAATTATATTTCAGTTAATGTTCATGATGGAGGAGCTAGTCCGTATACTAGTCAAACGGAGGTTGCCAGATTTTTAGGAGTTGGTGGTATGACCTTTAACGGAGATACCGCAGCAGCTAATGCTTTAGATGATTATGAAGAGGGCTCATGGACTCCAACCGTATTAAGTGAAGGTAATATTGGAACCCCTCAATATACTTGCACATACACAAAAATAGGAAGGCTAGTAACAATAAATGCTGACATTCATCAATTAAGTGACACCACATCTGACACCCACATTAAAATCGGAGGTTTGCCTTATGTTCCTTCGGGAACTGCTGGAAAAGAACATAGTGCTGTTTGTCATGGAGAGCGTTATGGTGGGTCAGATATTATAGTCGCTTACATTTTATATAACAGTGGGTCTTATGGAATAAGCTTTAGATTTGGTGTGCCTACAAATCACTATTCAGCCGTAAAACATTCTCATATTAGTGATAATGGTGAAGATAATAACCTTAGATTTACTTTAACTTATGAAATCACATAATTTAGACCGCATAAGGATAATAACCGCACACTTGACACTTTCAAAAGTATCATATATAATAGACAAGTAATCAATTAATTAAGAATGACTGATCAACAAAATCATTTAAAGCAAGTCTTAGAACAGCAAAAAGGCTTGATTGAAGAAATTAATGCTCTTAATTCACAGATCACAACTAAACGTGAAATGGCAGTTAAGTTACAAGGTATTGCTGAATATCTAGATCAAATTGGTGTGAAACTTCCAACAGAAGAGGAAGCAGAAACAGCACCAGAGGCAACAACAGAAGCAACTCCAGAGGTCGTAGAAGAGGCACCCGTAGCAGAAGGATAAATAGTTTTATTCTGAGAGACAATGAGGTAGAATAATGCCTTATATAGGTAGAGACTTAAATCGTGGCAATTATTTAAAGTTAGATGATATAAGTTCATCTTTTAATGGGAGTACACAAACATTTAATTTAACAGTAGGCGGTTCTGCATTTACACCAGGATCTGCTTTCTCGATTTTAGTCTCTGTTGGTGGTGTTATACAAGAACCAGAGTCTGCATATCAAGTTAATAATAGCGAGATAACATTTGCAAATGCTCCTACAGCACAGGATAGTTTTTTCTGTATTGCTTTAGGAGTTGCTCTAGGTATTGGTGTGCCTGGTAATGGAACAGTAAATGGCACACAGATGTCAAAACCATTTAATTATGATGGTTTCTTTTATTTAAATGATGGAACGAACAGAGTAGGTATTAACAGTTCAATTCCATCAGAGACGTTAGATATAGTTGGTAATACAAAAATAAGTGGAATAGTAACAGCGACTGAATTTAGCGGGCCTTTGAGTAACGCTTCTGGTATATCAACATTTTACGATTTAAAAGTAACTAATAATTTAACAGTTGAAGGAACAACTACTACACTTGATACAAACTTAATTGGTGTAGACAGAATTGAAGTTGGAGCAAATAGTAATAGTGTTGTTGGTGTAGCAATAACTCAGAGTGGAACAGCAGATATTCTAAACTTGTATGATGGATCTACAGAGGTATTTTCAGTCGAAGATGGTGGAAATGTAATTTCTAAAGGGCAATATCTGAAAATAGAAAACGCAGCATCACCAGAAATACAACTCACTGACACCAGTGCAAGTAATAGTCTTTGTTTTATAAGAAATTCAAGTGGTAACTTGAGATTTGCTGCCGATAATAATAATGTTCATGGTGACACTAGCCTGATGTTCTTGGTTGATGGTAGTGAAGCAATGAGAATTAAGGGTAGTAATGTTGGTATCGGAACTATTGATCCACTACAAAAATTACATGTAACAGATGATACCTCTGCAAACATTTACATTGAAACAAAAAACGGAACTACTGGTTCTACAGCAGGAATTTATTATAAAACTTCAAGTTCTACAGCATCTGGTTTTTTCAAAACTGGAATAGTTTTAGAAGATGATGATACTAGTCATGCAAGAGGAAAATTACACATATTACAAAATAATACAGCTGATGGTTCTAATGCCACATTATCTGATTCGGTTGTAACTTTTGCTCAAGACGGTAAAGTTGGTGTCGGAACTGATAATCCAACACATAAGTTAGAGGTTGATGGAAATGCTTTATTAAAAGATAATCTAACTGTTTCTGGTATATCAACATTTACTGGTAACATCAATGCGAATGGTAATTTGTTTATACCCGAATATATTCAACACTCTGGTGACATAGATTCACGATTTGGATTTTCTGGAACTGATACATTTGCGATTGATACAGCAGGTTCTGAAAGATTAGAAATTAATAGTAGTGGAACTGGAAGATTTAAAGGTGGTGCTTTTCTTCTAACAAATGGTAGATTGAATGTTACTTATAACGCAGCTCATTCTAGTACATATTATCTTGATAATGATGCACAAATTTTAGTCTCAAATGGAGATAGTGCTGGAACTAAAAAATCAGTTTTAAAATTAGGTGGAGAAGCAGCACTTGTTTATGGTGGTGGAAGTAGTAATTTAATAATTTCAGATAGAGAAAACGAAAGAGTTCGCATCACATCAGCAGGACTAGTTGCCATCGGAACAACTATTCCAGGTATTGGTGGAGCAGATGAACTTACCATTGCTAATACATCATCATCTGCAGGAATTACTTTAAGGTCAAGCACAACAGCAACAGGAAACATATATTTCTCGGATGGTACTAGTGGTAATGATCCATATAAAGGAGTGATTAGATATGATCATGCTAATAATGATATGTCTTTCTGGACTCATGCCTCTGAAAAACTTCGCATCTTAGACACTGGTGAAGTTGGTATCGGAACTACTAATCCAGATACACCGTTACATGTTGTAAAAAATTCTGCTGGAACTGTATCTGCTGATGGAAATGCTGTATTGGCAATAGAAAATAATAATCATTGTGTATTCAACATGCTGTCACCAACTGATAAGAGTTCTTATATCATGATGGGAGATTCTGATGATATCTCTGCAGGACAAATTAGATACGACAATAATATCGATGCTTTATTAATTGATGTTAATGGTGGAGAAAAACTTCGCATTTCAGGTGACAAGATGCGAATTGCAGCAGGAATTAGTTCGGTTAGTATTGGTTTTAATGCAGATGCTCAAAGAAGGGTTGATATTGTTACTGGTGGTGATAATGGTGTTCTGATTCGACCAACAACCACTTCTGAAGGTTCTCAAGGATCTTCAGGTTCCATTCAGGATTTAATTCAACTTAGAAATCCTTGGGGATCCAGTGCACATAATACTGGAAATGCTGGTGCCAGATTTGGTATACAAATGAGGGCATATAATGGTGCTGGAGATTTTCAAACAAAAGATCCTGCAAAATCTGCTGCAATATATGCTGTCTCTGAGGATGAACATAGCGGATATTGGAAAAATGTTGGATTAGCATTCTATACATCAGCATATAACCAGAGTCAAGCTGAAAAAGTTCGCATCGACACAAACGGTTTTGTCGGTATTGGAACTAATAATCCAGTCAGACCACTCCATATACGTAATACAGATTGTCGAATTAGATTAGAAGATATTGGAAACGATACAGATGTTGAACTTCAAAATACAAGTGGTGATGCTGTTCTAACAACTAACGGAGCGAGTAATGTAAGACTTCAAACAAATAATACAGAAAGACTTCGCATCACATCAGGTGGTGCAGTCGGTATCGGAACTGATAGTCCACAGGCACAATTAGTCGTTTTGACTTCTGGAAGTGGATTTGAATTTAGCCCTAATGGTGGTGGATCAGGTGTTCATAGAATATTAAGTTATGATAGAATTGCAAATGTAAGAAAAGATTTAGAAATAGATGCACAGAGTTTTGAGATCACTAAAGATTTAGAAACAAGATTCAAAATTTTATCTGACGGAAAAGTTGGTATCGGAACTACCAATCCTAGTCAAATGCTTACAGTTCGGGGAACAATTCTCAAAACTCGTTCTGATCATCCAACTGGATTAATTTATCTCCAACATGATGCATCACAGAATGGACAGATATTAGTTAATGATTCATCTGGAGTAACGAGAGTAAAATTAGATTCTGCTGGTGCAAGTTATTTTAATAATGGTAAAGTTGGCATCGGAACTTTTACTCCAGATACACCATTACACATTTATGCAAACGATGCACAGCAAATCACCGTTGAAAGAGCATCAAATGCTAATTCTACCATAAGATTTAGAAATACAGTTTCAAGTATGTTTGCTGGTTTAGCATCAAATGCGACTGGATTTGCAATTGATAATGATGATGACTTATCATCTGGCCCAATGTTTTTTGTTGAAAGATCAACTGGAAATATCGGTGTTAACTGCACTCCAACTGCTGCACCTTTAGAAGTAAAGCAACAGTCTGATGATAGTGGTGTTTTAAGATTAAGAGATTCCACTGATCAATATCGATACTTAGAATTTGATGTCACAAATGCTCTTACTCAAATTACAGCAAGAAGTAACAATAGTCATGGTAATATTGATATTGGAACATTAAGTCAATTTGGAAGAAGAAGTTGTTTATACATTAACTCTAGTGGTTCGATTGGTATTAATACTACTGCTCCAGATAAACAGTTACATGTTTATCATACATCTACAAATTACATTGCTAAATTTGAATCTGCAGATAGCACAGTTCAAATTGGTTTCTTTGACAGCAGTACAACGAATGGAAATTACATTGGTGCTCAATCAGAAAATCTTATTTTATACACAAATGGATTTAATGAAAGACTTTATGTTGATAGTAATGGTAATATTGGTATAAATGCTACTCCAGCAACATCAGGAACAATATATGACACAGTTGATCATTTCTTAGTTATTGGTGATAGTGATACTGGTATCGCACAAGATGGTGATGGACAACTTGAAATATGGGCAAATAATCAAGAGGTTGCTAATTTCACTAATGCTCAAGCTACATTTGAAAAACAGGTCGTTGTACCCAGAATGGGTATCGGTGTAGCTCCCACAAGTGCTGGTGATTTTGGAGGAAATTCTGCAAGACTTGCCATAGGTGATAGTGACACTGGATTTGGACAAATATCTGATGGATTTCTTGCAACGTATACTAACGGAGTAGAAAGACTTCGCATCACTAATGTTGGAAGAATATGGATTGGAAATCCAAATGGTAGATCACCTGGTTCTACTACTGCACATATTCAACTTGAAGGAGCAGATGCAGGCACTTCTGCAATGTCTATTACAAGAAACTCTGCTAACTCTGGTGGCCCTCAGTTAATTTTCAATAAAACAAGAGGTGCTTCTGTTGGTGCTGATACGCCTGTCAATAACGGAGATACTTTAGGAATTCTTCACTTTGTAGGAAATGATGGAGTTGATTCGGATAACACTGCTGCTATGATTGTGGCAAAAGTAGATGGCTCAGTTTCATCAGATGATGTACCTGGTCGTTTACAATTCGAGACAAAAACAGATGGTGGTTCATTTACAGAAAAACTACGTATTCATAATGATGCTAAAGTTACGTGTTATGGTTTGCTACAAATTCCAAACACAGGAACTGGTATCAAGTTTGGGCCTGGAGATTCTGTAAATGATGATGCACATATTGAATGGTTAGGTAGTAATAATGGTGGATATCTAAGAATCTCAATCTCTGACGATTCTGATAGCAGTGGTACAAATGAATATATTGAATTTGGAGATTACGCTGCTACACAAAAAGGTGGTTCATTTACACGACATGTTCGCATTTCTCGTGATCAATTCTTAGTTCGCACAGGATCAAATACAATAACTCAGGCAGATCGTTTTAGAGTTAATTCAGAAGGACATGTATTCATGCCATCATTGAATAGTGGTAGCAGTAATGATGATCTACAATATGGAAGCAATGGACAATTAATTGTTAATGCATCTACACGCTTAGTAAAAACTGACATAGAAGATTGTTCTTATGGTTTAGCAGAAATAAATCAATTAAAACCTAGAATATACAAGAGAACTGATGCAGATAATAAAGTTGAGATAGGATTTATTGCTGATGAAGTTCAATCAATACTTCCAGAAATAGTTGCAACTAAAGAAAAATCATTTTTTACAAAAAATGAGTCAGATACCGAAATTATTCCTTCTAACGTAGATTTAAAGAGATTAACAGTTATTTTAACAAAAGCAATACAAGAACAACAGGAGCAGATTGAAACTCTTAAATCAAAAGTTGCTGCCCTTGAGGGTTCATAAATAACTAAAAACTATAATGGCAGTTAATAGAAACCGAGAACTATCCCAAGTCGCATCAGTCGTTATAGTTGATGATGCGAATAAGAATGTCGGAATTGCCACTACGTCCGCACCAAAGGTTGGTATCGGTACAACTAATCCTACATACAAACTTGATGTTTACGGTGAAATAAATAGCACTGTAGATGTTAAAATTAATGGTGTCAGTGTTGCTGACACAGCACTTAATGATGCAGTCGCAATGGCAATCGCACTAGGATAAAACATGGCAAATACTTTTAAATTAAAAACAAAAGCAAATGTGGGGGTGACTACATCAAATGTTTATGCAGTGCCTTCAGCAACAACCACGGTTGTAATTGGTGTGACTCTTTCAAACACCACAGGATCAAATATTAATGTAGGTGTTGGTATTACAAGAGCATCAACAGATGATGTAAGTTTAATGAAAAATGTTCCAATACCTCAAGGATCATCATTTGAATTTATGGGTGGAAATAAAGTTGTATTAGAAGCTACGGATACTTTTACCGCAGAGAGTGATGTCAATAATAGTCTTGATGTTGCTCTGACAATAATGGAAATCACATAGAGGTAATAAATGGCACTCACCAAAGTTAGTGGAGGTATATTAGATCCTGGTATAAATGTTGCAGGTATTGTTACCGCAACAGGATTTGATGGGCCTTTTGTTGGTGGAACTGGTGATAGTATAAATGCAGGTATTATAACTGCAACAAGTTTAGATTTAAATGGAAATGGAAATATAAGTGGTAATTTAGTTATTGGTGGTAATGTTACAGCAAACGGAAATTTTACTACATTAAATACAACTCTGAGAGAAGTTGAGATATTACAAGTAGATGCA
>Ga0209348_1001909_pt1 | contig 9994 bp, 5 predicted proteins | sample ETNvirenome_2_30_FD_184065 | JGI IMG/M metagenome (GOLD analysis project Ga0209348, IMG submission 184065) | Marine viral communities from the Pacific Ocean - ETNP_2_30 (SPAdes) (version 2) | ecosystem: Environmental > Aquatic > Marine > Oceanic | place: Pacific Ocean | collected 2013-06-22 | reverse complement strand
GGCGGTGTCTCAGTCTTAGCCTGTGTTGAAGTGGCCGTTGTAGTGGTCGGACTTGCACCAGCAGCATCAACGGCGGGCAAACCAGCGGCAGCGGCAATACCACCGGTTATGTTAACTGAGTCCATACCTTCAGTCAACTTAGAGTAAAGACTCTGGAGTTGTTGTTGTCTGAGGTTAATAGCTTCATTGCATCTTGTGAACTCTTCTGACTGCTGAGTCTCTCCAGTTTCTGGATCTGACGTAGCTAGCCTGTCTTCATTTGCTTCTATATTTCCAGATGGGCCTTTTTTGTCCGCTCCCTTGATTGGAGAGTTCTTAGGCTTCACGACATTTGTGCTCCCGTCTCCGGAGCTTGTAAATTGTGCTTCTACTGTAGTAGAAAATTTACCACTGGATATTGTTCCTTGGACTCTTATAACCATATGATACCCGCCAAACCCCAAAGCATTAGCAGCGGATCTATTCTTTCCTCCAACCCTTGGGTCCATATTACTTCCGTTTCCAAGTGATGTCGGTTCGATCCAAATGTTCATTCCGGGATAGTAAAGCGTGTTCCCAATCATCTCCAGAGTTGCTTTATAAACAGCACCCAGTTGTAGTAAGCCGTCATTACCTTGCTGTAGGAATCTAGCCTCTCGTAAATATTGCATGTCAGTTTTTGAAAACTTAATCTTTTTTAGTATTCCTTGATTCGCCCCAATCTCAAAATGATACACACCTTGCTCAACATCTTTCTCAAAAAGGCCATTACCCTGATGATGGTCAGTTCCAGACTTGGGAAATAAAACTAAATAATTCCTAAAATCTTTAGACGACATGTGAGATTCAACAGCCGGGATTGGTAATTTTCCATTTTTATAAGCAGTATCACTCCATAGGTAGATGCCGTTTGAATAAGAGCCCCCCTTCATTAATTCAACAAGAGGATCTTTATCCCCTGATTTATTGACCCCGACAAACGCAGTGTGTGCAAAAGCAATCTTCTTTACACTTCGAAGATCCATACACCTCTCGCTCAAAATATTTATTACTATCTCTCGACTTAAATCCCTAAGCATGTTCATTACCGGGTATGTCTTTCTTTTACCTTTGATTACTTTTTGAGTCATAAACTCGAAGAAATAATCAACTGAGACTGGTATCTCGGCGATATTCATAGAGATTAACTCGTTCTCTTGACCCTCTTCTGGGCTTGTTAATTCAAAACTAGGTATTAGGATTGTGGTATTTTTTAAATGACACATTCTATCACCGACTTCCTGATTCTCGTCAGAGTCTAGTTTGTCGAAAATATCGGGGTCTGTTCCGTCTCCTATGTTCTTGGCTGGCTCATACATACAATCAAGTATAGTGTGAAGAAGATCGCCAAGCATAAAGAAAGAGACACCATTTTCTTGGTCTTCTAGTGTGGGTAACTGCGTGAATGTTCTTGTGCTGGGCATTTCATCATCTTTCTTTTTCTCAACATTTAGCCCTGCTTCAACCTTTTTCTCGACTTTTGCTTTGATTGCTTTTTCCGCCTGATCTTTCACAGAAGCTTTGGCCTTTTCTTTTGTAGACGGCTCTGGCTTTTCGGTTCCATCCCCCTTTTTATTTGTATTAAAAGATCCATCATTGCTGAATTTTAATTTTGGTGGCTTTTCAAATATCTTTCCACCTCTTAATTTAAATCCGGGGCCAACATCACTTCTGTCTATCTCACAAAAATGTATATGCCCTCTTGCTTGCATTCTTTTCATTATAGAGCGATAAGAAGCTAACCGAAACTCGTCTTCAATAGCAGCATATGTTGCTCTAAGTTCTCTATATTGTTCCATTGTGCATGTTTTTTCTGCGAGAAGTTTCCCCAATTCTTTTCCAAAATTATTTCTGTGTGCTATGATCATCGGGCTTGAAAGAGCGTCAAGTTTTTTATCTTGCAAAGCAGTCTCAATATAAGCTCTAAAATTCACTTTTAACTCTAAATTCCCATTTTCTTTTAAATCGAATTCATGATCAACCATAACCAAATAATAACTTTTGTTAATTCTGGTTATTGCTTTGTTGAGACTATCTGCCGTTAATCCATCTATTTTTTGCGCTCTTTTGTTAAAAATCTCTTTCTGGTGTCCCTCAATCTTCTGCCATCCTAAATCTAGTCTAATTCTATAATTAGATACATCCCCATACTCATAAGGGTTGTGGAGATGATGTTGAGGCTTTATTTTTTCTTTGGCCACAGAATCATGAGGATGCAAAATCATTTCTACATATTTCCATTTACCACCAGATCCATCGCGAAGTTTGACTAGTTCATCAAAAGATTGGAAAAACAAAGTCATCTCAACACCAATAGCGGATCTTGCTTCGGCTGGGTTTGTTCCTTCAAATGTAAACGAAAGACTTTTTATACCTGCTCCGCGACCCCTATCAATTCCCTTAAATTCTTTAAGCATATCAATTTGCTTAGGGTCTTCATAGTGTAAAAATGGAAACTCTTGCTCTTTTAGTTCACACCTTCCTGAATTCCATAGTTTAAAAACCCTTATCTTGGGAGTCAAGGCTGAAGCTAAGTCTGGGGTTAATTTCATAAATGGTGAAATGTCTGTGTATTTTGGCGTAACTAATTGATTTATTATATTTCTTTTGTTACCAGTGTTGCCATGTGTGTTGACCATAATAAATCGTGGCTCTGGTGACTGTGGTGATCCTTTAAAATACTTTAGTGCTCCGCCGCCCGCCTGTATCTTATCATGATATTTTTTCTTGAGCAATCCATAATTTGTAATAAGGGCACACTGTTTAAGGTACTTCCTCTTTTCATCTATTTCATCCTCTGTTAAGCGATCAACATCCGCTGCTGCGGCAGCGGCAGCATTTGCATCAGCTAATCCAGCATTTAGTTTCTTAGCTGCTTCGGATTGTGCCGAAGACATCGCCTCAGCAGATAATTTATTCGCTTTATCCAGCGCTTCTTGTGATAAAGGTTGATTATCTTTTTCTATTTCTTTAGCTTGATCTGCAAATTTATCCCAAAAAATTGCGATAACAGATCTTAATTGTGTCGAGATAAATAGATTTGCAATAATTCTAGAACATGCATCTACAGATTTATTCCACGATTGATATTGTGTCGCCCCTTGATAAAATTTAGTTAAATTTTCACCAGCATGCTTTGCTCTTTCAAATTTTATTTGCGTATAATCAAAAGTGTCTAGCATTTCAACATAAGACGCTTGTATCTGATGCTCAATTGCATCATAAAGTTTTTTATTCGGGCCATCCCCTGTTGGAAGGTCTCTGAGATTTGCAACATTTGCCGGCAAACCATTTGGGTCTTTTACTTTTTTAAACTCATAACCAGTCACGGGACCTCCGCCACTTTTATAATTGGCTGGCTTTGGAAAAATCAAGCCCTGTGTTCCCTCCAGTGTTTTTAGAGATTTCAAGCCTGTCTCAAGGGCTGGTTTAAACTGTTTGTTTATTTTTTTAGCATTTAGTTCGCCCCATTTCCTCTTTCCAAAGGTTATACCCGGAACTTCTGCATATATTGGGTTTTTATAGGTCTGTTTTGTTATAGATTTGGTTGTCCCAAAAAACCAACCTGATACTGTTCCTCCGGACTCCCTTGATATTGTCGGATTAACTGTTGTAAGACCAAATTCGCTCCCAAGATCCATTATAACCGGAGAAAAAGAAGCGTTAACATCCCCACTTTTCATATATTTATCAACATTTGACTTTAAAGCTTTGGAATAATCTTCATATGACATTTTCCCAAGAAGTTTTGTAACTCCTGACCCTTCTTTTTGAGATAAGATCGCTTTCCAGTAGAAATCAGCTAATTCTTTTCCATCAATACCCGACTCTTCTAGAGAAACTCCCTGTGGTATACCAAATTCTTTTCCCTTGAATTGATAAAAGGTTAAAAACCAAGAAAATTCAAGAGAGCTAATCTTTTTTGGGTCTTTGGCGATAATTTGCTTGCCCATACTCTTGATAATCATGTTCCATCTATCTAGATCAGCGACCCCTGTCTTTTTTACTTGCGTAAACCCTGCTGAGTCAAGAAATCCAAGATCTACTAGATCCCCGTTTGTTTTAGTAAAATCTTTATAAATCCATTTTAGAGACCATTTATAATCATCTGCCGTATAAGTTGGGTTACTAAATGCCCATCCACTCTGTAGTGTATGTGCATATATATATGATGGGACCTTGTCTAAAGATACTCCTTTAACTTCTGCTGGGCTTATCCCCAGAAAAGCAGCCAACATCCCAGCACCTGATCCCGATTTGGCTTCTTGTGTTGTTAATTTTTTGTGAACTTCACTCATTGTATCACCTGTAGTACTTGCGCTAAAGAAAGCGGAATTTTAATAACCTCTCCTATTTCAATATGAGCTTCTGTTGGTTTTTTATTTAAGCTAGCTATAACCCACCAGTTACTTGGACTGTTTAAATACTTTTTTGCTAGTTTCCAAAATGTGTCTCCATTTCTCCAAGCATATTCTATAAAGTCAATCTTTCTAATATCGTCTTCATCAAAATACTTAAATTTTGGAGTCCTATATTGTTCTATACTTTTAACTCCTCTTTTTTCTAACATATCATCATATTGTTCATATAGATTTTTCGCTGTTCTTCTTCTTAAATACCTAGACATATAGTATTTCTCCCTAATTTATATTAAACGGAAATTTTGCCGTAGAAGAGCTAGTCTGCCCGACATCTTCTTGGTGGAGCACGTTCAGATTAAAAGACAAGGAAATGACTTTTGGGTAAAATTTCCCCGGTGAATTATTAAACATTCCCATATCAAGAGCAGGCTTCCAGCTAATCGCATCTATCCATCCCAAAAGTGGTTTGCCTTTAGAATCGCAAACTAGATTACCAAATTTAACCTTTACTAAGGGGTTCTTGCCTATAACTTTAAAGCCCTTCTCCTTTGTGTCGAAGTACGTTGGGTACACCATCTGCGTTAATGTATTACACTTTTCTAAGTTTTCTTTTGCTCTTGCTTCATCTTCTGCTGGCACATCCCATGCTAAAGAGATTGTTCTCTTGGTTGATGCAAAGGTTGCAATTGGATCAAGTCTACCATATACATCTTCCGTATTCCATGTTGATGCAAAATTCTGTGAAAGATCAGTTAGAAATGCTCTAAAATGAACTTTTCTTTTTTCAATAGCACTCTCAATCTGGAGCATTTGGTTTTTATTTGAACTTGTAAATTTATAGTTTATAGGCATGGTTCGTTCTCCGGTTATACATTGGTTCCAACTTGGACCTTCACGGCCTCGCCTCTCATTAATTTAGTAGTGGCTTCGCCATCTAACTTTATAGACATTGATTGCTGAGCCCCTCCAATTTTATCAATCATTTTGTTCATACCGGCCAGTGCACCACCAATAGCACTCATCGCACCAGATTCTGATGACGTACCAGTTGTTACAAGGGCCATATTTTGCAGCATGGGTTTAACACTTTCTTTCTTTGAATCCAGATCGCCAACAAACTTAGTCATAGCAGCAAAAGTAGTTTCAACTCTTGCACCATCAAACTGGGCCAATCCCTGTGCCATTTGTGCAAAGGCTTGTAGCATTGGAGCCGGTAGAAGCTTAAAAGCCAAAGCAAGTCCGCCGAGTGCAATAGCCAAGACGCCAATAGCCAATCCAAAAAGCAAAGTTCCACCAGCTATAAATGTAATCATTAATGAATATGCCGCCATGGCGCCAACAATAGTAAACAGTAATTTAGCAATACCACCAAAGCCATTTTCACTTATAAATTGCAATAGTATTTCTGCTAACCTTACAGAAGCATCAGCAATAGCCCTAATTGACCCCTCTCCGAGTTTCAAAGCAAACCCAAGTCCAATAGCTGCCAGCGTAAGAATGGCTAAACCTATCGCTGCAATAGCTATTCCTTTGGCCGCACCGGGCCCTGCTTTTCCTAGGGCGGTAAGGCCTTTTCCGATACCACTCATCGCTGCTTGAAACCCAGTTCCCAAGGCTTTTGCTAGTGAAGCTATACCGGAGGAAACCCCTTTTACGAACTTGCCGATGCCTTCTCCCATCTTTGTTAAAAACGTTCCAAGCCCTTGAGATGCACTGCTCACAAAATTACTGATTCCTTTACCTAGGTTTCCTAATCCTTGCGAAACTTTAGTCACAACACTTTTAACTGTATCGGCCACTGCACTGCCCATGTTCTTGAGTGCTGGTCCTAGTCCCTCCGAAAGACCCTTGATACCAGTTCCTATACTTTTCATAGTATTTGAAACCACTTTACCAGCGGATTTTAAAACATCGACCATAGTTTTTATACCACTCTTAAAGAACTTTAATATTCCACCAATACCGCCAAAAACAAATTTAAACGTCTTGACTACTAGTATAAGTGCTAATATAGCTCCTATAACTTTAACAATTATTTGTACCAAAGGTCTATTTTGATCTATAAACTTGTGAATAGCTGTTACCATATCTGATATAAAATCAATAACCGGTTCAATTGAAATTACAAATTCTGCAAACAACATTTTTATTTTTGTTAATACAGGGGTAGCCTTAGCCATCGCCTCATTCAATTCAGCTTGCCTAGAGGCAGCTAAATCCTGCTCTTTTGAATATTGAGAATATTGCTCAATGTTCATTCCAAATATCTTCTGTGCTTGGTTAATGTCTGTAATACCGGCAGCCATCATCAAAGATTTCTGCGTAAACCTATCCATATCCTTGAAGGCCATACCTTGCGCTTGGACTTGCTGAATTAAAGTTTCAATTCTTTGGTCTTCAGTCATCATTAACATTGAGCTAGCATTCATTTGTGTTCCCATCAGGGCATTAAGCTTTCCAACTGTTGTGGCCGCACTCTCAAAAGTATCAAATTTGCCGGCAAGGTTCAAAAGTTCTCCAACTTCAACACCTGCTGCTTGTGCTGCTGCCGCCAATCCTTTAAAAACTTGAGGTGCCCTGTCGCCATAAACAGCCAAAGTTTTTAATGATGCATTAAGCTCCTTCGTAAGCTTAGAGACGTTCATATTAAGTTCTTTACCCATCATGGCTACATTAACAGTCATTTTTGCAGCTTCTTTACCGCTCATTCCAACATTTCTGGCGAAGAAGGCCATAAGTTCACCACTTGTCCCGGCGTCGACTCCAAGTTTTTGCAGGTGAGAAGCTGTTTTGGCCATTGAGGCTCGCGTTGAAGCACCTAGGCCATTAAAAGCAATAAAGCTTGTAGTCAAACCTTGGTATGCTTTATTGGTTTCTTCTACAGAGATTCCGTTTATACGGTTTTCTGCCGATAACTTAGCCATCATCGCTGTGTTTCTAGTGCCGTGACCCACCAGCGCCGCTGTAGATGAAGAGGCGTTATCGATTGCTTTTGCAAAAGAAAGAATATTTTTGACCAACAGCCCAAAGACAACTGTCGCCATGTTTGCAACAGTAAAGATTTCCCCAAGAGACTCTTTGATAGAGATAAGGCCCTCTTTGGTCTTCGCTCTTTGGCCAATTTGTGAAATTTGGCCTAAAAATGAAGCATCATACTTTCCTTTTGAGACTCCAAATACTTTTTGACTTATTCCTCCAATGAGATTTTGCATGTTTGTTTTGGAATTATTGTAATTTTCATTATCCAATTCCATTTGCTTCTTATGAAACTCTTCTAACTCTTTTAGCTCTTCGAGCTTCATGCCCTTCTTTTTTGCTATAGCCTTTTGTAGAACCTGTTTTTTAAAGTCCTCATTCTCTTTAAACTTTGTCTTAAAATCATCAAGACTCATTTTCTCTTCTTTGGCCATATCTTTCATTATGTCTGAGCTTTTGCCCATGGCCACTTCTTGCTGGCTCAATAAAGCTAAATATTGCTCTGATCTGGCCTTCCTTACTTCAGCCTGTGATCCAAAATGTTCTGCTAATTTCGCCTGAGAATCATAATACGCAGCATTTGCCTTAATATTGTTCTGTGTAATTTTGGCTAACTCTTTTGCTCCAATGACTTGCTCTGCTAAACTTTTTGCAGTCTCATCTATTTTAGTTTTAAGTCTATCTCTCGCAGCGACCTCTTCCTCTAAAATCTTTACTCTTTCTTTTAGTTCGTCATTAGTCATGTTCTCTAATTTTTTAGCCATTAGTTAGCCCTCGTCAAAGGTAAATAGTTTGAATAAAAAAATGCCCTCAAAAGAGGACATTCTATCTTTTTTTCATTGCTTTATCCATTTCTTTCTTTTCATCTGCGAATTGCTTTTGTAGCCTCTCGGTAAACCAATTTCTTAAACCAATTGGCAGGTTATACATTTCAATAAATGACCAGCCTCCGTGGTGTTTTAATACAAAGAACTGCTCGTATACCGATTCTAAGTATTTATCGCTGAGGCCAAAAAAAGTCCGCCCCGAAGGGCACCTCCATCCCCTCTTGATGTCCACATGAAGGGCATGTGTATTCATTTGTAACCTTGACATCGGGGTTTGCTAATTTATAGCATGTTCGCAAGTGAGTAGAATCTAGGGTCGGCATAGCATCTACATATCGATTAATGATATCGCTATCTGTATGTCCCTCGATACTAACGATGATTCTCTTCATTTGATCAGTCATCATGGTGTCTTGTAACTTGTGTTTTTTGTTGTTCTGTTGCATCTTAGCTAACCATGTCTCATCTTTTCCAGTTAGTAATCTAAATTTAATCTTAAATTTTGAAAATGGCATGGTGGTTTCGAATTCGCCATTACCAGCGATAGAAACACCAAACTGCTCAGAAGCTTCTGATTCATGAACCTTTTGATCTAAAAGATCAAAAGTGAATTTACCATTCTCTCCACATGCTGGACAAGCCACTCTTGCCTCATAATCTCTACCATATCCGGATACTCTGGATGCGATCAAGATAGCGTTTCTGTCGCCGACAAATAGTGTCTCTGGATCGATGTTCTTGTTTATCATTATATTTTGCAAAAATCTTTCCAGAACAATTCCCTTTTTAATCAAACTTTGAGAAGTTAGGATATCTTCATCTTTAGCAGTCATATATCGTATCTCAATTGTATCCTTATTATGCAAAGGGTGGTTAGCTGGATATCCGATTCCTCTAGATGGTAAATCTACTATCTCTGTTGGAGCAACAAAGCTTAGTGGATCAAACCTTGATTTTTCTGCCTGTTGTTGAATAGGGGCATCGGCAGGTGCTGCCCCTACTCTGTCTATGTTATTTCTTGACAATTTTCACCTCTTATTTTAATTCAGCCCAGTCATAGGCAATAGTCAACTGTAATTCTACTAGACCATCGTCATCATACGATAAGTCACCAAAATTAACAGATTTTATTATGTAATTATGTAAAACCCAAGTTTCAACGGGAACGCCCTCAGCATCTACTTGTTCTATCTTTAAAGATTTTGATTCTTTTTTCTCAATACCTCCAGCGACATTCGGCCCAATAGGGGCCTTGTATCCTATCGAAGCTAGGTCATCATAATACCCTTTCGTTTTTTTACCAACATCAACAACAGTAATAGTAACATCATTCCAAGTTAAAATACCGGGAAATTCTATACTGTGATTTATGGCGGTATATTTATTAGTGTTTATTTCAAACCCCGGTTTTGAAGCAGATTTAGCCCACCAGAGAATACTCCCTCCAAAATCTATTTGAAATCGATATTTTCTTGTGGGCTCAGGGATGTTCGCATCGGACCAAAAAGTCATCTATACTCCAAATAATATGATTTAGGGCGCTGGTGGCTTTTCACCGAGTTTAAACTGTGTACCAACCTTTCTATCACTGGCTGAAGATGGCGATTTGGGGTGACCCGCCAGAATATCACAAGTTGCCCAGTCATATCGAATAGCCATCTCAACTGTTCTTAGGTCATCATTAGAATAATCCAGATCACCATATTTTGCTGATTTAATGAACGGATTGTTCAATGTCCACTGCTCAATTTCTTCACCTTCAGAATCAACAACAAAGATTTTCATCTTTTGGAAACCAACAATCGTTGCTCT
>Ga0209348_1001907_pt1 | contig 10006 bp, 13 predicted proteins | sample ETNvirenome_2_30_FD_184065 | JGI IMG/M metagenome (GOLD analysis project Ga0209348, IMG submission 184065) | Marine viral communities from the Pacific Ocean - ETNP_2_30 (SPAdes) (version 2) | ecosystem: Environmental > Aquatic > Marine > Oceanic | place: Pacific Ocean | collected 2013-06-22 | reverse complement strand
TCTATAGATTATCAAGAGCACCAGAAAGAAGAATTTTCTACATCGATGTAGGTAACCTTCCTAAGAACAAAGCGGAACAATACCTCCGTGAAGTTATGGGAAGGTATCGTAATAAATTGGTGTATGATGCAAACACTGGTGAGATTAAAGATGATAAGAAGTTCATGTCCATGTTGGAAGACTTCTGGTTACCTCGTCGTGAAGGCGGTAGAGGAACTGAGATATCCACTCTTCCTGGCGGACAAAACCTTGGTGAACTAGAAGACGTTAAGTATTTCCAGAAAAAGTTATACAAAGCGTTGAACGTACCGTCATCAAGACTTGAGACTGAGACTACCTTTAACATAGGTCGTGCTGCTGAAATTACTAGGGACGAAGTAAAGTTCCAGAAATTTATTGCACGTCTCCGCAAGAGATTCTCAGAATTGTTTATGGATCTCCTTAAAACTCAACTCGTTCTGAAGGGCACAATGACTCTTGAGGATTGGGATGATATCAAAGAACATATTCAATTTGACTTTATTGCTGACAACTACTTCACTGAACTGAAGGAAATTGAAATCCGCAATGAGCGTATGAATCAAGTGAACACAATGGATCCTTACGTTGGTAAATACTTCTCTATTGAGTATATGCGTCGTCAGGTTCTAAAACAAACTGAACAGGAGATTAAGGAAATTGACAAACAAATGGATTCTGAACGAGAAGCAGGTCTTATACTTGATCCAGAGCAAGCAATGGATCCCGCTATGGATCCTGGCGCTGCCCCAAATGGGGAAGTAGCTCCTCAGGAAACTCCTCAAGTAGACGCGGGTGACGCGAAACGGGGAGAAATCTAAACTATAAATAATAAATGTGAAAGGAAAATTATGCCTACTGAAATTGCAAAACAAATAGTTCAACAAATCTTCGGAGACGACAAAGCGAAAGCAGTTGACTCCGTGAATGATGCATTGGCTGCAACTGCATACGATGCCATTCAAGCAAGAAAAGTTGAGTTCGCAAAAAGTATGGGGTTTGAACTAGATGATACCGCACAGGATGCTGCAGATGAAATTGCAGATAACCTACCTGACGGAACTGATGAACCTGAAACTGTTGAAGTTGATGGTCGCAAACCTGAAGATCCACCAGAAGAACCAGAAGCACCCGTTGCTGACGGAACACCTTCTTCTGTAGAAGAACCAATCGAGGAACCAACCGATGAGACTAATAGCTGAAGAAATTACAACCGTTGATTTTATCTGCGAAGATAAAGAAGGCAAGAAAAATTACTTCATTGAAGGTGTCTTTCTACAAGCGGAATTAAAAAACCGCAACAATAGAATGTATCCCTTGAAGACTTTATCCAAAGAAGTCGCTAAATATGATGAGAACTACATTCGCAAAGGGCGTGCTCTTGGTGAATTAGGTCATCCTGATGGTCCGTCAATTAACCTTGACCGCGTTTCCCATAAGATTCTTTCTCTAAAGGAAGATGGAAACAACTTCATAGGTAAAGCAAAACTGCTTGACACACCTATGGGTGGAATCGCAAAGAACCTCTTAGATGAGGGTGTCAAACTAGGTGTTTCATCTAGAGGCATGGGTTCAATTCGTAAAGAAGAGAACTGTAATGTTGTTATGGACGACTTTATGCTCGCAACTGCAGCAGATATAGTCGCCGATCCTTCCGCTCCTGATGCTTTTGTCAATGGAATTATGGAAGGAAAGGAGTGGGTTTGGGATAATGGTATCCTAAAAGAAGCTGCTGTGGCAGAAATTAAACAAGAAATTGATCAAGCAACTCTAATTAATCTCCAAGAACGTAAGGTTTCCGCGTTTGAGGCGTTTTTAAAGAGTTTGTGATTTATAAATAAATACAGACAACGCTAATGCATAACGGAGTTTAAACAAATGGCTGAGACCCTCGATAAAGAGTTAGATAACATGGAGCAAGTGGACGAAGGCTCTGATCCTATCACCAAGAACGCAAAACCTGGTGAGAAGATGGACACTTCCAAAGCAGGAAGTCCAAAAAAAGTCGTCAACGTAGAAGGACCTGTAGGTGCTTCAATGGAAGGCGCAAAAGGAACTAAGAACGCAGGTAGTTCTGCTGCAGGTGCAGTGAACTATGAGGGTTCTAAGTCTCTGAGCACAAAACCAAGTGCTGCATCCGCAAAACAAGAGGAGGTAGAAACGGAAGATGGCGAAAAAGAAGAAATCGCTGAAACCAAGTACGACTTTACTCAGGATGTTGACGCTCTTGTCGCAGGTGAAGAACTATCAGAAGAGTTCCGAGTAAGAGCAGCTACTATTTTTGAAGCAGCTGTTACTGCCAAAGTTAACGACGAAGTTAAAGCGTTGCAAGAAGCGTTTGAAACTACGCTGACTGAAGAAGTCGAAAAAGTTCAAACAGAATTGGCCGAGAAGGTTGACGATTACTTGTCTTATGCTGCCGAGCAATGGATGAAAGAAAACTCATTGCAAATCGAGCATGGCATTAAGACTGAGATGGCAGAATCGTTCTTCAAAGGTCTAAAAGGTCTCTTCTTAGAGCACAACTTTACAGTGCCTGAGGAGAAGTTCAACCTGCTAGATGGAATGGCAGGTGAGCTTGATGATATGGAAGCTAAACTCAACGAGCAAATCGACACTAATGTTGCTTTGAACAAGCGCATTGGTGAGTTTGTAAAAATGGAAATTGTGAACGACGCGGCTACTGGTCTTGCTGAAACCCAAAAGGAGAAGCTAGCATCATTGGCAGAGGGTGTTGAGTTTGAAAATGAAGAAGATTTTCGCAAGAAGGTCGAAACTATCAAGGAATCCTACTTTACTAAGAAGGCTGAGGTCGCTGCAAAAGCAACCGAACCCACTGAAGAAAGTTCCGCTCCTTTGGTAGAAGAAACAACAAGTGGCACAATGTCGAAGTACGTTGATGCACTCGCTCGTTGGTCCAAATAATTAACTACTAATCCCAAGAGGTAAATTTAAAATGTCTTTAAATCAACTTCAGGAGAAGTGGGCACCCGTTCTAAATCACGAATCTCTACCTGAGATTGATGATGCACATAAGCGTGGCGTCGTAGCACAACTCCTAGAGAACCAAGAAAAAGCATTAGTCGAAGAAGGTCAAATCCTTACGGAGACTCTACAAACCGCAGGTACAGGTGGTTTCGGTGGCGGTGCCACTGCAACAGGTCCTGTAGCAGGTTTCGACCCAGTATTGATCAGTCTTATCAGACGTTCAATGCCACAATTAATTGCATATGATATTGCAGGTGTCCAGCCAATGACTGGTCCTACAGGTCTTATCTTTGCAATGAGAACACAGTACGGTACTGAGAGAGATCCTTCCAGTTCCGATTACAGAGAAGCATTCTTCAATGAGCCTAACGCAGGTTTCTCTGGTGCTGATGGTAACCGTCTTGCTGACTACGATCCAACTGCATCCAGTTCTGCTGTTAACGACGCTGAAGGTGCTAACCCAGGTCTTCTTAATGATTCCCCTGCAGGAACATATGAGTTGACAGGTGACGCTCAAGGAATGAACACCACTGCTCTTGAATCAATTACAGATGCTGCTGCAGCAACTGCCTTCAGAGAGATGGGTTTCTCAATCGAGAAAGTTACTGTTACTGCTAAAGCTCGCGCTTTAAAGGCAGAGTACAGTATTGAGCTTGCTCAAGACTTGAAAGCAATTCATGGTCTTGATGCCGAGCAGGAGTTAGCAAACATTCTTTCAACTGAAATCCTTGCTGAAATCAACAGGGAAGTTGTTAGAACAATCTATGTTAACGCTGTTGCAGGTGCTCAAAACAACACTGCTAACGCAGGTATCTTCGACCTTGACGTTGACTCAAATGGTAGATGGTCTGTTGAGAAATTCAAAGGACTTCTGTTCCAGATTGAAAGAGACGCAAACGCAATCGGTCATCAGACACGTCGCGGAAAGGGTAATATCATCATCGCATCTGCTGATGTTGTATCTGCTCTTGGTATGGCTGGCGTTCTTGATTACGCTCCTGGTCTTCAAGGTAACAATGGTCTTGTTCCTGATGACACATCTTCAACTCTTGTTGGAACTCTTAACGGAAGAATCAAGGTTTACGTTGACCCATATTCAGCAAACGTAAGTGACAAGCACTACTACGTTGCAGGCTACAAAGGAACTTCTCCTTATGACGCAGGATTATTCTACTGCCCATATGTACCTTTACAGCAAGTCAGAGCAATCAACCCTGACACATTCCAGCCAAAAATTGGATTTAAGACTAGATACGGTATGGTTTCTAACCCATTCGCTCAAGGTCTTACCCAAGGTTCTGGAGCACTTACTGCTAATACTAACAAGTATTACAGAAGAGTTCAGGTTGCTAACTTAATGTAATAAGTATTATTACTTAACTTTCTAGAGGGTGCTTGACACCCTCTTTTTTTATGCTATAGTATATTTGTTGGACGCAACACTGGGAGTGACTGAATAAACTTACTGGCATTTTGCTAGTTAAGGTGATACGACAGAGGTGGTGCTCGCTGCTAGGAATAGTAGAACTACAAACCAAGTAGGTCGTAGGCAGATAGGTCTTTCTAAACTGTAGAAATGCCCCTATCTTGTTGGTATACAGGAATCCAACCTCCCCCATTAATTTTTTTGTCGAAGGGTAAAGTACCTAGTGAGATTGTCAGGTTTCCCTTATAAGTAGTAATAGAATTAGGGTTAACAAGATGCACTAAAACTTCTTTGTTATTCACTTCAAAAATGGAGAGAGATTTATGCACAACCTAGTATCATATAATCAATTAGCAGGTTCTTACGAGGAAGAACACGACACACGGCTAACAGAATACTACGAGTGTTTAATCGAATGTGACGACCAACAACAGATCTGTAAAAGAATTTGCAGAGAGGTTCTTATGTAACACATATTCGGGAAGACTTAGAAGGGGGCAAAGATGACCCCCTTTTTTTATGTGCTAAATAGCTTTATCACAATGGAATTATATTATGGATTATAATCCTTATTCTCCTGAGTGGCATCGAAAAAGGTATCTACAAGAAGCATTGTTCAAATACCTTGACGACTATGTTGAGAACGATATCATTATAAATGATATCAAAGATATACTTCACAGTAGATCTGATGAAGCGTACAGAGAGTATACTAAACTCAATCAACTATCCGCCAAACTCAGTAAAGAATAAAAAATGCTTTCAACCCAATACCGACTCCGACTGGAGTCTATCTGTAAACAGATCGTAGATGGTGAAAATGTCAAACTAGAAGACATGATTTGGGCACAAAAACTAGCAAAAAGAAACACCACTGCTGCCACTTGGATGCGACAAGCACGACAGAAAGCAGCAAATCCTGACATGAAAAGTGGAGGGACGGACGATTTTCTGAATAAGATGGGGTTAGGAGAACCCGACCCATCGGATTATAGAAGCGGGTTCAATAGTGCAGATGACATTGGTGAATGGTTTAACAGAGAGAAACCTGACGACTGGAGACAACGAGACTAATGGCAAACTGGTTCCAAGACCAACTGACAAATAGAAACTTTCTTTCCCCTATAGGATATCTTTTCCTATTAGATAAAGCAAAGAAGGTGTCTTTTTTATGTCAGCAAGCAGAGATTCCATCAATAAATTTAGGTGATGTTCTTATTCCTACTGCAGGTTTAGTTCCTTTACCTAGAGAAGGAAACATACGCTATGGTGATTTGACCGTTGAGTTTATCGTAGATGAAGATCTAAGAAACTACATGGAAATCCACAACTGGATGCGTGCTTTAGGAACTCCACAATATTATGATGAGCGTGTTGCATGGGAAACCAAGTATCAAGACGCACCATCACAAGACGTACGTTTCTCTGACGCTACTCTTCAAGTATTAAACAACAATAACTTAGCAAACTTTGATGTAGTCTTCAAAGATTTATTTCCTACAGAACTATCAACACTATCATTTGATGTCTCACAAGGCGATAATTCATTCATGACTGCACAGGCAACTTTTAAATATACTCTATACGAAATCAGGAACGTAAATACGAGAACTAGAAGATGAAGAAGTTCAATCTATTCAAGTTTGAGCATACATGGGGTGGTAAAGATAACTGGTATACTAAATCTACTAGGTGGGCGAAGAAGCAACCCTTTCCTTTAAACCATTTAATTACAGGTTTTATCGAATGGTTGCATATTCAGTGGAATGATGGTAAAATAATTATGGCTATGGACGACGTTGATCGTCAAGTAGATAAAATCCAATCCCAATGGGAGGAAAATGAGCAACAAACAAGACACAACATCGTGGAGACTGGAGTATTTGGAGATGAAGGCTGGTCTCTCGAAATTACAAATCCAATTGTTGAAAGAAGGACCTCATCAACTAGCACAGGCATGGTTACTCCAAGCGATGCACAACGACTACAAGAAGATGAAAGGGATCAAGGAGGATCATCCTAGCGAAAACAAAGGTCAACTTCAATCATCTTTACAAGAGTTCTTTGAAAACACAAAAGATCAGGGAATATGAATCTTGAACAATTTCAAGAGATGTGGAAAAAGGATAGTGTAATTGATGGAGATTTATACTGCGAAGAATCTACAAAAATTCCACAACTTCATATGAAATATATGGAGTATCATAATACTTTCTCTCTTATGAAAAAAGAAAGAGAGTTAGAAATGAAACGTCTCATAAAAGAAAAATGGTTATACTATAAAGGTAAAGCACCTTCTTCAGTATACAAAGAAACACCATTTGATTTTAAACTTACTACAAAAGAAGAGATCAATATGTTTATTGAAGCAGATGATGCTGTCTGCAAACTACAATTTAAGATAGACTACATAGAACAAGTTCTATTGTATCTTGATAGTATCTTACGAATGATAAACAATCGTAATTTTCAAATTAAGAATGCAATTGAATGGGAAAAATTTAAGAATGGTTTTTAATGAATTACGGATTGCCCTACAAAGAAGTTATCTTCAATACAAAGGCACAGGATATAGTCAACAAGGTAATTTCGTATAGACATAATTGGACTAGAGGACAAATTCGTAGCGGAGTCCAATCAAATAGAAGTTCAGAGATAGCATGGTTAGGAGATAGAGAACTCCTGTCCATGCTTCTTCGTATGATTAAGAAAATAAATGAAGATGCTCGTTGGAATCTAAAGATTACAGGTGTCGAAGCAGTTCAGTATGGTAGATATGGTAAAGGAGATTTTTATGATTGGCACATAGATCAACACCCTCAACCAGTAAAGGGATTAGTAAGAAAGGTTAGTATGACACTCTTTCTAAATGAAGATTACGAAGGAGGCGAGTTTGATTTGGAGATATATAAACCAGAGACAGATCCCAGATATAAAACTTTCAAGTTAAATGCAGGATCTGCTATCTTTTTCCAAAGTGATCGATGGCACAGGGTACGTCCTATCACATCTGGAACTCGTGAATCTTTAGTAGCATGGTTTTATGGACCTCCTTATTCGTAAAAAGAATGAAGTCTATCTCAAGGTTGAAGCACAACCTCACATTAATTATGAGTTAGCAGACTTCTTTACCTTCGAGGTAGAGTCTGCAAAATTCATGCAGAAGACTAGAAGGTATAGAGGATGGGATGGTAAGATTAGATTGTTTTCTCCTGCAACAGGAGAGATATATTGTGGTCTTGTAGATTACTTAACAGACTGGGCGAAAGAAAAGGGATATGAATATCAAATAGAAGATGATGAATACTTTGGTCATCCTATCACAGAGAATGAACTTATCACTCCCAAGTCGGTTGTAGGGTTTGTAAAATCACTGCGTCTGCCCCCGACTCTACAGGTGAGGGATTATCAGTATAAGGCAATTTACGAAGCACTAAAATACAACAGACGACTGTTGCTGTCCCCCACAGCGTCAGGAAAATCTTTGATGATTTATGCATTGGTTAGATTTCATTTAAACGTTGGTCGTAATGTTTTAATTGTAGTCCCCACTACCTCTCTTGTCGAACAAATGTATAAGGACTTTGAAACATATGGTTGGATGGCAAAGAAAGATTGTCATAAGATATATGCAGGGCAAGACAAATATACAGATCATAGTGTGATAATCACCACTTGGCAGTCAGTATATAAGGAACCAAAGAAATGGTTTGATAGATTTGACTGCGTGATTGGTGATGAAGCACACCAGTTCAAAGCAAAATCTCTAAGCACATTGATGGGTAAGTTGCATGATTGTAAATACCGTATTGGATTTACAGGAACACTAGACGGTGCCAATGTCAATCAACTTGTATTAGAAGGTTTATTTGGTAGATGCTCTCAAGTTACTAGAACTAATCAATTGATGAAAGAAGGGCACATTGCTAAATTAAAAGTTAAGGTAGTTCTTTTAAAACATGACGAAAAACTATTTGAAGGATATCAAGATGAAATTGATTATCTAGTTGAACACGAAGGAAGGAATAGATTTATCCGTAATCTTGCGTGTGACCTCAAAGGAAATACCCTTGTGCTTTTCAATTATGTAGAACGACATGGTGAACCTCTTTACAAATTGATAAATAGTTACACAGACAGACCCGTGTTCTTTGTTCATGGGGGTGTAGATGTCGATGATCGCGAAGAAATTCGCATGCTGACAGAGGCATCAGACAATGCAATCATTATTGCATCGTATGGTACGTTCTCTACTGGCATCAATATTAAAAGATTACACAATGTTATTTTTGCTTCTCCTTCTAAATCTCGGATTCGTAATTTACAGTCTATTGGACGAGTATTGCGGAAGGGAGACAATAAATCAAAAGCAACTCTATATGATATTGCTGATGATATCTCAACAGACAGGGGCAACAACTACACGTTGAATCACCTGATGGAAAGAGTCAAGATTTATAATGAAGAAAAATTTCAGTATGAGATCATAGACGTCAAAGTAAAAGCTTATGATTAACTACGCAAAACACGACGAAGAATTTCACGGTATATTCAAACTGGTTAGTGGGGAAGAAGTCCTTGCTAAGGCAGTTCTTACTGAAGACAAGGGGGAAACTCTATTGTTTATATCTGATCCTGTTAGCGTATTGCCAATCACTAAAGAAATTGGCGAGCAAAAAATATTGAGAGGTATGGGTTTTAGTAAATGGATTCCAATGTCTGATGAAGAATTTTATATTCTAAGAGAAAAGGATCTTATAACTATGGCAACAATGAGTAAACCTGTTCAACTCATGTATGAAGCATTTATTATTGGAGATGACGCACATGATAGAAAAATGAAAGAGCGTCAAGTTCCACCCTCGATTGCTGAAGGATATCTAGGAAACACAAAAGAGATCCGCGCTTTGCTAGAAAAAATATTTAAGAAGTAAGTAATATATTTCCCTGTCAACCCTTACAGTGTTAGTATACATGTTCTTGACAGGTTTGTCAAGTATGCTATAATACATACAAAGCAGAAAACATATGCCAAAAGCAGCCCCAAAGAAGCGACAACACTATGTTGATAACAAGGAATTCCTTGCAGCAATTATAAAGTACAAGGAAAAGGTTGAACACGCTAAAGATAATGGTTTACCTAAACCTCGTGTCAATGACTACATTGGTGGTTGTTTCTTAAAGATTGCTACTCACTTATCATATAGACCAAACTTTATTAATTACATGTATAAAGATGATATGGTTTGTGATGGTATAGAAAACTGTATTCAATACATTGATAACTTTGATCCCAATAAATCAAGGAATCCTTTTGCATATTTTACACAAATTGTATACTATGCATTCCTAAGACGTATTGCAAAAGAGAAAAGACAGATGGATATAAAAGAAAAGATTATAGAAAAATCTGGATACGATCATGTATTCACAGTTGACGGAGACGCAAGTTCAGAGTATAATCAAATTAAGTCCCGTGTCGAAATGAATTCTAAACGATGAAGATTCTCTTAATCACAGATCAGCACTTTGGAGTTCGTAATGACAATCAACATTTTATCAATCATTACAAAA
>Ga0209348_1001904_pt1 | contig 10025 bp, 10 predicted proteins | sample ETNvirenome_2_30_FD_184065 | JGI IMG/M metagenome (GOLD analysis project Ga0209348, IMG submission 184065) | Marine viral communities from the Pacific Ocean - ETNP_2_30 (SPAdes) (version 2) | ecosystem: Environmental > Aquatic > Marine > Oceanic | place: Pacific Ocean | collected 2013-06-22 | reverse complement strand
ACGCGTCGACATCGCCTACGGCATCTATTTTGTTTATCATGTCGTTAGCAGTCGTTCTAACTGCGGCCCTGTAAGTGGTCCAGTCGCTTGCAACAGAACCGCCTGTTTCTTGTGCTTTAATTACCATCCAATCGTTCGGTTGTAAGTAAGCATAAGCCTCTTTGTTAACGGTTTCTTTATGTAAGGTTTTAAGTCCTTTTACTAAGTCTGCTCCAGACCCAGTGTCGTTTAAAGATTTTGCTGTAGCCGTGCCGTAACTAGCTGTTACTGTTCCACTTGAAAACGAAAAACTTTGTTCTGTATTAACATAGTATTCACTATCTTTTTTATTGCTATCGTCTTGTACGACTTCATATATACCTATGGCTTGCAATTCAGATGCGCTCCATAATGAAAATATGTTACGAGGATATTGAACATCGCCGATGGTCATAGATTTAGGTTGATTGATAACCTCGCTTACTTTATTTGATTTTACTAATGCCCACATAATTAATTCCTATAATATACTATTGTGCCGTTAATGGCACTCCGCCACTACTCACTGTTGGTTTTTCTGCTATGGCCCAGTATAGTAAATCACCATTTAATTCACTGTCATTAGACCTCATTTTTACTCCATTACTTAAAAAATCTACATATATATCGTTAGCACCGCCAGTCGCAGAACCTTCCGCACCACGGTTATGCATACGCGAAAAAGGTTGTGCACCACCATTTTGTGTTTTTCTTTTGCTGTCTATGCAAAACCAGCCGCCAGTTGCGTCATATCTTTTGTATATAAAAAACCTTGGTTTGAATCCTAAATATATAAAAGTGCCATCGTCGGCTTGGTTATTGCCATGAGTTAAGCCAGCTCTTTGATAACCTTGCTCATTACCGAAATGCCATGCTACATAAGATTTAGCGCCTTGTGGTCTAAACACAGGGTTGACATCTTTACAATTTACAACCGATGCAGTTGGCGCGGCGTCAAATAGCGCATCACCTGCGCCTGTTCCTGTTGTCCAATATCCCGCGTTATCGAATCCTCTTTTGTTGTGCAAATAAACGAGCGGTGCGTTAGCGCCGATAGTTTTAGATTTAAGCATAAGAAACGCAGGTATCTCACCTAAACCATGTGAATACGAGCCAAAGCTAGTTGAACCATTATATTCTGATATTGTTATATTAGCGGCCAAGTTTTTTTGCACGGTTGATTCAGAAGGATCAAAACTGGTTGAGCCTGCCGCTACTGTTTCTGTTGTGCCGCCGTTAATTTTCCAACACCAAGCAACGTAGGTATCTAGGTTTGTGTTACCTTCTGCATTAGCGCCTAAAGTAAATCCATCGCTATCGAAAGAAGTAATGCGGTTTGTTGCGCTTTGCTCTGTTTCCTCCCAGCTATCAGTGTTTGAGCCATTTGTCATTATTTGTTTGCCTGTTCCTCTGCTTGAATCAGTTATTACATGGTCTCCAGACGCATTTCTGCTTTTGAGCCAAACCATATCGGGTTGAAAGCCAACACCTGTAATTGATTGAGTCGAGCCGTTGCCCGTATAAGTTACCACGTTGAAATAGATGCTTGGGTCGTCCACTGTTGTATAAGCCATAATTAATTATCCGTATTCTGCTAAATTTTTCGAGCAGAGAGCAAAATAATTTACACCACTTAAAACTGGTGAATAAACAAATTTGCCTTGCCCGTCGGCATCACTAAAAGATCTGGTGTTGCTTATTAAAGTATAAGCACCAAAATTATATTGACCGCCATCGTTCTCAAATTGGACATTACATGGAAAAATAAAATGTCCACTAAATGCGGCATTTAAACTTATGGGTTGAGATAATGAGCCACTTAAAACTGAGCCATTTTTGGCCCAAGTTATTTCTTGGTCGTCGGCGTTTAAAAATACACCAAATATGTCGTTGACGGCAGAGGTGCCAAAACCTGTAGATTCATTAGATATTTGTGTGCCATTGATTCTTTGATAATAATGCGTACCAGAACCTTGTAAAACAGCGGATTGATCGAACAAAAATTGAGCGGAGGTAGCATCGTCACTTGTGTCTGGAAAGGTACTCCATCCATGCCCTCCTATGTCCGTATTATCTACTTTGTACTCGTAATACCATTTACCTCTTTGCACGCCCATACTGCCATAGGCATTACCCCAATTGCTGGTGCCTTGCCCGACGACTTTCATAGCACCGTCACTGATTGTTGGTTTATTGTCAGTGTGAACTAATATGTTGAAAGTGCAAAAGTTGTTCGTGCAAGTGTCAATCGCTTGATCTGCTGCTGTTATATTATTTGCAGTTAAGTCTGTAGTTCCACCACTATTTTTACCTAAATTTGATGAGTCTGAAAAATTAAGGTAAGTATCTAAAGTGCCATGAGTGCCTGAGAATTTTTTTGGTATCCAAATACCTGTATCACTATCAAACTCACCGAAAGAGGTGGGATCAAGTGTTTGTCCATCTATGTAATACATTTCAGCTATATAGCCATTAAAGTTTCTAGTGTTACTTGCTGCTGCTCCTACTCGTAAACTATAAAGAGTATTTTTACCCCATCCTGGGGATGCTTGGTCTTGGTCTTGATAAACAGCAGTTCCAAAAGATGTTTCTTCTACTCCATTTACATAGAGTCTCATTCTGTTGGAGGCTGTGGATTGAGACGAATCTGCTGCTGCCACGATATGATACCAAGCAGAAGTATCACGAAAAACTCTATTTGTTATTATTTCTTTACCTGACCTAAATTGATAACTGAAGGTATCATTAGATTCAAACCTAAATCTACCAATACCGCCTGCTGAAACAGGCTCACTATCTACTCCTAACTCTGTTCTTTTTACCCAAACAGAAATAGTGTGTTGTGTAGAGCTACCATCTGTTGCACCGCTTGTAGACCTTTCAAGATATTCATTGTTGTCTGATTCAACCTTTAAAGAATTAGCCACATCATACCCAGTAGAGACATTTCCTCTATTGATAGCTCTTTGTAAAGTTTCCATTAAGAGTCCTCTGGGTTAGGCAGTATCATTCCCAATAATATCCAACAAGCCACAATTATTTCCAACATTAGCTCTGCGATAAATTTTGACTTAGACCTACTGATTGCCACTTGGATCCATTATAGCGAAAACTGTAAATATCGGTTTTGGCATCTGTGGCTGTTTGCGTCGGAGTTTCTTCGCCTGGAAACTCAAATACAGCGTTCCATGCCAAAGTGTATGGACCCGATGATGCGTGCTGGGCCACTTCTATTTGAATAATTGCACCCTCTACGGAGTTGCTAGGGCTGGATATAGTAGAGTTTTCTTCTAGTAGTAAAAACGCATTTGCGGCCGCTCTAGCATCCCAAGACACAGTGCCGTCGGTTAATGCAACCTGTTTTATGTTAGCAGAGGTCTCCGCTGTCACGACCTGGTTTTCATCAATGCTAAGAGCAACATTAGAACCGACAGTGCTACCGACGCCTAAAAGCAAGTCGTCTGCGCTATCATCTAAAGCAACGTAAAAGTCTTGTGCGTTGCCATCAAACACGATGGATGTATCAACAGCGGCGCCGTCTCCTAATGTCACAGTATCGTCTGTAATTGTGAGAATATTGTTGGTGCCTACAGTTGAGCCTTCGCCGATTACTAATTTATCAGCTGAATCGTCCAGGGCCACATAAAAGTCTTTTGCATTACCGTCAAAGACTAAAGCTGTATCTGCGGCCGCGCCGTCGCCTAATGTGACTGTATCGTCGGTGATAGTGAGTATGTTGTTTGTGCCGACGGTTGACCCTTCACCAATAACCAATTTATCGGCTGAGTCGTCGTTAGCAATATAAAAATCTTTTACGCCATTAAACTTGATGGCTACATCTTCCTCGCCACCGTCACCTAAAGTAAGTGTAGGTGTGGTGCCTAATAAAGACATGGTTTGCGCGGCAATATCACCTGTGGTTGATGATGCCGCTTGGCCAACACCTATGGATTGAGCAAATTTAATATCTTGGTTTTCATCAATTTCAATGGCAGGGGTTGTCCCTACTGCTGAACCAAGACCGATAACTAAATCATCCGCTGAATCGTCTAAACCCATGTAGAAATCTTGAGCATTACCGTCGAATACAATTTTAGTATCTTCTGCTCCAGCGTCACCGATTGTTAAGGTTGGTGTGGATCCAGATATAGTTAGTGAATCTGTTAAGTTTAAATCTGTTAAAGCCTCGACCATAGCACCGCCAGATCCAGCGCCGTCTGAGTAAATTGCTTTAACGTGACTATTTGGTACGGTTACAGTTGCACCTGTACCTTGTTTGATAATAATGTTGTAGGGCCCAGAAGATCCACTGTCTGTTGTTGCGTTTTCAATAAACCAAAGTTTTGAAACGGTGTTTGGGCCTATGGTTATTGTGCAATCAGAATCTAATGCACCTGTATATTTTAAAAATATAGATCTACCTGGATCTGTAGATCCGTCGGCTATGGTTGTGGTATGTGTGTTCGCGTTTGTGGTTATGGCCTCGGTGCCAAAACTAAAAGCCTCTGCAATAAGCTCTAGGTTAGTGTTGGTTTCGGAACCCCAGGTACCCGAGCTTTCACCTGTGCCTATCTCTTTGAGTCTTAAATCATTTACATAAGTTGCCATGTTGGTCCTCTTCTAAATATTCTAAACGTTATGCCGCATCGCGGCCCGCGTCAATCTCAGTATAAGACGGAGTTTGACTTGTTGCAACGGCGGAATAGCCAGGAGATTGATCCGTGTCTATTTCGCCATATACTAAAATAAATCCTGTAGATGCAGTAAATTGCACCCCTGTCGGTGATACGTCTGCGTTAGCTTGTGTGGTTACAGCTCCAATACCCGATGCTACCTGGAATCCAGTTAAATTTATAACTTCGTTTTCATGGACTATGACAGATCCAATAGCCGAAGTTGTGACCAGAGTTGTCGGAGTTACATTAGCTTTTGCGACTTGAGTGGTCGTGCCAAGGCCCGAGGTTATGGCAAGGGTTCCTAATGTTTGATTGGCTTTACCGCTTTGTGTGGTTGTCCCTTGGCCAGAAGTTATGGCCAAAGTACCTACCGATACATCGGCCGCGGCGGCTACGGTTACGGTTCCCAGGCCAGCTGTGATTGCTCCTACACTGGTAAGAGTTACAGGTAATGCGGTGCCCCAAGCACCTTCACCCCAGGTGCCTCTACCCCAACCGTTAATAATAGCCATTAGTTAGTCAATGAATCGCGTACTTCTTCAAGTTGCGATTTGAGTTTAGTTAGATCGGATCTAACGGGTTCAGTCATAAAATCCAGGAGCAACATCGACTCGATTGTGGTTATGCACCAGATTACTTTTTCTAGGTCACTCATGGTTAGTCTACAAAGACTTCTATGAGTTTATCTTTTGAGCCACTTTGGACACGATATTCTGGAAACTCGGCTTTTTTGCGTATTGCTCCGCCATAGTTTCTTCCTTCTCGTAATCGAATTGTAGTGTCTTGGAAGATGCCTGCGGTGTCCTCATAGACTTGTTTAGGCTCTCCAATCCCTGTGGTTGTGTCGATTTTTCCATATCCATCTGCTATACCCTCCTCTCTAAGTTTGTTATAAGTTATTTCTGGCTTGCCTCTATAAGCATCCGCCGCATCGGTGTTTATGAGTCTGCCTTTTCTTAGGAATCTGTCATTCATGCGGACAAACGCCAAATCTGGATCTATGTCTGTCAATACTAGATTAACTTTATAGCCCTTGTTTTGCAATGTTTTGATTTCATTCCTAATTTTGTCTATTTCGCCGCCCACCTTGGGTAGAACCAGGTTGTCGCCTCTTTGAATCGCAATATCTTTAACGCCTTCACTTAAAATTTTTGACTCACGGTGAACGGCATTACCTCCGATCCCTCCAGCAAACTCTGGTAATACTTTTTTTGCCTCGTCTGGGTCTACAATAGTTGCGTTGTATTTAACTGCTAATGGGTTTGCTATAGCACTTTTACCAGCGGCAGGGGGTCCTATGTTGATAACTGCGACCTTGGTTTGATCTTTAGCGGCCCTGTTCATCACGTTAATCGGTATTGGTAAATTCATTTCCTCATAAGCTAATTTTCTTCCACCCTTATACAATTCTTCAATTCCTTCCTCGTAGCCTTTTAATGTTTTGCCTGGAAAATTAAACTGCCTGTTTGCAACAAATTCTTTAGATCCAAAATTAGGCATATCCACGGTCGGTGTTATTTCAGCCATTTCTTTTTCTGCTCTAATAATTGCTGGGTGATTTCTAATCTGTTGAGTTTTTTGTTCTGTGCTAAGTTTCGGGTCATCAATTATTTTTTTTAGGTCATTCTTATCCGCTTTAGCCAATGACGAGTCTGACATAAAAGTTCTTTTAATCGCAGACTTACCGCCTGCTTTTAATAGATCTCCAATTACTGGTATCAAACCTATCGCTGACAAAGCCGCAATACCTGTATTCGCAAAACCTGGGCCTATACGACCTTCACTAAAATCTCTGTAAGCATCACGTCCATATTTGGTTGTTTCTGCCAGATCTACACCAAGACCAGCGGGAGTGAGGCCAACACCAATCTGTCCTAAAAGGGGGACGTTTTCTTCATAAGCAGACACACCTAAATCGAGGAGATCTTGTTGAGGTGCAAAAATATCTATGTTGTCGACTTCACTCGCCATAGCATAGATTATAGATTGAAGATTTAGATTTTGCTAATACCTAGTGTCGTATTTCTGATCTTCCATATCTAGTAGGCCTTGAAACTTTCTATTAAGGATCTTGTGAACCTTATGATAAGGAAAGTCCTCATAGCCTGGGTGTAGGTTTTGCACCTGTTTGGCAATCCTTCTAGCACCTAATCCACGCGATTTACAAGCGTAGATTGTTTTAAGAACCTCTTGCTCCTCGGGTATGGGAACCAGTTTAGTATGACGCTTGGCTCCGTGATCTTCGTATTCTTTTTTGTAGCCAAAAGGAACATGGCCACCGATTGAATAACCTTTCTCGGCCCAGGCAATCTTACCAATTGCAAATCTTGACTTTATCATGTCACGCTCAAACTCTGCAAACTGAGCCAGAGTTGCCACCAGGTTACGGTTGTTAATTCTGGCCATATCTAGTTTAGCCTCTAGGCCTGTAGATTCCTGGTCCTTCGGTAAAATTACGGGGATGTCACCAAACATTTCACAAAAGTAAAGCGTGATACCCGTCTCTTCTAGCATGGGTATCATGTTGACCATTTCAACAAAAGACCTGGCCAGCCTGTCTAGTTTGGTCGTTACTATCACGTCGTGCCTATCCATGACGTCGGTTAGATCTCTGGAGCCTGGTCGATCGACTAAGTCCTTCATGCCACTAACGCCAGCGTCAATAAAGAATTTATCGACGGGCCTGTTGAACTTAGCCTGGACAAACTCCTCTATGATTCTTTTTTGCTCGTCCAGGGAAGATCCATCTTTGACTTGTTGCTCCGAAGAAACACGGACATAGCCGTAAATGTTATTAATTTGTTTGCGCGGTTGTATCATAAAATCTCCTTAAATTCATTATACCTATAATAACAAAGATGCACAAAATTGCAACAAAATATACATAAAAATAAATATACATAAATACTTGCATATTTGTATAAAATACTTATACTACAAGTATGGAAATAAAAAATAACAAAAAACCTGGAGGGCAAAATGTTATGGAATATGAAGTAATAAAAAAAGAACCTTGTGTCTTTGTGAATCTCACAAAGCACAAAACGCTAACTGAGTATGTAGCTGAAAAAGCCGATGAGGGTAAAAGAGTTGCGCTGGTCAATGATCCAGATGTTTTCGATTTTACTTTCGCGGTAACAGACTATGAACCAGGGTATATCAAGTTGAGGGACGTTGGTTTTATTAAAGACCAGGACGAACCTTATTCTATTGATCTAACGAAAATGACCGATGCCGAGATTGACAAGTTCAACGAGGCAAACGGTATAACCAAGAAAGTTGCTAAATTAATTTACAACGAATCTTACATGACAAGGAGCATAGCAGTATGAGCGCATTTTTAGTAAACCCAGAACACATAACTGAAATAGTAAAGTTTGCGGCAAACAAAAATTTCAGTCATGCCTATAACTGTGCAACCAAAAATCCTATTAGTTGCGACCCTGTGGAAATGGTCGAAATTATGGCGCACGCAAATGTTGACAGCTTAAAAGCTAGATACGGAGATACATGGCCCAAAGAAGAATTTTTTGGCTACATTGCTAAGTGTCTTAAAGACCTACCATTTAGCACAGACGGATTAGGCCAGAGTCTTTTGTCTGGCGTTGGTTCTTGTCAATTAAGTCCTAAAGACATTTATAACATGTTGTGTTGTTGGAATTATCAATCTTGTGAGGTCGACAACTGGTACGAAACCGATGCTTACTGGTTGCATGTTTATTTAAAAGATTTGGTTGCCAAAGAAATGGCCAAGGGTGCCGAGGTAGATTGGGATTATGAAAAAGACGAGGAGGTGGCTTAATGATTACCTACGAAGATAAAAAAGTCACTGCAAAGACTTACGCGAAACACAATGTTTCAGACCACTTGATGAAACTCTTTGACAACCCAGAAAAATACCTGGGTTGCGAGTTTGAAGATTTTACTGGGAAGGAGAAGGAGGAGGTCCTCAAGCATATTAGTTTGTTTGAGGACCGCGTTCACAAACTCCTGGGAGTTAAGTTTAAGGAAATAATCAGCACGACTAATTTTAAGAAGGTGATTTAATGGCCAGAGCTAAAAACGCTGAAAAACTGTCAAGTGGGTTCTACAGGGCCCACGACTTTTTGCGCTTTGGTGACGTGATTGGCAGTATCAATGCTGGCAAAAAAGGCGACTGGAGAAACCAAGCAACGCAAATGGCAAAATTACAATCTGTTAATAAACTGGGTTTTCCGTTTCCAGAAATATTCCAAGAGGAGCAGGCCGAGGAGTCTTTAAGAGCTATTCATGGGTACGGAGTGTACTGTAATCAAGAGTATGATGCTTGGATTAACTCGCTTAAATTTCAATTTGAATCTGGTTTGTTACACAAAGTTATTCCACCAAAAGCAGTTTTAAATAATTTTTTTGCAGACCTTGAGGTTCGCATGCCGCATGAGCAAACTTTATTAATTGAAAATCATCCAGATGGGATAACTTTTTGTGTTCGAGTGGAGGAAACCACTATAAGGGCCTGGGTAAGAAAATATATGGACGTGGCCAAAATAAAAGAAAGTTTAGATTACAAAAATGAAAAAGATTTTTGGGACCACCTGGACTCTACGTTCAGCACTCGTAATCCTGTGAATGAGGGCGGAAAAGTTACAAAAACATACGAATGGTACGAAGGCTTGGATCAAGAGGTTGCGGCTATAAGACTAACCATTAATTGTAACGTAAGCGAAAGCAGTATCATTGCTCCAGAAACTTTTGACAAAGAGCAATTAGATGTTATGACAAGCAATCTAACTACGATGATACCGACAATTTATTTTGCGCCTTTGGGTAAAACTGTTGGGTTTTATGACAGACAGCCTGCAATATTTTTTCACCATAATTTTATCGGCAATAACGTTGGCCATAATGAATTAATAAAATCACAGCATCATCTTGCTTGTGCGTTTACACAACCTTTTACAACCCCAGGGTTTCCTGTCAGCAAAAGTTTGTTTCAAAAACTATTTCAAGGGTCTAATTTGAACAATCCATTCTTATTATATCCATGGGTTGAGAATGTAAGAAAAGTCAAACACCCCAACAATCGACACGTCAATGGCGAGGATTTATCAGACGCACCGTTAGCACATTGGGAACTGGCCAGACAAGTTTTCTTACACATGGGTATTATGAACCACCCAGAATTTAAAAGTCTTTGTGTGGAAAAACTCAAGATGAATGGTATTCAACCAAAAAAAGCGCCTTTTAGTGCGGCCAGGCCTTACAAAACAAGACCAGGCTGGAGGCCACCGTTTGAACACTATGTAGTGACAATCAATATTCCAGATGAGGTTAGCAACGAATCTAATGCAA
>Ga0209348_1001903_pt1 | contig 10029 bp, 9 predicted proteins | sample ETNvirenome_2_30_FD_184065 | JGI IMG/M metagenome (GOLD analysis project Ga0209348, IMG submission 184065) | Marine viral communities from the Pacific Ocean - ETNP_2_30 (SPAdes) (version 2) | ecosystem: Environmental > Aquatic > Marine > Oceanic | place: Pacific Ocean | collected 2013-06-22 | reverse complement strand
GCCCATAAATCCAAGTTTTCCTACGCTCAATCCGCCACCGGCAGCTTTAGCAGCTTGGCCAGCAGATGATTTTTCTACTGCAGAAACCTTTACACCTTCACCAGCTTTTTTCTCTCTACTATCTTCTAGCTTTTGTCTTTTTAAATCTGTGAAAAATTTTCCAAATTGATTCTCTAAACCAGCTATACCAGTGTCTATATCAACAGTAGTTTGGTTATTAACTTTTAACTGTTCTACTACATCATTTAAAGTTTTTCTTGGAGCCATTTACTTAATTCCTATTTGAGTTTTCCATTTCTTTTTCTTTAATGTAATCTACTAGCATATTAATATATACGTCTTTTTCCCATGGTATCAATCCGTCTATCTCACTCAATGAATATTTATGATGTTGCATTAAATCAAAATGAGTTTTATAATGGTTTTGCAACGATGTATGAGATAGACTAATTATAAAAAACTTTGCAATCCTTCTACTGATATTTCATTATTATGACTACACTTTTCACATTCAAATTTAATGCCATGGCTTAACTTTGGAATGTTTTCAATATAGCTTCTAATATTTGAAAATTGTTCTTGAGTCATAGATTCTAAAAATTCTTGAAATTCATCAATGTTTACTTCTTTCATATCTATTCTACTATCGCCGTTAATAACTGAAATTACTGATTCTTTTATTAAAGAAAATATTTGTTCGGTAGTAGTAGTTTTTTCACTAGTTATTTTTTCATTATTAGCTAGTGACACGAAAGAAGGATGTCTCATTTCTAATACAATCTGATCTGTTATCTTAACTTTATTTTGAATGCTTTTAACATTCATTTTAATATCATTTAAATTAAAATTAACTTTATTTTCATGTGCACAATCATCACACTTTAATAATAAGTCGGTAGTTTCACCTACTGATTTGCATCTTAATTGTAAAAATAGATATTCAACGTCATATGATGTAAGTGCATTTACGTTGACGTCATCCATTATGCAAGACGTTACAGTATCTAAAACTGCACGGGCTATTTGTTTTGGATCTTGTGATTCCAAAGCTATTAACATTATTTTCTCTTCTTTAACTAAGAAAGGCCTTACAGTTATGTCTTGATTGTTTGATGGTATTATAATGTTATACTTTGGAACATCATTTAGTTTTGGCAATAAGCTCATTAATTCACTCCTATATTATATCAATTCCGCCAAGTGGTGTATCAATATCCATGTTGATAAAGTTTTGTCCACCACTAGCTCTTCTCCAGTTCGTATATGCAAATGTAACTGTTAATTGCACTAAACCGTCGAGTTCATTGTTTAATTCAATTGCACTAGATGCTATTGGAAAAGCATCCAATAAATCTACTGAATAAACACTTCCTCCGCCGAGACCAGCATTAAATCTTATTGGTCCGACTTGTTTGCTAAAACCTTTCAATGGTTGTCTTAATTGATGTATAGTTACGGTTTTAGCATATTCGTTCTTGTAGTTAGATGCTTGTCCAAACTCATCGAGTATGGTACTTCTCCAACTATCAAAATAATCTTTTATTCCATAGTCATTCATTAAATAGAATGTCATGCTTACATCATCTACAGCATAGCCATAAGCTACTTTTTGAAATTCCATTCCAATTCTTCTATCATTAGTGAGTACTTGTTTTGCTGGCATGGTTGCATTTGAACATAATATATTTAATTCTCTTGGACTTGCTCCTCCACCCATTCCACTGAATGCACCTATTATACCACTTAGCAAACCACCACCAACTCCTACAGTAGGTAATGTAACTAAAAACTTGTTAGGTCTTGCAAAACCCAACTTGGTGTTCATTAATGCTTTAAGATCTTCAATAGTATTAGCCATTTACTTTCATCCTTGAATTCTGATAAACTGTTCCTGCAGATGCTTTCTCCCATTGTGCAGTAGGCAAAAATGCTGCTATTTCCCATTCAGGTGCAGGCACTTCAGCAAATCGTGATTTAACGTGTGCAAGCAAATAATGTTTAAAACATGGTTGAAAATATCTCATTTTACGTGCACCTTTTAACAAATCGTATGTTAATTTAAATCTCGTTGATTCATCATATTTTTTGTTATTGGTTGCATCTAATAATGCATCTAAAAACTTTGCTCTCAACACTGGAGGAAGATAATGTAAATTGATTCCTCTGAATCCGCCAGGAGCCGGTTCAACTGGTATAGTTAATGGAAACCTGTCGTAGAAAGGTAATTTGTCTTTATGCTTAGGATCATAAAAGTACATAAACATAGAACCATAACTATGAGATGCTCTACGATTAATTTCATCTTCTCTCATTAAAGCATCACGGTTGACTCTTGTAAGTTTTTGAATTCTTTTACGAAACCATTCACGTGATTCTTGTGTACGAGGATTAATTCCTGCACGAAAAGCTTCAAGTTCTAGTTTTTGAAATAAGTTACTCATAAGACTATTTATAACTTTTTTCTACGCTTTTTTCGAAAAGGTTTGTATGGTGTTAGCTTCTTTAGTTTTCCGGGAACCGGTCCTTTTAGTAATTTCATTTCTTGTAATGTTTTTTCTGTCCATATTTGAAACTGCCAACCCCTATCTCTTGCATATTCTGTAGCAGCTTCCCATTTATTCATGTTCTTAACATATGATAATCCTTCAGATATATACTGTTTAGTTCTTCGCGGGCCTGTAGGTGGAAGTGTTTCTTTTTCAGGTTTTATCTCAACTAATAACGTTTTATCTTCAAACACTATTTTCATATCAACAAAATATCTGTGGTACCTTTTATCTACTTCATAGTAATATGGAACTACAATTTCTTCAGAACTCCAGTGCTTTACTTTAGGATTCTTATCACACCATTGAAACACAGCCTTTTCCCATAAAGATCTGTATATAACATTATTAGCATCACCTTTGTATTTTGATGCATTTTTGATTGTGTATCTACCCGAATAAGCCATGTTTTTTGTTATAAATAGAAAAATAATATTTAATAATATCTATAAGGATTATCATGTCAGATATAGGATTAGCAGGTGTTTCAACCACATCTTTAAATAAAATTGGACCTAATGGAGAAACTTTAGCTGGTGGTGTTAGTGATACAACATCGCCTTTATCGCCTTTTGGCCCTGGGAATACAAAAGCCATAAATGATGTAGGTGATGTAGTTAAAAATGTAGATACCGAGGGTTTATCAGATCTATTAAATAGTGCAAGAGATGTTTTAGGAGGTTTACTTTCAGGATTTTCTCGAAAATCTGATTTGAAGTATCCACTTGAAACTGAAGGCGGAGCATATCAAGCACGAGTTCAATTTAGAATGTTTGAAATGAAAGTAATACAAGATGGAAATACACAAAAACGATTTAACAAAATAGCTACTGATAACACTAAAGGTGCTAAATCTGTTGCAAAATCGGCTGATCAAAAAGCTCAACTTGTAGTGGATGACTTTAGAGAAACTGGACCTAGGCTTAGTCCTGGAGCTTATGGTGGAGCAGTTGCAACATCATCTGGAAAAAGCAATACTAATGCAGACGCTTCTGGTAAAGGTGCAACATTAGTAGACACTGCTATAGGAGGAGCAAAGGCTGCAGCAAATACCGTCTCAAGTTATGTTTCAAATAAATATGACGAAGTTGCAAGTTCTAATGCAGTAAAAGAATTAGGAAATACGTTAAGTGGCAGACTTCATCCAGTTGAAGTTCAAGGTGCGCCTGTAGTCGATATGTACTTTCCTCTTACAATGCAATTTAATGATAACGCACAATATGATAATGCACCGTTAGGAGCATTAGGTGCAGGTGTTGAATCTGCACTGCAAGGTGGACAAGGTGCATTAGAAGCAGCAATCAGCCAAGCTGGTAAATCTTTTACAAGCATGATAGATGTAGCTACAGGCAATGACGAATTAGGTGAGACAGCGTTTAAATTAGGTGCGGCTAGAATAATAGATAAAGTTAGTATGCTTTCATCCGGTGTTGCTAATGCTTTGACACTACAAAATAGAGCTATAATAAATCCTAATATGAGAGCACTATTTAGAGGCGTAGGTTTAAGAGAATTCACATTTCAATTTAAAATGATTGCTAGATCTCAGCGTGAGTCTGAAGAAGTAAGACAAATTGTAAAACATTTTAGAGAACAAATGTATCCAGACGTTTATAAAATAGGAACCGCTGATATTGGATTTAAATTTCCGAATATGTTTAAATTAAACTTTTACTATAACGGCGTACATAATAGAAATATTCCTAGAATACATTATTGTTACTTAAGAACTGTAAGTACAACAGTTAATCCAACTGGTGGTGCTATGCGAAGAGATGGTTCGCCAAACGAAATAGATTTAACTTTAAGTTTTGTAGAATACAAAACTCTTTCCAAAGATGATATTCAGGAAGGTTACTAATGCAATATTTTAAAAACTTTCAAAAGATTAATTACCTATATGGTAATGAAGCTGGATCGGTAGTAACAACAAATTTAAGTAGATACGTTGATGTCATAGATCAAATAAAAGATGATATATCTTTTTTAACTTTTTATAATATACAAGAAGGTTATAGACCAGATCAAGTCTCTATAGAACTTTATGATACACCTCTGCATTACTGGACTTTTTACTTATTAAATGATAATATAAGACAACAAGGTTGGCCTTTAATTAATAACGAATTTCAAACATATATTAAAAAGATATTTCCAAACACGGTATTAACTACCAGAGAAAATATTTCAACTAAGTTTAAAGTTGGTCAAACAGTTTCAGGTAATACTTCTGGTGCATCAGGAAAAATCATAAGAAGAAATCTTGATCTAGGTCAAATTATAATTGAAGGTAAAGTTTCTTTTTCAACATCAGGTGAAACAGTTACTTCTACGAATAGTGCAAGTGCTCTTGAATCGTTATCAATTGTTTCTACATCCGATGAACATAAAGCAGCTAACTATTACACTGACACTTCAGGCGGAATTGTTGATTTAGGAGTTGATGGTGACGGAAATTTGTTAGCTCCTGGCGCAACTAAAAATGAAATAACTAACGAACAAGCATACTACAATGTAAATGAAAGCTTAAGGTTAATAAGGGTCATAAGACCTAACTTAATAAATACATTAGTAACTAGTTACAAAAAAGCAATAAGAGAATGATGTGTCTGAATTTGCAATTGATACCCAAACCGATTATCAAATAGTATCTGCGTTTATAACTAATAGCGACAGATCTCCTGATTTCAAAGCTGATATTCAAAGATTGATAGCTTCATTTCAAATATTTGAACATATTGACAATCCGTATTTAACAGCTGAACTTGTTTTTACAGACACAAACAATATTGTACAAGACATAGATTTTCAAGGCGGAGAAAAATTAACACTATCACTAGCTCAAGCTGAAGAGATTAATGAAGGAAATTTTATTACAAAAGAATTTTTAATAGATCGTATTGAAAAATTTGTTAAAGTTGATGAAGCAGCAGAAGCAATCATGATTCACTGCACAGAATACCACACTTTTAAATCATCTTTGCAGAATATAAGTAGATCTTACACCGGTAGTCCAGGATCTATTATCAGTAAAATTATGAGTGAATATCTTGATAGAGAACTTTTAGTTTTAGGTGATGAGTTAATAAATGATTTAAAAGTTATAATACCAAATTTAAATCCTATAGAAGCAAGCAATTGGTTAAAATCACGAGCATTAAGTCAAACTGGTATGCCGTATTATTTGTATTCAGTATTAGGAACTGAAAATCTGATAATGAGAGATTTAGGTTCAATATTGAGTGATCCAGTGTTGAACACCGCAGTACCTTTTATATACGCTCCAAGTTTGGATACGAATCCAGTCGTTTCAACTAAACATTACAATATTTTAAATTTCAGAATAGCAGATACAGAGAATCTGCATTCACTTATAGATGAAGGATTTGTTGGAGCAGAATATTATTTTTATAATACAATGACAGCAGTGCCATATAGAGTTAAATTTGATGTAGAAGATGTGTTTCAAGACTTAGCTTCTAATAATTTATTAGGCGGCAGAAATGAAAGATATGTATATGCACCTGAATATAAGTTAAATGGTAAAAATATTTCTACGTATAATGCTAGGTCTATAACACAAATATCGCAATCAGGCGCATATGTAAATGGATTACAAAATTTTAGAAGTTTACATGATGATGATAATGCAGGAAATCATAGAAAGAAAATAATATCTGGAGCTTTAAAATCATTTTTAGCTAAATCACCTATAGAAATAACTGTAAGAGGCCGAGAGTTTTTAACTGGAGATGAAAACTACACGATAGGAAAAACTATAAGAGTGCTGTTTATAGATAATGAAAGTTCAGCACAAAACAGTGACATATTAAAATTTGACACTAAAAAATCCGGTGACTATGTGATTGTTTCTGCAAGACATGCATTTGAAGAGTTTTATACTACTACACTGTTGTGTGGTAGACTTGCTTCATTAGAAGAGGATTTTTCATTATGAGTCAAATCTTTTATGGTGATCATAGTAGATGGTTTATAGGATTAGTTATAGATGTAAATGATCCACTTAAACTCGATAGAGTTAAAGTTCGTATACAGGGTATACATACTCCAGATACTACATTAATACCTAATGCAGACTTACCTTGGGCTCAAGTCGCGATACCTGTAACAGAAGGCGGCAGTTCGGGTTTAGGCGCTAATAGCAGTTTAAAGCCAAGAGCACAAGTATACGGTATATTTTTAGATGGAAGAAATTCGCAATTGCCTTTAGTTATAGGATCAATACCTAAGATAGAAACTTATGCAAACCAAAGTGGTGATGCTGATCCATCATATCCATCGTTTAATAAAAAATCTGGAATAGGAAATATAGATATAGATTTAGATGGAAACACTAACATTGAAAAAGCATTTAATTTTTTTGTTTCAGAAGAAGGTGGAGATTATACTGTAGAACAAGCTTGTGGTATTATAGGTAACTTTTGTGTAGAATGTGGTCCATCACTAGATCCAACAACGGTATCAGGATTTCAAGGTGAAGGTTCAGTTGGAATAGCACAATGGAATCCAGCAGAAGCAGCTGGTAATAGATTAGGTCAACTAAGAGAATATTCAGCTAACTTAGGTTTAGATCATTTAACACTAGGTGCACAACTATTATTTACTAAGTACGAACTTGAAACATTTAACTACTTAGGTGATGGTCCGTTAAGAAAATCAACTACAGTTAAGAGAGCAGCTGAATTATTTCAAGATAATTATGAAAGACCTAATAAACAATTTGCACATACAGAAAAAAGAATAAGCTACGCAAAAGAAGTATTCGATAAATTGGTGAATGGATAATGGCAAAATTTATAGCTAGAGGAGACAAAATACAATTACCATCAGGTACTTTTCAGGTTAGTATGGTTCAAATGAGGCGTCTTATTAATCCAGAGTATAGAAGAATTTATTTAAATAATTCTGGACCAACTCATAGATACACAAAAATTCCTGGCAGTTTGTGGAAATTTAATTCAACAACATTAATTTTAACGATTAGAAAAAATTTTGATACAGAGTTAGAGATTGACTACGAAGCCTCTACCCTTCCACAAAGAGATCAGTTTGGAAAATTAATAACAAAAGAAGATGTCAATCGCGCGGCTAAAAATAATCAACCGTTTTTCTCTACTAAATTAGAAAATACACAAACTGATAAAATTAGTAATGATGGCGCAACTATAGGAAACTATAATGAAACTGGTGGATTTAAATCTTTAACACCTTTTGCTAAAGAAGGTGAAACTATAACTAAAAGAACTATGCCTGTAATATTTACTGCTTCTGCAGGTGATGGTAGTTTATTACCGACTACATCAAGTCAAAGTGAATTAACAAAAGCTTTTGGATTTGCTCCAACCGGAACATCATCATTAAAGAAAATTGTTACAAGCGGATCTCCTGCAGCTCTACTTAAACAGCTACAGAAAAACTTTGCAAGTCTTCCTCCACAAAAAATAAGAATATACGCGTCAAATGTTTCTATTAGTCCATCAAGAACTATTGAATCTTTAAAACCAGAAAACAATCCTTCTACCGTTGCTGTACAGGCATCATCTAAAATATACAAAGATAAATTAAAATCTTTACAAAACTCTGCATTTTTAAATTTTAATCCTCTCAACGCATTTTCAGGATTAGGTAGAAGTAAACAAAACTTATTTCCACAGATTATTGGCAATCTACTAAATAAAATAGGTAGTGTATTTAGTGAACTTAAAAATGGAATTCCTTCTTTTAATGGAATAACATCCGATTTAATTGAAGCTGGTGGATCACAAACTAATATTTCTAATTATGTAAACAAAGGTAGCTTGGTGAGTGTAGGTACTCCTACTATTTCATATGTATTACAAGATCAAAATGCTTATGCTGGATACGCAACTCCTGAAAGCTACGAATATACATTTGTAAATTCAGTTGAAGAGTTAGTCACAGAGTTTCAAGAAAGTCGAAGAGGGCCAAAAAATACAGGTGATGATTTTATAGGAGGATTGTTTATTCATGAACCCGCAAAATATACTGGACCACCTGAAAAAGCTAATGCTAAAGATATGCAAGAAAGAGTTAAAAAGGCTCAACTGCGTGTGTTAACTAGAGAAATTTATGATACTAATACTGCATCTGATGGTAAAACAGCAGCTGAAACAGCAATAGAAAGAATATCAATAAGGCCTAATGAATACGGAATAAACTCTCACTATATAATTCTAACAGATGGAAGTTTACAAAGAGGAAGGCCAATAGATAAAACTCGTACACCTTCGGCGTATCCAAGATTTTATAAAACTGGTGCTCAATTAACTATACTTTCTGGTGGAACACCTCCTAACGCTAAACAATTTGAAACATATGATAGATTTTTAAAAGCATGGTTCACTGTATTTCCAGATTGCGGTGTGTATTCTACTAGTGAAGCGAGTGACCGTGTACAAAATACTTTTGATGTAAGACAAAATATAAGATCTAAATATAGGTTTGTTTATCGTTATGATGATCTTACTAACCTTGATGAATTTCCGCCTAAGCTGCAAACTGCAGTTACAAAACCCGCAATTATTGCCAGCACTTCATCTACTATAACAAAACCTATATCATATTCTTCAAGTAATGAAGCCATAACTGAATTAGCTGAAAGTAAAAGATTAAATAATGATGTAAACGGAGCGTTTAAGAAAGCAGGTGCAGCTATAGCATCTTTAAATGGTGATAGTAGAACTGCTATAAGTAATAAATTTGGTGCAGAAAATTTACCAGACGGTGATCTTAAAGCGAACTTTGATAGAGACTATAAAGCAGCTCAAGCTAAAATGAAAGAAAACAATCAGTTGATTAACAACATAGTTAATAAGGTAAGCACAGATGCAAATAGTGTTAAAACACTCGGCTCAACCTTAAAACAAAATAGAGGTAGATAATGGCTGATATCGATAATGTAGATCCAAATGAATTTAGTGATTTAATTAATCCAGATGATGGAAGATCTGATCCAGACAAAAGATTTCCTAGGAAAGAATACGTAGGTGTTTCTGGAGTAAACAACATTGCACGTGGTACAAGAGTTGCTAATGTATATATTGGTGGAAGTGTACCCGGTGTCGATTTAGAATTAAATGATGAGCCTTCTACGCAATATCCTGAGAACCAAGTTAAAGAAACATCATCAGGTCATATAATAGAGTATGATGATACTAATGGCCGTGAAAGAGTTATGATTCGGCACAGAACTGGTTCAGGCGTAGAGATGCGTGCGGATGGAACTGTGATTTATAGTTCTACTAACAATGCAATAAGAATCGTGGCAGCTAATGAAAAAGTTATTGTTGAAGGTGATGGTGAAGTAGTATACAACGGTAACTTAAAAATGAAAGTTGCAGGTGATTTTGACTTAGAAGTTGGTGGTGACTTTAATGTAAATGTTGTAGGGGATAAGGAAGAAGTTATAAAAAGTAATTCAATACAAACCATTGCTAAAAAC
>Ga0209348_1001902_pt1 | contig 10029 bp, 19 predicted proteins | sample ETNvirenome_2_30_FD_184065 | JGI IMG/M metagenome (GOLD analysis project Ga0209348, IMG submission 184065) | Marine viral communities from the Pacific Ocean - ETNP_2_30 (SPAdes) (version 2) | ecosystem: Environmental > Aquatic > Marine > Oceanic | place: Pacific Ocean | collected 2013-06-22 | reverse complement strand
ATCCTCAGAGTTCTCTTGTTCTCTTCAGGAAGCACAACAGAAGACATCACACCTGTTTTTGACCGAATGATATTATTCACGATGGCTGATAAACTTTGGAAGAAGGTAAAGAAAATGGATCTAGGTAACCCAGTGATCACGACTCTTGTGGGATTGGTAGTCTTTTATATTGGACTAAAAATGTTTTCAGGTGGTATGAAGTCCATGGGTAATATGGATCATCTGAGTTTCTTTATTCATAATCCTTACTGGATGTTCCTCGGCGGTATCGTAATGACTCTGCTTTGGCAATCATCCTCGCTTTCGACCACAGCCATCATAGCGCTCGTTGCATCAGGAGCAGTACCTCTACCTGCAGCGGTTGCAGCCGTACTTGGAGCGAACATAGGAACGACCGGAACTATTTGGTTAGCTGGTCTTTTAGTATCAGACGGTATGCCAAAGGGCGATACGTTGCGAATAGCAATGGCTCATACTGGAGTCAACCTTATGATGGCTATTGCTTTACTGCCTTTCGTCCATCACATTGGAAAATTTTTATCAAGATTTGGTTGACTTTTGGTCTAATATATAATATACTTTGAATATACTATGGGAGTAGATAATGGCACGTAAAAAAGGTGGCAAGAGTAAAGGTTTTGTCAGTCAGGGACAGCGTCCCAATGTTAGCAGGGATACCCGTAATATCATGCGACGGGAATACCTAGCTAATGATCTTTCTGTTTCCTTGAACAAGCAGAAGGCATGGGCGGCTGGTAAGAATGTTATGATTACCATCCCCAATCCCATCAAGAGCGAGACGAATAAACCATTCGTCCGTGTTCCTGCGACCCAACTTTGGGGTAAGCCAGGAGGTAAATATCGTATGAAAGATTCTGGAATAACGGAGGCTAAATAATGAATCGTGATGACATGAAGACGACCCTTTTGGAAAATGTATGTGATGTTCGTTTTACAAAGGTCGATGGTACAACTCGTGATATGCGTTGCACTCTTAAATCAGATTTCCTTCCTGATGGAGAGGTTTCTGAAAACAACAAGAAGGCTGTTAACGAAGATGTCCTACCTGTTTGGGATCTGGATAAAAAGGCATGGCGTTCTTTCCGTATCGACTCTGTGACTGAAATGCAGCTAGTTGCGCTATGAAGTTCACCGTAACAGGCATGGATGATGAAAAGTCCCATATTGATGATAACGGTAATGTTATTGGAGCAAAGGGTGGGACTGAAATGATGAGAGACGGTCTTTTTGATCGTCTCAATCCTAGTCTACTCGATAACTTTAATATCATCTGCTCTCGAGTCCGAGAGATCGACAAGGATAAGAAAAACATCCTATGGCTTCATGATACCTGGGATGATCCAGAGATCCAGCATATTAAGGAGGAGGACTCGCGTAAACGGTTCGACAAGTTAGTTTTCGTTTCAGACTATCAGTTTCAGACCTATCATCTTGCCCATGGCATTACATATGACGAGTCTGTGGTTCTAAAGAATGCAATCAAACCCATACGGGAGCACAAAAAGAAGAAGGGAGATAAGATTAACTTCATCTACCACACAACTCCGCACCGTGGGTTGGAGCTGCTGGTCCCTAGCTTCAAAGCACTTTATGAGCACTATGGCGATAAGATTCATCTGGATGTGTACTCATCATTTAATATCTATGGTTGGCCACAGCGTGATGAGCCATACAAGGAACTGTTTAAAATGTGCGAGGAACATCCTGGCATCACAAATCACGGGACAGTTCCTAACTCTGAAATCAGAAAGGCTCTCGAGAAAGCGCACATATTCGCTTATCCTAACATATGGCCAGAGACTTCATGTATCGCTCTGATGGAAGCTATGAGCGCCGGATGCTGTATCGTAACTAACAACCACGCAGCTCTCCCAGAAACGGCAGCAGGGTTCGCTAATATGTACCAGATGCACGGCGATCCTAACACCAACGCACAACGGTTCGTCAACATGGTGCAGGCGGTGATGGAAGACTTCTGGAATGAACGTCATGACGCCAAATTACACTTTCAAAAGGTATACGCCGATAACTTCTACTCCTGGGATGGAAGAATACCTGAGTGGGAGGGTATGTTAAAAAACATGCTGGAAAATTAATTTCGGAGAGTATGATAATGGCAATTAAAGCGCCTCGGCGAAAAAAACCAGTTCGCACGTCCAAAACTCTAGATGAGAAATATATGGGTGGCGAACCCGATTGGGGAAACCAGGAACCTACCATGGAAATGATGGTTGGGGCGTATAACTGGTATAACTACTTTCACAATCAAAAAGATCATGCCAAGGCAGTACGCTCTTTCTATAAAAAGGATAAGAGCAAATTCCAGTTGCTGAACAAACTTCCTGATTGGAGATTCAATCATGTCCTGGCTACGATATGCCGGATGAGAGCTAAGGGATGTTCTGTTCCTCAGCAGAGTTCGGATTGGTTCGATGAGAGCATACAGAAACTGTTTGATATGGGCAAGGAGGTGGTTGAAGCTAAAAAGGAAGAGGTCAAAAAGACCATTCCAAAGGTATCGATACAGGAACGTATCCGTGAGCAGGTGGGTAACTACATCGCCGAGATAGAGGAACAGGTGGATCTGTTCGCTGATAAGTATAAGAGCGATTTCAATATGTATGACTGGTTACGCTCTAACGATGTGAAAGCACAACAGTCAAACGCTATCGCTGATTATTACAGACCTCTCCTATCTGAACTTGTCCTGACTGAAGCTGGTAAGGATCCAGATCTAAACGAGGGATACAAGGATGTAAGTAAGAAACAGCTCAAGAGTTTCATTGAGTTCGTCCAGATGCTCGTAGATGATGCCGCCACATGGGGCGCTAATCAGAAAACGGTTCGTAAGACGAGGGTCAAAAAACCACAGTCTGTTTCGAAGCAGGTCTCAAAATTAAAGTATCAGTCTGAGTATAAAGAACTCAAACTGGTGAGTATAAATCCTGCGGACATAATCGGTTGTAATCAGCTATGGGTATATGATACCAAAGATAGGAAGCTGAAGAAGTTTGATTCTATGGGTCCGGCGGGTCTTTCTATAAAAGGCACGACTCTGCAAGGATTCGATCCCGAGTCATCGGAACAGAAAAAACTTAGAAAACCAGAGCAGATTCTACCGAACGTATTGTCTGGGGGCAAGCGTATCCTATCCAAACTTCTACCAGACATAAATACCAAGGGCACTATCCCGAATGGTAGAATAAATACAAATATGATTATCCTCAGAGCAATCAAATGATAAGCAATGCGAATAATGTGATAAACTTTCCCAAGCCAAAGACTGGGGAAGATAAGAGACCGAGTAATAATCAAGAGCTTCAGGCAGAGTTTGACGAGAACAAGAGAGTATACGTTGATCACGTAGTAGAGCATTACTCAACTCAACTCATAAACAAACTCGGTCTACACGGTTTTGATATATACAAGCCAGAGTTCATAACTACGTATAGCTATACCATAGAAACATTACGAGCATGCCTCTATCAGTCTATAGATCTTTACCATCCATTCAAGGAACACATAGACGAGATCACTGAGGAGCTAGAGATCGAAGGACTCGATGACGACTTTGATTAAATACCTTGACTTTTTTTCCTGTTGCAGGTATACTATATAATATACATGAATAGAAACTGAGTGATACTATGATACTCGTTGATTTAAATCAGGTGATGATCTCAAACCTGATGATGCAGATAGGCAGCAAGAAAGCGTCTGTCGAGGAAGATTTGGTTCGCCATATGGTTCTAAACTCTTTGCGGCTATACCGTAGAAAGTTCGGTGAAAAGTACGGCGAGCTAGTCATATGTTGCGATGATAAAAACTACTGGCGTCGCGACTTCTTTCCATACTATAAAGCGCACCGTAAAAAAGATCGAGCAGAGTCGGGTCTCGACTGGCATATGATCTTTGAAGTTTTAAATGGTATCCGCGATGATCTAAAAGAAAAGTTTCCATACAAGGTGATTCAGGTTGACCGCGCTGAAGCGGATGATGTGATAGCCTCGCTATGTCATGAGTATGGAGATCTTGGGGTTACCAACGGCTCGGCTCCTATACTAATCCTATCATCGGATAAGGATTTTGTTCAGCTGCAGAAGTACGCCAATGTCGAGCAGTATAGCCCAATGCAGAAGAAATTTATCAACTGCAGCAACCCTGCTCGCTACATCCATGAGCATATACTGCGCGGAGATCGAGGAGATGGTGTACCTAACTTCCTATCTGCTGATGATGTCTTCGTCATAGGAAAGAGACAGAAACCTCTATCTACTAAAAAGATAGATGCCTGGAACGGTATGTCTCCTAAAGATTTCTGCTCTGATGAAATGTTAAGAGGATATAAAAGAAATCAGCAGTTAGTGGATTTAGATTTCGTTCCCGATTATATACAGGAAGAGGTCATTGACATTTTCGATAATTATAAATTAAACGGTAGAGACAAGATGTTTAATTATTTTGTCCAGAAGCGTCTTAAAAATTTAATGGAAGTTATACAGGAGTTCTAGATGTATGAGATAGTGGCGATTATGGCGATGCTTGCGACTGATCCTAAAGTTTATCCTGGTAAGGATTTGAAACAAGAGGATGCCCTAAGAATCACCCATAATAATGGGGTTCCTCTGGTCTTTAAAAACATAGATATATGTTATGAGCATGTGTGGGCAAATTTAGAAAAGATTAAAAAATTCGCATCCTCCGAGTTCGATGGCGCACCTGTAAAGCATATTGTTTGCGCTCCGGTGCAGGAAGATACTTGATGCCACATGACACTTTGTGGGATGTAGAATTACAGGAGGAGTTAATGGGTGAGTCTGATTATGATATTTACATTCATATGAAGATACTTGAAGCAGAAGTCGGTGTCTTGCGTAGTCGTTTTCGTCAACACGATACAGGGAATATTCGCACTGCGGTATCTGTTTTGTTGGGGCGTATAGAAGAACTTGAGAATAAATTAACGGAGAAAGTTAATGGCGTATAAAGAAGGTGTCGCGGAGGCGCTCAGTAGGATATCCAAAATTACGAGCCGCAAAGAACAGGTCGCTGCTCTACGTAGCGATCATAGTATTGCCATGGAGAATGTGGTCGACATATGTTTTAATCCAAAGTTAATTTTCGATTTACCAGCCGGATCTCCTCCCTACAGACCACAACCAAAAGAATCAGACTGCCAGGCAGTCTTATATGCAAACGTGCGTAAGTTTGGTATCTTTATGAAAAAAGGTCCCTATCCTAATATGAAAACGCTACAACGTGAGGTTCAGTTTGTTCAGTTTTTGGAGAGTCTTGATCCAGACGACGCGAAGTTAGTCCTCTCGATTAAGGAAGGTAAGATGCCATATAAAGGCATAACTCGTAAACTCTTTGAGGAAGCATGGCCAGCACTGGCATCAACTTGGAAATAAACAATGGGCAAAACCTATCGTCAGGAAAAAGATATCTGGAATGACGATCCAGAGTATGAGTATGAGAAAAAAACCAAGAAGAAGGTTTCTAAAAAGCGAAAACACATTCAAAAGATAAAAGACTATGAACAGCTTGAACATGACAGAAATGCCGGAGAACACAGCTTTTATTATCGGTAACGGCGCGTCCAGGGAATCCTTTGACCTCATGATATTGAGAGGTAAGGGTACGGTATTCGGCTGTAATGCTCTGTATCGAGATTTCTGGTTTAGTACTCCAAAGTATATCTTGCCCGATTATCTGGTCGCTATCGATGATGCCATCACAACTGAAATTGAATCATCGGACTTCCCCTCTAACCGCGTAATCATACCGCCCGAGGATGAAAAGTGGGAGCCTGTTGAGCTTCACTGGGGACGTTCGGCTACCGAAGACTGGAACCCAGCCAGACCCAGGTCCAATGCGGGTATGAATGCCATACTCGAGGCGATTAAGAAGGATTTTACCTGGCTTTACATTTTTGGGTTTGATTCCTTGGTCGTTGATAAGGGTATCGCTTTATCAAATCTATATGACGGGACTGAGTGTTATGGCTATGATACCAGAGCAAACCTGCAGGATACTCGTAACAGGATGACCTTTCTAGGATGGGTTATCGAAAGGAATGAAGACGTGAACTTTACGTTCTGCTATCCGAAGGAAACGATTGATAGTGGGGTGTATCTACCTCAGGCTGAAAATGTTTCAGTCTTAAACTTTGACAGGCTAGTGAGTATATTATGAGTGATCTTTTGACCATATCTCTTTTATTAGGACTTGTCGGCTTATCGTTTTACGCCGGACACCTATTCACCGTAAAACATGCTACCGAAAACCTATTGAATGTTCTCAAAGAAGAGGGTATAATAAGGTTTGTAGAAGAGGAAGACGGTGAGACCGGAGTTTACAGTGGGTATAAGTTTTATCAGGGGAAAGAGGAATGAATATCTTTGTATTAGATAATCAACCGCATATCGCAGCCCAGATGCACTGCGATAAACACGTTCCGAAGATGATAGTCGAGTCAGCTCAGATGCTGTCGACCGCGCATCGATTGTTAGATGGAGAGGAGTATATGGCACCATCTAAATCAGGTAAGCGTATGGTCAAGCATTATCGTTTACCTAATAATGATGATCTCATATACAAGGCAGTACACGCCAAGCATCCATGCACGATCTGGACCATGGAAAGTCATAGTAATTATATCTGGCACTTCTATCTTTTTAAATCTTTAGCGCAAGAGTTTGAATATCGTTTCGGTAAGTGGCATGCCTCCTGGGAGAAACTTAAGAAGGTGCTTTATTGTCCTCCGACGCATATTAAAACAGGTCCGATGACCCCGCACGCTCTAGCTATGCCGGAAGAGTATAAGGTTAGCTGTCCGGTCCAATCATATCATAATTACTACTTGGGTGATAAGGCTCGTTTCGCTAAATGGGAGAAGGGTCGTTCCATTCCAAGTTGGTGGAATAATAAATAAAAACAGGAGGTAGGATGCCTACTTATAACTTTGTTGACGATGAAACTGGCGAAACCTTTGAAATGGTTCTGAGTATGGGAGATCGAGAAGATTTCTTAGAGTCCAATCCTACCTTTCGACAACTTCCACCCGATCGCATGAATATAATATCCGGTCATACGTATGCCGGACTGAAGAACGATGGTGGCTTCAATGATCAAATGTCACGTATAGCAGAAGCCCATCCTACCAGCGCGGTCGCTAACCAATATGGTGATAAGTCTGCCAGGGCTGTGAAAACTCGCCAAGCAGTAGAGAAATGGAGAAAGAAGAGGTCTGCAGACAATTAGGAATGATAACCAAAAAAGGGTTATTCATGTACAACCAAACTAACTTAGCTTTCATAGATCCGGCTGAAGATTATGAGTTCTTTGAAAAGCGATTAACAAAAAAACAAAGGAGAGCAAAGAGAAAAGGTAAGACAGGATTGAAACTAAAAAGTATAAATCCTAGAACAACAAATCAGACTAGAACCTTTACCGAGTATGATAATGGCAACCATCTACTACTTCAGGGTGTAGCGGGAACCGGAAAAACATTCATATCAATATACCTAGCTCTCCAAGAGATATTGAGTAACTGGTCTGAAAAGCAAAAGTTAGTTATCGTAAGATCAGTAGTCCCGACTCGTGATATGGGATTTCTACCAGGAAACCAGAAGGAAAAACAGAAGGCATATGAGTTACCCTATAACTCCATTTTCAGTGAATTATTCGGAAGAGGAGACGCTTATGACTATCTTAAAGGACGTGGCGTTGTTGATTTCATATCGACTTCTTTCATTCGCGGAACCACTATGTCTGATAGTATTGTTATCGTTGATGAGTGTCAGAACCTGACATTCCATGAACTCGACAGTATTATCACGCGGATAGGTGAAAATTGTAGGATCGTGTTTGCAGGAGACTTTCGACAGAGTGATTTAGAAAGGGATAGTGAGAGAAGAGGACTACTCGATTTTATGCAGGTTTTACGTTCAATACCAGGATTCAAAACTATACAATTCGAAGAGGATGATATTGTGAGGTCTGAGTTAGTGAAGTCTTACATTATCAGTAAATTAGAACATGGGATTTATTCATGAGGACCGTTTTGAGGTCCAAGACATAGAAGCCATAACGACTGGCGGTGGCAGACGGTATAAAGTTCCTAACGGAGAGTTATACGAGTCTGTCACCACAGCTCTTGGCAGACAACCAGAAAAAAAGAGAGCGCTGATGGAATGGCGTCGTCGGGTAGGCGACGCCGAAGCAAATCGCATTAGCCGAAAGGCAGCGGGTCGAGGTACAGCTGTTCATCAGATCATCGAGGATTATCTGAATAACGTTGAGGAACCGACTGCAGGGAACATGCCTGATGCCATCGTTATGTTTAAATCGCTCAAACCTATTCTCGATAAGAGTATTTCTAAAGTTTATATGCAGGAAGCGCCTCTCTGGTCGAATAAATATAAACTAGCAGGAAGAGTAGATTGCATAGCAGATATCAAAGGTAAGCTGTCAGTTGTAGACTTTAAGACGTCTATGAAGATCAAAAAGCGGGAATGGGTTAAGGATTATTTCCTACAGACCGCAGCTTACAGCCATATGATCAAAGAAATGTATGGCGATACGGTCGATCAAACGATCATCTTCATTGCTGTCGAGGATAGAGACCCGCAAATCTTTGTCGGCGACCCACATACAGACATACAAGACGCATTCTTCCAGGAGAGGTTAGATGAAGATATTTAAGTTTATGATACCCGCCGCACTTCTGATGACATTCGGTTGTGCCGCTGCACCGCAGCAGGAGCCAGAGGAAAAGGCAGAAACTAAATGGGAATTTATTACGCCGCCCGATTTATCACAGCAAACGCAGCAGCTTACTACTTGGCGTCGGGGTAAGTTCCTAGTGACCCAGACTATATGTCGGAGTGAAAAGGGTATAATGAAACTGGTGAAAGCCGACACCGAATCTGCAGAGAAACTACTAGAAGAGACGATTAAGCTGCATTTTGATCCTGAATCTGATTGTATGAGATTGCCATCACCAGCAGCTGTCATGATATTGGACTCGGTTACTGCGTATAAGGATCACTCAGGAACGGCAAGTGTTGTCCTCAAGATAAGTTTGACCCCAAGAGGACCGATTGCCTTCTGCTTAGCGGCTGGTTTATGGTCCGATAAAACACCAGAAGAAGAAGAAACAACCAAAAAAATTGCAGTTTAATTTCTAACTCCTTGTTTTTGCTTGTTTTAAAAAGTAAAAAAGTTCTTTACTTTTTTTGCAGGCTAGGCTATACTTAATATAGTTGATAAGGAAAAGGAGATTGATTATGACTAATATTTTTGAAACCGGAATTGTCGCTGGAGTTGATCGCGTCCGTTGGCACTCTGCCGCTGGTATCCTTGAGGGTACCGTCAAACGAGTCGATGTCGCTAAAAATGCTGCTGGCGACTACATCGATTGGTTGATGATCGGTGATATCACTTCGGTCGCAGACGGTCCTATGCGCGAGGGCTATACCTGTCGGCTCGCTGCCACCAAATCTCATCTCTCAATGTTAAAGCTGGAGGTAGTATAATGAGTCTCGTTGATTTGGTCGATATGGATCTCGATAAGGAGATCGTGAGTGATCTGGGTTATACCCGGAGAGAGTTGGATGATGCGTTCAAGCTCATCGCCGATTCTGACAACTGGAAGATGCCGATTAAGGCTATCGTTGATCTGGATGATCTCGAGGTCTGCAACGAGGCGAGCATCTTCTTTACTGGCTCTGTCCTGGAAGTCGATTACATCCAGGGGACGCGGGTCGGTGTATCGGCTCCTGGCTACTACAATACGATAGGAGCCTAAAAAACTTTCAAAAATACCTTTACTTCTTTTAAAAGCAGAGGTATAATACCTATATAATGAAACGCCATGAAAAGGAGATTTATGATGGCACATATGGTTGAAACAATGGCTTACGCAGGTGAGCTTCCCTGGCACGGTTTGGGCACTAAGGTTCCTGCCGACCTCACACCGGAACAGATGCTTGAGGCAGCTGAACT
>Ga0209348_1001900_pt1 | contig 10030 bp, 10 predicted proteins | sample ETNvirenome_2_30_FD_184065 | JGI IMG/M metagenome (GOLD analysis project Ga0209348, IMG submission 184065) | Marine viral communities from the Pacific Ocean - ETNP_2_30 (SPAdes) (version 2) | ecosystem: Environmental > Aquatic > Marine > Oceanic | place: Pacific Ocean | collected 2013-06-22 | reverse complement strand
AATTGTCTTCTGTATAGCCTTCTTTTCTTCTATTATTTGCTCTGCCTTAGATTTTAAAGCTGCGGCTCTTGCTTTATAAGTATCTAAGTCATCTTGCATTACTTCAAATTTATTTTTGCCTGCAGGCTTTATTTCGCCACGCTTAGACATTTCTTCAATAATACCATCAACCTCTAATTTAGGTATCTTTCTCCCTTCTTCTCTTATAGCATTTCTAACTATAGTAGGATTAACTTTACCTGCTTTCTTTACAGCATCTAAGGCTTTGGTGTATTTTTGAAAAAAAGGTAGTTCTGCAGCGGATATTCTTTCTCTATCAACAGTTTTGTTGTCTTCTGTTTCTAGGTCTGCAACTGTTTCATCTTGTACTTCTGCAGGCGCAGTTCGAGGTGCAGGCAAGGCTTTTGATGTTAAAAAATTATCTGCATTGTTTATTTGTTGTTGTGTTTGTAGCGCTTCGTTTGCTTGGTCCCTATTTAACTCTTCGTCTTTAGTTAATTTTTTAGGTTGTTTATTTTTATCACCACCTATTATATTGCCAGTAGATGAAACGGTACCACCTATAAGCGCTGCGGCTGCGGCAACCTCTTTGTATTCATCTAACGCATCTTTATTTGTAAGGCTTTTACCTGCTTGTAATCTTTCTAGTACCTGTTGACCGATCTCTGTAGGGACCTCTGCTACAATACCTTTACCAATACCTTTAACGCCCCGTGTAAAAATTCCTCCGCCACTTATAAACTTACCAGTAAAACCGCCAATTAATAGCCTATCTGCAATTATATCTAATACAGACTGAGGTATGGCTGTTAAAGCAGCCGCCCCTTCAGAAATCTCTACCCTATTACCAGCTAATATTTCTTCTTTTTGCGCCTCTCTGTTAGACCCATAGAAAAATGGTAAGTTAGCAGCCAATCCACCCACCAAGGCTCCAGCTGGACCACCAACCAAAAAGCCCGCAGCAGAACCAGCAAGAGTACTTCCAAGTTGTGGAACCTGTGATCCTAATGTAGCACCTGCATAGTCAAAAAAGCTACCTACATCTTTTATATCGTCTAGCTGTCTGGCCGCTTCTTGGCTTGCCTCTAGTTCTTTTCTGTTGCTTTCTACAACAGACGCACCATAGTTTTTAAGAAAATCAAGGCCTGTAGACTCACCTATACCTTCTACAGCAGATCCATATGCTTGCTGTATGGTATCTATGCCTCTACCTATATTTCTTGTAAATAAATTACCTTGGTCTTGCTCTACCTGCTCTGTAGTCAAGCCTTCTTCTTGTGCTAAAATCTGATTAATTCTAGCCATTTCTGTTTGTGTTGGAGCGTCACCATCAATAATAAAGGGGTAAGATTTACCAGTAACTCTACTAAATGTGTTATATGTTCCCATTTGTTAACCTTAACTTTTATTTAGCTGCACTGTCACTTACATTCATGCTTAATCTAGAAAATCCTGCTATTGGTAATAGTCGTTCTTTTTGAAACTCTAACTGCGCTATTGCATTCTCTATGGTCTTAACATTTGCAGGATCTATAGCTTTAGCCATTTCTGTTCTATATTTAGCAATATCTGAGTCAATAGAACTTATAGCAGATATAGCGTCTTTTTGTGTTAAGCCGCCCTTTTTACTTGCTAACTTAACCCTAGCATTAAGAATGTCATTTAATCCGTCTTGATACCTTTCTTGTGCTTCTCTAAAGGCTGTTAGACCTGCTGTGCCACCTTCTCCTATAGCGCCTGCTAGTGTTGGCTTATCGGATGCCATTATAGAGAGCCCTGCCTGCGCAAGTGCCATATATCTATCAAAGTCTCTATCTTTTTGTAGTTGATTTTGTCTATTTAACAACTCTTGCTCTAAAGATGTTAATTGTGTTTTTTCTTCAGGCGCATCGGGTGCTTCTTTTTTTGCTGCTGATGTTAAGGCCGCCTCTGTTTCTGCTTTTTCTTTATTTGTAGCGTCTGCAGGTGAACCCATATTAACTGTTTCAAATCCACTTAATGAATCTTCTGGCTCAGGTATAATATTAAATGCTTTTTGAAAACCGCTTCTACCATCAACTCTTTTGAAATCAGGGTTATTTCTTTCTTTTATTCTGTCTTTATATTGTTCTTTTAATTTATCAATGCCTCCTTCACCAATAATAAATTTTTTATCTGGATCTGTTTCCATCATATTTTCAAAGCCAGATAAAGAATCGTCAGGTGTGGGTATGACATTAAAAAATCTATCAAATCCACTTCTACCGTCTACTCTTTTTTTGTCGTCTGTAGTGCTTGCTTGTGCGGACATTATACCGCTATTTATAGGGGTTTCATCGTATTCAACTGGCTTCATTTTACTAGCAACTTCTGTAAAATACTTAAAATCTGCTGGATTTTTAATATTTTTTAAACCACCTAATCCTACATTATAAGCAGATATAGCGCCTGCATCGGTGTCAGTGTTTTTTCTATATCCTGTAAGTAAATCTTCCATAAAGTTTTTAGATGTATCGCCCTCTTCTAATCTTGCATCAACCATCTCTTTATTATCTGCATATGCTTCACCAGCTGTTGCATATTTTTTGCCTTTTCCTATTTGGCTTTCAAGCTCTGGAAACATAGACTTAACACCATATCCGGGCATAATAGCTGTAGATGGTCTTATTTGTGATAAGCCAACTTCATCTAGGCTACCTCTAGCTTTTACATCTCCGCCACTTTCTTGCATTATCATAGCATCTATAAGCTCTTGTGTAGGCCTGCCCATAGCATCAAAAAATTTACCAGATTGCGCCTTAATTACACCGCCTTCTGCGTATGAGTCTACCTCGCCACCCATCTTCATAGTTTTAGGCATCATAGATCCTATGCCACCAGAATCTACACTTGCAGGAGCCATAGCCTCTGACATACCCATCATACCTGCTTGTGGCACACCAGCGGCTGCTACAGCCTCTTCAGCTACTGTAGGAGCTTTCTGCGCCTGTCTAGCAGCAAACTCGCCTTTTACTCTTCTACGTCTATTTAACTCAGATAAAATAAGAAACTGTGGTGCATTGCCACTTGGCTGTTGCATTTCTTTTACAAGTTGCTCTTCAGAAAAGTTTTTTAAATCATCTTGTATTTGTAAAACATTCATCATAAGCCAGTTATTCCTTTATATAATCCTAGACCAGCTATACCTGTACCTAATAAGTCTTTTACAGGATTGTATTGTTGAAACTTTGTAGTTTCTGTAGATGGTGTTACAGGTACACCACGCAAAATAGATGACAAGAATGTTAAATCTTCTCTTGGCATATCTCTTTGTCTAACAAAATCCTCATATGCTAAATCTAATCCGGCTTGTTCTCTAGCCTGTCTATCCTTTGCAATCTTCTCTAATAACTGAGCAGACTCTATATCACCAGCTCTTGCCTTTTCCCCAAGTGCGGCAAGCTGCGCTGATTGCCCAGACAAGCTCTCTGCTGCAGATAAACCTTGTCTTTCTGCCGCTAATCTAGCCTCTCTATCTGCTCCAAATTGTTGCTGTGCTTGCTCAAAAGCCTTTTGTTGTCCTACAGCTTGTATTTCACCTAGTTGTCTTTGCAGGCCTTCTCCAGCAAGCGCTTGAGCAACTGCCTGTCTAGACCCACCAAATGCACCTGCTTGAATAGCATCAGCGTCTCTTCCAGCTTGCCCTCTTTGAAAATCCAATATGGCTTGCTGTTTTTGTACATCTAGTACGTTTTGTATATATGGTGACATGTATTTTTGAGCTTGAGTAGAATCAAAATCTTGTGTCTGAAATCCAAGTCCTTCTATTGCTCTTCCCATACCCGCTGTAGTGCCTGCGGTTGCTTGCCCAAGGCCCGGTATACCACTTTCTGCTACAGATCTAGCTATCTGCCTAGATCTGGCGGTATCTGTATTTTCATCTGCAAGCCTTTGACCCTGAAATGGTGTGTATTCTCTTTTTGACTCAGCCTCAGCTCTTTTAATCATATCTATAGCATATGGCTCAAAATATTTAGGTAATGAGCTTTGTACTATATTTTGTTCAGTCGGCTGTTGTGGTCTTGATCCGCCTTTACCCATTGTTTATCTCCATTCGATAAGCTATATATTCTGGTTTCCAATTATATTTTTTTAAAACTTTAGACCATGCTTTTCTGCCATAGCCTTCTAAATGACTGCATCCACAATCTTTTGCAAAATCCGTAAGTTTTTCCATAGCAATTGGTAACCACTCCATCATTCTTCTGCCGCCTACCCAGTCCATAGCCATTGCTTTTCTATTTGGGTACCATATTATTCTAGTTGTGATAGCAGCTATAACTTTTTCTCCATCTTTGTCATCTACTATTAACCAAAGATTATAATAACCTTTTGTTAATTCATGATAAATATCATCAATATGATATTTACCTGCGCTTGTTGTTATGGCTTTGTTAAGCATATTGCTAACATCACCCCAAACTATATCTATTGCCTCACGAGGCACTGCTGTGCATATCATGCAGGCAACATCATCTCATCAGGTACTGCAGGTGGCTGTGTCTTACCACCAGTTCTTAACTCTCTAACTCTATCCATCATATCTTCTAATTTATTAGCACCTGCATCTGAGGAGCCGTTTCCGAGGCCACTAACAACGTCAGCAGGCACAACAAACTCACCATCAGAAAGTAATACATCTTGATCTCCTTCCATTGAAGCAGGGATCATATCAGCCATACCATCACCAGCACCTTTTACCATGCCGTCTCCTTCTTGTGATTGAGCTGGTATATCTCCTGATTGTACTCTGGTTATCAAATCTTGTAATGCATCTTGACCAAACTGAGCTACAAACTGACCTAATATAACTTGCTGTTTATCTGGGTCATCAATCTCACCTTGTATTACATCAATAGCACTACTAATTAACTCTTTATCATTCATGCCATCTTTCATCATGCCACCAATACCTGCATCCATTGCCATTTCATTAGCTTCAACTTCACCGCCCTCTGCAAAGTTCTTAGGTATTCTGTAATTAAATTCACCCATTTTACCTGCATCATAACCAAACTCTGGAAATACAGATGTATTTTTAATAGGCATTCCTCTTGGCATTTCTGGATCTTCTTCATCTTCTCTGTATTTTGGCATCATCATAGAATCTGCGGCTAATCCTCCTAAACCAGCACCTATAGCTTCTGGTCTTGTTAAAGCTGACGTAATGGCAGCTGATTGAGATCCTTGATGCAATGCTGAATCAAATCCCGGGCCAAAAGGTGACATTTGTGTAGCAACATCATCCAAGCCACCAGCTACAGTACCTACTGGATTTGTGGGATTAGATCCAAAAGCAGCAGAGCCGCCCATTTTCCCACCTAAAAATCCACCTAAACCGCCTAACGCAGCTCCTCTAAGAACATCCTCTGTTTCACCACCTTGTAATAAAGATCCTAAACCGCCACCTATTGCACTTGCTATCATTGGCGAGCTTGTAAGGGCTAAACCTGCTGGACCAAGTATTGCTGGTGCCGCTAAACTAAGTATTGCTGATAACATATTACGCTCCTAGTGCTTTCATTCTATTAATTAAACGCTCTGCTCTGTTAGGTACTTGTGTTCTCCATTTCGAGTCATACATCTGATTTGCGCTCTCAGTAAAATCCATAATTGATATACTTGCTCTAAGTTTACTAAATTTACTTAGTCTTGTGTACCCCAAATTGTACATCATATTACATAAAATTAACTGTGCCTCTTCTGGCAGGTCATCAAAGTTGTCAAATAAATTTTTACAATCTGTTATAGTTCCTTGTATATCACTGTCAAAACAGCTATTTACACGCTCTTCGCTAACAGGTGTGCCTACAGGCTGTCCATATTCTGGATCAGAATCAAGCACCAAATGGCCAATCCCAAAAGTAGGCAGGTTAAGGTGATCCAAGTAAATTGCATATACTTTCCCCTCATCTGCTTCTAATTCTTCTCTTAGTTTATTAATATCCAAAATTATCTCCCTTGACTCTTTTTAACACATTGAACATGTTTATAATAAAAATAATTACCTATCTTGTTAAAAAAAATAGATATTTTTAAATAAGTCCACTTCATTTCTTTTGAGCCTTTCTAATGCTCTCTTTGCCTCTTTTAAATATACCAGCTACTTTATTCTTACCCATTACCTTTGCTCTTTGCTCTCCAACTGTAAGGATCTGTATCTTTCTCGCAAAAGGCTTACTGACTTTCTTAACTTTTGCAACCGTAGCTCTGGCGTCTGCTTCTGTGGCAAACTTGATACCAACTGTGTCTTTTGGATTCTCATCTGTGTATAGGCGTCTGCCTGAGCCTTTTGGCTTTTTACCTGTTCCAACTTTTGGGTCTCTTTTTTTAGCCATCTTTCTTCTTATCCTAAATAATCTATCTGATGCTATTTTGTTAATCCTTTTTGCTTTTCATATGTTCTGAGTCCTCCAATGCCAAGCATGCCGCCGAGAACAGTTAAAAGTGTACCCATATCAAATTCAGGCAGTTCTGGTAATTCTGCACCAGCAAAACTTGCACCAAATATAATTAAATCTTTTAAGATAAAATGATAGGCAAAAGCAATCGCACAGACCCACCCAACGGCTGGGCGCCATCCGCCTTTAAATATAGAGCCACTTGCAGCCTCTGCCTTATTAATTTCTAATTGAGCAAGCAACGCCTCTTGAGCGTGTTTTTCGGACATGGTGGCTATCTCGTGTGCCAATTTAGCCTTTTGATCTGCATCAGGTATAAACTTATCTAATAATCCTGTAACTGGACCTATCAACGCTTGTAACATTAATATACCCTCACTTTCTTTTCATTAACCTGTGGTACAAGTTTGCATATACATTCATATGTTATAGTCTGCCCTGTGTCATTTTTATACTGCTGTTCATTTAAATACTTCGTATAATATATACAATCTGCAACTGATTTAAAATATATAGCTCCCTGCGCCATGCCACCAAGATAACATGCCAACGCAAATGCTGTCATTATAAATCTACCTGTGGTGTTCTGTGTATTGCAAACTCTTGTATGCTTGCAACTATATGTAATCTATCTGCCGTTGCTGCTGTTGCTTTTAATATCTCACCTTCTTGCAATATTAAGTCTCTTGTTAACAATTCTATAGAAGTATTTGCTGCAACTGCCTTTACCTTAAATAAACTAAAGACGTCACTGCCATTAGTAATTGTTAATGTTATTGTATCTGAGCTACCAGAGTCATTAGATACTATTATGCTATTTATTACAGATGCGTTAAAATCTGCTGTAGCTGGTGCGGTATACAAAGTAGTTATATTTGTTGTAGTTAAGTCCAACTTAGCATTTGTTAAACCTTGCACATATTGCGGTATACTTGTAACTAACATTATCTTCTTCCATCCTGCACAATATTTACTTGAGGTGATCCTAATTTAAACTTTGTGCCTATCTCAGATGCCTCAACACGCATGGCAAATGTTCTACCTCTAACCCGTACATCTAATTTTTCTGTATATACTTCTACAGGTGTAGTTGCTGTTCTTTGCGATGTATTGCTGTCATCTGTCTGCGTAAAACCAGATCCTGAGTGTGTTCTAGCTTTTATTGTAAAATCAACTTGTGGATTAATTGATGTAGATCCTGCAAAACTAATATCTGGAACTATTCTGTTTACAGATGCAAATCTTTCCGCACCACCCAAAGCCATTGGCGCAGACTCAACAAATGATGTCATAGCACTGCCGTCATCATCAAATCCAGTTTCGTGATTAAATAAATATTGACCACCTGTAGCTATTGGTAGTGACCTTATGCCTCTATCAAGCCATGCCTGTCTAGCAAGGGTACCAAAATACCAAATATTTTCTAAGTAATTATAAATTACATATTTGTCTATTTCTGTGCTGCTTGCACTAGGATAAAACCACCATACCTCACTAAACTCTGTATTAGCCCCAACATGCACTTTGTTTCTTTCTTCAACATTTAAATCAAGAAATACCTTGTCTTTTACAGTACATGGCAACTGCTGTGTTTGTCCTGAGTAAATATAAAATGTATCTACACCCATCCAGTAAACGTTATCATCAATGGCTATAGCTGATGATGGACTCATTATTGTTATATTCTTTGATAATTCTTTAATACCAAAAGTAAACGGCGGCCCTATAAACCTCATTGCGTGTAGAGTTTTATTTGTAAAAACTAATATTTGCTCTTTTGTTTCTACAGCTTGCACAAATGTAGACCCACCACCTAATCTGAGATCTCCTGCTGTGTTAGTCGTTGTTGGAAAAAAATCAACAGGATTTTCTTGTGATGAGAATCTAACTAACAACGGGTCTTGCACTCCGTCACCCTGTGTTGCTGTTGGCGTTGCACCTAATCCATCACAACCAAAAACAATAACATGCCTATCTTGATCTGATACAAGAACTTGTTTAGCTATTGTTGGGACACTTGTTTCTCCTGAAAATATACTTGTAGCACTAAGTTCTATAGCTCTGTTACCAAGCCCAGTGGTTTTATCCCAATAAAACAATCCACCATCTCTAGGATTTATTATTAGATCCTCGCCAAAATTATCATGTGACCATGTTCTGATTTGCGCACCGGGTGTTGTAACCGATGCGGCATTACCCCATCCAACAAAATCATTGGCAGAATCTGCATTGCCAACAGCTAATCTTACAAGAGTGTTATCTGCATGTGTTGCCGCAGTTGTGCCGCTATGCCCACGAGTAACAGTCATAGTATTATCATCAGTTGTAGCTGATACAAGCATAAGTTCTTCTTCTACAAGTACTACATCATTAGCAGTGTTCATACCTGTCTCATCATCAACATCTACATCAGTTTCACTTGCGTCTAATGCTTCATTTAATTGTGTTGCCAAAGCGCCAGATGTTGTTCCGCTCCACTGTCCTGCACCCCATCCTGTACCACCAACTGTCACATCTAATCCTACATTTAGTTGATATGTACCAACAACACTTCCACCACCATTACCTGTGTCAGATGAGTTTGCCGCAACACTTGATGTAATTGTGTAAGCGTTAGAACTTATCAATGATGTTATTTGAAACTCTGCATTTAATATTGTAGCTGTTATTACTCCGCCTAAACTTACAGCACCAGAAAATGTAACAAAATCATTTTCATTTGCGCCATGAGCAGGGTCTGTAACAGTTATTGTAGTAGATCCATTAGTTGCTGCAAATGTTACATCACCAGCAGATGTTGTGCTTCTTATAGGGGTGATGTCACTAAACGTTTGACCCTCTTCTATGTAATATTTTAAGTGGGTGCCAACACCCATAAAGTCAGAGCCATCTAATGCAACCCAGTTATGCAGTCTTCTAGCACTACCTAAATATGTATTAGGGCTAAACTTTTCCCAGCCACCTATCTTTTCTGGAGAACCTAATCTAAATCTTATTTTATCGCCATCAACAAAACCACCCTCATTACTGTAAGGTGTAATGTCTGATACAATACCTGATTTAAATACTATTTTATTTAAAGGCATTATGCTGTACCTCCAGTTAAAGATCCGCTACCACTTGATGTTACATTGCTAACACCTTGTATTGATTTACCAGATGCTCCACCAGAACTTCCACTTGATCCATTTGTTGGCGCAGTTGCTGGAAAACTTACACTAGAACCACTTCCGTTACTACCTGTTGATCCACTTGACCCAGCGGCACCAAATGCACCACCAGCCCCTCCTGCTCCACCAGATCCTGCATTATTAGATCCAGACCCGCCACTTGATCCTGATCCTGCAGATTGATTGTAACCTTGTCCAACACCACCTGCACCACCAGAGCCACCATTTTGCGTTGCTAAACAAGTACCAGAAACAGAACCACTTAACGAATTATAATAAAAGTTTGGTGAATTTGTTCCTTGATGAGCAGTTGTACCGAAAACAGTAAAATATGTAGTTGTCGATGCAGTGATACCTGCTGTACCACTATTGGATACAACAGTGCCAGAACCTGTTGTGCTTGTACTTACTGAAATTTGTGGTGTTCCATATCCACTTCCA
>Ga0209348_1001898_pt1 | contig 10034 bp, 5 predicted proteins | sample ETNvirenome_2_30_FD_184065 | JGI IMG/M metagenome (GOLD analysis project Ga0209348, IMG submission 184065) | Marine viral communities from the Pacific Ocean - ETNP_2_30 (SPAdes) (version 2) | ecosystem: Environmental > Aquatic > Marine > Oceanic | place: Pacific Ocean | collected 2013-06-22 | reverse complement strand
AGGAGATACCAGTTCGTTCATTTGTGTTTGAAATTGGGTTTTTATAACAACTTGGTATTCAACATCGATATACACCGGAATAGGTATATAAACATGTTCATAGACAACTTTTTTGTTCTTTTTGGGCAAAAGAAAATTGATTTGTCTTGGAGAACTTGTTCTCAAAGAATCGGCATTTGCAAAGTTTGCAGTTTTGTCTTGGTTGACTTTTCTGGTTATTTTTATTGTCCCACCTCTGTAGTCAGATTTTGCGTCCAGAGGGGCGTATATGGCACCTTTGTTTGCCTTATCTTTCTCGAAACCCATTCTTCCAATCGTGATAATCGGATAAATCAAGGCACCATCAGAGTCTCTAAACTCTTTAACTCTCTTGGAGGACACAGATCGTTCAGGAGTTACCCATTTCACTGGTACTTTTTCAAAACCTTTGTTTGTCACACAAGACAGGTTCAGATCATCGTTCACCCACTCAAATAAAGAATAGTCAATATTCTCAAGTGTAGAGGGTTGAAGGTATATTACTCCTCCATCTTGAACTTCACCTTTTTTATCACTTCGCATTGAAAGTTCCCTCTCTTGCCCTTATGCACTTTGCCCCTATCTCAAAAGAATGTTCAACTTGGCCAAAAAGCCATTTTGGCTCTTGCAAGCTAACAATTTCATAGAATATATCTCCGTGATACACAAAGTCTCCTTCTCTAACAAACAAGTCTTGATCTTCAGTCAACCTTCTCTTGTGAAACGCTATACTGATTGATTGAAGTCTATCAATGCCAAAGTTTGTTGTTGAAGTTTCTTGCCCTTCCCATTTAACCATTGCATAAACATGTATGGGGGCCAAGAAGTTCTTCTCTAGTGATTCTCCATACAAAGGGTGAAAGTTTGTTATCTCATAGTCTATAGGGTAGTAAAGAATTGCTTGGCCAATAATCCTCTCCATGAGTTCATCATTGACCTGCTTTACTAAATCCCTCTCTTTCTCATTGAAAAACATCGGAGGGGGAGGTGCTTCTAATTGTTCCCATTTGTTTTCTGCCATTTAATTTCTACCCTATGTGAATACCTGCTGGGATATCATCAAATATTTTTTGCACTGCATCGCCCATTGCTGCATCCGACTCAATAAGTTTTGTGTAAGTCATCTCGTCCAAGATTGTTTTTAACTCTTCTCGCAACTTCTCTTGTTCGTCTTTCGCTTGGCTCAAAAGTTCACTGTGATTTAGAGTTACTGACTCTCCCGGTATAGGAATTGTTGAAAACTTACCTCTAATCTGCCCTAACATTTCTTTAGAGAGGGCTAGAGCGAATCTCCTTATCCACTGCTTCCCGATTGAGTTTATACTATCAAAAGGTATATTTGCATATGGCAAGGTATTCATGTTGTTGACGCCATCTACCCCTGATTTTCTATCGCTTTGTTCTTCCCAAGCATCTGAACTTACCGTAAAATCAAACCAAATTTTCTTTTTTGCCCACAAACTAGGAGGTATTGGAAATACTCTTATGTGATTGTTTTTTATTTCATAAGAAAAATGCGAAGTTCTTGTCTTTAGTGCATCTTCATAAGTTGCTGCTTGTGCTTTGTTTTGCCATATGGGAACCAATTGAAAAGTAGAATCATCTGCAAATTGGCCATATGTACTTAAGTTTCCAACCGCACCAAGACCCCCATAGTATCCATAGAATCGCCACATTGCACGAGGAGATTTATAATACACTCTTCTAATCAAAATTCTTGATGTGGGGTCAATGTCTGAAGGGAGATTACCAGAAGCAATAGATGAAGAAACGGCTGCCTGAAGATCGTAGTCTTGCACTTTTGCCTCAAGATCAAAATATGTTGAATATATGGGAGTCTCCCCACCAATTCCGACTTCTGTAGAAGCTGCGTCTCCGAATCTTCTTGCATAACCATATCCATATTTGGTATATTTCAATGCAACATTCCCACCACTAAGACTAGAAGACAGAGCTCCCTCTTTGTATTCCCCTTTGTGGTCAAAAGATGAAGTTGTACCACCCAAAGAGTCACCAAGTGAGTTTTTCGCTTGGTGTATGTTTAGGATATATGAATACTCAAGAGTTGCTAGTTCATATGAAGTATATACCTGTTCTTCTTTTAATTCAACATCTAATACATCACCGCCTAGCATTTTATAAGTAAAAGAAACTTGTGCTGCCGCTCCTGATAAAAAATCATCAGAGTTAAGATAGATCCCAAAAGGAACTGCTGTGCTAGTGACGTTACTTATAGATCCCGTAGCCGAAAGTATTGATTTACTACTATTGCTAACTGGAGATAAAGTGGGAATAGACATAGTTTTTGTTTCTCCTTGTAACATTAAGTAGTTTTTCTGATAAAAGAAAACCCCAAGAATCAAAAGAAACTTGGGGTTTTCAAGATTGAAAGTGAAAGTGCAACTTAAATTTTTAAGTTGCACTTTAATTGTTAATTAGGAACCGCTCTCGCCGAGAAGCCCTCGTACAACAACAAGGCCGTACATGTCAGGTCGAACCATTTTCTTGGCGTATCGAGTCATGACACCTTTACGGGGCACGAAATCTTCAACACCGAAGATGGTAGGAGTCACCTGAAGGGGTACATAAGGAGCGTAAACATATCCGCTTTCGAGGAATGAAGAACCTTTACGACCAACAAGAATAACATTGCGATGGAAGTAGGGGTCAACGTACAGGTCAAACTTCTTCGAAATCGAACCAGTCTTCATTGCACCAACAGTACCTTTGTCAACATCAGCAGTCACGCTAGCTCGAAAGCCACTGGTGAACTCAAGGATGTTAGCGAGTTCAGGCGAACAAATCAAGAAGTTTGCACCACCTCGGAGAGTCTTACGATGAATCTGAGCCGAAACGTCATTAATGGTTTCAATCAGAGTCTCATACCACTCAGAAACAGTACCTGTGAAGTCAGGAGCTGCTGCACTTGCACCAACTTCAGCACCAGTAACTCGGTTGACGAACAATCCGGGACTTCTACTCCAGTAAAAAGTTCCTGCTTTTGCACCGTTAACAAGGTCATTCAAGATCTCTCGGTCAATTTCAAGAGCAATCTGCTCAGAGAGAATTCCTGTCAATTCTACCTCTGCATCTGCATTGTGAAAAGCGTTAAGATCTTGACCAAGTTCAGGAGACCATTTAGCTTTAAGCTTTTTGGTCTGTGCGGTGATTGCCACACTGTCAACCTTGATGTCGATTTCGGGAATAACGTCTTTGGACTCAGATGAAGCACCTCCTGAAGGAGCTCCAACAGTATTTCCTGCTTCTTCAAGACCCCAAGGATCAGTTCCAGCCAAAGCACCAAGTGCCAAACCAGAGTTGGTGAACTTATCTTTGATCGGGTATTCTAAAGTAACAGTGTTGGTGTTACTAGGAGCGGTAATTGCACCACCATTTCTTACAAGTACCAAGTTGAGTTTGTTGTCGGAATCCAAAAAGGTCAAACGACGAATTGGAGTTCCATTACCCAAATTGGAATATGTTCCAGCAGTTGCTTTGATAGCGCTCAATTGTTGAAAGTCAAGATCAGGAAGATCTGTAGTATAAGCATTATCTGCTTTAATGATTGCAACTTGATTGGTTGAGTCTGCCAGAATATCGGGGTCATACTTGATGAGTTTAAGTTGTGCATCAAGCAAAGAACCAACCGCAGTAGAACCAGTAACAAGGTTGTCCATCTGGACAGTAACAGATGCAGTCGGAGAAGAGTAAACTCCACCCATGTTGTACGGACCACCATGGCTTGCACCAGCAGAATCAACGAGGTTTACACCATCAATGATCTCTTTTGCAACTTTATCAGTTCCGTAAATTGACTTGTCTGCGCTATTTCCAAGGCGTCCACTGTTATAAGTGAAGTCCATGAAGAAGATAAGTCCTGCCGGAAGGCTCATGGGCTGAACGGAAACAACATCATTTGCGATCAAACCACCGAAAACTCGACGAACGATGGGAAATGCGACTGAACTAAATCCTTCAACATCACCTGCTGCCATCGAAGAAGCTTCTTTAAGAAGTTGTTTTGCTTGGTTTTCAAGCAGTCGAGACATAGATTGTCGTTGGTAATCTCCAGACAATCCTTCCAAAAGACCAGTTTTTTGCCATTTACTAAGCAAGGCATTGCTTTCTTTACTGAGATCTCGTTCTACAAGACCTTCAGTGAGTGTTTTCAATACTGACATTTTCAGTACCTCCTTAAATTATAGTTATTTAATTCCTGCCAATCTCTTCCATCTATCGGAGATTGCTTCTTCTACTGTCACCGATTCTTTTTCTCGATGGGGTGACACGGTAAGTAAGGATCTCTTTTCTACTGCTTCACTCAGTGATTTTGGGCTTTTTTTGCTTTGGCTTTGCCCCACTGCGTCTTTTAGAGTTTCGAAAAGTATCTTTACTTTCTCAGGGGAATCAGCAGAAGTGAGAGCTTCGACAATTTTAACTTTTTGTCGCTCATTCAAGGAGGTATCACTTAAAGCTTGATTCGAGTAAAACAATTTTGTATTTAACAAGTTAGTCTCAACAAGCTTTTTCTTAAGTTTGTTGATAACTGATTTGTATTTTTTCTCTTGTTTTTCCATTGAGGTTATAACCTCATAAGATTGTTCCATAATTTTTATTTTTTTCTGAATATTTTCTTTGAGAGAATCATTCTCTTCTTCTTTGGAATCGAGAACTTCTTTCACTTTTGCAATTTCTAGAGCATATTCTCTTTCAGATTCTGTAAAAGCACCAGCGTGTCCTGTTGGTACGGTCTCGTAATCGAAAGAAAAAGACTCATCCAAGGAGTCATCCTCTTCTAAAACAAAGAATCCTTCTTCTAGGCTTTGTTCTTCTTCTGGGTCTTCTGGGTCTTTGTCTTCTGGGTCTTTGTCTTCTGGGTCTTTGTCTTTTGGGTCTTCTCCAACAGTGTTGCAATGAGCTTCTGCTATCATCTTGTCAACTTGTTCTTCCAAGCTTTTAAGATCTATGACAACTGAATGATCGTCTTCAACCCTATGGGCTAATTCTACTTCCTTATAGACATCTTCTAGATGTTCAACTTCGTCACCTAAGGTTTCTCCTTCTAATCCAACCTCTTCTTGCTCTAAAAGTTGATCAATTGCATTCTTAACTTCGCCAGAGTATTTTTCTAATACTTCTTCTTTAGCAGTTTTCATTGCAGCTTCTTTTAATGCTTCTGCATCAACAAGTGCTTCTTCTAAGAGATCTGACATTTCTATGCTCCTTAAATAACGTTTTTGAAAGTAAATAGTATATTTTATCCATAAATGTCTTTAGTGTTGTCCAAAACATCTTTAACATTGAAAAATCATCAAAACTTATCCCACCAAGACAGCATAAATTCCTCATGCGTGCAAAGGTCTTCATTCTCTAGTTCTTTCGGTATGCCTTCTCCCACATATTCAATGCACCAATGAGAACCGTCTTTTGACACAGGTATGGTTTCCAAACTCTGATTTTTCAACAAAGCCAGTTGCTCTGCGGTTGGTTCTTGGTTTAAGATGAAGTATTTGCTTTGTTTATTTTTTTTCATTTTTTAATCCTTATCAAACCAACCCGGTGCATCGAACCGATCTTGTGGCTCAGAAGCCATGTTCACAGGGGTTCCATTGTTGTTATCCCCACTTTTGTCTTTTACCGAGTTCGATGCCAGAATCATCGGTTCATCTGCAAAGTCAAAGAAGTGAACACATTCACTAAAAGCTGAGTGTTTCGCAAGATCTGTTGGTATTATTTTATTTTTTGCTTTTCTTTTTATCTCCCACGGTGACAGAGCGTCATCGTGAATTTCCAAAAGCTCAATAAGTCCTTTAAATCTATTGCTGGTACTAGAAGCAGGAGAACCTATTCTGCATGCAGGAGAGCCGTTTGTGTCAATTGTGTCTGTGTGAGAAAGAATCCTTCCATAAGACACTGAACCACTTTCGTAGGTTGACTGTTCTTCTCCGTCGATGTAGAGGTTTGCCTCCCCTCCATCACAAACAAAGGTCACATGGTATTCTGTATCTGCCACAACTTCATTGTCGGAGACACAAAACTTTTCTACATCGTCGCTATTGAAATAGAAGCCTCTGAATCTTTTGTTTGCATCGATTCGCAAACCAACCTCAGACCCTCCAAGATCCAAAATGTATTGCTCTGTTGTGACAGAAGGTTTGACTCTACAACAAATTGTAAATTTCTTGTCGATGTCTCCTTTTCCTGCCAAAAATCTAAGCTCGCTTGAACCACTTGGGAGAGAAATGAAACTGTTTGTTCCGTCAAAGTTCGCAGCTTTGTCCATTTTCATACCAGTCGTATAGGTAACGCTTGTTGCTGTTCCATTGTGATTGTTGGAAGTTGCATCGTTAGCATTGCCGTTGAAGTAATACAAGCCCTTGTGGGTCGTTTCGACAGGCCGGACATATTCTAGAAGCTGGTCGTAAGACCAATCATCATTCATAAGTGCTAATTGTGCTACGTTGCATGTAACACCGGAGCCATTCTGCCCGACAAGCAAGGCGTTACTGGAATTGACTATGTTTCCTGTGAGGGTAACTGATTTTTCTGTCTTTCCATCTAGATAAAGAATGGCATTGGAACCATCGTAAGTTACAGCAATGTGGTGCCACTTGTTATCATTGATGCTCGTATCCCCTTGAGACTGCGGAGCATCAACGAGACTATCTGCTGTGATTTCAAAAGCTGGTTTTCCATCTTGGATTAAGATCCCGTAGGAACCCTGTTTGGAATATAAACGACCACTCTTTGTCGAACCGTTCGGAATCCTAACATACATCATCATGCACATTTGCGTGACATCCAAAGACGAGGCGTCAGAAACTGTTATGTAGTCGTTTATCCCATCCAAGTAGAGACTATTAGCATTTGACCAAGCTATCGTTCCGGGGTCAACTGCTCCACGGTAGCTTCCCTCGGTAGAACCACTCCAAACTGTTGGGTTCTGTGGCGTGAACCCTGATCTCATCCACTCCAAAACATTTTTTTCATCATACCTTGGATCGTAAGTGCTAAGATTATATTTAAACAACTCATCTTGAAGAACTTTCCTTGCGATAGTTCTCTTGTCATCAGTATCCGGATCAAGATCTGAAACGTCTGAAGATGTCCCATCGGAAAAGTCGTAAGTAAAGATGTTATCGTTCCTCAAGACACCTGCAACAAAGCTTTCAATGTCTCGGTAAGGATCTGCGAATCGTGGATCTCCGGTTGTGTCAGCATGGCCGTAGGCATAATCCACAGTGACCGATGCACTATGAATTTTTGACAACACTTCTCCAGAATATAAAGTGATTGTATGATCGCTCCCTACCAATGCGTGGCTTGCAACCCTTACTAGTTGCTCTCCTGCATTGTCGCGATCAATAACAACGTAAAAGGGATAGTTCAGTCCAGATCCACCCCAAAGAGCCCCGTTCGAATCATCGATAATAAAGGTTGATGAACCTGAAGCTGCATCGGCTTTCAAGGTGCTTGAGTCTAGACTCGAAGCTAGGTTAATGTAAGGTTTTTCACCAGAGCTTGAAACAGCAGAGACAGGATGCGTATCTCCTCCAGTAAGGCCATGGAAATGGTTGTTTCGAACCTCGTCAAGCTGGTCGTTGCCTGAATAAAGCTTGATTGCTGTCCTAGCTGTTCCGGGGCTTTGGGTCGAAACGTCGTAGAGAAGGTTATCGATAACTTTATTGCCATCTCCTGTAATTGCAATTCCGACATTGTAGTTGGAAATTAGGAGGCTATAGTATGTAGGCGCACTGTAATAACTAGCTGATGGAGAGACGTTCGTTTCGTTTTGGATTATGTGGTTCGCGGCTGCTGCGGTTTTTAGAATAATCGGGTTATCGTGACCAATCATTCTCACAATGTTGTTCGCTCGAATGTTTTTGTTTGCTGCATTTCCACTGAATACATCTCCTCCGTCAGTTTGATCCGGGTTGTAAGTCTGACAATAATTTCGTTGGTATCGACGTTCTCCATCGGCAGCGGTGGAGTCATCTGCGAAGTGAAGCATCCACGGGTTATTGCTACCACCGATCCACACACTGTCTTGCAAGGATGAGGTCAACGAACCGGATGCATAACCAAGATAGAGACTACCCGCCGTGTCCAAAGAGTAAAAATAAAAGTTTTTTTCTTGCAAAACTGGGGCGTTTAAATAATTTTTTACGTTAATCCAAACATTATCTGTTGAAGAATACTGTTCATCAAGTAGGAGGTATCCAGAAAAACCTTCCTGTCGATGAAAAAGATTTTTCTGTTGAACCCTGTCCTTGATCGTATCAGATGTTATACTGTCACTGTTGTAACCACCTGATCGAAACACCTCCTTCGGGTTGCCACCATCTCCTGTGAGGCCCGAAGTGGAATTGTTGTCTTTCATACGAACAAACCTATTCCCAATCCAAGTTCTCATACCGGATTTCCAGCTTGAAAAGCCAGAAGCTATGTGACAGTCAGTAAACGTAGAGCGCCAACAAGCCTTGTGATCACCTGTGATGTAAGCCTCCAGCCCGCTAAAGTGTAGATCTGCAAAGTTTGAAAAATCAGTATATTGTATGTCCCATCTGTGGTCGTACCAACCACCGCCAACGTCTACCGAAACCGTCTGGTCGTACTGAAAGTCTGTGGGGACTGTAGTATCGCCCTTGAAAGTAACCCTCTTGTTGGGAGTTCCTTTGAAGTAGTAATAAATTCTTGTTGAGCCACCAGCGATCTGTCTCAACCACTGAGAGCCATGCAGGTTTGTCACAGAACCACTGCAAAAATGCATCTCCGCTTTCCTTCCAGATGCGAACAATCCGTATTGTGAAAATTCTGGACTGTCAGCGTTTTTTCTGACCCTTGCGGTGCTTTTGTCGTGCGCAATCGTTGTTGCACTCCATGTTCCCCCAATCCCATTAGAACCAGATGTGAGAAGGTTATAGGTGTAGACTCCTCCACCAGAAGAGGCAATGCTTTCAATCTTCACAGGTTCTGCATAACGGTGGTCATCGCAATCTAGTATAAGAATCTCTCCAACACTGTAAGACGTGTTTAGAGAAATTTGCGTTGATCCTATGGCCAAAGTCCCAGAACCATCAAAACTGGCTTTTGTAGTGTGCCCTCCGGGAATGTACTCAGAGACAGAACCACTTATATTTAGAGTCCCACTGACATAAAGCCTAGTATCTTGAGAGCTTAGGTTGGTAATCCCGACCCTCAAGGAGGCACACGATGCCGTAACGCCCTCTGGTATCGTTAGGTAGACATCTTTGTTGACATAGCAATTTATACCGCCCCACGAGGGGGGATAGTGAAGACCCTCCGTAGAACCACTCAGGCCCCATGTACTAGCCGAGTTCCAATTGCCACTATTGACGGCAACAAACTTCGTTGGGAACTCTCCAGTTGTGAAGCTGACTTTATCAGAATAGAAGCTGAAATCACCTGCACTGTCTTTGTGTCTAGCTCTAGCAAAATATAACGTGTTGTCGTCAAGGAGGCCGGGACGAAGAGTTCCAGAAGTCTCTGACACTTCTATAGAAACACCAGCAACTGACGAACTCTGGTCGCAAATGATTGTTGAGAAATCTGAGTTTGTTGCGATTTGAATCTGCATCGATGCCTGTGCATTTCCCCTATCGCTCTGATAAGCGTTTGTTGTAATGGTCGGCTTTGGGGTTATGTTTGTTGAACCTGAAGAAGGAGATGTGATAGTTGGAGTGAGAACGTTGTCTCCTCTGGATGTATCTTCCACAAGTTTCCAGCGTCCAGTTGCAGCATCTGCTGCTTTGACCACTTTGTCACCATCGTCTGTTTCAGTTGACGCTGGGTCCCAAGCGTAAAATCCCTTCCCGGCAACATAAACAACATCCCCTTCTGAAACTCCAGAAGTTGCTTGTGCTCTCAGGGAGATTATTGTAAAAGAATCTACAACCTTTGAAATGTCGGAGGTTCCTCCTCCTCCGCCACCGCCAATTCCACCGTATCCCATCTTTTATTGTTCCTTTTCTTGTGTTATACAATCAGTTAGTTCA
>Ga0209348_1001896_pt1 | contig 10039 bp, 18 predicted proteins | sample ETNvirenome_2_30_FD_184065 | JGI IMG/M metagenome (GOLD analysis project Ga0209348, IMG submission 184065) | Marine viral communities from the Pacific Ocean - ETNP_2_30 (SPAdes) (version 2) | ecosystem: Environmental > Aquatic > Marine > Oceanic | place: Pacific Ocean | collected 2013-06-22 | reverse complement strand
CCTAATCACCCAAGTGCTATCGCCAAGGCGGTGGCATCGTTAGATGCGTCTGCTGCCGTTACACCACCTATGTCAGACAATACTTCAGAAGAACTTCTCCCTTCTATACTTGTACCATCAACTTTTAGAAAATCATTATCTGCAATACCACTTGTTGCAACTAATACATTACCATTAGATATGCCTGTGGATAAAGTAGCAGTTGTCGTTACTGGTGTTCCATTAAGTGTAATAGCATCTGCCTCTAACGTACCATCGAAATCACCATCTACGGCATCTATATTACCTTTGAATATTGTAGCTGTAATTGTGCCAGTGCTTGGATTGTAAGTTAAGTTACCATCCATCTCTAAACCTACGTTACCAGTACTAGACGTAGCATCTTCAACAAATGTAATTAAGTTTTCTTCGTTTGTGCTTTCATTGTCTGTTACAAGCACATGAGATGAGTTTGTTGCATTAGTTGCATTTGTAACTGTTACACCTGCAATAACTGTATTTAGTGCTGTGCCATTTACTGTTATTGCATCCGCTTCTAACGTACCATCTACATCTACATCACCAGATATATCTAAATCTGCCATAACTGCTGTACCAGTCAAAGTTGGTGCAGTTAATGTTTTATTTGTTAATGTTTGTGTACCTGTATCAGAAACAAGAGTTGCATTAGAGTTTCCTATTGTACTGCCACCGGGTAGAGTTAAAGTATTTGTTGCTGCCAGACTATGCGGCTGAGGTGATATAGTTTGTGCATGATTGTTACTTGTTTCACAATATAATTTTAATTGACCTACACTACCGCTATTACTTCTAAGTTCTATTACACCACCATTAACAGTAAGATCATCACCTACAGATAAATCCGCACCTAATGTTGCATTGCCACTAGCATCTAAAAACACTGACTTAGATGCGGGTATTGTACAAAAAATTGTCTTTGTACCAGAACTAAAGTTAACTGCATTATCACTATTTGAGCTACTAATAATTGTAGATCTGGCTATTGTGCTTGAATCACTGCTTAATGTGCCTAAACCAACTTCAAACTCTGACGTACCCGGTAATGTAACTGCATAGTATGTAGTATTACTGTTTCCAACACCAGCAGCAAAAGTTTCAAATCCAGTAACTGCACCAGCTAGTGTAAGTGTGCCAGTGCCAGTTGTGGTTGTGGTTTCTTTTACTCTGTCATTTAATACTAATGCCATTATTTAAGCTCTATTGTTAAGTTACCTGCATTAATTCTAAAAATATCACCACTTGCTATTGCCTTACTTGCATCTAATGCTCCAACAAATAATATGTTACCACTACTTGATGCGTCTGCGATAAATACATGTGTAATTGTATTGTTTGTTCCACCAGATGCGGGAAACTCAATAGCAGATGCATTTATTGCTGTCTGTGTATCTGTAGAATCTGCACCTATGGTTGTCCAACCAGAAGCTGCAACTTGCTGTCTTGCGTAGTTTGTAAAGTTTGCTTCTGTTACAGATCCAGTTTCTGCTGCACTTACTGCTGTTGCAAGTCCTACATAAATACTATCTCCCGGACTAGAAAAACTTAGAGAGTTATTTTTAAATATAAAATGTAACAATCTTCTTTCTAGATAATTGGTTGCTGCATTTGCTGTTGCCATTTTTTACTCCTATGTTCGCGGCCTTGACGGTAGACCAACTCTATACCCATCTGTATTTTCTCTTGCCTCTCCTAGATCTTTTAATCGCTCCATATACTGTAGATACAAATTATTGTAGTTTTGCACTACATCTTGTTCACCTTTCATAAAAGTATAAGCCTCTACAAGAGATCCGTAAAGTAAAGCAAAAGGCGCGTTATTACTTATCCAAGTAGTACCACTATCAGATCCAGCCGTCAAACTAGTCGGACGGTAGTAGTAATGAAGCTCAATGGTATAGTTACTGTCTGGTGTAGGAGCGACAATAAAATTATCTGTATCAAACCTAGCATAATATTTTGGAAGTCCAGTTGTTGAAGAAGCTGGTGTATACTCTCTTAAATAATTTACATCTTTTTGTAGTAAAAAACTTTCTGAACCTGATGTTGTTATTTGTAAAGAAAATGATGCAAGATAATCACTCGGCACTGTTAAAAACTGATCTGATGATGTAAACGCACTTGTTACGTTCTTTCTAAAAAGATCAAGGTCTACGCTTTTAAATATTTTTTCTTCTGCTGCTTTGATAAAATTACTAAGATTATTTACAAAAACAGTCTCATTGTTATCTGTGTAATCTTGTAAAGCAGTTTTTAATGTAGCAAAAGTAAAGCTCATGGTGTCACCGTAACTGGTCCAGCTGTAGCATCATTACCCCCGCCAGACAAGCCCCCTGTTGTAGCTGTACCACTAGATGCAGTAAAAGTGTAAGTATCTGTTGTTACAACTGTTATTGAGTATCCATCATTTTTATTTAAAACATCTGAAGTGAACCCATCAAAACCTTTTGCTTTTTTAAACCTAACCGTATCGCTTGTGCTTCGGCCATGACTAGCTTCAGTTACTGTAATTACAGCTGATCCAGAGGATCCAGACAAAAAAGCATCCGGCACCAACAGTCTTTCTACAGGGTTTTCTGTTCTAGCAGGTCTTGCATTTTTTACAGCCTGACCATCAACAGGCACATTAAAAGGACCTAACTGAGGATGTTTTCTTTCAAACTCATCTGGACCGACCAATGATCCGTTCCATTCAAGTTTCATTTGACGAAGATTATACACCATACCAGATCTATCTGATACGCCTTTTGCAAATTTACCTGTAGCAAATCTACCCATCAATTACTCCTAAAGTAAGCATATTGAGGTGTAACAGTGAAACTAGATCTATCTCTGTCTTCTCCCATCGCTCTCTCAAACTCTTCTTCATACACAGCTTTTAACATTTGTGTAAGCTGTGGATTTTTTTTCAAAGATAAATAATAAGCTAACCCTGCTGTTAAACACGGATAAAATCTAAATGGTATCTCTAGAGTATTAACAGCCGCGTCCGCATCTTGTATTCTTGTCAGTGCGTCATAACGTATTACATCTGTGCTGTTTTCAGGCGCAGGCCATATCTTCAAATTTGGTGTAATCTGCCTATCTAAAAAGAACTGTGTAGTTCTTCCTGTGCTTGTTTTGTTAGGTATGGCAAGATAGCTATCACGACTAATTCTACTGATTGCAAAGTCAGTGCCGTCTCTGCGAACAACAGCGGAAAGTATATCAATCACATCTGTGCCCAAAGAATATTCAGTGTCCGCCGCAGTAACGGTCTGTGTTCTTTGCTCAATCGTCCATTGATTTAAACCACGGTTAGCCCACTCAGCTAACATAATATTTAAAGATCTTCTAGCACTTGTTAGATCATAACCTGTTCTTACTTCAAGGCCGCATCTTTCAAAAGCTTCCTCAATATATTCTGCTACGTCTAATTCAAAATCAGTTGATGAGGAAGTTGCCATATCTAATCCTTGTATAAATTATTAAACGTCACCTTTGGGTCCATATAACTATTATCACATTCTGCGTTATGAATCCACTGACTTGGTTTAAAATCAGGCGCGCCTTCTCCTGTTTCCCATAACGCAGGGCTTGTTGCACGAACCCTGTTATTAGGTAATGCTACTATATTTCCAGTCCATTTACCAGCATCAGTTAATTCTATAACATGACTTTGTTTATGTTGAGCCGGATCATCGGCTATGTCTGACTCCGTGTAATCAACTGTAAATAAGTATTTTCCAGTATAAAACTCCCCGTCTATCTTGCATTTCCAAGGGCTTGAACTAGTTCTGTCATACTTAATAACTGAATGATGATGTGAACTACAGTCCCAAGGTTGCACTAAATGAACAGGCATGGGTTCTGGCCACTCTTCTAATGGTGTGTCCGCAACAAGAGCTGTAATAGGCATCCTTGCCCACATAGCGCCCCCGTTAATGTTTTGACTTTCATCAAAGTCTGACTCACAACCAGTAAAAATCATTTGAAAACTTAAACATCTGTCAGGAACAGTAGTCACTGCAATAGCCATCGCGTGTAAGTAGTCACCATGATGTTTTTCATGGTTGTGAGTATATTCTCTTCGCACCCAACATTTAAAATGCGGGATGTTGCTTTGTAAGTAAGGCATAGATTAGGCTCTACCGCCTCTTCTCATTTTTTTAATAGCTCCGCCTTTAGCAAAACCTTTTTTCTTCATACCAGCTGCACCGCCGCCCATCATCTTTTTGACAGCTCCACCTTTGGCATAACCCTTCTTTTTCATACCAGCAGCTCCGCCGCCCATCATCTTTTTAACTGGTTTCTTTTTAGCAAAACCTTTTTTCTTCATAACCATTTTATACTCCTTTTATGCACTAACTGCGCCTTTTGTTTTCTTTCTCCTATTTGCCATGACAACGCCACAACCTCTTGCTACAACCGTCCCTGAACCTGTTTTACCCTTGAAAGGACGTTTAGCCTTTGTCTCTGGAACACGGCCACCACTGCTCATCTTGGTAACCTTTGCGGCCGGTGTGTTTCCGACCACAGTCTTGCCTTTTGCACCTGCTTTTTTCTTTTTTCTGGCAGTAGATGCTCGCTGTGATTGTGTTAAACTATTTGCTTTTGCTCTAGGTAAACAACGGTCAGGATTCTTTTTATCCTTTGATGTCCCACATTTTCCCTTGATTTTCCCATCAGTTCCTATGCGTACCCAGTCTTGTTTTACCCAATCTTTAAGTGCGCCCATTACTTCTTACCTTTTGCACCTTTGGCGTAGTTTGGATCTTTACAGTATTTTGATGCTGCCATATTAGCATAAGCTGATGGATATGTATCAAAAGTTCTCTTAGCCCAAGCTTTACCTGCTGGACATATTTTACTGCCCTTACTTTTAGCCGCTCCACCTTTTTTAAAGTATGTGACCTTCTGCTTAGATGGTTTGGGTCCAGTTCTAACTGCTGATCTCATGTGTAGCCTCACTTTGTCATAAAAATTGCAACCAAAGCTGCGAGTTGAAGTAGAATTCCACCAATGATTGCCCAAATACGAGCATCCATTTTGTCTATTTGTTTTTGTAAATGATTTAAATGGTTGTTTTCAAGACGGTCAATCGTGTCTTCTAAAACAGCTAACCTTTTATCTAATTCATGCAAAAGATCTTTTTCCCTCTTGGTAGCCATCAACACTTCCACCTTCTTCTAGCTTGTCTTAAACGGCTGTTTGGATTAGCGGCTGCTTTTGGAAACTTTTTCATTTGACCTGCACTCCTAGCACAAAAAGACTTTCTTCTTTTAGCGTCCTTACTGCCCTTTTTAACTTTACCTGTAACAGCAGTTTTTAATTTACTACCCGGATTATCGCGCCTATATTTAGCGACACCGGCCTTTGTCATTCCCGCCCCAGATTTAGTGGAGCGGAAATATTTTTTTGTTTTGGGTGGTTGCTTATCCCTTTTTCTAGTCATAGTTCTTTCTCATCTCAAGCGTGATAGTATAAGTATCAGCACTTGAGTGACCAACTGTTGTAAACAAGATGTCACCTGTCACACCGGACCCTGCGTTGTTTTTTAAACCACCGAAGCTCGAATAATCATGATAACCACTTTGGTTTTCACCTAATTCAATTATAAAAGCGTTAGAAGTTGCATCAAAAAACAATCTCGTTTTCATACCCACACATTGCCACCATATTTTTTCTATAGTAACCCCTGTGCAAGTTTGACCATGACCGTTAGCGTTCAAAGCACTCACATCTACTTTTTTAACAGCGCTTTCACCAGTACCGTCAGAAATGTTCGTAAACTTCTGTACCACTTTTTTATCGCCATCAAAAATAGTTTGAGATGTTACTGCATCAGCCATTTGTATCTCCTAACTAAGCTTCGTAGCCCATTAACTCAATGAACAATTTACCTGCTGTGTAATCGGCATCTGTTGTAGAGCCTAATGTTAAATATAAAAACTCATCAGCAGCTGGCACCGCAGTAAAATAAACCTTACTGCCTAATGTTGCATCACCAGCATCAACTAATGAAGTTTCTGTCAAACTTGAAATAGCACCGTCTTCTACACCAGTTCCCTCTGTTGCAGAGTGTACGTTTATGTCCGGATCACCACCTGCTGGTGCTTCAAAACATTCCATACTACCTGTTAAAATTGTACCATTTCTAGCAGCTGTGATCTGTCCTATGTGACAAACATTAGATGTTCCATTTACACCAATAATGTCACCAGATGCTGTTGATCTTAATCCAGTTAAGTCAATTAATATTCTTGTTGTTATTATACCACCAACTCTTTGAACAGAACTTCTGTATATAGTTCCTGTTCCACCAGTGATACCGGTGCCAGCTTCTACTGGCATTGTGTTAGCATCAAAAGATGTAATACCGCTTGAGTTGATACTAGATAATGTTGTGATTGCGCCCGTAGAGGTGTTTTTACTAATAGAAGTAAAACCACCTTCAGATCTCACTGGGCCTGAAAAGGTTGAATTAGCCATGTCAATCTCCTTGTCTTGGCAAATGTCGAAGTTAATTCTTCGTCAAGGTGATTTTAGTATACATAAAAAAAACGAGGACAGCAAGCACTGTCCTCGTTTTGTGCGAAATGCAAAATTATTTATGCACCCGGAGTTGCAAATACACATCTCCAGTCTGAGACGCCAAAGCTGTATCTTTCTCTAGCTTTAAATCTCATGTTACCTGTGTCAAAATCGCCTTCCATTGCGGTTTTGATAGGTGAACGGTTGAAGTATTTAAAACCGTTTGGAGCATCTGTTTTGATGAAAAACGCGTCTGTATCAGTTAAGAAATGGTTTACAACTGCACCTTCTGGTAACATACCCATGTTCTTAATTGCGTTTGCATCATTGTCAGAAGTTCCAACTCTTAAATTACTGTTCATGATTCTTTCAGCAGTGAACTGTAACTCTTTTGGAATTATTAACTTCATGCCTCTTACAGCGATCTTCAAGCCTCTTTCATCTTTGAAACCTGCAATATCAATCAATGCTTGCTCTAATGATGTCTCATTTAAGTCAGAAGCCACTGATAAGATGTTGCTCTGGTTACCATTGATAGTTGGGTGTGAAGCAGACGCTAATGCAGCACCGTCGCCGATTGCACTTGATGTACTAAAAGCATTGTTCAATATGGCCGCAGCTTTAATCTGCTTAGTTTGTGCCATAGATCTAGCTAATGCTTTTGTATATCTACTTGCAAGTCTATCATAAAGATTATCTTCAATAGCTTCTTCTGTGATTGAGAAAGCTAAAGCGATAGTCTCATGTGTATATCTTGCAGTAAATGTCTCTTGTGCGTCGTCAAAGCTTACAGCTCCACCTTCTGACTTAGTAGGTGCAGTCGAGAAGCCTGCTAACATCACTTCTTCTTCAAACGCTCTATCTGATGATTCTTCTTCAAAAATCTCAGCATGCTCGTTTTCATACCTGTCGTATTCAAGCCCAAATAAGGCGTTTAGACCGGGCTCTAGCTCTTTCGCTAGTTGTGCTCTTGATATAGCCATACTCTATTCTCCTTATATACCAGCATTGTCTGCTGTGTTAACAGCAGCTGCAAAGCCTGAGTTAAAGTGTCCTAGAAGACGCACAATATACTGATGACCCACTGCTGAGTAATCTGTATTACCTTCGTCTTCGTACAACCCTACGATTCTGACATCCAAAGTGCCTGTTGTTGCAGCTGTTGAAATGTCAAGCATATCAGTGGATTGACCTGTATTGGTGCTACCATTATTAACACTTGCCATTGAAGCATTTGCAAAAACATCTGCTAAGGCTGTCGCTCTATTTGTGTTAGTTCCATCTGCAACAACAGTGAAGAGTTGCATTGGATTGTCATATACAAACGCCTTAATAGGGAAGTTTGTATCAACACTGACATTGTTTGATCCCGGCCAAAAGTTTTTAAATGTTGTCTTTTTTGTGCCTGAGTCGACATATTCAACACCATAAAAAACTCCTAACGGGCTGACCGCTTGGTCGGTTATGTCTATGACACCCGCCGCAGTAGGTATAACAATGCCACCTTGATAAATAGCATTTGTATTGTTTGACGCAATTTCGTACTGTGTTGCACCAGTAGTGTTAGCGGCAGAACCTGTTAAACCTATTGGACGTAAACCATAGCCACCTGATAAATTATTAGCCATTTAAGTCTCCGATTAAGATTAAAAGTTAAGATTTTTTTCCTCCGAATGATACGCGAGACTGACGATCTGGTCTACTAATGGTCATAGTAGAGTGAGCATTTTCTCTCATCATATCCTGATCCACAGCTTCCATCTGATCTGCACTTCTTTCGTTAAAGTATGCAGTTCTTTCAGCAACTATTTCTAAGGGTATGCGAGCTAAAACCAATCCACCGACTCCAAAAACTCCTTCATATTTACCTCCGTCGACTACGGGTGCTTCAAAATCTGGATATTCATCTTTTCTTACGAGTTCCCAACCTTCTCGTAATTTAGCTGAAACATTCTTGGTATCATTGAAACCTCTTGTTTCTGCCCTTATCCAGCGATGCTTGTAGCCATCAGGGGCTGGTGGTGCGTCTAACATAGACGGTGGAGCCCACGGTTTTCTTGCAGCTGTCTTTTCTCTTGTGTTTGATGATCTAGGAGATCTTGAAATAGTCTTATCAAACATTTCCTTTTGGTTTTCCATATCAATTACTCCTTCACATATTTTGCGTACTCTGCGAGAGGAACGCCAAGTTTTTTCGCAAGTGCAACCTGCCTGTTGGTAAGTTTTACCTGCCTCTTCCCACTACTGCGTCCAGTTGCATTCGTGGAGCGTGATGCAGAAGCAACATTTTGGACGACTTTTTTGCTCTGCGCTCCGTTAGCAAACTTATGAGGAAATTCATCTCCCATACGTTTGTCTAATTCAGTATAGTATTCATCGCTCTTAGGGTCAATACCTTCTTGTTCTACCAAGTCTTTATGTATCCCAAAAGCGGCATATGTCATGGCACTGTCATTGCCAAACCATTCATTTTTCTGTGCCCATGCCTGTGCCTTCGCATCAGGCTCTGGTGGTGGCTGTACCGGCTGACGGGTAGGTTGAGGTGCAGGAGCAGCTGTTTGTGCCTCTGCGGCCTTATTTCGCTCTGCGTTAGCCGCTTTTGCTTGTGCGGCTCTGTCAGCTTCAACTGCCAGCCTTGTCATTTCCTTCTGCGCAGCTACAGCCGCCTCAGTATCTCCTACTTCCATAGCAGCTCTAAGGTTTTGCTCTGTCTGGGCCATTTGTGATTCTACGCGACCTGAATACTGGTCAACGTAGTTTGTATCCATTTGGTTAAGTTTTTGAGCTAATTGCTGGTTTTCTTGCTCTTTTTGTTTTGCGAAACGGAGCGCTTCGTCGGCGTTTTTCTCGGCTTCACGCATTTTTTTGGTGAGGCGGTTAATTCTTTTTTGAGTTTGGTTTTCGGCTTTTTTAAACTCATCTTCAGTTTGCTGATCTTCTGCAACAGGCTCAACTTGAACATCCTCAGTCTCAGCTTTATCTTCGACAGTAACTTCAACATCTTGTCCCTCATCCTCTAGTTGTAGATCTAATTCTTCTTGTTTTTCTTTTGTCTCTGCCATTTTCATCCTCTAGTAGTGTAAAATGTCTTCAGGGTCCGTAATTTTGGCTAAAATCTCATCATCATTCAAAATTCTTACTTCTCCGCCATCGATCTTAAACCGTGAACCAGAGTATCTAGCAAACATAACCCAGTCTTTTTCTGCACACCACGGTCCTGACGGAAATTTTGTTTCATCCTTGTAAGCTAGAGGACCAGCTTTTAATACATAACCAACTTGTGTAGAGACTTGACCTTCTTCTACTAACTGATCTGGCAGCAATATGCCACCTTCTGTTTTACCTTTACCCCTGTACGGCAGTATAAGTAACCTCCAACCTGTAGGAGAAGGCATACGCTCTAATAGTGTACTGCTGATTAAAGAGGGGTCTAAGACGCGATCTTTGGGATCTACATAGGTTTCTTCTAAACCGTTCTCACTCATCATCTACCTCTTGTCTGTTCAAT
>Ga0209348_1001895_pt1 | contig 10042 bp, 13 predicted proteins | sample ETNvirenome_2_30_FD_184065 | JGI IMG/M metagenome (GOLD analysis project Ga0209348, IMG submission 184065) | Marine viral communities from the Pacific Ocean - ETNP_2_30 (SPAdes) (version 2) | ecosystem: Environmental > Aquatic > Marine > Oceanic | place: Pacific Ocean | collected 2013-06-22 | reverse complement strand
CACCAACTTCATAGCCTTTTGCCGATGTCACGCCGCCATTACCTTTTCTATTTGATGCTCATAGACCCAGGACATCCTACTGTCATTGTTAAGCATTTGGGTTATTTGGTCTAGGTTTTGCCAATCGACTTTCAAGATTGACTTTCCTTTTCTATCCTCTGCTAATTCCAATACAGTTCCGAACAATACCGACTCTGCTTTGAGTCGGAACACTACTGTATCATTTACGTTGAACTCTTCTTTTTCAGTGATTGGCGGTAAATCGTACACCTCTCAACCTCCCTCTTATAATAACTAGAAAGCAACAAACAAAAATTACCCTACCTTCCTTAACGTGGATTCTTCTAACCAATACTTTTTGCCACCAGAGAAGACAACTCTGATGAGTTTGACCTTATCTTTTCCAAAGGAAAGTTGCCTCATCTTCTCTGAAATGGCGATGCCCATCGCCTCATCTTGTGTAACTGTAAGTGTCCAAGAAACTAAGTCACCTATCTCTATATCACTCTTCTGCATATGACACCACCTTGATTCTTGATATGCTGGTCATTGCTCTGTTGTGTTTCTTTTCTCGAAACTTATTGAACCAATAGATCCAACACTTGTTTTCATATCTCTCTACTCTAGTGACTAATCCATACTGAGTATTGTCGTCAGCATCGTCACAACTCACAAGGTCACCAATTTGTAGTTTGTAGTTTTTCATACGGTTATGATACCATAATGAGTTTCAGTGTCAAGCAGAGATTGAGTCAGATATCTTCCCTGGATCCCATCCTTCAACCTTACTCATCGCCTTTGCCATTTTCGGTATTTTGTGTTTTATGTTTGCGATGTTGGCATCTACTGTTTCGCCGATTGCACCAGCGACTTGGGCGGCATAACTTTTTGGATCATTTGAATCTTGACGAGGTGCATACATGTTGGTGAAATCAGCAATAGATTTATTTTTCTTGGCCCCGTGAATCTCTATATACTTTTCTAGTGCGGCGAATCCCGCCTCCTCCGTTGGGAAAATAGCAAATCCACCACGTCCAGATCGCTCTCTACCTATCGCACCATACCATTTCCAGGCGGTTACTAGTCTAAGGTTGCCGGGATTGTTGTTTCTCCATGCACGGCTGCCGCCCACCTTTGTCATATCTGGGTAAAACCTCGCCTCTTTACCCTGCACTTTGCCAACTTTAACATCTCCGAAACCACCCGTGATTTCAAAGTCATCCACTGAGTGATCTTCTTTATCTAAGTCTTCTTGTTCTAATCCCATGGCAGCGAGAGTTTGTGGTCCAACAATTCCATCTACTTTAATTTCTTCATCTTCTTGAAACTTCTTCACTGCTGCTGCTGTTTCTGGTCCGTACTTCCCATCAACCTTGTGAACTGGTAAATCATATCCCTTGTCGATTAGTGTTTGTTGTATGACCGCAACAGGATTACCTTTCGCACCTCTGCCATAAATTCTTTCGTTGAGTACTTTATTTTCAATTATTATTTTTAAAGATTTTGACATTCTTGTTTCCTTATGCTTGAAGTGATACTGGACCGGCGTATAGAAAGGAACCTTTATCCAACAAAGCAACAACCTTTTTATTAGTTTCTGGAGTTGTCACAAAGCAACCCCAACTTCTACCACCAGTGTTATCAGTGGAATAGGAAGCGCCGTGAATAATGATATGTCTCGAAGCTGCCTGACTATTGGTACTGTCAAGTCCTTGAACTCTTCTTGCTACTCCCCTTACTTTTCTTCTTGCGTCACACTTTTTTGCTGGCACATTTCTGTCTTTGCATCCCAGGTGCCCAGCAGAACTTGCGTAGGTACCACCCGTTACATAGGCACCCAAACTTGTCATGTGACTATCCTTTGTGTTGGAAAAGTTTGTTGGAGCACCATACTTTGAACCTGAATTGGCACCGTGACCGACCTTTGTATGGAGTACTACTTGTCCTGTCGCTACCTGAACAATCCACATTCTTTCCTGCGAGTTGGGTCTTCTATAATCTATGATGGCAATATTTTCCAAGTCACCTATCTGCTGCCCATGCTTCATCATGGATCCTATTGCTTCTGCCCAAAGGTCATCTGGTATGTTCGCAGGTGGAGCATTAGGATCTAATTTGAATGGTACACATTTTCTCTGCCCTTTATCATAAACAGAACCCTGTTCACAAGTTTTTCTCTCTTTGTCTTGCTTTGTCACACCAGTTGAAACTGCCGCCTTGCTTGCCGCTGCTGCTCTCTTTTCGAGCGCCTGCGGATTAATACCCATCTTTTCAAGCGTATCTGGTCCGACAATACCATCCTCTTTAATCTTGGCATCCTTCTGGAATTTCTTCACTGCTGCTGCTGTTTCTGGTCCGTACTTGCCATCGGCCTTGTGGTTTGGTAAATCATACCCCTTACTCATCAAGAGTTTCTGTATTATCGCTACCGGTCCTCCCGGTCCTGCATCTTTGCTTCCTCTTCTATAGATCTTGTTTTCATTGATTTTATTCTCAATGAGTATTTTTAAAGATTTCTTATTCTCTTTTAACTCTTTGTTATCACTAGAAGATTTCATAAAGTTATCCCTATGTGCCTGCTGCTCTTTATCGAACTCGTGTTCTGGCATATCATCAAACTTCTTGGCGAGTTCAAAATCTTCGGGGTCTGGTTTTACAACTCTATCGGGATATATGGCGACGGATTTACGCTGCTTGTACGACTTAATACGTGCTTTTGCCTTTACAATATTTCTGCGTTCCCGTTCTAGTTCGCTTGAAGTATCATAGAAGTTCGACACTTTATCATAATCAAACTCATTTTCTTTAGCGTAGTTAATCATCTTTGCTATAGATTTCTGAGTATCGTTGTATTTCTTTGGTGATGATACTACTGGCATATAAGTGTTTCGTCTCAAGAATCTTTCAAAATGGGCAGCGGGTATCTCTTCTTGAACTGTCTTGATCTTTCCTTCTTTGAGTGTTAACCAAGTGACAAGGGCCATTTTCTTTTTTCTATCGAAACCATCATAAATGCCCCACCTAACCGAACTCCAACGATTGCTGTAATAGGGTTCTCGCTCCCCAGTTCTAAGAGAGAGATAGTTATGTAATTGAGATGCCGCCCGTCCCGATGGTCCTGTGTCTGTCATAGTAAACAAGGCTCCCTTCGATAGCGCTTTGAGTTCATCATAAGATCTAATCTGTTCTTGTTTTTTACTGGCGATATTGTTGACAAATCCAATCAACTTTGATACATAATCCTTGCGCTTATATTCTGGGTATGCCGCTAGTTTCAATAAGTGGGCATAGTAAAGCGTTGCTTTTTTTATGTCTTCTTCTTTAACATCACCACCTGGGTAACGGAATTCAACATAACTCATACCTCTTACGTGATTCATGTTGAATCCAATACCTTTGGGGTATCGTCTTGCCGTACTAAGAACAGAATCTGATAATGATTTCTCTAGAACGTTAAGCATCTCCCCGCTTAGTTCAGGAAAATCTGCCTCACCACTCTGCCAAATTAATTTCTCTAAATCACCCCTGGCATATTTTTCCAGATCGCCAGACCATCTAGAGTACTCTCTGCTTGGCATACCCATACCTGCTGTCGCAAACTTCTGGTTAGTAAACAGTACTGATTTTATCAGATTGTAATCAAGTCCGTCTTTCTCTTCGCTATCGGCAATACCAATGTTAGTGTGAAGACCCGTAGTAGTACCCATAGATAAGTTTGATTGAGCGTTGTAATCTTTGTAGAATATTTCCAGAAACTCAAATGCTTCGTCAATTCCAGATAGGTATTTGGGTTCATCCATAGAGAACTCAAGTCCGTTGTTTAGGGACCCATCCTCTTCTATCTTTATCACATCGTTATACTTGTTCATAAAGTTGGGAAGGAATTGCCAAAGTACATTCTCGGGTTCTTCTTTTTCACCCACCGGTATGTCATTTTCCCATTCAAATCCCATACTGTTCAGGTAATCCTCTGGATCTCTCTGATATTCATTGTATTCTTCGTCCGTTCTAATGTCAATATAATCTCTTGCCTCTGTCTCAATTTTGTTGGCGAGGTTTTTCAAGTGCCAAGACCCGGCATACATTTTCTCGTTGCTTCGATTAATTAAATTAGTTAAGTCATCTATCGTGGAAGCGTGTGGCATTGCTAAGCTTTCAATGTCAATCTTGGCGTTCTCCTCTATCTCTTCTGCGAAGTCATCTAACCCAAGGAATAAAAAGAATTCTTTTAGATCACAGGCATTGGAAGCGTATTCCATTCTCATACCACCAATGCTTATGATGTAATTTTTAAAGAGATTATCCTGTTCCATCGCTGCCAATCCACGATAGATGATTTGCTCCTTTGCCCCATCATCTTCAAGGGGTAGTTCCCCCTGGACCAACTTCTCCTTGTCGGCATCAGACATACTGTCAAATACCTTTTGTGCCACGTCGCATCGCTCCATAAGGAACTGGTGCATCTTCTGGTTGAGTGCTGACCCTGGGGTCACACATCCTCTGGCAATCTTTTGTATTTGTTGACCAAGATCTGGATCACGATTGGAAATCTCTGTGTAGAGGAAATACTTATAATTTTCTTCATCAACATCTATATCATCTTTCTTGATATACCATTCAATTATCTCTTCACCATCGGATCCATCAACGCGCTGTGAGTACCAGAATTCATCGCTGTCTCGATCATAAACGCTGCTATAAAAGTAATCTCTGTCAAGGTATTCACTGGCGTATCTTTGTCTCTGTTCTGCGCTTGCCCGTGGATCATCACCAAGGGGAGTGTTGCTTTCAAGTTCAATCTCGTAGGAAATCGTGAACTTGTCGCCCTCTTTTAGGATCTCGTCTCTGTCTTTACTTGTGAACTCATTAAGAAGTTCTTGGTTTTCTATGATTATTTTCATTTTGTTGGCTTCCAAGGATAGTAGAATAAATAGTTTTGTCTACTCAAAAGTGTCCTGTTGACCATCTTCATAGGTAATGATAGTTTTATTGCCTGGGTGTGGTTCAATGTGTACCTTTATGAAGTCACTCATAGAGTCAAAGATAGCGATACCTCCCCTGGGTGGTGGGTACAACCAATGGATGATACACTGTCCGGTTGCTAGGACTACTCCCTCAATGACAACACCTTCACCACTGACACCTGATTCGTCCTTCTGGCGACACACTGTAAAGGTCTTTAATCCTCTTGGTGCCAACTTGGGAGGTGGTTTGGGGATGAGTTCTTCCATTGTTGCTTCATCAGTTTTAGTTTCTTCCGACATTATACTTTCCTCAAAAACTTGAAGTTTTTGCTTCTAATAAATAGTTTCTCACCGTCGCAAGAAAACTCGTGATATAAGAACTGGTCCATTCGCTGTGGTCCTAAGTAGATTAGGATCTTATCTATCAATTCGTCACTAGGCTCTTGTGTCCATCTGATGCAGGTGAACTCGCTTTCTCCCTTAAATTTAAAGAACTTATGGGGAAAAGACTTTGAGTCTTGGCGTATCGTTAATATATCTCCCGCCTCCACATCTGATACTTTTAGGTACCTTTTCATTCTCTTCTCCAATAAGAAGGGTTGGGGGAAACCCCCCAACCCTCAAACCCTGTTCTGTTCGTCGGGTTGCCAACGTAAACCATTATACATTAAAAATCAGTCTACTTTAATTAGTGACGATTTGTTCTTGAAAACACTAGGTTTTTTCAGTTCCACGTTTAGAATGCCAGCATCATACTTTGCTTTGATGTGTTCTGCCTGAATACCGTTTGGTACATTCCAAGTCTTCTTGAACGAGGATTTAACAAAACTATTTGTACTTTCCTTTTTCTCATAGGACACAGAGAAGGTAGTTGTATCCAGTGAAATTTTAAAGTCACTCTTCTTCATCCCTGGTGCTGCCACCTGGATGTTCCAACTATCCTTGCCTTCTTTGATACTTGTTAGCGGATAAGTGTTCTCAGGTCTCACCATATAGGTTGGTCCAAAAAAGTCCTGAAAAACATCCTCAAAAAGTTGATTGGTTACTCGTGTTAAGTCATTCATATTATTTCTCCTTTATGCCATTTGTGGCAACTATCATCAAGATAATCCACTTTACGGATGTGTCAAGGGTTAATCCCAAAGCATCTGCACGGCAATGATTACAAAAGATAAAAGAATGCAAACCATTGTCTTTGGTTCAAACATGCTCTCTTTCAAAAAGATCTGGGTCATAAAAGGAAACACGAAGTAAGAAGCAGAAAAACCAAGTAACCTAACTCCCCAAGCACCGCCAGTGCTTTCGTAGCAAACCCTTGAACCATACCAAAACAATAAAGAAGTTGGTATGGCGTACACAACGGCAGCGAGAACTGCTTTTCCTTTCCAAAAGTCCCAAGCAAATTGACCATATACGTTCGCCCAGGTCAAGGCGTGTCCTATTGAAAATAACAATAGGGCCAAGAGTTTTTCTTTCATTAGTGTAGTTCCAGAGAAAAGTGTCCGAGGTTACAGATTTCTTCCTGTATCTCTCCACACTCTCTAACTAGATCCAGCACAAAAAATGGATAGGGTTCATCGCTCCCAATGAGGGGTACGCACTCAAGAATTTCTTCTTCCAACACAGATAACTTGAATAAGTACTCTGATAGTAGAACCACATCGTGATCTGGTAAATCATTATCCTTCAACACTTCCAGCGCCCTTGTGTAACTCATTCTCACCATAATGTAGATTGTTGCTAGTTCTGGTTTCATTAACCCGCCTTTCTGCGAAGGGAACCGGGCTTCTTACCTGAACCCATTGTTTCTACTTCGTCGCCAAAGGTGAACAAGAACTTACTCTTTCTCTTATCGGTGGTTGCCATAACCTGGATGTAGTCTCCATCTTTGTCGCTCTTGGCATAGACCCGATACAAATCCAGCAAACCAAAGGGTGGCTTCCTCATCCTCTTACTGAACTTCCTCCTCTCGGGAACCTTATTCAATTCACTGAGACAGAACTCTGCCATCTCTGTCAAGGAATGTCCTTGCTCTAAATACTTTTTATGATCCATATCTATATTGAAAACTGTCATCCATCTCTTGTTGGAATACCCTTTCAAGTTCCAGAAGCAGGAACCGTGATAGATACCATAGAACTCCTTACCAGCAGGCAGGCGATTTAGGTTTAGGGGATCCTTCAACACTCTTACATTAAATTTAAACATTGTTTACTCTCCACAAAATTTAAAGTTTTTGTCAATTGAACAATAGAAACTTTTCAAGAGACGAGTCTTATGATACACCTTTTCGTATCTTTTGGCAATACTTTTTAATCTTTTCGGAGAAACGAAAAGAAATTCAGCATATGTATTGACATCATTCTCGACATTGGTTGAACCGTACTTAACGACAAATCCCTTTCTATACAGGGAGTTACTGCCTTTATACACATCTCTATCGTTTATGTGACTGCGACCATCGTCACATTCAGATATATATTTTTTTGATATGTCTTTCCATTCCTTATTTTTGAAACCGTGGTTATCCATTAGGATGCTGGAAAACTCATGGTGTAGTTTCTCCTCTAAGTCCTTAACACTGTTGGAGTTCCATTCGGTTGAAATAAATAAAACATTAAAACTGTAGGTAGCGCCGTAGTCCACACCATAGAGTTTAAGGTATCTGACAAAGACAACTCTCTTTAAGTTCTTTCTTATCATGCGCTTAGGGTATTTCTTTAAAAATCTATCCAAAGCTATTCTTGCCTTCTTTTTACCGTGGTACAGAGCATCTCTACACTGGACGTTAAGCGGTGTCCTGTTCCACCAAAAGGGAGTATCACAAGTGTATTTCACCGGTACAGCGTACAGGTTTGTAGTAACACAGACCAACAATAAGAAGAATAACTTTTTCATTTTGAACCTAAATCGTGTAGGGTTTTTGCCATATCCGTTATTTGCCTGATGGAACCTTGAACACCTTCAAGAGGATTAACTCTTACTTGTGGTTGTGGTTCTGCCTTGGCAACCTCTGGATCCTGTGGTTTATCTTGATCAGAACATACAGAAATAATCCCTGCTGTCTCTTCCAATAGAATGTCGAGTTCTCCCATCAGTAGTCTGGTTTCCTCAATCATTGTAAGGACTTTGTTATGATCAACCTTTTTCTTTTTAAACTCTTCAATAACTTCAGATAGTTGCCAGTCAACGGAAGCTTTATTGTTTTTAAAGTCTTCCAGGTGCATCTTTACTCTGTCGTCTACCTCATCAAGTTTAGCAGAATAAGAATATCTAATTCGCATAAGAACCTCCTTGCGATTTATAGTATAGTAGTTTTTGGATTGCTTGTCAAGCCTGAAGTAAGTCAAGAAAGAATTTGAGGGCGATACCGCCAATAGCGGTACCCACACCCCACAATACTTTGTTGACCATACGTTGCCACTCTTTCAGAAGCATCAACTCTTGTTTTTGATTATCATCATCCTCAATAACTGCGGACGCCTTCTCTTGCTTCCAGAGTAGCAACTCTCTATGAGTGTTGAGTAGTTGCGGCATATCTTCTTCAATGAATTTGACTCTCTCTATCTTCCAGCGTTCCAACTCTCTGATACGAGAAATAACACCATCATCAGGGTCTAAAATTTTTTTTTTAATATCGCTGATGTCTGTTGCCATCTTCTCTTGGTTCTGTTGGAGTAGTTCAATCGAGAGAATCAACTTCTCAAAGGCACCATTTAATGCTCCAGCATTGGTAACTTTGCTTTCAATGGTGTTGATTTTATTGAGTAATTGTTCGAGTTGTTCTTGTTTCATAGTGTTATAAATAGTATGCTGAAACCTATTCCGTCTCTATAATCGCATAGTTAGTCGTGATTAATGTGGACGCAACTGACACAGCATTACGCAAAGCACAACAAGTTACCCTGACTGGATCTACAATACCTGCTTCAAGCATATCAACTTCTTGCTCTGTGGAGAAATCAAACCCCATAGTGTCAGATAAGTTAGTTACCTTCTCAACGATAATATCGGGAGAAAGTCCAGCATTTATTGCCATTTGACGGATAGGCTCTTTAATCGCCCTCAGAACGACTCTAAACCCTATTTGTTGTTCAGAGGGTAAATCCTCGGGCACAACCACTTTCGCCGCTGTACGGGCAAGAGAGACGCCCCCACCAGCGTGTATTCCTTCCCTCTGGGCAGAGTTCACTGCTTCCAGGGCATCTTCAATCCTATGCTTCTTTTCAATCATCTCTACCTGTGTTGGGGCTCCGACACGGATAACTGCGATACCTGATGCTAGGCGTGTAATTCTTTCCTGCATTCTTTCACATACTTGGATTGATTCTTCTGCTGCTATTTGATCTTTGATTGTTTCAATTCTTTCTTCAACCTTTTCGTAACTGGCATTGCCGCCAGCGATGGTTGTTCTATTCTTTAAAATCTCTACTGTCTTCGCTTTACCAAGATCTTTGAGTTTAACATCTTTTAGTTGTGTTCCACTCTTACGAGTAATAAACTCTGCTCCTGTGGCGATTGCTAGGTCAGATAGGATTGCTCTGCGCTCTTCACCGTAACGTGGTGCTTTTACAGCGACAACCTTCATTGAACCTCTCATAGCATTCATAATCAAAGCAGCAAGTAGTTGACCTTCAATGTCTTCCGCAACAATAACAAGAGGTTTGTTCTCTCTCGCAACCAGTTCAAGTACGGGCAACATCTCTTCTAAGACTTCTAGTTTATGGTCCGTGACGAACACATAACAGTCTTCGTGCTTCGCTACACCTCTACGCTCATCTGTAACGAACTGTGGGGAGATGTATCCACTGTCAAAGATAAATCCTTCAATGACATCAAGGGATGTTTCAACTGAACGTGCCTCTTCGATACTGACAGCACCATCCTTACCTGCTTGGTCGATAGCGGTAGCAACAATCTCTCCTATGACTTTATCGCCATTCGCTGAGATCGTGGCAATGTTTTCAATATCTTCCTTGCTTGTAATCGGAGCGGCGTTCTCTTGCAGTGCTTCAATGATTGTCTTGGATGCTAGATCCATTCCTCTCTTTAACTCTGTGGGAGATACACCACTGCGG
>Ga0209348_1001894_pt1 | contig 10042 bp, 10 predicted proteins | sample ETNvirenome_2_30_FD_184065 | JGI IMG/M metagenome (GOLD analysis project Ga0209348, IMG submission 184065) | Marine viral communities from the Pacific Ocean - ETNP_2_30 (SPAdes) (version 2) | ecosystem: Environmental > Aquatic > Marine > Oceanic | place: Pacific Ocean | collected 2013-06-22 | reverse complement strand
TGTCACAAATGGCAGAACAACTGCGGGCTCAGGCGATCATTCAAGGATTGATCGATGACCTGCGCAGTGATGCCAGGATAGAGCGCTAAAACTAAAAAGCCGATCCATGTGATCGGCTTTTTCATGACGGGGCCTGTGCTCAATGCGATTCGCTGTCGCTACCAGGCGGCTGGATCAGCGAGAACTGGCGCAGTACGGGCTCTGGGTGGCGCTCGCTCGAGTGCTCCACGACAATATCCCAGCCGTGTTCGCTATCCCAATCGCCTAACACAAAGCGTTTGGCAGGCACGTCTTCGACGGTGAGGTCATGGACCTTGGGGCGATGGGTGTGGCCATGGATCATGATGTTCACCCCATGGCGCTGCATCGTGGTCACGACTTCTGCGTGGGTCACATCCATGATGGCTTCGGCCTTGTTGGCGTTGGCATCCCCAGACTGCATACGCAGGCTCTTGGCCAACTCTAGCCGCTGCTCCAGCGGCATGGCCAGGATCTGCGCCTGCCACTCAGGGTGGCGAGACTGGGCGCGAAACGCCATGTAGGCCTCATCTTTGGTGCACAGGCTGTCACCGTGCAGAATGACGGCGGCTACGCCCTGCAATTCCACTTGCTCACTGTCGGGCAGCAGGGTGGCCTGACAGGCGTTGATGAAGCGTTCGCCGATCAGAAAGTCCCGGTTGCCGTGAATGAAAAAGATGGACGTGCCCGCATCGCTCAGTGCCCGCAGGCGCTTGATCACCTCATGGGCCACCCCGCTGAGGGGGTGAGGCGTATCCAGCAAGTCGTCTCCGATCCAGGCGTCGAACAGGTCGCCCAGAATGTAAAGATCCTCGGCCCCTTTGGCGGTATGCTCCAGGTAACGATAAAACCCCTGATTGAGCTCAGGGGTGTCGTTACTCAAATGCATGTCAGCGATCAGCAGCGTACGCATAAGACTCCCGACGGTTATTCCGCATCCTTCAGGTAGGCGCGCTCGATGACCACGTCTTCGGCGGGCACGTCTGCGTGCATGCCACGGCGCGTGGTGCTCACGGCCTTGATGGCGTTGACCACGTCCATGCCGTCCACTACTTCACCAAATACCGCGTAACCCCAGCCTTGCAGGCTTTTGCCGCTGTGGTTCAGGAAGCTGTTGTTACCGACGTTGATGAAAAACTGGGCGGTGGCAGAGTGGGGATCCTGGGTACGGGCCATGGCCAGCGTGCCGATGGTGTTCTGCAGACCGTTGTCGGCTTCGTTTTCGATGGGGTCGCGTGTCGGCTTCTGGTTGAACTCCTGGTCGAAGCCGCCCCCTTGAATCATGAAACCATCGATGACCCGGTGGAACAGCGTGCCGTCGTAAAAACCGTCGCGCACGTACTGCTCGAAATTGGCTGCCGTAACCGGGGCTTTTTCATGATTGAGCGCGATGGTGATGTCACCGTAGTTCGTCTGTAATACGATCATGGATAAATTCCTGTTCAATAAAAGCGTTCGCCTTGGCGCTGTGCATCGGCGTCACGTTATAATAGCGGTTTTGCTCGGCACCGCGAAGCGCTAACCCTGATTGCCTTTGCATCGTTTGCCCAGCACGCCATCTACCATGAGGTTATCAACACCACCATGACCAACGAGACCACCCCAGCGCCGAACTTCATTCGCAACCAAGTACGCGACGAGATAGCGGGCGGCCAGGTCACCAAAATTGTGACGCGCTTTCCTCCGGAGCCCAACGGCTTTTTGCACATCGGCCACGCCAAGTCGATTTGTCTGAACTTCGGGTTGGCAGAGCAGTTTGGTGGTGAGTGTCATCTGCGCTTTGACGACACCAACCCAGCAAAAGAAGAGCAGGCGTACATTGACGCCATCAAAGAAGACGTTAGCTGGTTGGGCTTTGAGTGGGCAGGCCCGGTACGTTTTGCCTCCGACTACTTCGACCAGCTCTACGCCTGGGCGCAGCATCTGATTCGTGAAGGCAAAGCCTATGTGGATGACCTGTCTCCGGATGAGATTCGCGAGTATCGGGGTACGCTGACCGAGCCCGGCAAGCCTAGCCCCTACCGCGAGCGCAGCGCCGAAGAGAGCTTGGACCTTCTAGAACGGATGCGTAACGGTGAGTTTGGTGAAGGGGAAAAAGTGCTGCGCGCCAAAATCGATATGGCGTCGCCCAACATCAATTTGCGCGATCCGATCTTGTACCGCATTCGTCATGCGCATCACCACCAAACAGGTGACAAGTGGAAAATCTACCCCTCGTACGATTTTACCCACGGTCAGTCGGATGCCATCGAGGGTATTACTCACTCCATCTGTACGCTGGAGTTCGAAGACCACCGCCCGCTATACGAGTGGTTCTTGAACAATCTGCCGGTGCCCGCCAAGCCGCGCCAGATTGAATTTGCCAGACTGAACCTCGACTACACGCTGACCTCCAAACGTAAGCTGAAGCTGTTGGTGGATGAGCAGATCGTCGATGGTTGGGATGACCCGCGAATGCCGACCATTTCCGGTATGCGTCGCCGGGGCTATACGCCCGCTTCGATTCGTAAATTCTGTGAAATGATCGGCGTGACCCGTTCCGACGGTGGTTTGGTGGATATCGCCATGCTGACCCACGCCATTCGTTCGGACCTGGAAGATAACGCACCCCGGGCGATGTGCGTGCTCAAGCCGCTAAAAGTGGTGCTGACCAACATGCCGGAAGATCACGAGGAAGTGTACCAGGTGCCAGGCCACCCGGCGCGTGAAGACATGCCGATGCGTAAAGTTCCTTTTGGTCGTGAGCTCTACATCGATCAAGACGACTTTATGGAAGACGCGCCGAAGAAATTCTTCCGCCTAGCACCGGGCAAAGAAGTGCGCCTGCGCAACAGCTACGTAATTCGCTGTGATGACGTGATTAAAGACGATGCAGGTGAGATTATTGAGCTGCACTGCTCCGTCGATTTCGACACCCTGGGTAAAAACCCGGAAGGCCGCAAGGTGAAAGGCGTGATTCACTGGGTCAGCGCGGCCCACGGCGTGCCGATGGAAGTGCGCCTCTACGACAACCTGTTCATGGTCGAGCAGCCCGATCGTGATAAGGACGTCGACTTCCTCGAGCATTTGAATCCCGAGTCGCTGGTGGTGTGCCATGCCATTGGCGAGCCAAGCCTGGCCAGTGCCGCGCCGGAAGATCGTTTCCAATTCGAGCGAGTCGGTTACTTCTGCGCCGATCGTCACGCCTCCACTGCCGACCACCTGGTGTTCAACCGCACCGTGGGCTTGAAAGATAGCTGGGCGAAAATCAAACAGAAGGGATAAGGAAACGTCATATGCATATTTACAATACGCTGACACGCCGCAAAGAGCCTTTTAAGCCCCTTGTCGATGGCAAGGTCAGCATGTACGTTTGCGGTATGACGGTGTATGACTACTGTCACCTTGGCCACGCCCGGGTGATGGTGGCCTTTGATGTGATTACCCGCTACCTGCGCCATCGCGGCTATGACGTGACCTACGTGCGCAACATCACCGATATCGACGATAAAATCCTCAAGCGGGCCGAGGAGAACGGCGAGCCCATCGACGCGCTCACCGAGCGCATGATTGCCGCGATGCATGAGGACGAAGCTCGCCTCAACGTGCTGCCACCCAGTCAGGAGCCCCGGGCAACGAGGCACATCGACGACATTATCGCGATGATCGAAACGCTCATCGACAAAGGTTTTGCCTATGCCGCGGCCAATGGTGATGTCTACTACCGAGTGCGCAAGTTCACCGACTACGGCAAATTGAATAACCGTCAGCTGGATGACATGCGCTCTGGTGCACGGGTCGACGTGGGTGTGCACAAAGAAGACCCGCTGGATTTCGTGCTCTGGAAAGCGGCCAAGCCCGGTGAAGCTCACTGGCATTCCCCCTGGGGAGACGGGCGACCGGGTTGGCACATCGAGTGCTCCGCGATGTCCACCTGCTGCCTGGGGGACACCTTCGATATTCATGGCGGTGGGCCGGATTTGACCTTTCCCCATCATGAAAACGAGATTGCTCAATCGGAAGCGGCGACAGGTAAAACCTACGTCAACACCTGGATGCATGCTGGAGCCGTTCGCGTCAACCAAGAGAAGATGTCCAAGTCGCTGGGCAACTTCTTCACCATCCGCGACGTGCTAGCCGAGCACGATCCAGAAGTGGTGCGCTACCTGTTGGTGGCAAGCCACTATCGTAGCGCTATTAACTACTCAGTGGATTCGCTGGTCGAAGCGCGCAAATCGCTAACGCGGTTGTATACGGCGTTAGACGGAGTGAACGCCGACGAGCAGGCAGCCGCCAGCGATGCCGCGGAGCGCTTCACAGCGGCAATGGACGACGACTTCAACACGCCCATCGCTTTGGCCGCGCTTTTCGATTTGGCCCGCGATCTCAACCGAGCGAAAAGTGCTCAGCCAGCAGAGGCACCACGCTTGGCTGGTGAATTAAAGCGTTTGGCCGGTGTGCTGGGACTACTGCAGCAAACGCCACAAACGTTTCTAAAAGGCGCCCAGCAGCAGGTAGCGCTGAGCGAAGAAGAGATCGAAGCAAAAATCGCCGAGCGACAAGCGGCGAAAGGAAGTAAGGATTTTGCCCGCGCTGATGCTATTCGTGATGAGCTGGCAGCGCTTGGCATTATTCTCAAAGATTCTCGGGAAGGAACCACCTGGGTGATCGAAGCGCCTTAATCGTTGTAAACAGTCAGGCGTCGTTACTGCGGCGTCTGACTTCAACGCAGCAGGCTCTTATACTGAAACGATACGCCCCAGAAGTTCATTGAAAAGGACGACTCCATGCGCTCATTGTTCACACCTGCCATGGCTGCCTGTTTATCAACGGTGCTCTCCACGGCCAGTGCCAACGACCCCATCGTGGTCTCTTCTAAAATCGATACCGAAGGCTCGGTACTAGGCGAGTTAATTATTCAGACGCTGGAGCGCAACGGTATTCCAACGGAAGATCGGCTTCAGCTTGGTGGTAGCTGCGTGGTACGCAGCGCGTTGCAGGCGGGTGAGGTTGATCTGTATCCCGAATACACCGGCAACGGTGCTTTCTTCTTTGACATGACCGATAGCCCGGTATGGAACAGTGCTGAAAATGTCGTTAATCGACGCCTTGCCCTCGCCATCGTTTAAACGACGCCCATGGCACCCGAATGTTGTGCTGTTGTGCCTAAGCGGTGCCATGCTGGCTGCCGCTTGGTTGTTAAGCTTTGTCAGTGTTGCTCCTAATCGCATTGTTTCCGGCACGGCTTTTGGCATGGTAGACGCCATTAGCTGGCCGGGCGCGGCACTGGTATCACTGCTCTTTATCGCCATGGCGGCGTTGTCGTCCGTGCCTACCTCAAGGCACTACCGGGCGATGCTGGGCATCATCATACTCATCTTGCTGTTGATGCCGTTTGGCTTAATGGTGGCAGGCCACTGGTTGGTCGACCCCTCGTTACCCCAGGCGCGACTCGGCATTGGCGCAGCCTACTGGACCGTGCTGTTCGTACTGTTGCTCTGTTTGGTAGAGCTACGCCTACGCTTAGGGTTATCCCGCTGGTGGCCAACGCTGCTGCTGGCAGGCGTGGGCATTGCTTGGTGGGGATGTGCCGCGCTTTGGCTGGATCGCCTTGCCCTCGTGCAAGAGTTCCAGGCCCGTGAGGGGCAGTTTTATCAGGCCGTTGGTCAACATATTGCCTTGGTGGGCACAGCCGTGGGCGTTAGCGTGGTGCTGGGAATGCTGTTAGCGATGCTGATGCGTCGCTATCAGCGCCTGCAAAAAATCGCGTTTACACTGCTGAACTTTTTACAAACCATCCCAAGTTTGGCGCTGTTTGGACTACTGCTAGCGCCGCTCGCTTGGCTGGCGGCTAACGTACCCCCGCTGGCAGCGTTGGGTGTCAGCGGTATCGGCAATGCTCCAGCGCTGATTGCGTTAATTGCTTATAGCCTGCTGCCCATGGTGCGTAATACCTACATTGCTCTGGAAGAGGTCAGCGCTGAGACGCTCCAGGCCGCTAAAGCCATGGGTATGCGTACCGGGCAGCGTTTTTGGCAGGTGCGTTTTCCATTGGCGCTTCCCGTACTGTTAGAAGGCGTACGCATTACGGCTGTACAGGCGATTGGGCTAACGGCAGTGGCGGCACTGATAGGTGCTGGCGGTCTAGGGACGTTTATTTTTCAAGGGCTGGGGCAAGCCGCCATGGATATGGTGCTACTGGGCGCACTGCCCATTCTGATCTTGGCACTGATAGTGGACGCAGGATTAGGAGCGTTGGCAGACGCGCTGCGTCCCGGAGGACAGGAATGATAGAGCTTTCCCACGTTTCAAAACAGTTTGGTGACGATACCGCGGTGGAAGACATCACGCTGCGGGTCGCTAAAGGAAAGTTCTGTGCGTTGGTAGGGACCTCTGGATGCGGTAAATCCACCACCCTACGCATGATCAATCGGCTGATTGAGCATAGCAGCGGCGATATTATCCTGGATGGCCAGGCGATTGAGCAGTACGACCCAGTAAAACTACGTCGGCGAATCGGCTATGTGATCCAGAGTACCGGGCTGTTTCCCCACTGGAACGTCGCGCGCAATATTGGCTTAGTGCCTCGGTTGCTGAAATGGCCCGCTACAGAAATTACCGCTCGTGTAGAGGAACTGATGGGCGTACTGGGCCTGCCGGTGGGCGAGTTTGCGCATAAATATCCCCATCAGCTCTCAGGTGGTCAAGCGCAGCGGGTCGGGGTGGCCCGTGCCTTAGCCGCAGACCCCGATATACTACTGATGGATGAGCCGTTTGGTGCTCTGGACCCCATTACCCGGGAAAAGCTTCAGGATGAGCTTGCCAAGCTACAGGCACGGTTACACAAAACCATTGTGTTCGTGACCCACGATATGGATGAAGCGCTGAAGTTAGCCGACCATTTGGTCGTCATGCGTGATGGCCGTATTGTCCAGCAGGGCACGCCGCTGGCACTGCTTCAACGGCCCGCTGATCCGTTTGTGGAATCCCTGCTCGGTGGGCTTGAGCGGGGGTTGAAGCAGGCAGCGTTAACGCGCGTAAAAGATCACATGACATCGCTTGGGCCTACTTTGCCGGCACAATCTCGAATTCCCGCCGATTTCTCGCTGCGCCAAGCGCTTTCCATGATGCTGCGGGACCACTGCGACCGCTTAACCGTGGTGGATCAAGGCGATGTGCCAATAGGGGAGCTTTCGCTGCGCCGCATCGTTAAAGAGGCGCAGTTGGATAAGGTGAGCCAACGTGACGCGTAATTCTGCCACCGTCAGCCTGCCGAACGCACCGAGCATTCAATGGTTTCTGCCGCTTATTTGGGTCGCGCTACTGGCGATGTGCATCGTCGGCATGCCGCTCCTAGAGGGCCTGTTTCGCTGGGTAGAGCCTGACGCCCGGCAAGTCGTCTATGATCGCGCGGCGTTTTACGAGCTGCTGGGCCGCCATGTGTTAGTCGTTGGCGTGGCGGCAGTGGTTACCATTGCGGTTGGTGTGGCGGCAGGTATTGCCGTTACCCGCGAGCGAGGGCGGGATTTCTTGCCCCTGGTGGGCCAGTTGGCCTCTTTAGGGCAAACGTTCCCCCCGGTGGCGGTGCTGGCGCTAGCGGTGCCAGTGTTAGGGTTTGGTACGCTGCCCATTATCGTTGCGCTAATGCTTTACGGGCTGCTGCCAATCGTACGCAATACGCTGGCGGGCATTAACGATGTTGACGCGACCATCAAAGAGGCGGCCCAGGCCATGGGCATGACGCCTTGGCAGGTGCTGCGTCACGTGGAGTTGCCCCTGGCCGCCCCGGTAATTCTGGCAGGGGTGCGTACTTCGGTGACTATTAATATTGCCACTGCGGCACTCGGTGCCACTGTCGGGGCCAGTAATCTGGGAGACCCCATTATCGCGGGTATCGTTAATGGCAATATGGCCTACGTGCTGCAAGGCGCGCTGCTGATTGCACTGCTGGCGCTGAGCGCGGATAGCGCCTTTAACGTCTACCAGCAGCGGCTGCGCCAACGCCTCTCTGCTTCTTAATGCTCTCTGCGTCTTAAGTTGAATCCCTAAACGGCTTGCACTGAGTTACTGTCCCAGTGTTGCGTTGACCCGTGTCAGATAAATCCACTGGCATAAACGGTCATGACCGACAACACTACCCTCAAAAAGGGTAAAAACAAGGATAATAATGATGACTCAGTACGTACACCAGCCGGCCTTCATGACCGGTGATGAATTCTCGATCGAGACGTTCAGTCTACTCAACCCGGATGGTGAGCTGTATCCGGGTGGCGAAGAGCCCGCTCTCACCCGAGACCACGCTCGTAGGCTGTACCAGGCCATGCTAGCCACCCGCATTCTTGATGAGCGCATGATGGCTGCCCAACGCCAAGGGCGGCTCAGTTTCTATATGCAGTGCACCGGTGAAGAAGCCGCCGTGGTGGGTGCGGCTGCAGCACTAGATGACGCCGATATGATCATGGCTCAGTACCGCGAACAAGGCGCCTTGATGTATCGCGGCTTCTCTATCGACGAGTTTATGAATCAGCTATTTGGCAACGAGCTTGATTACGGCAAAGGCCGCCAAATGCCGATTCATTACGGCTCTCGCAAGCTGCACTACATGACCATCTCATCGCCGCTGGCGACGCAGATTCCTCAAGCCACCGGGTATGCCTATGGCCAAAAGCTGGCCGGTGAAGGCCACTGTACGCTGACCTTTTTTGGCGAAGGCGCAGCCTCAGAAGGGGACTTTCACGCCGCGCTTAATATGGCCGCGGTGCATCAGGTGCCGGTGATCTTTTTCTGCCGCAACAACGGCTACGCTATTTCTACTCCCTCCACAGAACAGTTTGCCGCTGACGGCATTGCTCCCCGTGCCTTTGGCTACCACATGCACGTGATTCGCGTGGATGGTAACGACGCCCTAGCGGTATATGAAGCGACCCGCCAAGCGCGAAAAATCGCCGTTGAGCAGAACCAGCCGGTGCTGATTGAAGCCATGTCCTACCGGTTGGCTGCCCACTCATCTTCAGATGACCCGTCGGGCTACCGTGCCAAGAGCGAAGAGGAGGCGTGGCGAGTCAAGGACCCGCTATTGCGCATGCAGCGCTGGCTGGCGAGTAAAGGGTGGTGGAGCGATGAGGAGGAAGCTGCCCAGCAGGAGAGCCTGCGCCGTGAAGTGCTGGAAACCATGAAGCGCGCCGAAAAACGCCCGCCGCCGCCGCTGGAGTCGTTAATCAGCGATGTTTACGCCGATGTGACACCTGCGCTACAGCACCAGCTGGATCAGTTGAAACGCCATATTCGCCGCTACCCAGATGCCTACCCGCGCGGCGCAAAATCGCTAGATCTGACGCTTTCGTCAGCCACTGATACTCAGGGAGAGGCGTAATATGGCGACGATGAACATGCTCCAGGCGATTAATAACGCGCTGGATATCGCCATGGCGGAAGATGAGAAAGTCATCTGCTTTGGTGAAGACGTGGGTATTTTTGGCGGTGTTTTCCGAGCCACCAGCCATTTACAAGAGAAGTACGGCAAAGCGCGCTGCTTTAATACGCCGCTGGTGGAGCAAGGCATTATTGGCTTTGCTAACGGACTGGCCGCACAAGGCTCTGTTCCCGTCGCTGAAATTCAGTTTGCAGATTACATCTTCCCCGCATTTGATCAAATCGTTAACGAGACCGCCAAATTCCGCTACCGCTCTGGGGATCTCTTCAACGTAGGCGGGCTCACCATTCGCACACCCTATGGCGGCGGCATTTCCGGGGGCTTATACCACTCGCAATCACCTGAGGCGTACTTTACCCACACGCCGGGCTTAAAAGTGGTGGTGCCGCGCAACCCCTATCAAGCCAAAGGGCTGCTGCTAGCGGCGATTCGTGACCCCGACCCCGTGCTGTTTTTAGAGCCAAAACGGCTCTACCGCGCCGCAGTAGGTGAAGTGCCTGATGAGGATTACCAACTGCCAATTGGTGAAGCAGAAGTGATCAAAGAGGGTACCGACATTACCCTGGTGGGCTGGGGCGCGCAGATGGAAGTGATTAGCAAAGCCGCCGAGCT
>Ga0209348_1001893_pt1 | contig 10043 bp, 9 predicted proteins | sample ETNvirenome_2_30_FD_184065 | JGI IMG/M metagenome (GOLD analysis project Ga0209348, IMG submission 184065) | Marine viral communities from the Pacific Ocean - ETNP_2_30 (SPAdes) (version 2) | ecosystem: Environmental > Aquatic > Marine > Oceanic | place: Pacific Ocean | collected 2013-06-22 | reverse complement strand
GACGACTCGTTCTGGTTTTAGTAGTAGTGATGTTGACCTTACTGATACGTCAGAATCCTTTGGTCTCCCTGCCACTGCTGATCTTATGTTCGCTCTCATTAGTACGGAGGAACTGGAGGAAGTGAATCAGATCATGGTCAAGCAGTTAAAGAATAGATATAATGACCCAACCATAAACAAGAGATTTGTGATTGGTATTGACCGTGCAAAGATGAAACTATTTGATGTAGAACAAAGTGCTCAACAAGATATCATTGACAGTGGACAGGAAATTGAGTATAATAATGAGGAAGAAACTAAAAAAATTGCAAATAAGTTTGCAAAAATTAAATTCTAATGACAGTTGACACTAAAAAATACATTGAGTTTGTTTACGGAGTAACAAGTGCTCCAAGTCAGGACTCTGACGTTCTACAAGAAAAAATAAGTGAACTTGTTTTAGAAGGGGCAGATGTTTCACATCTTCTGACTGCTGCATTGGGGTTGACCGCTGAGTCTGGTGAGTTTACTGAGATAGTAAAGAAGATATTACTACAAGGTAAACCATATAATGAAGAGAATATCTTCCATATGAAGAGAGAACTTGGTGATATTTGTTGGTATATTGCACAGGCTTGTATGGCACTTGATACAACCTTTGATGAAATCATTGAAATGAATGTAGAAAAATTAGAGAAGAGGTATCCAGGCGGAAGTTTTGATGTACACCACTCCGAAAACAGACAACAAGGTGATCTCTAGTATTTGTATACTAGGAGGTGGCACATCTGGTTTTGTAACAGCTGCCATTCTCTCAGAGTATTTCAAGAACATAAAGATAAAATGTGTATATTCTTCTAGTATTGGAAGAATAGGAGTAGGTGAATCAACTCAACTGGCAATCAACGATGTATTTCAGTTTCTTAGATTAAGAGACAAGGATTGGATGCCTAAATGCAATGCAACCTATAAAACTAATATAAAATTTGAAGGATGGTCTGATGCAGATTTCTTCTATCCCTTTGGGGATTTGACAGGAGATGATGTATCAGATTTTTTCATACTTACTCATCTATTTCCAGAGATAAAGTACAATCAGTTTTCTAGGTTTCATAGATATCATTCTAGATTTGGTGAACTCAATAGATTCACAGATGAGGGTTGGGACTTTCATGAACTTACTGCCTATCATTTTGATACTGACAAGTTATCTCAAGTATTTTATGAGGTTTGCTTGAGAAATGACGTAGAATTTGTTGATGATAAGTATATCCGTGCTGATAAAAGTGATGATGGTAACATAGCATCTATAAAATGTGAGAACGGAACACATGAGGCGGATCTATTTGTAGATTGTACTGGGTTTCACTCTGAGTTACTGGGTAAAGTGATGGGAGTTCCATACAAATCCTATGCAAATACACTCATAAATCACAGAGCAATCGCAGCAAAGATACCTTACACTGACAAAAATAAACAACTCACCAGTTACACTAATAATGTGACTATGAACAATGGATGGTGCTATGAAATACCTCTTTGGGACGGTATGTCGGTTGGATATGTACATAGTTTGAAGTTTACTACTCCAGAGAAGGTAGATAAAGAATTTACTGATAGGTATGGAGTAGAACCAACTAAAGGTGTAGAGTTTAGAACAGGTAGATACGAGAAAGCATGGGTAAAAAATGTTGCATCTGTAGGTCTTTCGTTTGGATTTATTGAACCACTGGAAGCCACAGGTTTGGCATCTATAGTGACTAATGTGTTTAGGTTATTAGAATCATTATCCACACACTTGTCTCCCAATTCATTTGATAGAGAGGTATTCAACCATGCCTGTGCTACTTCATTGGATAATTCAAAGACATTTATAGACATGCACTATGCTACTTCTCATAAATCAAACACAGAATATTGGAGACATGTTACTAATATTGATTATCCTTGGAATGAATATAGTTGTGGTAGATCCATAGAGATGATGGCTGGTGATAGAGACTTTTCTAATAAAAAAGCAAATGGTGGACTCTCTTTTATACTTGCTGGTAATGGATATAGTCCACACTCCCCCGCCTTTATAGAAAAAATGGGAGATAGAAACTACTATCAAAAATTAAAAGATGATATCTTACAGGAAGATCAGAGGTTGACTGAAAAGGTATTACAATATCCTACTACAACAGAATTTTTAGAAGAAAATATATACCAATAAATATATTTGGGAATCATTGTTAAAAATTCATGGCAAATCTAACCTTTGGAACATTATTGAAACCCTTTTATACTGGAGACTTGATAGGTAAGAAAAGATGGACTAGAATTACTGAGAAAATTAGAAATAAATCTCCTTTTCAATTGACAACTGGGGAATTTAAACTCTTAGATTATGCTAGTACACCAGTTAAGCAAGCATTTGAAAATGGAAATTTAGACTTATTAGTTAAATTAGTTGCTGGTCGTACACAACCATTTAAAGAAGTCAGCGAAGGTCAAAATACTGACGAATCAAAACCAGTTCTCTATGCCATATCTGCTTTAGAAAAAACAAAGGAATTTGGTGGAGAAGGTGGAGGGGGTAAAGTTGCTGATCCTCATGAATTAATGACTGCTGCTTTGATTGCACAGTATGGAGGTTCAAGAAGAGCAGTACCTACTAGTGAATATGAAAGTTTATCAGCGGCCGATAAACATATTAAAAAGTTAAAGAGTGTTGCTGGTAGAGTCAAAGGACATAAACCAAAGGACATAGCTGCTTTTGATGGAGACTATGCTAATTATGCAAGAGCAGTCTCTGCTGCAAATGGTTTTTTATCAAGACTTAATCAAAATTCTAAGGTTAGAGAAGTATTTCAAACTGGTGCTAAATGGTCTACTGAGATTGCCAAGTATGGCATGAATAGTCATGAACTATTTGGAAAACAAAATTATAACTCATCGGATATTGTAATAAGAGTAGAGTCAGCAGAGAATACTAAAAAAATTATAGGCGTATCATTAAAGAAAAAGAATAAAACAGCATCCGTAGACCCCACTGTTATTAATAAAACAGTGATGGGTGAAAGAGGATTGTTTTCTGCTCTGGTAAAACAGAAAGATATGCCTATATTAGAGAAACATCTAGGTAAACTTTATCAGGCAAGAGCTCAATTCTTTTATAATGTTATAAAATCTGCTTTAACACTACCACCTAATCCTACGCCATCTGCAATAAAAACTAGAAGAGAGGCCATGAAAAATCTTGGTATTGATAATGCAGAAAAAGTAGGTAAAGATTACATACAAAGGTATACTAAAGCTGCACTTCCCTCACAACAGATGAAATTCTATGAAGAAGAGGCTGCCAAAAAAGTAGAAGAACAGATTCAAGTAAATATAAAGGCATATCTTGATAAAAAAGTAAAATACATCACAAAGGTATTTTCAACATCTAAACTTATCACTAAAGAGGTATCAAAGTTGGGTGACAAAAATGCCAAGGATTCATTGTTTGGAGCCTACCCTAAGCATGCACCTGTAAGAAACAATTATTTTGCAACTCTAGAATCTATAATGACTTTAGGTCAAGTGGCTCAACTAATTGCGGAAGGCCTTTTAAATATTATATTCAAATTAGATTTGGCTAGAGTTACTAATATAATTGCAAGAAATCATAATGAGAGTTTTCACTTTACTTTGATAACTGGAATAGGAATGTTACAAAGTGATACTAAGGTAGTTGTTTCCACCGCCTCTGTGCTTCCAGAAGAAGCAACCACATCAAAGATAACAAAGATGTTGACTCAAGTTAAGGGAAGAGCATATCAGATAATTCCTGATCCAAAATATAAACAACCACATAGAGGTGGAACAAGTGCTTCTATGAAGTTTCAGATCTTCCTTAATAATGAGCATATCATCAATTTGGAGATAAGATATAAGGGACAAATTAGACCAGAACCACAATTTCAGGCAGTAATTACCCCAACGTTTACTGAACTTGTAAAACAGGAAGCAGCCGCTGATCAGCGATACTAATAAATAAAACATAAGCGAGTACTTAATTCTGTGAAGTCATTCGGACAATTTCTTACTGAAGCTGTAAAGACAGCTGCATCAACTGAGGCCAAGATGAAAGGTCTAAAGGGTGATGGTCATGGCGGATGGTACGATGCTAAAGGAAAATTTGTTGCTAAAACAGTAAACGGAAAGTTACAATTCACAGGTGGCGGAGGAGCAGCTGCTCCAGAAGAACCAACAACTCAAAAGGTTGCAACTCCTCAGGCACCACAACCTAATAAGGCTGCACCTCAAATGCAGGCTGCACCTACAACACCTCAACCTGTAGAAGAACCAAGTGTTAAAGATGGTAAGGCACCAGAAGAAGGAGATGCACAGTCACAAACTGCTGAGATTATGGGAGCACCTTCATCAGAAGGTGCGGTAATTGTGTTTGGTAGATTCAATCCACCAACAACAGGACATGAAAAGTTATTAAAATCTGCAAATTCTGAAGCAGCAAGACTAAAACATGACTTGAGAATATATCCTAGTCGTAGTGTTGATGCAAAGAAAAATCCACTACAGCCTGGAACGAAGATAGAATATATGCAGAAGATGTTCCCTGATTATGCAGATATGATCAAGGATGATCCAAATGCAAAGACTATATTTGATGTATTAATTGCATGTGCTAACCTAGAATATAAGTCAGTAACCATAGTTGTAGGACAAGATAGACTTGCTGAGTTCCAAAGTCTTGCACAGAAATATAACGGTGACTTGTATGACTTTGAAGAGATAAAAGTTATATCTGCTGGTGCCAGAGACGCAGATTCAGAGGGACTAGAGGGTATGTCTGCATCTAAGATGAGAGATGCGGCTGCAAAAGATGACTTCAAAGCATTTGCAAAAGGTATTCCTAACATAGGAAACATGGATAAGAAGAATCTATACAATATTATACAAAAATCTATGGGTGTTAAGAAAACTGAGATAGCCAAAGAGGATACATGGCAGTATGCACCTAAGTTAGATCCATTTGGTTTGAGAATTGCTTATCTAAGAGAAGATATATTCAAAGTAGGATCGTTAGTAGAGAATGTAAATACTGGATTGACAGGTAGAATTACAAGAAGAGGTGCAAACTATGTCATAGTACAGACTCCAGAACACATGATGTTTAAGTCATGGTTGAGAGATTTAGTTGAAGCATTTGACGTAGGAACAGATGAGTATAGACAATATGTTCAGAAAATGACGCCTGGCCAAGGTGATAAGAAGTGGAATAATGATCCTATTATTAAACCAATAACTACTGGATCTTACTACGATGGCAAGAAAGTGAAGAATCCTAATGACCCTCCTAGTGGGCCAGGGATTAAATATAATGACACATCCATACCCTACAAAGTAGGAAAGGGATAAATAACCATAGCAAGGACTCTTTAATTTTAAACACCATGACTGACGATAAGAATTTAGTTGATGCATACGCTTCGATATACAAGAAAAAAGAATCGGAAGAAGTTAATGAAATTGCTCCAGCTATACCTCTAGCACTTAAAGGTGCTGGAATGATGGCAAAATTGGCCAAAGGTGCTAAGATCGCAAGTAAAGTTGGTACTATTGCTCAGGGTGTGGGTGCAGTTAGAGATGCCGCAGCACCTAGAGGAAAGGGTCAGATGAATCCTCAACAGAACGAAGAGGTAGTTAATGAGATAGCAGCTGCTCCGATTGCTGCTGGAATGGCTGCGAAAAAGGTAACAAGTGCAGTCGGTGGTGCAGCAAAAGCAGTCGGTGGTGCAGTAAAAGATGTCGCAATGCAAGCTGCAAAGAAAGCTCCTGTCACTAAAACTACAACAATCAATGCATCAAGAAAACCAAACGGTAAGATGGTAGAGGATGTAGCAATAACTCATTTAGATGGTAGTACCACTGAGGTAGTGGACGTAGTAAAATCAGAACCATTAGGTAATCCAGACGAGAAGTTAGCAAGTAGACTTTGGGATCAGATTGCTGCAAATCTTGACACACTAGGAGAGATGTATGGTGCAACATATGACGTAGTTGAACTAGATGAAAAGAAAAAATTAGATAAAGTTGGAGAAGAAGATGAGGATGTGGACAATGATGGTGACGTAGATGATTCAGATTCTTACATCAAGAACAAAAGAGATGCCATAGGTAAGGCAATGGGTGAGAAGAAAGGTAAGAAGAAAGATAAAGATATGAAAGAAGAAGCAGAACAGATAGATGAGGTTGATTGTTGGGACACTCATAAGAAAGTTGGAATGAAGAAGAAAGGCAATAAGATGGTTAACGATTGCCGTCCTAAGAATGAGAGTTTCAATGTCAAGAGTCCAGTAACATTCTCAAAACCATCCGAAGAGGTAGTGGAAGAAACTATTTCCAGTGAACAGTTTGAGAAACATGCATCATATACCACATATGCACACAGGAAGATTGCTTGGGAGACATTTGATATGACTGAGAATAGAGAGTATTCTCATAATCCTGAGAAGTATCATGATAGTGAAGGTAATCCTAAAGATATGGAGATGGATAAACCATATAGTAAGAGATCAAAAGCAGCAAGGATGAAAGATCCTAAGAGAGGAATTAACTCTCCTGCCTTCAAGAAGTTTATGGCAGACCGAGGAATGTAATGAAATCGTTTGACCAGTTTCACAATGAGTCATTCGTAGGAAAAGCTGTAGGTTTAATTAACAAAGCAGTCAACGCTGTAAAGTCTGGTAAAGCCATTGCTAAACCCACTACTGGGCCTATGGTGCCACCAAAAAAACCTACTCCTGGCCAGATCGCAAGAAGTAATCCAGCAGCGAAGGCAGCTGCGTTAAAGAAACAAGCAGTACAGAATAAAGCCGCTCAACAACCTAAGAAGACTACTACTGTAGCAACTCCAGTTACTAAAGGCCCTTTTACTCAAACTACTAAATCAGGCAACAAAGATATGCCTGGTGCAATAGTTAAAAAAACTCCATCTACAGGAAGAAAGATAGGAGACTTTGTTAAAAAGGCAGCTGGTGCTGTGGGTAGTGCAGCAAGTAAGGTAGGTAGTAAAGTAAATCAAGTAAGAAAAGCTACACAACCAGCTAGAGAAAACATAAGAACAGGTGTAGCCAAATTTGCTGCAGATAAAAAGGTTAGAGAAGTTGGATCAGCTTTAAATCAAGCTAGGAAGGCTTTACCAACTGCTGCAGATTACAGAACAGGTCAAGAGGGTGAGGGTTCTGGATTTGGTGGAAGTTTCAGTGGTCGTTCAGTCAAGGGTGTCAAGGATGCTTTTCAAGCATCTAAAAAAGGTAAGAAATTTGAAACATCAACGACTACAAATGCACCAGTATTAGGAAGACCTGGCTTGAAAAACAAGACAACAGTAATTAGAGGTCGCGAACTTGATGCAGCTGGAAAGCCTATACAACCCAAGAAGGACGAGGACGAGAAAGATCAAAGTTTAGCGGGCAGGCTTGCTAGGAGAGTAAAGAAAAATGTAAAGAGAACGGTTGGTGGTGCCATGATGTCTACGGTTAAGACAGATAAACCAAAGGATGAACCAAAGGATGAACCAGAAGATAAAGTAACAGGGTCAAAAGTACCCAATAAACCAAAAACACCATCTGATAGTGAAGCTGCAAAAGTAACATCTGGTAAGGGAAAAGAAAAAGTTACACAAGCAGCAAGAGAAACAGAAACAGAAACAGAAAGAGCAGCTAAATCTATAAGAACTGGTACTCGTTACGTTGAAAAACCAAAAAAGAAAGAAGAACCAAAGAAAGAGATAGTAACTTCTGGCCAGAAGGGAAAAAGTGAGGGTGATACAGATAAAATTGAGGTAGGTGCAAGTGGTAGACAAAAAAGAATAACTGGTGGTGATGATCCATTGCCAGTTAGATTTGGAAAACCAGGCACAAGAAGAGGCAGACCTCCAAAAAAAGATGAAAAGTCTAAACCAGATAAAACTGCACCAGGCCAATTAAGTTTACTTGATGGAGAGTCTAAAGTAAAAACAGATTCTAAAAAGAAACAAGGAGAAGGACTTGGTTCTAAGGTAGGTGATGCAGTGAAGACTGGTGCCAAGAAAGTGGGCAAGGCAGTCAAAGATGGAGCTGTAAAAGTAGGTAAAGGAATTAAAGACGAGGTTGTATCAGGAGCTAAAGAGTTAAGTAAAGATATTGAGAAAAAAGTTGCTTCTGGTAAGGAAAAACGTGATGCAGCAAGACAAGCAACAAAGTCTAAAGTAACAACTAACTACACCAAACCTAAAAAAGGTGAGGAGATGAAGGTGCCTGAAAAGAAAGATAAAGTAACTGTAAATACATCTAAAGATACTACTAAAGATAGAGAAAAACAAAAGAAAAAAGCTCCTCAAGCACTTGCACAGGCAGTAGAAAGACGAGCTGAGGCTGACGCTGCGAAGGATGCTGTTTCTGACATGAAGAAAACTCCACAAATGGGTAAGGTTACTGATGATGTAAGATCTCAGTTATCTAAAACTTTAGCCAAGACAGAGAGTGATCCTAACAAATCAACTCAAATCAAGGGTAAAAGTGACGAAGAACTAACTAGAACAACAACTTCATCTGATGACGAAGGTTCATTTAGAAGGGGTGCTAAAAGGACTAAGAAGTACAGTAATAATCCAAAGACTCAAGCAGCTTGGGAAAAGATAGAAAAGAGAACGCCTGAAGAAGAAGAAGCGGCTCAACAAAAAATGTTCGGTAATAAAGGAGCTGAGAGGGCAACAAAAAAAGAAATTGATAAACTTAGAAAAAAAGATACATATAATAGGAAGGTCAAGAAAAAATTGAACACAAACACAAATAAAAAGAAAGAACAGACTACCGAATCTTTTTCTCATTGGCGTGAAGAGTTTATCTGGGAGACTGATAAGAAGTATCCTGAGAAGGTAAAGGAAATCAAACCTATGACAGGTAAGAACACCATTACAATTAACCCAGAAGACGAGACTTCTAAATACAAGAGAGGATACTAGAGAATCATGATTACTAACATAAAAGGAACTCAGGCGGCATGTGGTACTGACGCAGCAGGCGCTTCTACATTTGGAAGTGCGACAGTCGTTCGTCTTGTTAATAATGGTGGTACTGCAAGATTAGTAAGTGTTATTGATTCAGTTGGTGGATCAACAACAATCGGAACCTTTACAATGCCAGGAAATACTGTTGAGTTTGTAGAGAAGAAATCAACCGAAGCAATATTCGCAGCAGACGCTACTGTTTTAGGTGCAGCTGCAGCATACTCAATAGCTTAGTTGTCAAATCAACAAAAACTGTCTATAATATAAGGTAGTAAACTAAATATTTTTAAATCTTTATGGGGTTTATGGATATTATAAGAAAAATAGGCAACCCTTTTAAGGGATTACTCCAGTTACCAAGAATGGTAAAGAGAGTAGAACCAGAAGAATTTGTATATGGATATGATTTATATTCAGAGATGCCGTCAGGGTTGTTGGGTTCAACACCTCCAATAATAGATGACTGGTTTGGCAAATCACCAGAAATTCCATACCCTTATGATGGTGTACCACAGAAAGAGAAGACAATACACGAGAAAATGTATGAATTATCTTCAAAGAATCTTAACATTGGAGGTTCTGAGATCCTGACATAGATGCGTATTTATACCTAGTGTGTTATTATAAATAATAATGTACTGGAGTTGAAACTATCATGTCCCACTACACACTTGGTTGGCACGACCAACTAAATGAGTATCACGAAATAGGCGAATATGCCACAGACGCTTTTGAAGCGGTAAAGAATGCCAGAGAGGATGTTCCGTATCTACACGAACATCCTTTTTCTTTGGATTCAATTAAGGAGGTCAAATGAAAAACCTTCCTATCACATCAACCTTGGTTATTTTTATAACTATCGGAACCGCACTATGGTTCTACCCACACTACGCTTGGTCGCACCCTATACTTGTATGAAAAAATTTAACACATTAGTCCTAGATGTAACGATTTATATCTTAGATTTTCTTTACAGAGGTAGAGAATTTCAAAGGTTCTGGGTTCTGGAAGTCATTGCCAGGGC
>Ga0209348_1001892_pt1 | contig 10043 bp, 6 predicted proteins | sample ETNvirenome_2_30_FD_184065 | JGI IMG/M metagenome (GOLD analysis project Ga0209348, IMG submission 184065) | Marine viral communities from the Pacific Ocean - ETNP_2_30 (SPAdes) (version 2) | ecosystem: Environmental > Aquatic > Marine > Oceanic | place: Pacific Ocean | collected 2013-06-22 | reverse complement strand
CTACAGTAAGGCATGTTGTGTTAATGAACTCAATAAACTTTGGAACAGATATTAGTGATGCTTTTTTTGTTGATAGTGGTTTGACATATTCTGGAACAGCCACAACAACGATTACAGGATTAAATCATTTAGAAGGGCAAACAGTACAAATATTAGCTGATGGATCTGCTCATCCAGATAAAACTGTTTCAGGTGGAAGCATAACTTTGGATAGGTCTGCTACAAAAGTTCATATTGGTTTAGGATACTCAAGCATAATAAAAACTTTAAGACTTGAAGGTGGTGCTAATGATGGTGTTTCTCAAGGAAAAATAAAAAGAATACATGGTGTTACAGCTAGATTTTTAGATACTGTTGGTGCAGAACTTGGCCCAGAAATAACAAGTTTAGATAGGATACCTTTTAGAGATAGTAGCATGGCTATGGATGTTGCTGTTCCTATGTTTACAGGCGATAAAGAAATATCTTTTCCAGCAGGATATGATAATGATGCACAAGTGGTTATAAGACAATCACAACCATTGCCTATGACTGTGGTTGCTATTATGAGGAGGTCAAATACTTTTGATGCTTAAAATCGTACAACTATCTCCAGAACATGTGAAAAACATAGAAACAGATTTTGATTTTACATTTTATCATAGAGAGTTGCTTTGCAAAGAATGTGTAAATGGCTATGCAGCAACACTTGGAGATACAGTTGTAGCCATTGGTGGTGTAAGTATTCTTTGGGAAGGTGTTGGAGAAGGGTGGTTTATTATAGGAAATATTGGTAAACTATTTCCAACAAGATTAGCAAGAGTAGTAAAAAGTATGATTGCAAAACTAATAGAAGAAAATAAATTGTTTCGTTTACAAGCGAGTGTGTGTAAAAATGATAAGAAAGCAGTAAGATTTATTAAATGGTTAAAGTTTGAAGAAGAGGGAATAATGAAGAAGTTTGGGCCAGATGGTGTAGATTACTTTCGTTATGCTTGGGTGAAGTAATGGCTGATCCAACAATTTTAGCAGCAGCAGCAGTAGGAGCATCAGGTTTTCTTGGATTTAAAGGAAACATGGCAGCAGCTAAAGCTGCAAGACAAACAGCAGAATACAATGCTCGAGTGCAAGAGAATGAAGCTATACTTCTACAAAGGGCAAAAATTGCTGAAGAAAATCAATTAAGAAAACAAGCAGACAGACTTGAGGGAACACAAAGAGTAGCAACTGCAAAGTCTGGAATTACCATGAGTGGCAGTCCTATGCAAGCATTAGCAGACACATATTTTAATACTGAATTTGATGCTTTAAAAATTCAGTACGCATCAAGCATAGAACAAACACAAAAAGTAAGTGCTGCAACATTGCTGAGAGCAGAAGGTGCAGCTAGATCAAGTGCATTAAAAACAAGAGCCTATCAAAGTTTACTTGAAAGTGGCTCAAAAGCAGCAACATTGATGAGTTAATTATGGCAAGAATACCACTATACAATCAAGGCAGAGGAACAACACAACAGTTAGCAACAGGCTCATTATCGCCATCTGCTAATGTAAGTGCTTTTACTGCTCCAGGACTAGCAACAGCATCATTTGCAGATTCAGCAGGTCAAATCGCATTTAATTTTGGTCAAGCTGAACAGAGAAAACAAGACGAAGATGCAATAGAAACAAATAAAATTGCCTTTCGTCAAGCAAGTGCAGATTTTAGGAGAAATAATAGAACTGACAATTATGAAGAATTTAAAGACAAGTACGCAGCATGGCAACAAGGATGGATTGTAAACAATACAAGAAATTTTAAAAGTAGAAGAAAAAGATTGGTTATCAATGCTATTAATCCTATAGCAAGTGTTGAAAATCTAAGAGGACAGACTGATGCATTTAATTTAAGTGAAAGAAATGGTACCATAGCTATGAATGATACACTTAAATCTAATGTAAATATTTTAGCAAATTTTCCAGAAAATAGTTTCGAATATCAAGCAGCTTTTAAAGAAAATCAGGATATATTTGAAAGAAATAAATCTCTAGGTAGAAGTTTACTTTATACACCTGATGGAGCCAAATTAGCAGTAATTGATAAAAGTTTTAAAAATAATATTGATGATGCAACAAACATAGAGCAACTAAATAATATAGAAGCTAAAATTAATAAAAGCACTTTACCTGTTGAAAATATTTTATCGCTTAAAGGTTTTGTAAATAGAAAAAAAGACTACTACCAAACTGGAAGAAAAATTGAACTTGACGATAAAGTAGCAGACTTAGAAGCTAACGCACTTACAGAGGGTATCGAATCATCACAAATTGAAAGTTTACAAAATGAATACATAGCAGTTTATGGAGAAATTGAGGGAAAAGTAAACTTTAATTCTGCAAAAAAAAGGTTAGTAATTTCAAAAGATGTTTACAGTATTTACAAAGGTGTAGAGTTTTCAAATTTTGCAACCAAACAAAATGCAGTTACACAAGCATTTATAGATTATGAAAATGCACCATTAGATCAAAAAGCTGAAAAATTACAGGTTGCTGCTGGTTTATCAAAAAAATTAAATGAGGATGCAAAACAAATTTCTAATGATCCTGTGCAATTTATTTTAAATAAAAACAGAGGTAGAGAGTTTACTAGTTTTGCTAGAGTTACAGAACAGAAAAAATTAGGTTTAACTAGAAAACAAGTCAAGCTTTATACCAACAATGAAATGGCAGTTAAAAAAAGTGAGTATGATAGTTTGAATACAGCAAACGAAAAAAAAGCATATCTATTAAACTTAAAAAATGAAAATGAAGGTTTAGAAGAGTATCTTATGCCACAAATGTTTGAAAATGGTTTTGGGTATGTTGAGAACATATTAATGTTAAATGATACAAGCCCTTTTAATGAATCTTTGATTGCATCTAAAAATTTTAAACCACAAAAAGAACTAGCAGCAGAGCTTAGATCAGACTTTCAAGAGATTGCAGTTTTGGTTACAGGCGAATTTCAAGATTTTCGTAAAAGTATTCAAGGTGATCCTATGATAGGTTCTGTGCTTTCAGCAAATGGCAGAAGTGGTAGTGCAGATCAAATACAAACAGTAATAATTAATTTAGCAAAATATTTAAAATCTCAAGACCCATCTGTAGACAATGATACTATTGTTGATAATGCCATGAGTATTATAAATAATAATTATGATATTGAAAAGATAAATGATGGTTTTGTAAGAATACCTAAGCGCTTCGGAGATGATGGAACAATCAGTATTGTGAACAGGTTAAAAAGAGTTATATCCTCAAGAGATTTTGTTGCAAAGGAAGTTTTATTACAAGGTAAGTTGCAGCCTGATGCGTATAGAAAACTAAGTTCTTTTACTTGGGTAACAAATGATGATGAAACAGGTGTTAGATTAATAAATTCAAATGCAGGTGGCAGTTCAGTTTTAGGTCTTGATAGCAAACCTATTGAATTAAGTTTTGAAGAAATTTTAGTATCAGAGAAGGCCATTGAAGAGCTTGCACAAGAACAAAAGGATGCCTTTAATGAAGAGTTGCGTAAACGAAAATATGGTGGCAGGCAAATAAAATGACAAACCTTTACTTGCCTTCACAACAGGATGATCCAATACTCAGAGACGAGTTTGAAAACTATGCAGTAGCATCAAATCTTGATGTTTTAGGAACTACATTGGAGGAAACTCTGTATTATAATCCATTTGTATCTATTTCAAGAGGTATGGTTCTTCGACATCAAAAAACTCAGGGAAAGCAGCTATCAGAGGAAGAATTTAAAAATAGTGAATATTATAGAAAAGGTCTAGTCTATCCACAAGAAGGAATAACAGAAGGTGCTGCCAAAGTTATAGCAGAAAGTTATGACGAAAGAGAGTCAAGAAAACAAATTTTATCCAGAGGTAAAGGTGGCTTTGGTATGGGTGCAGCTAAATTTGGAGTTGGAATTATCGGAAGTTTTTTTGATCCATTAAATGTTGCATCTGTGTTTATTCCAGGCGCAGCTATTAGAAGCTTTGTAAATGCGAGAAGAGCAGTTAAAACTGCTGAGAATGTTACAAAAGGTAGAATCATACAGGAAAGCATGTTTCAAACTGGAAAAACAACAAAAAGATTTGGATTTGGTGCGTTAGAGGGTGCAGTAGGTACTGCTCCTTTAGAAATACCAATTCTTGCAGTAGCAGAAATGGAACAGGATAAAGATTACACTTTGTTAGATAGTTTTTTAAATGTAACTATTGGTTCAGTTCTTGGTGGAGGTATACATGCTGTTGGTGGCAAGTTTTCTGATAGGATGCAAAGACTTAGAAAAGAAACACAAGAACTTGCGTTAAGGACTTCTTTAGTACAAAATACAATGGGTCAAAGAACCAACATTAGAGAGGTATTAGAAGGAGATCCATCATACGCAAAATTAAAATATGATCCAAGATTCTCAGAACCACAAGTTGTAAGTTTTGCAGATCAAAAAAGTGTTGTGGCTACATTAGATGATTTGGATAAAAGATTAGTTATTGATTATATTAGGAAAGGCAGGAAACTTCCAAGTGTTTTAAATCCAGTTGCAAAAAAAGATATGCCTAAAAGTTTAGCTCAATGGTTAAGAACAAAAAAATATAATCCATTATCATCAGATGTTGAGGAAATGAGAGTTTACTTAGATAAAGGAGCTTTTGCTTTTGAAAACAAACAAGCGCTTACATTAGATGATGTTATTAGAGATGCAGTAGACGAAGGATATTTTAGGCAAGAGCCAACAGTAGGTGAATTTGCAGAAGCAGTTGCAGATGATTTATCTAGTTTTAGAAGAACATTTAAAGATCAAGATATAGATAAAGTTGCTGATCTTAATAGAGCTTTAGAATACAGAGCATTAGCAGATGAGTTTGAAATAAATTATTATGGAATGGATGATGAAACTTTTTTTAGAGCCATTAATGATATTGAAGAAGCAAATGCTTACCATGAAAGCATGATGGCAAGAGAAGATCCATATGCTGAATATGGAATGATGCCAGAAGATTTTGATACTATGATGACAAAACAAATGGAAACTGAAAAAGCCTATGATATTCATATTCAAACAGAGGGAGTAGAAGATATACATTCAGGACAAGGGCCTATTTTCAAAGATCCAGAGGTTGAACAACTTAATGCTGAATCACTTGATTTAGAAACTGACATAGAAACTCTTAGGAACAATAATTTAATTGATGAAGAAGATGAGTTGGCTATAAGAGAAGCTAACGAAGGGGTTGAGAGGGTAGATGTATCATTTAGAGAAGCTGCTTTAGCTGGTGCAAGGTGTATTAAGAGGTCAACATAATGTCGCAACAATGTATAAATCAAATATTAAATAAAGCAAAAGAACTTGGAAAAGAACTTAAAGGTAAAGAAGCAGAAACAATTTATGAAAATTTAATTAAATTAAGAAAAAATAGAACTGTAATGAGTCAATCTGATGATGATTTATTAGTTAATGAAGCAGTTGATATTTTTTTAAATGCAAAAATAGTAGCTGCTAGAATAAAGAACAACACATTAAGAAACATAAGGTTTAGAGCTAATATCTTAAATAAAATTAAAACTTCTGGTGGAAATCCATATAAAACTTTGCGTGGCTTTTTGGTTGGGGATGCAAAAAATCACGATTTATTGAGTGTAGATGCTCAAAGTAGAGCAACTGTTATGGATTTGCAAAATCAACTTTTAATTGGTTTAGAAAAAAGAGGACTTACTCAAGCAGCTATGAAAGGAGGTTTAGACAAAGAAATATCAATGGCTTTACATCCAAAATACGGAGAAACACCAGAAAGTTTAAGGCAAAATTTACCAAGAGAAGCTATTTTAATAGCAGATGCTATTCGTAAAGTTCAAAAATATACTTTAAACAGAAAAAATAGAGCAGGTGCATACATAAATGAAATTGAAAATTATATTACAAGGCAATCACATGATTCAGCATTAATGAGAGATGCTGGATTTGATAAATGGTATGAAGATATAGCACCAAAGCTAGACGAAAGAACTTATGCAGATTTGTTACCAAGAAAAGATGGCAAGGACATGAAAGTTGAATTTTTGCGTGAGGTTTACAATAGTTTAGTTTCTGGAGTTCATAAAAAAAATGATGCAGAATATTTAATTAATGGGTTAAAAGACCCTATTACTGCTTTTAAAGGGCCACAAAACTTAGCAAAAAAACTAAGTCAATCAAGGGTTTTACATTTTAAAGATGGTGAAGTAGCTCATCAATATTTTGAACAATATAATAGAAGAAGTCTAATGGAGACTGTTATAGATGGATTAATACATGATGGAAGGTCAATAGCATTGATGGAAAATCTAGGAACAAATCCAAGAGCAATGGTTGAAAGAATACTTGATGATATTGATGACATAGCAAAAGCTGATCCAAAGCTTGTGCCACAAATGGCAAAACAAAGAAGAAGAACTTTGGGCGAGTTTAGTAATGTTGATAATTCAGTTAATGCAGTTGGTTCAAGTCAAAGTATTTTTTTCGGAGCAGATTTTGCAAGTGTAGCTTCTGGATTTAGGATGATACAAGAAATGGCAAAATTAGGAGCAGCAACTATATCATCTATTACTGATATAGCATCTAAAGCTGCGTTTTTATCTTCTAATACGGAAAGAGGATTTTTTCACAGTTTTGGTCGAGCTATAGGAGACACAGTAGAGGGTTTAACTGGGCCACAAAGAAAACAGTTTGCAATAAGACTGTTAGTTGGCACAGAAGCAATGACTGGCAACATAATATCAAGACATGGGCCAGATGATTTTGGCCCTGGTTTTATTGGAAGAGCGCACTCTTTATTTTATAAGTTAAATGGGATGAGGTATTGGAATCATGCACAAAAAGTAGGTGTGGCTAGAGTTTTAGCCTTTGATGGCGCTGAAGCTGTTACAAAGAACTGGAATAATGTAGATCCAAACTTTAAACAAATGCTAGGTAAATACGGAATATCAGAGGATGAGATTAAACTTTTTAGGAAAGTGGATATGAAAGCAGAGGATGGCAATAAATATTTATTTCCTGATTTAGTAGATGATATTGGTGATGATGTCTTAGATGTATATATAAGGCAAAAAAAAGGCACACTAAACATAACCGATAATTTAAGATTTCAGTTTAGAGATGAACTAAGAACTAAAATAGGAACAATGTATGTTGATGGAGCAGACACAGCAATACCTACACCTGGCGCTAAAGAAAGATATATTATGAACTTGGGTTATCAAAGAGGAACTATCGGTGGTGAAGTTGTAAGATTAATAATGCAACTTAAAGGCTTTCCTATTACTATGATTACTAAAGGATTAACTAGACAATATTACTCAAGTGGATTTACAGGAACTATGAAAATGATTAGTGGCATGACAGCTATGGGTTATGTTGCAATGACAGCAAAAGATTTGTTAAGAGGTAAAGAACCTAAAGATTTATTTAGTGATGATTATATGAAATCAGCTAAAGTTTTAAAAATGGCTATGCTTCAGGGTGGAGGTATGGGAATATTTGGTGATTACCTTTTTGGAGAGTTTAATAGATATGGACAATCATTTACTCAAACACTTGCAGGCCCTACATTTGGTGCTGTAGATGATCTAGCCACTATGTATTCCAAGTTTATTAGAGGAGAAAAGGTGGCAAAAGATGCTGTAAGATTTGCAATAAGTAATACACCTTATGCAAATTTATTTTATACTAGAGCAGCCATGGAGTATATGTTTTTTCATGGTATGATGGAACATTATGATTCTGGCTACTTAAAAAGGGCAGAAAGAAGATTAAAAGAAGATTATGGGCAAAAATACTTTTTTCCACCATCAAAGTTTGCAAGAGAAACTATTGTAGATAGGTTAATTGATTAATTATTAAAAAAAGTATATAACAAACTATGAGGTAAAACATGACAGTAAGTAGTACAACCACAAAGAATAGTTATTCTGGTAATGCCAGTACAACTGTTTTTGCTTACGGATTCAAGATATTTAGTGATGATGACATTACTGTAATTATCAGGACAGACTCAACTGGAGCAGAAGTTACCAAAACAAAAACGACACATTATACTGTATCTGGTGTTGGAGATTCAAGTGGTGGAAATGTTACCTTTACAAGTGGTAATACACCTGCAAGTGGAGAAACAGTTGTGTTGTTGAGATCAACTGCAAGAACACAGCTTACTGATTATGTAGCAAATGATCCATTCCCAGCAGCAACACATGAGGATGCCTTAGATAAATTAACATTCATTGCACAAGAGATAGAAGAGGAACTGGGCAGATCAATTAAAGTTTCTAAAACAAACACAATATCTTCTTCAGAGTTTACAACATCTGCTACTGAAAGAGCCAACAAGATTTTAAGTTTTGATGGTTCTGGAGACTTAACTGTTACAGAGGGAAAAGTAGATACTGTAACTGCAACTGCATCTGCTGTATCTGCTGGTGGCAGTCCAACAGCAAGTGCAACATATACTGCAAGTACAGGTGCATTAGCCTTGGCACTTGGTTTGCCAACAGGAGCGACTGGTGCAACTGGTAACTCTGCTGGGTTGCAAATGACATTTAGCAATAGCACATCTGATGCAGACCCAGGAGCAGGCAAACTAGCTTTTAATAATGCAACTCTTAGCTCTGTATCTGTTTTGTTTTTTGATGATGCAGATGATAATGGTGCAGATATTTCTTCTTTTGTGCAGAGTTTTGATGATGCAAGTAACGCAACAGCTAGAGGATTAATACATATAGAAAAAGAAGGTACTGCATCTACTTTTGCCTTATACAAAGTTACTGGTGCAATTACAGATGAATCTGGATACACAAAAGTTCCTGTATCACATCTTGTATCAAATGGCACGTTTAGCAATTCAGATGGTATTAGAGTTGACTTTTCGTATTCTGGAAATGATGGAGCAGGAAGTTTAACTGAGTTGTCAGGAGACACATCTCCTCAACTTGGTGGTGATCTTGATATGAATGGACAAGACATAGTTACCACATCAAATGCAGATATAGAACTTGCGCCAAACGGAACTGGTAAGACAGTTTTAAAAGGTAACACAAATCCAGGTACATTAGTTTTTAATTGTGAATCAAACTCACATGGTCAAACTGTAAAATCACAACCACATTCAGCTAGTGTTACAAATGTTTTAACATTACCTCCAGGTGGAGATCAAGAGATTGTTGGTGCTTCTGCTACACAAACTCTTACTAATAAAACAATAGGAGTATCACAATTATCTGGACAAGTTGCAGTATCAAAAGGTGGTACTGGTGCTACGAGTCTTGCAGGAGCAAACATTGTAACGACTAATGCACAAAGCACGTTTACTGCATCACAGATACCTTCAACAGAAACAGCAACAATATCATCAAGTAAAACTCTTGACTTCGACACAAAACAAAATTTCATTCTTACACTTGGTTCTGGTGCTAACACTTTATCAAATCCAACAACAGAAGCATCTAATATTGGTCAAACTGGTGTTATTATATTTATTCAACCTAGTTCAGGATCAGCAGGAACAGTATCATTAGGCACAGACTATGAAACTGTTGGTGGTAGTGGTTTAACTTTATCAAGTGCAAATAGTGCTTATGATGTGGTACCTTATATTATCAAAGCAGATAATTCTATTTTACTTGGCACACCTCAGTTGGCTTTCAGCTAATGTTTAGCTCTGATAAATGGTTTGGCTCAACTGATGCTGAATTTTACAATGGTGTCATTACACGAAGTTTAAGATTTGATGCCACAAGTTCAACAAGACTTGAATCTCCTACTTTTTCCTCAGATGGTGGTGATACATGGACTTGGAGTGCATGGGTTAAGTTTCATGATTTATCAAAAGCAAAACAAATTCTTTTTGGTAGAAGTGGTAATAATGCTTGTTTAATTTATAATGATGGTGGTACTGGTGAGGGTGAATTAGACCTTAATGATGATGGTGCAGTTGTAAGAAGGTCAACTGGTTTTTTTAGAGATGTAAGTAACTGGTATCATGTAACATTAAATGGCAACGGAACTGTAAACAGGCTATGGGT
>Ga0209348_1001891_pt1 | contig 10044 bp, 9 predicted proteins | sample ETNvirenome_2_30_FD_184065 | JGI IMG/M metagenome (GOLD analysis project Ga0209348, IMG submission 184065) | Marine viral communities from the Pacific Ocean - ETNP_2_30 (SPAdes) (version 2) | ecosystem: Environmental > Aquatic > Marine > Oceanic | place: Pacific Ocean | collected 2013-06-22 | reverse complement strand
ATCACTATTGCATTCTACATTGAAACTGATATCAAAAGATTATATTAATGAAGATGGTTTACAAAGACATGAGAGATGTGAAAAATTTATAGAAACTTTGAATTATAATCTTTCTGTAGATAATATATCCTTGACAACAGGATACAAAATCAATGTCATTGAGGGAACGAGTATGAAAAGATATGGTTCTGGTGATAAACAAATTTTCTTATTCAAAAATAGAAATGGGTCATTTGAACCTATTGTCAAAAAGTTAGAAGACGGAGAATATTGTTCTGTATTTGAATAATTTCTCAATAATTATTTTAATAAAAATATTAAAATAAGTTTACTTCATTAGTTCATCAATTGCAGCAGTGACATCATCAACTTGTTGTGATATTTTTGTATCGTCTACAATCTCAACAACTTTTGGTTCTGGAACCAATTTTTGTTTTCGTTGTTCTACCATATTAAGTTTTTCACTTATTTTTGAAATAGCTGTGTGGGAACGTTTTGTAGTATCAACATGTGACTTTTTCAGTATCTTGAGTTCGTCCCTAATCTCATCAAGATATATATTCATTTCCGAAATATTTCTCACTGTATATGCAAGAAGAGCCATAAGACCGATAGTATTTACACCAGTTAACATGGTTGCACCCTTTGTGGTTATACTCTGATCACTCATTTATAATCAAATTGTTTTAAACAATTCAGTAGAAGCAACGAATTTTTCTATCGTCTGATTGTCATAATATGTGAGTTTATAAAAATATTGATTAAATAACATTTGAGTTGTTTTAAATACTTGAAAATCAGAAAATTTTGGGTTGTATTCTTTTACTTTTTTTGATATCTTAAGTTTGAGATCAATAGAGTTAGAACTTTCTTCAGGAAAAAATTTAAACATTTCTTCAAGTTTGAATTTGCGTTTTATACGAGGTTTTGATGTTATTTCTATGGTTTCAAATGGGTTGTCCATTTTATTTGTAATATTTTTTTTGATTTTTCAATTTTGAATATCAAAAATGAATTTCTTTAAACATCATTTTAAAGAAATGGATGATATAGAAGATTGTATTCATGCTGAAATTGATGAAGGAGTATGTGAAAATTGTGGCCTCATAGTAGGTGAGGGATATGATTTTTCTACAGAATATAGTAAAAATTATACAAAGATGAATACAACAAAGATTTCCATTTTAGATACAATTGAAGGTATACCTCAAGCAGTATTGAATAGAGCCAGAATGAATATAGAATTAAAGCAAGAAGAAAGTGGAAAGAAAGTTCGCAATGATGCTAAAAATACCTTTATTATTCTTTATAACGCATATTTAGAATTAGGATTGGATTTTAAACCTCATGAACTTGCTGAAAAACTTAAGTTAAATCGCAAAGATGTTAATTGGTGTTTAAAAGTTTCTTCTGGAACATCTCTGACAAAAACAAATGTATATGAAGATAACAAATATCCATCTATTGTTATTATATCTCCGATTTCCTTTATCGATTCAATATGTAAAAATAATGATATTTCAGAACATTGTGAAGAAATAAAAAGAATAACCAGAGAAATATTAGAAGAAAAAGATATTTTATATGCTTCCAGACCAGAATATGTTTCATATGCAATCATCAAAAGATATGCGGAAAATAGAGGTATCAGTTTGAAAAGTTATAGTAAGAAAAATAAGATTTCTGATAATGCTTTAAAGAGAACAATAAATGATATAGAATTTTTTTTTGATAAATAAAAATGCCTAGAAAAACTAATGCAAGTAAAATATCAACTGTTGAAGAAGAATTAAATTACATGGATAAATTATGGTCCAAATTTGATACTTTAGAAAAAGTTGTTATATTAACTATTAGCTTCTTATACCTGTATTTCATAATAGTTGTGCTTGCGTCGTATAACAATCTATCAAAGAGCGCAGAACCTACATCAGGTAAATTGGTATTTGGTCTTGTTATTGCCGCTGCTGTCATCACAGTATCACCAATAATTGCTCATTATTTTGGTATCAGCACATACGGTGTTATCCACATTATAAGTCTTATTGGTGTGGTTGCATTTGTAGCTGCTTTGTGGATCTTATTTGAAAGTTTTGATAAACGTGAATTAAACACAGAAACATACAAAGATCCTTACAGTATTGGTATGTACTTTCTGTTGATATCTTTCTCAGTAATTTACGTTATCGGTTCTATATCCAGAAAATTTTAAATTAATTTACAATAATGTAAATTAATTGAATAATTTCGTTGCTTCGTCTTTGCATAATTTATAATTTTCAAGAGTTACATCGAAATACTTATTATGTATGACTTTATCTACAAACAGTTTAATGGCAACATATTCCAGTTGTTTGTCTCCAATACAAAGACTTGATACTATATCTTCTTCTGTTTTACATTCTGTCTGTATATTAAACACCTTTTTTATTTTTGCAATTGTATCATATTTATGATTTGCTTTCTTTACCATTTTTATAAATAATTATTTAAAAAACCATGTTATTCAAAACTTAAATCGAAATTATAACTGGTCTGTTGAGATTCTTCTTTTGTATCACATAATACCAAACCAGAACCTACGATTATAATCGCTGCGATAGTACCATATTTTAACAGTGTCATATTATCAACAGTGTCAACAAATTTTGTTTTCAACATTGTAATAACACCAACAAGAACTAATGTAAGTGTATTTAAAAAGTTACCTAAACCTCCGGTTGGAAATAAAGCTGCATCTTTAAACGATCTTGGATCATATAACCAAAAAGTCATTTTATAGTTCGTTATTTTAAGCAAATATATTATTTGTAATATATTTATTTAGATAAATTATTGACACATTATACAAACTTCATCATTACATACGATTTCCTTTTTCTCAGAGATTTTAGGTTTAACTGGTTCAACACGTTCTTCTTTTCCAAACATCTCGTTATGAAATTTAACAACGTCTATATCTACAGTGAACCTATCTGTTTGTGACGATGGGTTTGCTCTAAGATAATACATTCCAGTCTTCAACCTAAGGCGTTCAGAGTAATCGTGAATAGCTTTAACTTGTCTCATATTTGGTTCTGGAAGATAGATGTTTAAGGATTGAGATTGGTCGATATAGATACCTCTGTGGCGAGCCATATTTAAACATACCTTTTGTGAAATTTCATACATTCCCCTATGTTTTTCTTTTAGATGTTTGATAATACTTTCAAATTCAGATGTAAATTGCTTATCGTTAAAATACTCAGATGGATAATACTGAGGATGAGCGACAATGAACTTGTCGAGATGTTTTATGGAACCGTTACACATCATAATAAAATCAATCGTCTTTTGATTCCAAAGTTTATAGTTTACCATATCTTTGATGAATGGTTCTGAGAATGATGTATAGTTACCATGAGCAAGTTTACGAGAGTATAGTAAAGTTTGATGAGCTTCTGTAGTTTCTGCATTATTAAGCATTTGTGCAGAAGATGCTGTAGGCATAGGTGCTAAAAACATAGAATTGTAAACACCATATCTCATCACAGATTTCCTAAGATTTTCCCACGAACCATCTTGTCCCCATTCTGATGGATGCACCGGTTTATCGTTTTCTGGATCATAAAGTTTCTCATCCAGACCATTGATAGATTTAAGATAGTCAGCTTCTTGTTTCCACATGTCAAACTGAAAGAAACCATTAGATAAAGGCGAACCAGTGAATTGTTGCCATTTACCATCATGGAAAGCCTCAAATGTCTTGTCTTCAAATGTTTTATAAGAACCAGGTTCCTTCCATGTTGTATCACGTTCGTTTTCTCTGGAAATCATCATTGACTCATATACACAATTATAATATATACAGGCAAAAATCATCTTATTGACTTTATAAGCTTCTTCAGAATCATATGAGATATTAAGATTAGCAAAAACTTCAGCAAGACCAGACACACCAATACCAAGGGGACGATTAGTAAGATTAGGTGTGCTAATCTTTCCACGTTCAATAACATTCCCTTCAGAGTCAAATTTGTCCAAAGGATATTTATTGAAGTCAATAACTTTGTTGAGATTTCTGACAAGAGAACGGGATGATATTCCGAGTTTGTTGAAATCGTAACAATTCTTAATATCCTTTCCATTCTTGTATTCTTCTAATACAAAACGTTTAAGATTAACATGTGCAAGATTACAAGAGGCTATTGAATCAGGGGTAGAAGGTTCTGTAATTTCCAGGCAAAGATTTAAACCTTCTACAGTTCCAATATTTTTCATATTATTTTTATAGTTAACTGTATCTCTATATACAATATATGGCATAGAAGATTTGATATGCATATCACAGAGTTTATCGTATACGTCTACTGCATCTACCACTTTATGAACCATGAGATTCTTGCGTAATTTGGTGCGTGTCATGATCATACGATGATATTCGAGAATCTCTTCCTCTGTAGCATCACCAGTGTTGATATTCTTTTCAAGTGATTGAATATGGTTATTGATATAATTATACTCTTCGTCTCTATGCTGTGCCTCTAATTCAAACATGGGATAATACTTATCAAAGTTATGTGAATGTTGGCCCAAAAGTTTAACTTCTTTACCTTCAATTTCCATAACAGCTCTGGATGGACAGAACAGGGTCCATTTACCATTTGATCGAACACGTCTCATAAACTCAGATGATAAATAAGCACAAATGTTTGCTTGTTTCAATCTGATACCATTCTGTGTATAATTGTCTCTACACTGAATAAATTCCAGAAAATCAATATGCCAATCGATCAGAGTGATAGTCATAGCTCCGTTCCTTTTACCACCTTGATCCACACAAGCAATCGCTGCATCGTAAATCTTGGCAAATGGAAGAACTCCTGAAGAATTTCCAGTATTAGCAATTGAAGAGTGCCTAACTGCGTTAAGAGACAATCCAATACCACCTTGAGCTTTTGAAATCATTCCAACATCTCCAACTCCAGTATACAAAAGCGATTCAAGATTATCTCCAATCGACAAAAGAAAACACGAAGACATTTGATTTTTACGTGTTCCAGCATTGAACATTGTTGGGGACGCATGCACATATATCTTGTCAAGAAATTCATAATAACATTTAGTCACTTTTTCCATACCTTCATCATGATAAAACTGAATAGCTTGACGAAGATACATGTGACATGGAGTTTCAATAGATTCTTCTTCTGGACTTAAACGGAGCAGGTAATTCATACAAGCTGATGCTGACATAATATCATAATCAAAGTTGCTCTCATAAGTATCTTCCAAAAGTTTATCCAAATCATCTTGATTAGTCAACATAAAAGTTTTCATATATGGTTGAAGAATATTATCAAGAATTTTTACATAATCTTTGATGGATTTTGGTGCCGACTTGATATTAAGATATACAAAAAGTTTTCCAGCAAGTTTATAAGTATCGGGATATAACAATTGAGGCAATGTTTTTGCATATACTTCAAGTTCTTGATTTGTTCTTTCTTTAGAAATAGATTCCAATACTTCTTGTGGAAGTTCTAAACCTTTTGTAAATTCCATAATAATAGATGTCATTTATAAAATAAAAAAATTTTTAAATTATCATTTTTAAAGTTTATGATCTACGAGTAAAAACATAATAAGGAGTATACCTACTATAAAAAAGAAAAACAGAATATAAAACGCTTCTTTCCATACATTGTAAACGCTTTTTACGTTTTCCATAACTATTTTATTATTAAAAAAAATGATAGAATATTATATTGCTATGACAATTTTCTTAATTGTATTATTATCGATCAGTTATTTTATGTATGAATGGTACAACACAATTACTAAAGTAAATCTTATAAATTCCCGTGTCATGCAAGGAATTGATAGTGAAGATTCCACAATAAGCAGAAAACAGTTAGCTGGTTTGCATCAACCTTGTATAACAAATGGAGGAAATGTATCCGAATTAGGAATTCCAGTATGTAATGCGGATTTTAACCTAACATGCATCACAGGTATGTATAAAGGAAACGGTTACGGATCAAATACTGGGGTATGTCTTTCTGATATTGGAGGATATTGTGATTCTTTATATGATTGTGTTCCTTCGGCAAAAGGGTGCATAAACAATAAATGTGAAAATATGACAGAAACCATAAATTTACCATGTTCATATGATTCAGATTGTATTGGCGGGGCAACATGTGTTGATTGTGTAACTGGTTCTGGTCCATGTAAAGATGACGAAGGAAATTGCTATGAATTGGTAAATGGATCATGTCCTTCTATAAATGATGATCAAACTATTAATTTATATTTATGCAACCAACCTACAGTAACATGTGTTGATTGTGTAACTGGTTCTGGTCCATGTAAAGATGACGAAGGAAATTGCTATGAATTGGTAAATGGATCATGTCCTACAAATGCGCCAAATTTATGTGATATTGATAATCGTGGTGAATTTAGATATAATCATATATGTGATACATCTTTAGATATACCATTATGTAAATATGATCTTGGACCTAAAGATCAAGGTTGCACAAACAACGAAGACTGTATACAACCAGAAGGTGGTTCTATATGTTTGACAGGAGGTTTTAAGAGCGATTATAATCCATCAGCAACTTTGGTGCCTCCTACTTACAGTGTAAGTAGTATTGTTACAACTGATGATGTGAGTATCATCAAACTTAACTTTAAAAATACACTATTAACGATTAAATCATTTGAGAAAGGCACCGAAGTCAATTTTGTTTACTCTGATATCGTAAGAACCGCTTTAAGATATGGACCTTATTACGTTTTAGATCAGTTTGATAATGATATAATGACAGTATCTGAAAGTAAATTTCAACCAAATATAAAAGAATATGTAAATTTTCCAAATAAATTTATACAGTTAAACGAAAACCAGTATAAATCCGGAAATGCTGTATTGCTTCCTCAAAATATACAAACCAATTCAACAGTAGCATTTGGCTCGTTGCCTCCACTACAAATACTATCAACATGTTATTATACCGAAACTAATACGACTACGACTACTTTTACTTTAGTTGATAGTGATGGTGATTTTAAACTTGAGAGTGGAGTAAATGTCTTAGTTGGAACAACGCAAGTAAGATTCAGAGTAAATACAGGTGGAAATTTTGTACCTAATATCAATGATTCCAATCCTTATACATTAGAATCTATAGACGGTAAAAATTTTACAGTTGTAGGTGATTTAAGTCATCTAACAGAATATGATAGCACCAGTAACGTTGTTGAAGTTATGTTTGGAGAACCTGTAAAATTAGATAGTATAAATTCAAACAAAGGTGTTTGTGTTGCGAAACTACCGCCATCTGCTAATATAACATTTGATAGCAAATATGACTTATCTGACTATACTGGAAACCCATGTATAGATTTATTTGATAACAGTGTGTCTGTAGGACCATTAAACGGCTTCTGTGAATTTGAAAACATACAAAACGGTTCAGGGAGTGTATGTCAATTTTCTAGAGTAGAAGATGGTCAAAACTACGATCCATTACCATGCGATAAACAGACCACAGAATACAATGGTATAACCTATGAATTAGAATGCTTAATAAGCGACAAATTAACAGAAAATGTTAGAAATAACATCAATTTTTTGAATTATTCTTATTCTGGTATTTGTGCTTATCCCGTTCATAATAAATTCAAAACATGTGAATTATATAACAATAATTGCCGACCTCCTTACGTATGCACAGAAGATGAAGGTGGATATTTTTGTGATTCAAGATTTGATGTATTGAGTTGTAATAATCTTTATAAATGTCCTCCTACATTTACTTGTGTAGATGGATACTGTTTGAGTAAAATAGGGGGATACTGTGTTGATAATTCTAATTGCGAATCATCTAATTGTAATAATAACAAAATTGTTTTAACATTCTACAATGCTGGTATTGATACTAAAACAAATGTGCCAATTGCTGAAACTACCGGCAATACTATTAACAATATCCCAAATCAATTAATTCAGATACCTGTGGATTTTGGTATAGGAAATGCTAAAGATTATGATTTGTATGTAAGCTCAAAATACAATCCTGATAATACATTAACAACTTATGCTTTCATATACAACGGATCTATAAACTTTAAATTGGTTCGGATTGATGATGTTGTCGCGGAAAATCCTAAGGTTACTGATATTGATATAGGTAAGATAGATTCAAATATATCAAATTTTACTTTTGATCACTCTAATCAAAATTTATATGGATATACAATGTCTGGCACAACTTTATATTTAACATGTATTTACTCTCCTAATACAAAACCAATTACAAAACAAACCCTTTATAGTGCATCTGGCACGATCTTAAGTATTGATATTAATAATAGTTCTCTACTTATAACTTCTTCGAGCGAAGATTTCTCCAATCGCCCAGTGTTTGTAAACGTTGATATCGGCGTCGCTCAAACTGAAAATTATAGTGTCAATTTGTATAAAGATATAACTAATAATTCAAATTCAACTAAATATACATTACCGTATTATTCTGAAGAAATTGATAATCTATCTAAATGCAAGTTTGACTTGCTGAATGTAAACGACAGTGAACTTGATATCGTTTGTATATACAATCCGGAAAATTTTGAATCTCCCGTGCTTGGAGTAAGAAATAAAGTTAGATTAATTAGTAGTAGCTTCTTTGAATCTCTGTTTTCTAATGGAAGCAATCCTTCATGCCCATCTGATGTAGGATGTTTCAAAACGCCAAAACTCATTTCCAAGTTAATCAAATCAACACTAGCATCAGCTGATGAAAATGAAACTCATATATACTTGGTTAGCAATCCGTTAGATATAAACACTATATATGCCTTTAGCAATGCATCAATAAATATCAAAGGAATCAAGGTAAATAAGATTTATAAAGTAAACTCGACATTGTATTTGAGTATGCATTCAGCACTTCCAGACACAGACACAAATCCAAATTCACCGCCCTATGAATTGGGTGTTTCATATGTAAATTACGCCCCTTTTAGTTTTTCTTCGACATCTAATTTGGACAATTATGATAATGTTCTTAGCACATATCTTGAATACCCATATTGGATAGATGATCTACAAGATTTGGTAGTTGGTGATAATAACCCAATCATAAAACGCATATTCTATCAACCTGATAGAGTAAACAAAAATTACTACGCAATAATAGATATGTATACAAAGTTTAACAATAATATTGAACAAAAGATAATTGAAAACGACACGAGTATTATAAACAACAATACTTATTTGTTTAGATTTTCTTCAAATGATAATCAGATAGGTCTAACTGTTAATGAAACATTACCTATTCGAATCCATGGACCAGATGATACAAAACGTTTTTCTCAATGTAATCAAACACAAAATATGTTTTTCTTAACGAACACTTGTAACTAATTTACAATACCTTGTCTAATATAGATATCGGTTGTTGGGTTTAATGTCATGGAAGGTCTGTCTCCTAAAAATGTGATAGTTTTGAATTGTTGATCATACATAAATCGTTGACATTTATCAGCATTTGAATTACATATATTGAATGCATCTTGTAGATTAGAAACAGGGAATGTGCACACAGAATTTCCATTAGCGCCACATGTTTCTATGGAATTATTTGATTTGTATCCTGCATCAACAGCATATTCTCCTTTTGGTTTTGAACATTGTGAAACTTCTATGTAATTCTTTTTCTCTTCTTGTGTAAGTATAACAAAAATTATCAACACAATTAAAAGTATTACTATTATACCAATATAAATTTTTTCATGGTTCATGTTTATTTTAAATTATAATTTAAAATAAAATGGGAAATTGTGATAGTCGAAAATTTCCACCAGATGGAACAAATACGTTTTGGAGAAAATGTGGTTATTATAATGACTGGGTCACTAATGATAATTTTTGCACTCCATTATTTGGTAATGATGGTAACGATAAAAAGTTTTGTAATGGAGTTGGTGGTGAAAATGAATGGAAATTGAGAACTCCTGCGCATCAACAGTCCCAAACTGCTTTCATAG
>Ga0209348_1001890_pt1 | contig 10046 bp, 16 predicted proteins | sample ETNvirenome_2_30_FD_184065 | JGI IMG/M metagenome (GOLD analysis project Ga0209348, IMG submission 184065) | Marine viral communities from the Pacific Ocean - ETNP_2_30 (SPAdes) (version 2) | ecosystem: Environmental > Aquatic > Marine > Oceanic | place: Pacific Ocean | collected 2013-06-22 | reverse complement strand
CACCAATACCTGCTGGATCAAGTCTACAAGTTCTTGATGGTGGTGCTAAGATTGTCATGGTTAGTGGTGATGCGTTAAAGGTTAAGAGTAATACAGCAAGTTCTGCTGATGTATGGGTGTCAGTTGTAGACACAATTAGTGAATAGGAGTAAGTCATGCCTTTGATAGGTAACGATATATCACCAGCTTTTGAGAGCTTACCAACAAGACAAGAGTTTAGTGGTGATGGTAGTACAACAACATTCACATTAAATCAAACTGTAAGTTCAGAACAAGATATTGTTGTATCTGTAGATGGTGTGGTGCAAGAACCAACTGGATCTTATACAGTACCAGATGGAACAACTTTAACCTTTACTGCTGCACCAAGCAATAACTCTGGTAATAATATCTTTGTTATGTTCTTTGGCAGAACTTTTGGAACAATTACTCCAACCGCAGAGAATAAAGGTAACTTTAAAGCAGGTGGTATATTTAGAACGAATGCACAAAGTTTAACTTCTGATGTTACTATACTTGCCACAGAGAACGCACAGGTTACAGGTCCACTAACAGTTGCATCTGGCGTAACTCTTACAGTTGAAAATGGCGGAAGGTTGGTGACTTCGTGAGTACAATTAAAGTAGATACAGTACAAAGCACAGGTGGTGGTGCAGTAACACTTACTAAGCAAGAAGCAGCAAAAATACTTATTTCCTACAAAGGAGATGGAAGTGCCCTTGATGCCGAATCTTTTAATATTACATCTTTAACAGACAATGCCAATGGAGATGATTCTGTAGCACATACAAGCAATATGAATACAGTAAATTATATATTTGCAGGGAGTCATTTTTATACATTAGGCTCGGCTGGTGGTGGAACTTATACTTTAAACACAAAAGAAGACACAACAAGGAGTAATGGTTATAGGTCTACTTCTAGTCAAAGATTGCAACACGCATATACAAATGCTTCTTCTCATTTTGTAATTGGAGATTACGGAAGTACAAGTGGTGAATGTACAGCAGTATGTTTTGGAGACCTAGCATGAGTACCATTAAGACAAACACTTTAACAGGTACAACTTCAGCAGGTAGCATTGTTGTTACAGGAGAGGGCGGTTCTACCACAACGAACTTACAACAAGGGTTAGCTAAATGTTGGACACGCACAAGTGGGGATGGCACAAGTTTACTAGATTCTTTAAATTGTAGTTCAATAGATGACAGGTCAACAGGTCAATTAGATGTAAATTTTACTAATTCAATGGCTTCCGTAAATTTTTATATATCTCTTACAATACAACAAGAGAGTGGAGGTCTTAATTTTATCCTATCGTCAACAAATGCCACAACTACTGCACAATTTGCTTTTGGAACAACAAATACCTCTGTTGCATATCAAGACCATGCAATGGGGTCATCAGTACACGGAGACCTAGCATAATGGCAAACGGAACAATAGCATTTGATACATTAACAACATCTGACACAGTTAATACTGGTACAGAGAAGTCTATTGATACAAGTTATTTATTTAATGGTGTAAATAAAGTTTGGTTTACATTAGGCATGGATGCAGTTCAAGACGATAGTTTTAATTGTAGCTCTGTAGATGATGATGGAACTGGAGATTTTGGTATACATTTTACAAACGCTTTGAGTAATGCACTGTACTCATCAGGCGTTGCAGTAACAGTAGATGGCTTAAATCCACGAGGAATGGTTCAAAGCCCTAGTAAAGCAGCAAGTGCTGTAGAAGTAAGAATGATGAGCATGAATGATGGAAGTAATACAGAAAGTAATATCACACATACAGAAATGCAAATTTGTGGAGATTTAGCATGACAATAAAAACACCAAAGTTTCAAGGCACACATTTATGGGATAGATTGTGTTGGGCAAAAGAAAACTTAGAAGGCAAACAATCAGACTATCGAATTGTATGGGAAGATCCAGACACAGATGAATGTGCAAAAGTTACTGTGCCAGATCCAAACTGGATGGCTTGTGCATTACAAGGCGGTATACTGCCGCCAGTAGAGGTTTACTGGTTACTAGCAGAAGATGAAGCCAAGCCAGATTTTAAAAAACATACAAGAGGTTATCTATTGCACAATACCAAGCCTATTGGTAAAATGACGGAAGAACAAGCAATAGAGTATTTAATTATGAAAGACATACCACAAAGAGTGTGGAGAGATTATGAAAAAGCTAATCGACAGAGATTAGTGATTTGTAAAAAGAATCAACTGCCAAGTACACGAATATGGCGTAATGCTTGGAAGATTGATAATGAAGCAGCATAAGGAGCAAAAATGACAACCAAAACATTTATAATGGATAAAGACGGAGCAACTGTAGACGCTTCTACTGTGACTGTTCCTTCTGATAGACACTTTAGAGGTGCTTGGAAACTTGATGGTAAAGTTATATCTGAAGACATAACTGAAGCGAAAAAGATTTTTCAAGATAAAATCAGAGAGGTAAGAAAGCCACTATTAGAAGCAGAAGACGTTGTATACATGAAAGCATTAGAAGCAGATGATGCAAGTGCAAAGACTGCAAGTGTAAATAAAAAGAAAGCACTAAGAGATGCACCAGCGGCAAGTGCTATATCTGATGCAGACACAATCGCAAAGCTAAAGGCAGCTTGGGATACATCTGTATTAGGCGATAGTCCATACGCATAAGGAGCAGTAATGGCATTAACTAAAGTTGAAGCTGATGGAATTAATCTAGCAGACACCTTTGCTTTTACTGGTTCTGTTAGTGGAGCAGGTCAATTAGTTTCTTTAGCAAATGACACTACAGGTGCAACTACTTCTGCTTTAGAAATAGATTTGTCAACTAGCACAGATTATGCTTATCAAATGTTAGTTTTAAGAGGTTTTGCCAGTTCTTCAGCCGCAGATATGTATATGCAATTAAGAAAAGATAGCAATGATACTTACCTTACAGATAGCTATTTAAGTATTATTGGAAGCCATATTATGACAAGTAGTAGTGCTTCTTCTAGTCAAAATGGATTATGGAATGGTTCTTATTTTAGGATGGTGCATAATAATGTAAGCACAGATACAACTCATCAACTCAATGATATGAAAATATATTTTTTTAACACTGCTACTGACAAAAAGGCTGTAGTAGGAGCAGATAGATTTGGGCAAAACGCAAGTGGCGTTATAAAAGAACAGATGGCAGGAAAAAGTGGTTATGCAGATGTTAATGATAGATTTAAATTATATATGGCAAGTGGTAATTTAGTATATGATGAATATACTTTATATGGAATTAAGAAAGCATAGCTATGTCTAGATATAGAATAGTAAATGGTAAAAAAATTCAGTTTACAGCAGAAGAAGAAAAATTAAGAGATGTTGAAGAAAAAGCTTGGGCTGATGGAGAGTTAGATCGTAATTTAAATGAATTAAGAGATTTGAGAAATAACTTATTAAAAGAAACTGACTATCTAGGTTTATCTGATTTAACTATGAGTTCTTCTTTTAAAACTTATAGACAATCATTAAGAGATATAACGAAAGATTTAGATACTGTAGATAAGGTGCAAGATAAAATGAAACAAGATACTGATGGGAAATATGTAAATTTTCCAACAAAGCCAACGAGTTAATTTATGCCATACATAGGAAGATCGCAAAATTTTGGAGTAAGAAGTAGATTTCAGTATCAAGCTTCAGCTAATCAAACTAGCTTTAGTGGATCAGATGCTAACTCTTTAACTCTAAGTTATAATGACTCAAGGTACATGGATGTTTATCAGAATGGTGTGTTGCTTGTGCCGGGAACAGATTATGCTGCAACTACTGGAACAACAGTAGTGTTAGTGACTGGAGCAAGTGCAAATGATATTGTAGAAATGGTTGTCTATGATGTTTTTTCTGTTGCTAACTCATATACAAAGAATGAGTCAGATACAAGATATCCTTTTAAAGGTAACAATAGTATAATTAGATTGAACGGACAGACCATTAGTGCAGACATAACTATAGACGCAGATGAAAATGGTGTGTCAGCAGGTCCTATTACACAGTCAGCAACAGTCACTGTTAATGGTTATTGGAGTATTGTATGACAAGCCAACTCAACGTAGATACTATAAAAGGCAAGACAGCAGAAACATCTATAACTATTCAAGGTGAGGGTTCTGCTACGACTAATTTACAAAATGGATTAGCTAAAGTTAGATGCAGGTCTAATCAAAGAAATGCTCAATATGCAATAATAGAAAGTTTTAATACTAGTAGTATAACAGATGAAAGTGGCGTTGGTCAGTCTACTATGGCTTTTACCAACAGTTTTGCAAATGCTACTTTTTCTTATACAGGTTCTTGTGGAGATGAAGGAATAGGTGCAACCAATAATGGTGCAGTTTTGCGTCTTGAAGATAATGCACAGACTACAGGTACAAGTGGAAACGTGGAAACTCTTAGCATGAGTACAAATATTTCAGTAGATACTCCTATAGTAAATTACATAGCGTTTGGAGACTTAGCATAATGGCAAGTATACTAAAAGTAGATAGCATAGGGAAGACATCTGGTAGCACACAAGATACTATGGCTGGGTTAGCAAAGATTTTAGCAAGTCTTGATACAACAGGAACAGCAGAAATTGATAACTCTTTTAATCTTGCTAGTATAACAGACAATGGAACTGGAGATTTTACATTAACTTTTACAAATGATTTGAGTAGTGCCTTTTCTTTTTGTTCTTTTATGTGTGCGGCTAATTTAAGTTTTGATGATGAAGGCTCAGCTCATGTAATATCAAGAGCAACGGGTACACATAGATTTGGTGTAACTGATATACATAATTCAGCAGATGCTTTTGATTATGACCCTGTAATGTTCACAATACACGGAGACCTTGCGTAATGGCTAGTGAATTAAGAGTAAATACATTAAAAGATGCGAATGGTAATAATAGTATTGCTACGAGTATTGTAGCAGGTGGTAGTGCTAAAGCATGGGTTAACTTTGATGGGAGTGCTACTGATGCTGCTGCGAGAACAAATGGAAGTTTTGGCTTAAGTTCAATGTCAGATAGAGGCACAGGTTTAGCGACAATGAATTTATCAGTTACTATGGCTAATTCAAATTATGCAGGAACCACTTCTTGTATGGGTACTAATGCTGATGATGATGGCAGAAATTATATTGCAGTTGCTATGCCAAAAGATGAAAACGAAGTTTATGTTAATCAGTTTACCACAAGTGGTTCAGCAGCAGATGCAGGATATGTCGCTGTTCATATTATGGGAGACTTAGCATGAGTAAAGCAGCAGATTTAGCAAAGTTTATAGGTAATAATGAGCAGAACATGAAGTTGCTTTTAGACGCAACTATATCAAGCGCAGTATCAGAATATGACATAGGCTCTACTTACATAAATTCTACTTATGATACATACAAAGTTATTGGCAGACTTGCGTTAGCCACAGACAATGAAAACATATTTATGAGATTTTTTTCAGGCGGTTCTATTTTAGATGGAAGTGTTTATGGAAGAGAAGCTGCATCAACAGGAAGTTCAACGTATGATGGCTCTAATTCTACCTCAATACTTGCTTTACCAAATGGTTTTAACATTGGTAGTGCAAGTGGAGAGGGAGCAACTTTTGAATTTCTTATACAAAATGTAAATGGAACTACTCAACCTGCTTGTGTAAATGGACAAAGTGCTGTTTTTAATAGTTCAGCTAATCATATTGGTGCAATTTTTTCTGGAAGCTTAATACCTGCTCAAGCAAGTACAGTTGTTAATGGATTAAGATTTGTTCCTTCTAGTGGTAATATTGCTACTGGTAATATAAAACTATATGGAATAAATTAAATGTTAGGGTTTAATGCTTTTGCAGTACAGCCTTTTGCGGCTGTTAGTTCTGTCTTTTTCGGTACTTCCACTCAAAGTTTTAATTTTACAGAAACTTCTGCTGCTATAAAAATAGGTGTAAGTTCTGCTGAGATGTCTGGCATTGCTTCTAAGCAATCTGTTGGTGTGGGTATACTTGCAGGTATTGCAGATATAAGTGGTAACTTTGTTAATGATACAGCTGCCATAAAGATTGCAGCAGGAACTTCTGCGATAGAGTTTTTATCAGATAATACACAAACTTCTGTAGCTGAAAGAATTAGACTAGCTTCAGCAGAGCAAAATGCAATATTTACAAAGACTACTGATGGAATAAAGATAGCTATTACTTCTGCCGATATTAGTTTTAACAACACACAAACCACTGTAGGTAACGCAACATTTTCTGGTGATGCAGATATTAGTTTCACTAATACACAAACAACAGATGGCATTAAGATAGCTGTAAGTTCTTCTGATATTAGTGGAGACTTTACGAAGACAACGGATGGTATTAAGATAGCAATAACCTCTGCTGACATGAGTGGTATTTCATCTAAAACTGCGGTCGGTGTTGGAATACTGGCAGGTGTTGCTGACATAAGTGGTGATTTTACAAAGACTACTGATGCCATTAAAATAGCTGTAGGTACAAGTGACCAAAGTGCAGAGTTTACGGAAACAAGTGTTGGAACAAAAATAGCAATTTCTTCTGCTGAAGTATCAAGCGATTTTACAGAAACTTCTATTGGCGTAAGACTGAGATTAGGTGTAAGTGAGCAAAGTGGAGAGTTTACACAAACAGCAAATAGTATTAAGATAGCAGTAGGAATATCTAGCCAAGAGTTAGCTTTCTTAAAGTCAACTTTAGGTGAATTGTTATTTGAAGATATAATAGCAAGTGAAGGTGGAGTTGAAGCGTATGTAACAATAACTCCAAGCGGTACGGAAACATGGACAGAGATAACGCCAACTGGTGCAGAAACTTATACAGAAATAAATTAAAGAGGAATATATGCCAAGTTCTTACACAGCAAATTTAGGAGTAGAAAAAATAGGTTCTGGCGAACAAGCTGGAACTTGGGGAACAACAACTAATTTAAACTTTGATATTATAGATAGGGCCATTAATGGCGTTCAAGCTATAAGTTTATCTGGAACAACAACCACATTAACCACAACGAATGGAGTTTTGTCTGAGGGTGGTGCTAAAGTTTTAGTGTTAGGTGGATCACCATCTGGAGAAAATACAATTACAATAGATCCAAATAGTCAAGATAAAGTTTATTTTGTGCATAATAACACAAATCAAACTGCAACCTTTACGCAAGGATCTGGTGGAAATGCATCTATACCAGCTGGGGCAAAAGGGATTATATTTGCAGATGGCGCAGGTTCTGGTGCTAAGGTAACTGATTTATTAGATGGATTTAGTTTTGGTGGAACAAAAGTAAACTCTACAGCAGCAGAGTTAAATATAGTTGATGGCGGAACTTCAGCAACCTCAACAACAATAGTTGATGCAGATAGACTTATTGTAAATGATGATGGAACAATGGTTCAAGCTGCTGTAACTGATTTACGCACTTATGTAAATGCAAATCTTGTTACAGTTCCAAGCGCTATAACAGCTGCTACACATACATTAACACCTGCATCAGCACAATCAATTTATCAAAAGGTAGACACCTCTAGTAATAATGTTGCTTTAACTTTAGCCATTGGAAGTTTAGCTATAGGACAGTATATTATCGTAGATAAAACTAGTTCTTCCAATACTTTAACTATAAGTTATCCATCAAACTCTCAAGGGGTAAGTCTTGGAAACTCGGCTTCTTTTGCAATAGCAATAAATCAGAATGGTACTATATTTACTTTTGTAGAGACTATTAAATATTAGGTGAGGCATGGCAATACCTTTAATTTCTAACGTAGGTTTCACAGAGATAACTCAATCTTTAGTTGACAGTAATTCAGGTGTTTTAAATGATATAGCTGGTACAGCAAAATCAAAACTTCCTCTTCAATATTTTAAACTAGGTGAAAATATTAGTGGTCACTTAACTATGAATAATGATTCTGCTCATAAAAAAATTATATTAGATACAGATGGTAAAACATTATTAAACTCAACTGGTTCTCCTTTAGTACAAAACTCAAGCATTGCTTTGGAATTAAAAGGCTCTGGTAATGTGCAGTCAACATTAAAGACTTCTACTTTAACTCAATCAGACGCTACTCATACAGGGACTACTAATTTTTCTAGTTCTGATAATTCTACTATAGCTGTTTCAAATGTTGGGACAGATTTAACAGTAGAAAAATATGTGGATGTGTCTCCTAATTATCGTTATAATGGATCTACAATAGACGGTAATGGTGTAACTACTGTTGGTGGTAGCACTCCTAATGCTGCCAATATATTTGGCGGCGGATATAGTGGAGCTAGTACAAATTATGGAATGAATGTTACTGATGGAACACAAGCGTTTCAATTTGTTGGGGACACAAGCACAAGCACTACCACATCACCTGCAAGTGGAGGCTATAAGCTCTATGTGGCAACAATACAACCTAATACAGTAAGTTCATTGCGTATGGATGAATATTCTAATTATAATGGAAGCATAGGAATATATAATAGTTTAGTAGGAGGTACTGTTGGAGGTCATAATAGATATTCAGGAGAGACTAATCATACTTTAATATTTTCAGGAACAAGAAGACTATGGTTTAGATATGTAAGATCTGGTAATGATAGATCTTTTGTTTTTACAAATAATTTAAATATTGCTTGTGTGTTAAGTGGTGCTGATCCGTTTGACGGAGTTACTGTAAACTCTGGAGCAACTGCAACTTCAACAGCATCAAACTCAACTGACGGCACTTACAATATAACAATGACAATTTCTGGTAATGATGGCAATAGTCATCCGTATGCTTTAGCTAAATTTAATAATGGAACAGGAACAGTTGACCTTACAACACAAGGGTATACTGGAACCCGTTCCTCAGATGGAGCAATAGATTAATGGCATTTACAGCATTAAAATTTAAACCCGGAATTAATAGAGATATAACTTCTTTAAGTAATGAAAATGGGTATGTTGACGGAGATAAAATTAGATTTAGAAATGGATATCCAGAAAAATTAGGTGGGTGGTCTAAATATAGTTCCAGCACATATCAAGGGTCAGCTAGAAGACTGCATAATTGGGTTGCATTAGATGGATCTGATTTTTTAGGTATTGGAAGTCATTTAAAATATTATATTGAAGAAGGTCAGCAGTTTAATGATATCACTCCTATCAGAAGTACCACAGGTGCTGGAGAGGTAACTTTTTCTGCAACAACTGACTCTAACATAGTAGCAGTAACAGATGCAGGGCATAGTGCGATTGCAAATGATTTTGTAACTTTTTCTGGTGCTTCAAGTTTAGGTGGCAATGTAACAGCATCAATATTAAATGCAGAACATCAAATAACAAGATTTGTTTCTTCTAGTCAATATGAAATTACTTTAAGTGTAACAGCTAATTCGTCTGATACTGGTAATGGATCTTTTACAGATGCTACAGTGGATACAACTAATGGAGATGCTACAGTTACTATGGACTCAACCTCAACATTGATTGCAGGGGGAACTATAAGTGGAACTGGTATACCTTCTGGTACAACTATAGCGTCTATTACAGACGGAACAACTTTTGAAATGAGCGCGAATGCGTCTGCGTCTAATTCAAACATAACTGCTACAATTAATGTTACTAGTGCGGTTTATCAAATAAATACAGGATTAGATAATACAGTAGGTGGAACTGGTTTTGGTGCAGGTCAATATGGAGGAACTACAAGCGGAGCTTTATCAACAACAATTAATGAAGGTGGAACATTTACTAATTCAGATACAACTCTTACAGTTACAAGTGGCACAGGTATATCTAATAGTGATTTTATTTTAATAGAAGAAGAAATATTAAAAGTTACTAATGTTTCAACAAATGACCTTACAGTTACAAGAGCGCAAGAAGGAACAGCAGCATCAACTCATGCAGATGGAACAACTGTATTTTTAATAGTTGGAAATGCATCGTCTGCTGATGATTTTGTTGGTTGGGGTGATGCTGCTAGTGTTACAGTTGCTGGAGCTCAAATAAGAACATGGTCACATGATAATTTTGGAGAAGATTT
>Ga0209348_1001889_pt1 | contig 10047 bp, 6 predicted proteins | sample ETNvirenome_2_30_FD_184065 | JGI IMG/M metagenome (GOLD analysis project Ga0209348, IMG submission 184065) | Marine viral communities from the Pacific Ocean - ETNP_2_30 (SPAdes) (version 2) | ecosystem: Environmental > Aquatic > Marine > Oceanic | place: Pacific Ocean | collected 2013-06-22 | reverse complement strand
GGTGCTGAGGGTAAATGGATTGATGGAGAGAATGTTCGTTTTCGTTATGGTCAACCAGAAAAGATTGGTGGTTGGATAAAACTTGTTGCAAATAAATTATATGGTTCTGTGCGTGCACAGTTTGCATGGACATCTCTTGATGGCACAAGATTCTTGGCTTTAGGCACAGATAAAAAACTATATTTATACACAGAGGGTGCGATACACGACATCACACCTGTTCGTGCTACAGAAAGCAATCTTACAAATCCATTTGTCACGACCAGTGGATCACCAATTGTGACTGTAACAGACGCGGGTCATGGAGCGAGCGCCGGGGATTTTGTAACATTCTCGAATGCAGACGCTGTAGGCGGACTGGACATGAATGCAGAGTTTGAGATTACAGAAGTTGTAAGCTCTAGTGTGTACAAAGTCACACACTCAAGCAACGCCAGCTCAGGTGCAACGGGCGGTGGATCGAGCACCGTGGATGTAGAGTATCAACTAAGTGTTGGTCAAGAAGTTAACACATATGGTTATGGTTGGGGTGTTGATGCTTGGAATGGTATAGCTGATACAGGTAGAATTACAGACCAACTTAACGAAGCACTTGATGCAACAGAGACAGGTGTTGATGTTGATGATGGTAGTAAGTTTGCAAACGGTGATTATATTTTAGTTGATCAAGAAATTATGAAAGTGACTGGTGTATCAAGCAACACACTAACAGTTACAAGAGATTTAACAACTAACGAGGGCACAACAACGGTATCTGCTGGTAGTCACGATGCAACCACACATGCAGACAATACAACTGTTACAATTATATTTGATGCATCCGATACCATTATAAATGCAACGAGTTGGAACGAGGCAGCATCTTCATCAGCAACAGTTCTTGATTCTAGGTATTGGGTGTTTGAAAACTTTGGTGAAGATTTACTAGCCTTACAAAGTGGTGGTAAATTATTTAAGTGGGACAAGTCTGGTGGTGTTACCACACGTGCAGCTGTTGTACACGCAAACGCACCGACTGCATCTAGGTTTTTAATTTTATCCACACCAGATAGACACGCCATACTTCTTGGCACGGAAACAACTATCGGCACTACAAACACTCAAGATGATTTGTTTTTACGTTTTTCATCACAAGAAGACACATCGTCTTGGTCACCAACCAGCACAAACACGGCAGGATCTTTTAGAATACAAGATGGTTCTAAAATTATTACAGCTTTAAGATCTCGTGGTTCTATATTGATATGGACAGACACATCACTACACTCGCTACAGTTTATTGGCCCACCTTTTATATTTGGTTTGTCACAAGTGGCATCTAACTGTGGAGCGGTATCAGCGTACTCAGCTGTTGATGTTAATGGTACGACATTCTGGATGAGTCAACAATCATTCTACATGTTTGATGGTGCAGTTAGAAAGATACCTTGTCCTGTGCAAGATTATGTGTTTGACGATTTTAGTATCACACAACAACCACTCGTGTATGCAGGATTAAATTCTGACTTCAACGAAATTACTTGGTTCTATGCAAGTTCAGATTCTGATTTTATTGATAGAAACGTCACATACAATTATGTTGAAGGCACATGGTACACAAACTCACTCGATAGAACGACATGGCTAGACTACGGTGTTTATCAAGTTCCGTACGCAACACAGTACAGTCCAACAGTTGTTGGTGATACACCAACTGTATTAGGTGCAACAGACGGCTCTAGTATAATTTATCAACACGAAGAGGGTACAGATAATGACACGGAGGCCATGGAGTGTTTCTTACAGTCTGGTGACTTTGACATTGAGGACGGACAAAACATTTTATCTGTGTCTCGTTTTATACCTGACTTTAAAGATCAAGAGGGTAGTGCAGAAGTGTTGTTAAGTTTTAAAGACTTTTCACAAACAACAAGCACAACTTCTTTGAAGAGTGCAATATCAAGCACGTCATCAACGAGTGATATTACACTTAAAAAATCTACAAACTTCCCATCAGAGGGCACAATACTTATTGGTACAGAACTTATTACATACACATCAAACAACACAACAACTGGTGTGTTAGGTGGTATTGGCAGAGCTGCTAGCGGCAGCACAGCAACTACACACGCATCAAACAAAAAAGTTACAAACTATACAAACGTTAGAATCAACAGATCTACAGTAACACCAACGACCACAAAGATAGACACACGTGGTCGAGCACGACAGGCAAACATTGTAATCTCCAGCACAGCAATTGGTGACAAGTGGAGATATGGCACATTAAGACTAGATGTTAAACCAGACGGAGGGCGATAATGGCAAAGATAACTATTGGACGATTACCAAATGCAACACCAGAGTATGACAGGACACAGTTTGATACGCTGATACGAGAACTAGAACAAGTAATCACACAACTAAATTTTTCTTACGAACAACAAACTAAAGATGAAACATTAGCGAGGAGTTGGTACCTTGGCTGATACATTTTTATCAAAGACACTAGTTTTAGCAAACACGTCACAAACCACACTTTATACTGTGCCCACAACAGACGACACAGCTATACCCCCTACACCATCAACAACTGCACTTATTAAGTCAATAAGACTATATAATTCACATACAAGCAATGTTTTGGTAACATTAACTTTTACAGATAAAGACAGTGATACGGGAGCAGATACAGAGTCAACTTTGTTTAAAATGAACCTACCCGCTACAGACGCAACGACGGACTCTTTTCCAATTGGCAATCCTTTTGAGGTATTAAAAATGCCATTGGTTGCTAATGAGGGAGATGCTATAAAGATTACAGCTGGAACAGCTGCAAAAATACATGTACAACTATCAGTATTGGAGATTACATAATGGCAATGAAATTAGTCCGTGAGGGCAAAAAGACAGAATACAAACAAGAAAATGGTCAAATTATTACCGTGGTGCAGCCTGAAGTATATCAACGAATTTATTGTAAAAACTGTAATAATGAGGTAGATTCAGAGGAACAGGCAACCGGCACCTGCAAAGATTGCGGCCAATCCTGGTCCGATACCAAAGCCCAAGATATATTAGTGAAAGTTATTGAAATGCCTCCCATGGGGTCAGATTCAGGAGAATAAATGCTACACGACAAAATTAAAAAAGCAGTCAGAAAAGGCACTAAAAAAATTAAAAAAGGTTTGGGCAGTTTAGCCAATACGGTAGCTGACAAATTAGTACCAAAAGAGTTAGCTCCTTTCTTGCCTTTACTAGCACCTGTGTTTATGGGACCTGGTGCAAGCATGTTGTCAAGATATTTAATGCCACAATTATTGACCGCATTGTCAACAGGTAAAACTCAAGGTGATATTAGTCTGACTGGTCAGGCTCTAACAGGTTTGGCTAGTTTTTTATCAGATCCAAACAGACTTAAATTATCAATGGAAACACCTTCACAAACAAGCACAGTGCAAGGAGCAACTGAAATAGATCCATCTAAACTTGATCCTAGTTTTTTAGAAAGTGATTTAGTTGATCCAAGTTTAAGAGGTGACTTTAGTCAACAAATCAACCCAGATCTTGACTTTGGTAAAATGGCACCATCAGGATCTAGAAGATCCATATTTGATGCAACAGGTGGTGGTTTAAGACAAAGTCCTGCTGTGACTCAAACAGGTCCTATGACCATAACTACACCGGGAACTGGCTCACCTTTTGCAACTCCTGGTCAACCAACTTTTCAAGAGTTTAAAGATTTAGGTTTTGGTGATCAATTAAGAACAATAGCTAATGAAGCACGTGATTTTTATCAAGGCACTAACATTGCTAATAAACTTGGTGGTGATGAAATACCAGTAACACAGGCACAAATAGATGCAGGGTTAGCTAGATTTGATCCATACGCCTCCAACTTAGAAACAACTGGTTTTGGAACAGGCATAAATAGATTTAGTCTTGACCCAAGAACACAAATTGCTGATGTTCCTGGGGCGGTGATGACACCATATGCATCAGGCTCTCCATTAGCGGTGCGAGACGCTGGAATAATGGCTAACCTTCCAAGACGAGCAGCTCAAACAGCACTTCTAACAACAGGTCCTATAATGTCATCCATTGAACAATCAGAAGAAGAGGCAGCCGCAGCAGCCGCCGCTAGAGAAGCAGAAATGCAAAGAATGTCTGACGCTAGAGCAGCATTAACTAATTATTATTTAAGTTTGTCTGATCCGTCTGGTCGTTTTGGTGCTATAGATTTTTTAAATAAAGGCGGACGTGTGGGCATGGATGACGGAGGTGATGTAGGATTTTTTGAAAAAGTGCTTGGTGACAACATAGTTGATCAAATACAACGTGGCTATGTATCATTTTTAGGTGGAGGCAATTTATTAGGAACTAGCATGAACGAATACGACGATGCAGTGGAACAATTAGAAGCGATAGGCATGACCCCAGAAGAAATTTTAGATACTCTTGGACCGCGTCCAGAACTTATGGGTAAAGCAGAAGGTGGCCGTGTGGGCATGGATGAAGGTGGTATCATGAGTGCCGCACCAGGTATGCCACAAGGCATGCAAGTGGATGGTCGTAATGGCACATTTATACCAATGGGTGTAGAGGAAAAAGCTGATGATGTGCCAGCTATGTTATCAAAAAATGAGTTTGTTATGACTGCTGATGCAGTTCGCGCTATGGGTAATGGTGATGTAAATAAAGGTGCACAAAGAATGTACGACCTTATGAATAATTTAGAGGCAAGAGCGTAATGGCTAATGAATTAAAAGATATTGTTGATGGTCTTGTTGAGTTCTATACGGACTTAGGTTATAGCAAAGAAGAAGCTGAAGCTAAAGCCATGCAAGAGGCACCAGGAGTTATTGAAAGAGGAGCAGGAAAAGAGATGGCTTCTTCAAGAGAGATGGCTTCTTCCGGAGGTCGTATAGGTTTACAAGAAGGTGGCACAACATATCAACAAATAGTTGATGATATAATGTCGTCTTATCCAGCCGGTGCTGACGCACAAGAAATAACTAGGCCATCACCACAAGTAGAAGCACTACAAAATATATTTGGACCACAACTTGCGTCATTTTTAGGAACACCAATAAGGCCGGGAACTGGTGGTCAAAATTTATTTGGTGATGAATACGGAGCATTCACGCCACAAGCACAAGCACAAAATGTTATTCAACAACAAGCGATAAACCAAGCTCTTCAACAAGCTGGTTTAGGTGCAGGGGCAACCGCTAGTTTTGACGCGCAAGGTGAATTAACTGGTATTAGTGGTGTAGATCCTTCAGGTGTTGCAGGTTTCCAACCATTTTTAAATCAAGCACAACAAATGGCGAACTTGGCTCAACAGGGTGCAATACAAGGTCAAACAGCTGGAGCAACCGCCATACAAAATGCTGCGAATCAAGCAAACTTGGCTGGGCTAGCAGCGATAGCAGGTCAGGATGTCGGAGCTGCAGGTGTAACAGCCGCACAAAATATTGCAGATAGAATCGAGCAACAAGCGATAGCAGGTCAACAAGCAGCACAACCTTTTTTAGACAGAGCCGCACAGTTATCAGGACCACAAGCTTTTCAAGATTTCATGTCTCCGTATCAACAAGAAGTAATTGATACAACTAGACAAGAATTAGAACGACAATTACAAGCACAACAAGCACAACTAGGCGCATCAGCTGGTAGAGCATTTGGTGGTGGACGTTTTGGTGTTGCACAAGGTGAACTAGGAGCACGTGGAGCACAAGGCATAGCACAAACATTAGCTGGTTTAAGACAGCAAGGATTTCAACAAGCGCAACAGTCTGCAGCAAACGCGTTACAACAACAGTTAGCACTCGGACAAGCTGCGCAAGGACAAGCAGGACAAAACTTAGCGCTTCTTGGATCAGGATTACAAGCACAATTAGCCGGATCGCAAGCAGCACAACAACAAGCAGGACAAAATATTGGTCTTCTTGGTCAAACAGGTGCTCAACAATTAGGTGTTGGTCAAGGTCAAATGGCACAAGCAGGACAAGCTGTAGGACTAGCACAACAAGCAGGACAAGGACAGGCAGGATTAGCACAACTACAACCACAATTAGCTGCACAGAACATCGGACTATTAGGTCAAATAGGTGCGCAACAACAAGCGTTTGGTCAAGGGTTGTTAGACACAAGTGCGGCTGCGAATCAAATGATTGCATTAGCACCACAACAACAACTTGGTTTCTTTGGTGCTCAATTAACTGGTATGGGAGGAGGGGCTGCATATCCAACTGTGTATTCTTATACACCGCCAACGGCTGGACCTAGTCCTTTGATGCAAGCTCTCGGAACACTTGGAACTGTTGGTGGTGCAATAGGTGGTATAGCGGGGTTATTTCAATAATGGTTAATACACTAAGAAGAAAAATGTTTAAACTTGGAGGTAGTGCTAACACACATGGTGTTGGTATTACATCTGGTCTTAAAATGAAAAAAGGTGGTAAAGTAGAACCACAAGCTACTTTTGGTGTTGGTAACAACGCTCTTAGAAAAATTGGTCCAGATGGAAAAGAAAGAGAAGCACACGTTGCATTTTTACCCCTTCTTGGTAGTGCTGGTAGTATGCTTGGAAGAGCTGTTGGTTTACCAGCTATAAGAGCTTTAATAGCTGCAGGTAGACAAGGGTCAACACAACCGTTAAGACAATTTATCACCAAAGGTGATGACATTGTTAAGTTTGGAAGAACAACGGGACAACCAGGTGTACCTGGAAGTCAAATCGCCGGTCCCTTTACCAGTGTATCATCAAAAGTTGTTGGTCAAACAACACCAAGCGGAATAACTCAAGCAGCAAGAGCATTGCAATTAGCAACTCCTATTGGAGGAGCAGCAGGTGGAATTACAGGTCTTACAATGGCTGGTTTGGATAGAGCAGGTATAACAACACCTGGAGCCGATGACACTTTATTAGAGACATTAGCTAGAGGCACTGGAAAAATCGCTATTGACACAAGTCTACCTGGATTACTTACAAGAGGTGTTGGTATGTTAACGGGTGACGAAAAAACAGGAACTTTTGCGCAAACAAGTTTATTTGACAAGTTATCAGGCAGAAAAGATACGGCGGCACCTGTTGCTGGTGGTGGCGATGAGAGTAAAAGAACAAAAGATATTCAAACTCAAGCTAGTCAGTTTGAGGGATTATCTGAAAAAGCAGAGGCTTTAGCAAAAGAAATAACAAGAGAAAATAATTTAGCTGTGTTGTCTAAAGCTGCTAGTGATTTTGGTGTTGCTGCTTTATCTGGTGCTGATCTTGCAGAGTCATTAGCCGCAGGTTCAGCTGGTATATACGATGAGTTAGGTAGAAGAAGAGACATACAAGAAAATATTGGTGGTATGTTAGCACAACAAATATTCGCTGATGAAGCTACACAATCTGCAATGATTGCAGAGGCTGCTAAAACAGGTGACCCTGCTGCGGTCAACAGAATGCAAAAATACTTTGATGCTTACAATGAGGGTGTAACAATGATTTTACCTGTCGATGCTAAAGGTAAAATGAACACAACTGAGATGGCACCTGGAAAAGTATACATGGATCTTGAAGGTTTATCAGGATCTAGATATGTTGCTGTTGATACTAAAAAACCTGATGGGTCTGGTGGTGTGCCAAAAGCATTTGATAGCATAGAGGACGCAAACGCTTACGCACAAAGTTAGGAGATAACATGGCAGCAGCGAAAGTAGCTCAATTTATATTTAAGGTTGGTAAAAATTTTCATTTTAGACGTCAAGCTGGAACGTTAAAAATGGACAAATCTTTTCCTACTTTGGAAAGAGCGGTAGCTTATAGAGACTCAATGGCGCCTACCTTTGATAAAGTAAAAGCTGGTATATTTAGACGAAGAGGTAAACAAGCTGCTCAAACAAAACTAGAAAAGTTTGGCACAGTCGCTGCAGGAAGAGCAGATAGAGCTGTGCAACTAACTGGTGATGGTAAACTTGTTTTTTCTAATCCTGCAACTAAAGCAAGGTTTGAAGCAGCTGTAAGAGATTATTACGAAAAGATACCATATCAAAACTTTAACCCAACATTATCTAAAACATTAAAACAAAAACTACAAAAAGATTTTGGCATGTCAGCACAGGTGGCTGAAAAAGCAAGAATAGCTCAAGGTAAACTATTTGGTCACAAGTATCAGGGTTTTCCACAAAAACAACCAATTACAAAAGCACAACAAAGAGCTGCAAAAGAAAGAGTGGCCGGCAGTTCTGTTATAAAAGCTTTTGATGGTGACACAGAAATAAATTTAGCTCACACTGCGGGAATGAAAATACCATACAGCGCTAAACATCTGGCCTACCAACCAGCAAAAAGTCAACAGAGAGAAGCTCTAACAAAAGCTGGCACAGGCGGTGAAGCGCAAAGAGATAGAATATATGCTGAAATGGAAAGTGCGAGAGACTCTTTTAATAAAACAGGAAATCAATCGTACTTAAATCAGTTGGAGAGCGCTAATGATAAAGCAAACAATTTATTAAAAGAGTTTCCTGGAGAAATTGTTGTACCAAGATACAATAGAAGAACAAATAAAATAGATTTGGTAGGTGATGTAAAAAACAGTCTTGATCCAGGTGGTAAATTTTTTGGCGATAAGTTAATAAAAGATTTTACGCTTGAGGACTATGTTCTTTTAGACATTTCAAGAAACATGAGAAAGTTTGATGAAGCCGGTAATATTCTATATGGCACAGGTAAAGGGTCTCTACAACCAAGCTCCCTAAATTTAAACTCTTTAAATAAATTTTTAGATGATTCCATGGATAAATTTGTTGCTAACCCTAAAGTATCTAGAAATTATTATTTTAAGGGGCAAGAAAAGAGACTTGGTGAATTAGATCCTGCAGAAGTTTTATACAACACATCTAAAGATTGGAATGTTGTTAGAGACGACATTCGCAACAAAGTCATGACTAGATTTGTAAACACGGTGTTTCCTGATGAGGCAGTTCAAACTGTAATGAAAGAGGGAGGTCGTGTTGGAAAATTTAATGGTGGTTCTGTTGGCGGTGGTGTTAGTGGTGCAAGCGTAGGTGGAGGCACTTTTGGTCCTGTTGGTGGCAATAAAATAGGTAACATACAATCTGTGTTGGCTGGTGTTGCAGCTGGTATTATTGACATACCAAAGGGCGCATTCTCACTAGGCGCGTCACTGATGGACTTGGGTCTTGGAACGAGCACCGCGGCTAAGGTAGAAAACTTTTTTGACAACCTAACAGAGTTTGATGAGATAGCAGAACAAAGAACTGCAGGTCAAATTGCACGTATTATTACCAATCTTGGTATACCTGGTGCACAAGCATGGAAAGTAGGCACTGGACTTGCAAGACGTGCAATGTTTTCAAGAAATGCAGGTAAGTATTTTAAAGCTGCAGACCCTAGATTAGCTCCAAAAATAGATGATGCATTAAAAGCGAATGGTAGATTGTATTCAACTCTTGGTGGTGCAGCTGGTATCGGAGTTGCAGATGCAATATTTGTGGGGGATCCAGAAAGAGTTGGCACACTTGGCGATGCGTTTGAATTTGGTCCAACACAATTACAACCAAATGATGAAAACAGCGCCGCACGTGAGGTAATGAACAGAATAAAATTTGGTTTGGATAGTTCACTACTACTTGGTTTAGTTGGTGGCTCAGGATCTGCAATAAAAACCATGATTAAGAGACGTAATGAACTAGAGTCAAACAATGATCTTATAGACAAAGTATTATCTGGAATTAGACCACGTGGTGATAAGCCAATGGATTTCTTTAGACTAGAAAGAGAGTCTATTGGTATTAGAGCAGGCGACGTAAACCGTGCACAAGAAATATCTAGAGGTGTTGATAGACACATAGACGGCATGTTTCCATTCTTAAAACCAATATATGAAAAAGCTACAATCAAAAGCAGAACTGACTTAATGAAATCGTTGAACGATACTCTTTTATCGGGCACACCTGATTTTGCTGCAGGCGGTAGGTTTAGATACGGCAACATGGATGATGCATTAAAAAGAGTTTCAACAAAAAAGATGGAGGCGCTTGGCGCAAAACCAGAAT
>Ga0209348_1001887_pt1 | contig 10047 bp, 7 predicted proteins | sample ETNvirenome_2_30_FD_184065 | JGI IMG/M metagenome (GOLD analysis project Ga0209348, IMG submission 184065) | Marine viral communities from the Pacific Ocean - ETNP_2_30 (SPAdes) (version 2) | ecosystem: Environmental > Aquatic > Marine > Oceanic | place: Pacific Ocean | collected 2013-06-22 | reverse complement strand
TTAGCAATAGAAAGTTTTGTATCCTCTGGTAATGCAACTATTGGTGATGACGCAGCGGACAGTTTAACTGTTAATGCTGCTGCAACATTTGCTGCATCAACAACATTCTCTAACTCAGTTATTCTGAATCAGGGTGCAACTATTACTGGTGACGTAGGTGTTACTGGTAATATCGTCACATCAGTTGGTATTGAACCCGCTGCTGATGTAACTGGAACTTTAGGAACGAACAATAAATCATTTCAATATGCATTTATAGGTGGACTGGGAATTGGAGATGCTAATGGTGATAGTATCGTTTGTCTTGGCGGTTCTCATCCAAATCTCATCCTTAAGTCATTACAAGGTGAAGTTCAAATAAATCGTCAGGGTGTTGTTCATTTAGCAACAACTGCAACAGGAATTACAATTGGAGGTGCAATAGATGCTGTCACATCTATCACAGGCAGTGGCGACATCACTATTGCTACTGACAAGTTTACTCTGGATAGTGCTACTGGCAACGCTGTATTCGGGGGTAACATAACTGGTGGAGGAGATTTAACTTGTGGAACTGGAACTACGTTCCAATTAGGTTCTTCTACATCTGCAAAATTAGGTGTAGGAAGAGAACCACTAGTATATAATCTAGAGGTTGAAGGGTCTATATATTCTACAGGCTCTACTATCATTGCAGGAAATGGATCTGCGGGTAAGTTCATCTTACAAAAAGGTGCTGCTGCCATCAGTCTTAATTTCACAAATAGTACAGGAACTGATGAAGCAGTTATTGATGCATCAGGTCAATTTGGTCTTGGTAAATCACCATCAACTAAATTTGATGTATCTGGTAATGCAAACATTGATGGTGACATAGTTGTTACCACAACTAATCCTTCTAATAATACAGGTGGTAAAATATCTGCAAGGGAACTAGTTCTCACAGATCCATCCACAGGTGCAACAACAACACTAAACGCAATAAGCGGTGGTGGAGGTCTTTCACGAGGCAAAGTTTACTTTTTAGCTAATTAATCAATCATGGCGGTCAAACAGAATGGAGTCTTAGCACACTTTACTCCAACAGTATCAGATTACACAAACCAAACGGTCAACCCTGCAAGTAACGCAGTAGCAACTAACGGTTGGTGCATGTATACTTGCCCAGAAGCTACATTGACCAGTGCTAAGTTAGTAGTTTCAAACGATACAGGTAGTGCAGCAAATATAGATATAGGAATAGTAGAGCAGACAGATGTTATACAATTTGATGCATTGAACCAACAACCTGGCACACCATCTAACTATGGTGCTTTTGCATTCCCATCTGGAAGTTCAAGTAATTTCGCATCGTCTATCAAGATATCATACGGTAATCTTAGTGGTGGTGCTAATATAACAGCAGGAATGACAGTATCATGGACAAACTCAGGATTGGCTGCAGCATTCCAAAGTTGCACAGCAACAGTACATTATCATGATACTGGTAATGCTAATATCTGGTTGAGAAACATGTCACATCCAGAAGGATTGAATTTAAACGCTGCTACTACATTTACCACTAGTGGTGGAACATTTGAAGTAAGTGGATCAATCGCAGGAAGTGGTGGAAATGCAGGACACTCTGGAAACGTTAGATTCTATGACTCACTACAAGGAACACTGTTCCTACAAAACTATGAGTTTAGAAATAATTTAGATTACAAATACTTATATGCAAATGACACAAATGAAAACCGTGTTCAAAACAACAACAACCTCTCAAGATCCAACGGTAGGATCTGGAGACCAGTTGCTACTACAACCACTACATACGATAATGCAGGAAACTCAACACCACAAGCTACTGAGTTTATTGATGCAGCGGGCACAGCAGTATTAGTAGGCAGTGTATCACAAATTTCTGCTGAACAGTATCTTGTGAAACAAAAACAAGTCGCAGACAATGAAATTTTTGAGTTGAGTGGATTGGTTTTAGGAGCATACCAATCTGTATTTGTTAGTTCTACTGCTGCGGTTTCATTCAATCTAATGGGATTTGAAGAAGTCGCTGAAGTTCTCTCATAACACTTTTAAAAAATGGCACTTACAAGACTAAAAAACGTCTTTACATCAAAAACTGGACGTTGCCTATATGTCAACTCAGATGATTTTGATGCATCAGATAGTTTTGACAATAGAGGTAACTCACCTAACCGTCCTTTCAAGAGTATACAAAGGGCGTTAATAGAAGCAGCAAGATTTTCATATAAGAGTGGACAGTTTAACGATACATTCGAGTCATTCAGTATCGTATTATATCCTGGCGACTATGTTATTGATAATAGACCAGGTTTAAACACTGCAGGACAAGCATTCATATCTAATGACATCGCAGAATTAAGTGCCTCTAGCGATGTAGACTTAGTAGATGCTAGTGGTAATGTCAATCCAAACAACGTATTATATAAGTTTAACTCAGTAGAGGGTGGTGTAATAGTTCCAAGAGGAACATCTATCGTAGGTATGGACTTACGTAAGACAAAACTACGTCCTTTATATGTTCCTGATCCAACTGCAGGAGCAATAAATGGATCAGCAATATTCCGTGTAACTGGTGGATGTTATTTCTGGCAGTTCTCATTCTTTGATGGTATTACAGGTGGTGTGTACAAAGATCCTGCACAACCAAGTGCATCATCACCTCCAACATATTCTCACCACAAACTAACATGTTTTGAATATGCTGATGGTAAGAACATACAGAGCTCAGTTAATGGCACAGATACCAATGCACTATCAGTAACTGACCTTGACCTATATTATCAGAAGGTAGCAAAGGCATGGAAAGATATTCCTGACACTACCAGTAATGTAGGATCTGACGAATTACAGTCACGTGTAGAAGAAAATAGAATTGTAGGTCCTAACGATCAATTAGGAACTAGAACACTTGCTAGTGTTGTTACTGACTTTGCCAACACAAACGTATTTACAACAACTGCGGAAGCTGAAACTACTGATCCACACGGGTTCTCAGTAGGAACTCCCGTATTGATTGAGGGTGTTACAGGAACTGATGCAAGTAGATTCAATGGTTCATTCTTTATTACTGAAATACCAACTGATAAGACATTTAGATATATCATTAAGAATCCTGGCACAGGTGCACCATCTGGTAACCCAACTGCAGGAAGTGCTACTGTAAAGGTAGAGATTGACAACGTTGATAGTTCGTCACCATATATCTTTAACATATCTCTACGTTCTACATGGGGTATGCAAGGTATGCATGCTGATGGTAGTAAAGCAACTGGATTCAAATCCATGGTTGTTGCACAGTTCACTGGTGTATCACTACAGAAAGATGACAATGCATTCATTAAGTGGGATGGATCTGCATACATTGCAGGATCGCACGTTGATGGGGATAGTATATACAAAGCAAATTATAGAAACTTCCACGTAAAGGCATCTAACGATTCAGTTATACAGGCAGTGTCTGTGTTTGCTGTTGGATTTGCTGATCACTTTGTTGCTGAGTCTGGTGGTGATCAATCTATCACCAACTCGAACAGTAACTTTGGTTCATGTGCATTAAGAGCAAAAGGATTTAAAACTGGAGCATTTACACAGGACAAGGCAGGAACGGTTACACATATTATACCACCACAAAGATTGGCAAGAACATATGCTTCTGCAAGTGGAACTTATGATTCTAACACTCAAACGTGGAGTGGAACTACATTTACTTTATCATTTGATGATAAAATAGTTCCTGCTACTAACAACAGTCATGGTATTGTAGCGGGTGATTATGTCAGATTCGGAACTGATGATCACCCAGAGGCATATCTTGTAACAGCAGTTGATGGTAGCACAGGGCAATTAACACTCAACAGAGGATACAGAAACATAAGTGGTGCAGTCAATGGAGCTGGTAAAGGTGCATACAAAGGTGTTATCAATGAAATTCCTGTTGGTTATGTTGCACTTGATGTTCAAAAGACACAGAACAATGCAGGATCTGCAGGACAAACTGGATCCGTACAATCAGCATTTAATTCAAGTGAAGCAATCTCCGATCCTGTAGGTAAAGTAAGAACACATAATGGTAACGCATATTTAATAACCAGTGCGTCAGCAAACCCTGCAACAACAGCAGCGTCAGGACCTACACATACCTCTGGTGCTGTTGCTAGTAATCAGGTCACATTTGCATATATTGGTGCTGTTGATACAAGATTATATCTATATGGTTACACATCACTTGCAACAAAACCTCCATTCAAACTACAAGGTTTCAGTATAGGTGCTAGAAAACAAGACGTCTTATACGTATCATTGATAGCAGGATCAACACAAGGAACATATGCTGCGTTAGTATCACCTGATGGTAGCACAACTCCTGCTGATAGTGCATATACAAATGTGACTGCACAAGGATATGCACCTGGCGATGCTAGTCATCCTATACAATATGACAGTTATCAGAACAACTGGTATGTAAGGGTTACTGCTGCTACATCTGGTTCAGCGTCTGCATCATCTACAGGATATGAGGGTATACATCATCACTTAAGCACTGAGTCTTTCTATAATGATTCACTGTTTACTGGATCATCATATATGCAACGTATTGCTGATAACAGATCATCAAGAGATAGAACATATCGTATGCGTTATGTTGTAGATAATTCCATACAGTTATCAAGAGACCCCATCAATGGTTATGTTTTACAGTCAAGAAACAGTTTACCAGGCGATAACTATGGCGATGTTTACTACATCTATGACATACAAAAAGAACAAGAACTTAAAAAGTCAGTTCAAGATGGTATCTACTACATGACTGTATTGAAGGGTAGTATATCTCCTACAAATGGTAACTTAACTCAGTTCTCATTTGGACAAAATATTAACAACCTATATCCAGTACTTGATAAGGATAACCCAACTGAAGATCCTCTTGCAGGAACATCTATTGCAAGTAATACTATTGTTGGTTTAGTTGAGACAACTGATGGCACTAGTGAAGACCTATCAAGATCAATCACTAAGGAAGCAATGGGTAACTGGGTCGTTGAAAATAAAAACCAGTATACCAACGCATCAACAACTGACTCAGCAGTCAGTGGATTTATTACTCTTGAAGCAAGAGATGGTGATGCTAGAGAACTAGATTTAGCACTCAGAATGATACCCGTAAACTCAACGGGTGGAACTGCTGTTGAGACAAGACGACCTAGTATTCTAAGATCTGGTAACCATACATTTGAATATGTTGGTTTCGGACCTGGTAACTATTCTACTGGTCTACCTTCAGTTCAGAACAGAGTTCTTACTGATGCTGAGACACTACTAGCACAGTCACAGAAAGAAGATGCGGGTATCGCATTCTACTCTGGTCTTAACAGTAATGGTGACTTATTCATTGGTAACACTAGAATATCTGCTGTTACTGGTGAGGAAGCATCACTCGACACTCCATCACTATCAATTGTTGGTGAGACTGCAAACTTACGTCCTGTGTTTGATGAGATCATTATTAGGGACAGTATTACAGTTGAAAACCAAACTCTAGAAAGTAAGTTCAAGGGTAGTGTAATCGTTGATAAAAATTTAAGTGTTGGTGAGTCATTAGAGTGTGGAGATCTTAAGATAACAGAGGGTCTTGGAAGTTCACAAGGATCTAAGAAGATTAATGTTACTACAACACAACCATCTGCATCTGTTGCAGCATCTGATGGTGATTACTCACTTAGACAAGATAACTTTACTGGTGAGTATACTGGATGGTATTTCACCAATGGTGCATGGGCAAAGTTTGGATTAGCAGATACTGGTAACTTAAAAATTACTGGTGGTAGTGCAAATGCAGGTACATGGACTGATGGTGCAGGAGACTTACAACTTAAAAACGGTCTAGGTATTGATATACAATCAACTGGAACATTAAATGTCAATAGTGGTGCTACTACACTTGGTGGTAATTTGACAGTCACAGGCACGTCTGAGTTTAATAATACGGTAGATGTTGATGCTAACTTTGCAGTTAGAACATCTGGTGGAACTGATAAATTTACAGTTGCATCTGCTACAGGTGACACTGTGATCTCAGGAAACTTAAATATCAGTGGATCATTAACTGCTTCACAATTAACTGGAACCGCAGATAATGCAGACAATATCAATGTTGATGAGTCAAATACTGCTGCTAATTTCCAAATACTATTCTCAAACACTAATCAAACAGGATATCAGAGACCATATATTGATACTGATGATAGTCACTTCCTTTATAATCCAAACAGTAATACATTATCTGGATTAACCACCATAAGTGCAACTAATGTGAATGCAACCACATTTTCTGGTGCATTTACTGGTAACGCATCATCTGCAACACAATTGCTAAATGCAAGAAATATTGGTGGTGTATCGTTCAACGGAACTGCTGACATAGATCTACCAGGCGTCAATACTGGAGGAAACCAAGATACATCTGGAACTGCAGCAAAGGCAACACAGGTTAAAGTTACAGAGGACGCAGGAAGTAGTAACACTTATTACGTATACTTTGGAGAAAGTGGTGGTGGAGGAACTCAAAGAGATGTAAAATCTGATAACAACGTTTTCTCATATCAACCTAGCACAAATAAATTAAGTGTTGGAGAAGTTGCTTGTAGTAGTATTGGAACATCTGGTAACACTACATTTGGAACATCATCACAAAACGCATATGGAACGAGATGGGTTCAGACTGGTAATCCTTCTAACAGTCAAGGAAGCGATGGTGACATCTGGTATAAGTATTAAGGAGACATTATAGATTATGGCAATACCCTATAGCACTACAAATGCAGGAACAAATGTTCGTGAAGCACTTAGACATAGTTCTGTAAAGGTTGGCGGTGGATGGAATCACCTTGAGGACATTCAAGTCAAAGTCTCAGGATCATGGCGTGATACTAAGGAAGTATATGTTAAGGTCAGTGGAGACTGGAAAAAAGTTCATGAGGGTGAGCATTTCCTATTCAAACATGATCTAAACACTAACAGTAGTGGTAATTTTGATTTAGGAGGATGGGTATCTAATTTTTATAGTGGTAATAAAGTTAAAGGTTTACTTACTGTTACCAGTAATAAACAACGCCAACAAGTAAACTTAGGTAACTTTAGTAGTGACTCTATAATATATCTAAGATTAGAGAGTGGTGCTAGAATACAAGGTCGTGGTGGTAATGGTGGTAATGCTACTGGTGCGGGTGTAGGATCAGGACCTAATGGACAGAATGGACAACGTGCATTGTACACCAGAACTCCATTTATCATTGACAACGGAGGAATGATAGCTGGTGGCGGTGGCGGTGGTGATGGAGGAAATAATACTTATCACCAATACAATCAAGAGCAATCATATCCATGTCAAAAAGGAGAGACCTGTTACACAACTAACCAAAACCAAGACTTCAAAGCTGGTGGCGGTGGAGGAGGAGGTGCAGGATATCCTGGCGGAAGCGGTGGTAATGGTGGCAGCAACAGTTACAACGGTCAAAACGGAACCCAAAATAATGGTGGAGGTGGTGGAGATTATGTCGGTGGTTCATCATCACATGGAGGAGGTGATGGCGGTGGTATTGGAAACAATGGTCAAAACTCAACTGGTGGTGGTTCACCTGGTCAAGCAGGAGTATCAATTGACGGATGGAATTTAAAGATAAATAGTCTCGGTAGTGGTAATGGAGACATCAGAGGTCCCACAGCAAACTCATAACAATGGCACAAGATTTAACACAAGAGCATACATACGTAGTAAAAAATTACAACATCGAGACAGGTGAATTTGAAGTTTACTACAATGATGGTTCTCTCAAGAACGATGATTGGTATGGTCCTTTACATATGGATCTAGATTCATTATTACCAGAGGATCAAGAACCATTGGGTATGCAAATAGCAGGAAGAGTTCATGCTCAGGTTGAAAGGAGACAACTAGAAGAGTGTGATATGGAAGGTAGTAAGTCAGTCTTAGCACAATTGATAGGTGTAGAACAAACTATATCAGTAGTAGACTTGATGAACCATCAAGCAAATATGGATAAGATGCAAACAAGCACAAGTCCTATTTGTTCATCTACTCAGGTCATGAATATATACAGTGAAGATGATTTTGACGAGCAGTTTGAAGCACTTAGTGCTGAACTAGCAGAGGAATAGTATGTGGCAACTTGCTGAAACCAAAGATAGTCGAATAGCACAATACTCATTCGGCAAGAGCATATCGCAATTGGGTATGTCAGTATTTTCATGCACTTCAGCACGTAAAGGTAAAAAAATATTTGGTAATGACCCTGATCCAGTTAAAGAATATGTGTTGGACAGTCAGAATGATCTGGTAAAGGCACACATAGCAGCAAATCCTAAAGGTAAAGTTGCTGCAATGGAAGATGTAATTAGAGAAATAGGTATATACAATCAAGTTCATTATAGAACAGTCATGTTTGGCAGCACATGGAAGAGTGACTCACTCAAACCTGCACACCTGTCAATTGTATATCATAGTGGTGCATATACACATATGAGATTTCATGGTATATGCAGATTAACATCGTTAGAAGATAATGGTGTCGCTGCATGTTCAGGATTTGAGGATTTATCAACGACAAACAGGAAGGTTCATAGTATATCAGAACCAACTTACTTTACACCACACAGTGTTGGTAGTATACTTGTTCCAATGCATGATGTATGGTATCATAAATCAAAACTAGTACAGCATCTACCATTTGTGGTATCTGAACCAGATGAGGTTCAGATAAATGTAGACAAACCTACAATTATATTAGAGTTTACTAAAGAAGAACCAGATGTAGAGTCATTTACTACATCATGGATGAATCAAATAGAGGAAGGACTTATTGAAATCGTGACTAGATGAAGAATGACTACACTGTCAATGATCAATTAGATCATTTGACTGTTTTATATCATAGAGGATGCAAACAAGGGTTTAAATTTTTTGGTGATGACCCAGAAGAGCACAAATATTATATAAAGGAAGAACATATACAACTGTTAAAGGATACGTTTGGAGGTCTTGAAACACTTCCTGTTGATTACTTACGAAGATTCTATGCACACAGTAGATGTCTAGTATTTACTAGTGGTGTATGGATGAGTGAGACAGCTAGATATCCACAATATCTTAGGTTTAGACCAGGTGCTAACCTAAGTTTTCGTGTGTCTGGACTAACTAGGTTTACATCATTGACCGATGGTGGAGGTGCTCTCTGTGTTGGTATCGACCCTGATGCAAAAGAGATGCCATGTCTACGACGTTTTGTACATGTTATAGACAAGAACACTATGTTGCAACCCATGTATAGTAATTCATATCTGATACCTACAGAAAACTGTGTATATGGTAAGAAAGAGTATCGTGAAGGATCTATTTTTAAATCAAATGATGAACCAGTAACAGTGACTTTCCAAAACAAAGGTTATCTGATAGAATATACAGAGGAACCGTTTACTATGGAAGAAGCAGTGCTAAACTATGCAGGACAATGGATCACAAAACATATTGAGGTGTTTGATAGATGATGTTTCTTGAAGATGGTAAAGGTGTATGGAAGAGATACACAGACCTACCATGGAATGAATACTTACATCTTGAACGTGATAAATTTGAGGAGTTGCTCGACTTGATGATTGAATCACACCCAGACCATGAACTAACAGAGTGGTTGAAGCGTGGATTTTGTATGAATGATGGAGACTCTACCATATCAGTTGGATCATTATCAGGCAGACAGACATTGAATTGGCAGTATAGTCACTTCGATGATGAGGATGCTGATGATTACAACACATGGTTTGGAGAGGAGGAAGAAGTAGAATTTGATGAAGATTGGTGACATATATAAAATATTGTGCTATAATGTGGTCATGGAACAACATAGAAAAACACTATTACATCTACTGAAAGAGAGAGCATACAAACAAGGTCAGTTTGTCTTATCATCTGGTAAGGAGACTGAGCATTATATCAACTGCAAACCTGTTACACTATCATGTGAAGGCAAT
>Ga0209348_1001886_pt1 | contig 10048 bp, 19 predicted proteins | sample ETNvirenome_2_30_FD_184065 | JGI IMG/M metagenome (GOLD analysis project Ga0209348, IMG submission 184065) | Marine viral communities from the Pacific Ocean - ETNP_2_30 (SPAdes) (version 2) | ecosystem: Environmental > Aquatic > Marine > Oceanic | place: Pacific Ocean | collected 2013-06-22 | reverse complement strand
CGAAGTGTACGAACAGATTCGTAAGATAGCTCGCCTAGAAGGACGGACCATCAGTGGTCAGCTCCGGATCATGTGGGATATCTATAAAAAACACACATCCTGACGGCTGAATAACGAGTGTCAATTCAGTTGACATCTTTTTTTAGCTGTAGTATGGGATAACTTCTAGCAACTCTTATATGAGGAACATGAAATGCCTATTTTCAAGACCGGGGTAGAAATCCCCCCAATCAATAACCCGATCACCAAGCGTCGGGGCACCCGCAAGTATGCTTGGATCAACGATTGGAAAATCGGTGACATGATCGAACTCTCCACTGAGAGAGAAATGTTTAGAGTCGATGCCGCTGTTCGTAAGTATGGTATCAACGATAAACCTGCTAAGCTGGTTCGTCGTAAGGTTGAAGAAAACGGTCAAACCTTTTATCGACTTTGGAGGGTTGAGTAACCGACAGATGCTTGACGCAGCTTTAATCTGTCTCGCTACGGCGGTCTACTTTGAGTCTAGAGGCGAACCTTTCGTCGGACAATCCGCCGTAGCCCACGTTGTGTTGAACCGGGTGGAAGACACCCGGTTCCCCAACGACATCTGCTCTGTCGTTAAACAGGGCCCCACCTATTCTTGGAAACCTGAGTTTCCCATCCGAAACATGTGCCAGTTCAGCTACTACTGCGACGGCAAATCCGACATGCCAACCGAAGAAGACGCATGGCAGACCGCGGTCCTCGTAGCTTTTGGCGCGATGACAGAACGCACCTATGATCCTACCGACGGCGCAACTCACTACCATGCCGACTATGTTCAGCCAGAATGGGCCGAGGTTAAATATAGAACCGTCCGCATCAACGACCACATCTTTTACAAATGGGAGGGCAACCGATGAGATGCCCCGAATGCGGCGGTGAAGGCGAGTGCGTGTATGAGATAGAGGTCCCCGCGCCTATGGCGTGGAGAGGCGGCTGGCTCGAAGAACGCATGATGGAATGTCAACTATGTCAAGGAACAGGAGAAGTAGATGATTGTGAGGACAAGGAATAGAGCTCTCCAATATCCACCAATAGAAGAGGTGGATATCATCCAGAAACGGCTGGACGCGGGCCGCTGCCCAAAGTGCGACACCCAGCTCAAAGAGCCCACGCGCTGCGTTTCTTGCAACCTGCAACTTCCTGAACAGTTAGCTCCTAAAAAGTCCTTGTCTTTCCCATAGGATCGCGTATGTTGGGATCGTTCCCGTAGTTGGGCCCCGGAGAGAAATCTCCGGGGCTTTTCTTTTTTGTGTTGACTATGTATGCGACAAGTCCTATATACAAGTTACACCAACTAGGGAGAACGAAATGGAAGATCAACAAGCACTGCCGCCTGTCGTTGCCGACATCATTGCCAAGGTCAGTGGTCTGTCCACGGTGATCGGTGATGTCACCTCGATCCGCGGCGATGGCCGCATGATGGCGTGGGCCGGTAAGGACGATTACTGGTTCTGGCTCGTCGTCGAACCGGCTTTTTGCGACGGTGGAAACTATTTCCGCGTTTTGATCGACGAGTCGCAAGCGCCGGAGGGTTTGATCTATAATGCTGTTGGATACTGCGTGTATCACGACATCAAGCATGAGTTTGTGTTTGATACCGATAAACACCAGATGGCGGGTTTTCTGGCGCTAGATAGGATGGGTCACGATGCGTAGGAAAGAAGAGCTGTTCGATATCGCCAAGAATATGGACTACCATGAAGCTGTGTCTAAAGTTAACACCGCAGTGTCGGCTCAAGTGACGAACATTGCATCTAGGGGCGATTATAGCCGTGAGGCCGTCGAAGCAGCGGAGAAGCTGCTTGCGGCGTGGATAAGGATACAACGCGGATGAGCGACGATCTCGAAAAGCAGTTCGACTACGCGGGCAACGAAATGAACGCCCTGCTCGATCAACTGGAAACCGAAGGGTTCAACACCGGCGCGGTGCTGGGCGGAGCTCTCACAGCTCTCCTGTTCCGGCTAGTGGTCCAGAGCCCTAACGGCAGCACCGCCATCGGTATGCTGTCTTCAGCTATGCACCAAGCGGCAACCATTGCCCGTGCATATGATGAGGAAGAGGAGACCAAGCATTGACGACGCCCAGTGACCACCAAGCAGCCGCCGCGCTGCTGAACCAAGCCATCCACGCCGTCAATGACCTGTGGCTGGAGGTTGAAGGCGAAGGCAAGCCCTTCCTCGATCAAGCGATCAGCAAGCTGCACGAAGCGCAGTCCCTGATGTTGAAGGCGCGGCTGCGAGAAGAAGATAACTAATTCGCGGATATGAATGCCGCGTTTCGTGAACCGGGGAACTCCGATGATCTCCGCACCCGGGATCCGAAAAAAGGAGATCGAACAATATTGAGGGGTGTGACATAGTGTCGCACCCCTTATTTTGTCGCATACGGTATAGGATAAGTCGCATATAGGATAATATTATTCTAAGTATATGTTATTATTAGGTATTGATAAAAAGAGCGCGAAAAGCGCCAACGCTATTTGACAACGTCAACAACTATGGGAGGTCAGAGTTATGTCTGACACTAAAGATTGGGTGCTGCCTAACGGCGGCACTTTCCTCGCCTCAACAGCCGGTATCCACGGCACTTGGGCCAAAGCCACCGATCCGGTGACCGCGGCCCGGAATGCTGCTAAAGCTTGCAGCTCGTCGTACCCGCAGTTCGTTCAAGTCTGGTACTGCCCGACTGATCGAACCAGCATCACGGGCATGGGATGCCTGTCGTGGCACTCGGAAGACGCTGACCGGGTCATACCCATCGGCTTCTTCAAGCTCACTCGCAGCTCAATCACCCCGTCCAACGATGAACGGCTCACGCATGAATCGTTCCAGAAGGATTGGTGTAACCAGCTTCGGATATCACACGAAGCTCACATGGAGGAGCTGCAAGATGCGTGAAGAGCGGCAGATTGGAATGCTGGAGTATGAAGAACTAGTCCGGCAAGAAAACCTCGGCTATGCAAAAGAGATCGTCCTACACTGGGACGGTCTCTCGCATGAGGCTACGTTTATAGTCCGGTTCCATGAGTGGGAACCAAAATCAAGAGTGAAGCTCGTTTTTCATATAACTTGCCGCTCCGAGGGCTACCTAACGTATTGTCTGCATCCCGATGGAAAGGACCCGTGGGACCATGCGTTGCTAGAGTTTCACACAACGCATCGAACCAAAAGCACAAAGCTGTTCGCGGATTGTTTAACCTATCTGCGAAAACAGTTCACTCCCTTTGACAAATGAAAAACAGGGCTCCGCTTCGGCGGGGCCCTTTTTCGTTACAGTTACATATATAGGGAGAAAATTAGAAAAAATAAAAAACACAAAAAATATGGTGTAACCAGTGTAACCAGTGTAACCGTACTCTGTAACCCTTACTGGACAACAAAAAGAGAGGTTACACTTCTGGTTACACCATTATTCTAGAGGTGTAACCAAGGAAATGACCTTAATGGGGGGTTCGCGGGTTTTTCAAAAAAAAATATTTTTTGCTCTATATAAGTAACCGCTGTAAAAAGGATGGGAGTTGACCGTTTTAACTGAGGAAACGATGGCGGCAAGAAAGAGAGCGTCGAAGCTCACCGGCAAACCCATGGAGACCCGGGGCCGTCCCCCGGTAACAGCACAATCCGCTCTGACCCGAAAGCAGGAGCTCTTCGTCAAAGAGCTGGTCAGCAAGGACGGTCAAATAACTTTGAGAGAGGCGGCGATCAACGCGGGCTACTCTGTTGGCTCTGCTCACACCCGGGCGTATGAGCTGACCAACCCGCACATCTCTCCGCATGTGGTGGCCGCGATCCAAGCGTACCGCCGCGAGCTCGATGAGAAATACGGCGTGACTTACCAACGGCATCTGCGGGACCTTCAACTTATCCGGGACACGGCTTTGCAGAACGGCGCTTATTCTGCTGCGGTTCAAGCGGAGTATCGGCGAGGTCAGGCACAAGGGGACATTTACGTAAGCAAATCCGAAATCCGTCATGGCTCGATAGACAGCATGAGCAAGGACGAGGTTTTGAAAGCCCTTGAGGAGATTAAAAACAGCTATGCCCCGGTCACAATCGATATCACCCCCGAAGATGAAAATACCTCCAATCGCGACAAAGCGAGAGGCAGGCTTTTACAAGCAGGTGAAGGAAGCAGCGCAGCGGTCGAAACGGAAGCTGCTTTTGACGAGGATTGAGAACTACATCGGGGCAGGGATTCCTGACCTGATGATATGTGACGAGGCCGGGGACTTTCATCTGGTCGAGCTCAAATACATTACCGGCAACGCGGTGACTCTTCGTCCGTCACAAGTGGCGTGGCTATCTCGGCACCAGCACTCTAGTTGCTGGATTTTGATCAAGCGACAGACCAAGGCCACCGAGCCGTCCGAGTGTCTTTTGTACCCAGCAGCGGCAGCGGTCGATCTGAAGATGGACGGCATCGAGACGGTTGAGCCCCTGTTCCGTTGTCAACAGCCTTTTCACTGGGACACAATATTTGACTTGATTTGTCTCAAAGATTCGCATATATGTGACTAAGGTAAGCAGTAACGGCTCGTTCAGGACTGTTGTTAGACGCTGTTCTTTCATTAGTGACGCTACCTTCGCGTTGCTGCTTACCGCTAACAACGGGAGATAACGATGCAGCCTAGAAATAAATCCTTCTATCGTAAGTACGGGCTTAGATATAACACCCGTAATCTGGTTCGTAATGATGCGGGTCATAGAATACCGGAAATATCCTCGATGAAGCTCGAACACATCCAAAGTCTTTTTTGGGAGTATCGCTTGTCTGCCACCGATGAGACGTTGCCCATTTGGGTGTATTGGCGGAATGTTATTCTTCACAATTGTGAAGTCACCAAGCCGGAAATTAGGTGGAACAGTGGCGATACCACCGACCCGGAATATGTCTCTTTGATTGCGGAGGTCTTACAAGACGCGCAGTGCTTTTCGCAATGGCTCCGACTTGAGATAACCGACGGGCCGATAGGCGGCGACAAAATCATCCGCCAGTTTGCGACTTGGGAAGAACAACAACATGAGGATGCCGCTTGATGTTCCTTCTTAAACTGTTAGGAATCCTGCTTTACGGTAAGGATTATGAGTTGATTGAGCAGGCTTCGCAGGAAAAGGCTCGAAAGAAAATCCGTCGAAAATAGTTTTTAAGGCCCGCCATATTGACGGGCCTTTTTCTTTTGTTTATATATGGGCGAAATCGCATCTATTACGGGAGCAACAACGATGCTGAAAACTACCGCCATGAGCACCGCGAAAAAGACCGCCGGGTGCGCCGTTACATACCGGGCCGGGAGCTCGGAAAAGTTTGGAACATGCCCGGCATCTTGTGAACTGAACCCGAGCGGGCGCGGCTGCGGCGAGGGACAGATTGATTTCGACTACCTCGACGCCGTATTGGACGCAAAACCCCGGCGCGGCTTTTCGTTTACCTATTCGCACTTTCATCCTGTTTTCTGGTCTCATAAATTGAGCTCGGAAAAAACCGTGATTAATTACAGCGCCGATAGTTTGGGCTCGGCATATGTTGTCGCCTCAAACAATGTTGCGCCTGTTGTCACCGTTGTTAAGGACAGTTTTTGGAAGAACGGGAAACATGCCTCGATTGAACGGGACGATATGCCGACGCCGCCGGTCCGGATTGTACGCTGCCCGGCAGAATATAACGACGACGTGACATGCCGGAACTGCGGCGGGAAGGACGGCCCCCTTTGTGCTCGCTTGAACCGTGATTTTATAATCGGTTTTACAGCGCACGGGGCGAGCAAGAAAAAAGCAGCTTCCGATGATCCGGGCGGGTGTTATGCGGCGGGCGGCAATGTCGCCTTGCATTGGACCGCCACCGCGAACCAGCAGCAGCCAGAGACCGACGGCGACCGCCTGCGGGCATTTGTTAAAACCCTGCCGCCGGGCTCGGTTATTCGTCACCATGTGGCCGGTGATATCGGCCTTGATAAGGGAGCAAAAAACCATGTTTAAATATTCTGAAAAACTAATCGAGCACGGCATGGCCGACACCCGGGCCGAGTCACTGGCCCGGGCGATAGACGGCTTGCATGATTCGGTTTCGAGAATGGACGAAAACAATCTAGCTCTTTTGCGAGAGCTAGAGCCCGGATTGATCGAGGCGTTGAATCGATACGCCAGAACCGACCCCATATTGCGGGAGTTTTGAAACCGCAGCCGATCCCCCTTTATAGGCCCGCCATCCGGCGGGCTTATTTTTTGGAAAATTACTTGTGTATTTTGGGATAATGTGAGACAACACCCAGACGGCCCAAGCCGGGCCGCATTTAACGGGAGCATAAACAATGCAAAACGATCAACAGAACCACCCCATTCTCGACCGCCTGACCTGTAAAAACGGGACGGTCACCGACATAAGCCGCCATAAGCATAGCGACCCGGTGACCGAAGCTTATCAAACCGACGCCCTGCGGCACGGGATCGGAAACAGCACTGTTTCGTCCAATTGGTGGAACCGTCCGGCGGATGAGCGGTTTTTAAGCCTCGACGATCTAATCGACTTCAAAGAGGCCGACGCCCGCCAGATGAACAGCAAAATTGTCAATACCCACAAAATGCAAATTATTGGCGAGCTCGATGAGGCGAACCCCACCCGGGGCGATATCCTGATTGAATACACCGACGAGGACGGGCGCGAGCATCTAAACAAACCGACAAACTGGTCCTTTAATCAACTTGCCAATCTGGCGGGAGCGCCTGCCGGATACCTGCGAGACCTTCCGGCACCCATCGCCGCCGACGCTATGCAATGGGGCCTGCGCTATAACCGCAGCCGCGACCTTGTGAAAGCATACGGGCACGGCATCGAGGGCGGCGAGCTCAGGGCCACCACCGGCCCGGATTATGGCCGTATTTTCGACTATGAAATGGCGAAAACTATCCGCCGGGTGGCCGTCGATCAGGGCTTTAAGAATCCCGGCATGATGACCGGCGCAGAAAATGGCCGGGCGATCTATGACCCGTTTGTGCCAGTGACAAAAGAAACGACCACCCTTTTCGCCAGTGACCGGGACATGTTTGTTTTCTTGGTAGACGACACCCGGCCAATTGAGATTGGCAAGCTTGAGAACGGCGACCCTGACCTTGTGTTTCGCGGCTTTTACGCATGGAATAGCGAGACCGGCAGCAAAACCGCAGGCGTTGCGGCAATGTATCTGCGCGGTGTTTGTATGAACCGCAATTTGTGGGGCGTCGAGAATTTCCAAGAAATCAAAATCCGGCATACAAAATTTGCGCCGGATCGTTTTGCCATGGAAGCTGCCCCGGCCCTGCAATCATTCGCGCATGGTTCAACTTTTAATTTCATGGAAGGCGTGAAAGCCGCACAGGCGGCAAAGATTGCCGACGACGAAAACGAGGCGCTCGAATTTTTGCATCGTCGGGCCGGGCTCAGCAAGGCCCGCAGCCGCGCCGCAGCCGCCCGGCACGTGAAGGAAGAAGGCAGGCCCATTGCCAGCGTATGGGACGCAGCGCAGGGCATCACCGCACTGGCCCGGGATATCCCGCATCAGGATGACCGCATTGAGCTCGAGAAGAAGGCGGGCGCGATCCTCGACAAGGTAACGGCCTAAATACCGGCCCACCGACGACCTACTGGCCCGCCACCCGGCGGGCCTTTTTTTTGCTTTTCATACTGGCAAAAATCCCATATAAAAAAAATTACGTGAAAAAGTATCAAATGATACTTTGCGAATAGGGAACGAAAACCAATGACAAACACAGCAGAAAATTTGATCCTCGACCGCTTTTCTGACGAGGCCCTGACGCAGGCCGAGCCGACCGCATTGCTGGCACTGGCGAAAGAATTGCGCGAGCAGCGGGACGTAAACGACCGCGCCCGGGCGTCAGCAGCCGCGAACCTGAACGACATGCAGCGCAATCAGGACAAGCTTGCCGACGCGCTGATGATCGTTCTCGGCGATCCCATCGAGGCGTTGATCGAGTCGAAGATCGAATATTCGTCGCAATCCTATTTCGAGGATATCGTCGACCGGGCAATGCAGGATTTCGACATCGACGATCATCGGTGCGCCATCGATGACATGATCGACGACCGGCTCAGCGAGCGGCTAGGCGACCCCGAGAGTGAAGACGACCGGCAAGCCGCCGTCGAGGAAATCGTGAAGGACGTGATTTCCGGCGCGTCAATCTCGATTGACATCTAATCGGCTCAGCAGCCGACGCAACCCCATCCCGTCCGGAGCGATCCGGGCGGGTTTTTTGTTTGTCCTTTTCCCAGTGAATCATGCCGGGCCCCGGGCCTCGAGGACCGCGCCAAACGTACCGAGCGCCGTGCAGCTCGATCCTCGATCCTCGGATTTCGGCCCGAAACCCCCGGAAACCGGGCAATTCTCGCGGAGCTCGACGCACTAGGACACGGCAATCGGGCACGAGATCGACGAGAGACGGCCTTTTGTTTGTCAAATCAGGGTGCAAACACCCCGATCCTCGGCCCGTTCGCCGTCCTAGAACCCGTCCAGTGCCGACGAGCTCGACGAGAGAGCCGTTTTTTTTGCCCTTTTTTGCGGTTTTTGCCAAAAATCGCCAAAAAACCGCAGAACCCGGTCCCCAAATCTGGAGCGAATTTTCAGCAAAAAATCGCGAATTGGCGGAAAACCGCCAGTTTTGCCAAAAAAAACTTGGACCGGGTTGCGCGATCCGCGCCCGCTGCTGAACGAAATCCGGCGCACGGATCGCCGGATCGGGGCCGAGGATCGAGAGCCGGGGGCCCCGGCCTATCGGGTCAGCTGACCCGGCCGGTCGATCTCGACCGGCGCGCCGCGGCGCGCGGCCCGGGCCGCTAGCAAACGCTAGCAAGGGCCATGTTTCTGACAAATAATCCTGTGAAAAACGATATGACTGTTTCACGTGAAACATTGCCTAATTATTAGGCAAATGCTCAAGGCTTGTTCACTGTCAAATAAAAGGGCATATTCTTGCATATTGTTTGTGCACTTTAGGGTCCCCCGATGGATGTATCTGATCAGGAGTTAAAGCTCCAACTCCGGCTCGCGCAGCTTGAGAAAAATGAAGCTTGTCAGAATGAGTTTTTGCCGTTTGTAAAATCCATGTGGCCCGAGTTCATCGCTGGTCGGCACCACAAAATCATTGCTGAGAAGTTAGAGCGCGTGGCTCGTGGCGAGCTGAAGCGCCTGATCATCAACATGGCACCGAGGCACACGAAGTCTGAGTTCGCATCCTTTTTGTTCCCGGCGTGGATGATGGGAAAGAACCCGAAGATGAAGATCATTCAGGCTACCCACACGACGGAACTTGCGGTTAACTTTGGACGTAAGACGAAGAACTTGATTGACAGTGACGAGTACAAGGAGGTCTTCCCGAATGTCAAACTCGCTTCTGATAGTAAAGCTTCTGGTCGTTGGGACACTGCTTCTGGCGGGATGTACTACGCCGTGGGAGTGGGATCAAACCTTGCCGGGCGTGGTGGCGACTTGGTAATTATCGATGATCCGCACTCAGAGCAGACGGCCATGTCGGCTAACGGTTTTGATGATGCGTGGGATTGGTACACCGGGGGCCCCCGACAGCGTCTCCAGCCGGGTGGCAGTATAGTTCTGGTCCAAACCCGGTGGTCCGAAAAGGACATGACGGGGCAGTTGCTCCGTGCAATGGCTAAAGATCCGCTAGCTGACCAGTGGGAAGTTGTCGAGCTCCCAGCCATTTTTAATGACGGTGAGCCCTGTTGGCCGGAGTTCTGGTCTCTTGAGGATCTGACCGCGGTCCGCGCATCTATACCCCCGAGCAAGTGGAACGCGCAGTATCAGCAGAACCCGACGGGCGAGGAGAACGCGATCATACCCCGTCAGTGGTGGCAGAAGTGGGAGAAGGACAACATCCCGAATCTGGAGTATGTGATCCAGAGCTATGATACGGCGTTCTCGAAACGCGAAACTGCTGACTATTCGGCGATCACGACTTGGGGTGTTTTCAGGCCAGAAGAGATTGGGGGCCCTCCGGGACTCATACTTTTGGACAG
>Ga0209348_1001885_pt1 | contig 10051 bp, 23 predicted proteins | sample ETNvirenome_2_30_FD_184065 | JGI IMG/M metagenome (GOLD analysis project Ga0209348, IMG submission 184065) | Marine viral communities from the Pacific Ocean - ETNP_2_30 (SPAdes) (version 2) | ecosystem: Environmental > Aquatic > Marine > Oceanic | place: Pacific Ocean | collected 2013-06-22 | reverse complement strand
GAGAGTTTGTTCATGTTATAGTCGAACTCTCTCGTATTCATGGTTTCACCCACCTCGTTGACAGCGAAATGGGAATACTAATCGATGAACCAAGACTAATCATCGAAGTCATTAACGAGTCATTACAAAATGGTGGATGGACAACAGGAGATCAGCTAAGAGTACTCAAAGGTTTAGACATATCTCACTTTGGGTCATAACTCCAGCAAAAACTGCGGAAGCATATTATAATATAAACACATACCAACTAGGAGTTATTATGACATTTCATCAAATACCACCCAGACTTAAAAGAACACTAGACGCAGACTACGGCACTGACGGATGGACTTATCTAGGACATGATGAAAACCTATACATCCAAATAAGGTTTCACCTAACAGGAGCCGTTATATCATTCAACCGAGACCACTGGTTATAAGGAGAACATATCATGACAAAACTATACAAGAACTGGACTGCTCATAATTTAATCGGTCATCCACTGATGGCCATCGCATATCTAGTCGGACTCCCAAAACTTGGAGCCCAAATACACGACGCCACACTACCACCTCGAGAGGAATAATCATGAAAAGACTTTACAAAAACTGGACAGCACACAATCTAATATCACACCCACTATCAGAGATCGCGTATCTACTCGGTTTCTCAGAAGAGATATACAACTGGATACACGACATCACTATACCACCACACAAACCCGGAACTGGGAGAGGATAAAACGATGGATGCTAAAGGACTATACAACTTCATAATGCTATGCTTGAAAGACGACGACGGGATATCCGAGGAAGCCTATCAACAATTAATCGAGCACCTAATCGAAATCAACCAACCTGAAATAATCATAGAACTCAACAGTAAATCCCGCACAGCTAACGGACGGAGATACATCAATGACTAACACAAGAACGAAGATACTCAGGATTATCTTATTTGCACTCAGAGAGTTCGGACATAAGGACGGTAAGGTCGCTGTCTTTGTACTCGAACTACTAGAACGAGAACACATTAGACACGAACAGAGATGGCTCAAAAGCCCTGCTGGTCAAGCATGGTTGAATGATTCACCAAAGTCTACTTAATCATCTTTCGGCTGTGGCTACGTGACCACAGCCGCAGGAGGACGAGACGTCTAGCGCGCAGGTCTTTTGTGCAGAGGAAAAGACAGCTAGCGCACAGAGATAATGGTTTTAGACGAGATAGCTAGTGCTCAGCACTAGGGGCGCAAGATGAAAATGACTCAAAATGACGACAATAAACAAAAAAATACTGCCAAACGACGATATGTGACTCAAATATGCTGAAAGTGCGTGCCCTAGAGTGAAAAAAACACTTCGACAACCTCTGGGCGTGCAAATCTCAGCAGCACCCCTTATAATATTACCATATTACCCACTAAAAGGAGCACAAACATGTACTACCAAATCTACGACACTCGCAGCAACAAAACACTTGTCACTTGCCCGACGCAGGAAGCTGCTTACGATTTTCTACGACTTTACGAGGCCGGCGAAAGGACACATCTTGAAATACGCCCAATCTTTAAATCCGACCATCCCTTAAGACAAGATAATCGGGGCTTTCGACGACGCTCGTATTAACGAGTAGCCCAATCGATTGACGACGCGCGACTCATCCCTCGAGGCCTCGACGACTGGCCACTTCGACGACACTGCACTCCTGCTCCGCACTCATGCAAAATGTGCGGAGTTGCGTTATAATATAAACACACCATCCAATAAGGAGCAACTATGAAAAACATCAGACCACTTAATCACTTCTTCAAGATGCTAGACAAAGAACTCAAGAAGCACGAGGAGGAGTTGAAGAAGAAGAATCGACTCGGTTCCAGCAAATTCTAAAATCACCCGTTATAATATAAACACATACCAACCATTATTTATTTTTCAAACCGGAGTTAATATGACTATTACAAATCAAACCACCCTTCAAGAGCTTATAGAGTTAGGACTGTTTAAAGCAGCTGATATCGAGAAGTTCAATAATAGAATCACTCGAGGAGCCGATAGAGCCGCTCGTAAAGCCTTAGTAGAAGGCACCATGTCAGCTATCAAAGCACTGGTTGCATCAGAGGCTCATGACGGGAACCGTTACTGGTCCGTCAAACCAGCGGCTCACAGCTTAGGATTCATAACCTATATCGAAGCTGATAGAGGGACAATCCTTAAAGCTCTTACAAAGTTAACTGAGGAAGGGTTCCTTACAAAGGTAGGCCTCAAAAAGGTCGACGGTAAGCTAACAGAACTGGATAAGACTCAAGTTAATGCCTTTCAGCTCCGTTACATTGTTACCCCAGTAGAGGAGGCTGACGCAGCTGCTGATGAAGCGGCCGAATAATCGGTCCCTTCGGGGCGGGGATAAAACGGAGACACCCCGCTCATGCATATTTTTGTGACACACCTTATAATATTAGTGTAACCTATCAACCTCGGAGTTATTCATGAGATATTTTTCAATCGACTATCGTTCACCCCCATCTGGTATGGGACAAATTATCGACACTACTAAGCCTAAGAAGAAGGGCAATCAATACAATTATATCCTCGTCACATATTCTGGGTGTGGTCTTGAACAAGATCCAAGCTATGTCCTCACTGCCCACTTCTCCTCACAGGAAGCAGATAAGCAAGGATGGTGCGGTCCAATCCTCGAGGATATCATCAATTACCTCAGATCTCAGGGGGTCACCCATGTCCACGACGGAGAGTTGGCATATCATCATGAAGGTGGTGATCAAGAAGATTTCCGAGGCCTCTTCACTCTAGATAGATGGGCGGAGATTATGATGTCCTACAAATAGGACATCACCCATTGTAAACTTTCACACCACGCATTATAATAGATTTATATAAGGACACCACTATGACAAAGCAGCAAATACAACAATTGCTTAAAGACCCAGTTAATATGACGCCTCTCGAAAAAGCAGAGGTCGGCCGGCTTAGACAGGCATATTTTTCAGCTGTCGCTCAGGAGACAGAAGCATACATCGCAGCAAAGGAAGCGTATGACGACGCAAAGGAACATCTCGATCTTAAAGACCCGGGTGAGCGTGAGGTACTTATGACGTTACACAAGAGCATGCGAGACAGTGAACGCAACATGTCTATAATATCAACGGAATTGGAGGTGCACTTTGGGATAAGTGCGTAGACATGCAAATCTGTCCGATCATGATTATAATATAGGTACCATTTAATTTATAGGAGTTGGTATGAGTAGTATATTATGTGAGGATGGTGGATTGTTTAGTAGAGTATTTTGTTTCCAGAGGAGGTTGAATGAAGGTTCAGCGTTTGAGGAGATAAGAAGTGGATTAGGGAAGTTAGGATTGGATTGTAGTAATCCACTTAAAAGTCCTCAAGGAAAGGCACTCTACTTTATTGTAGTTTACTCTTTGGAGGAAGGTGAGGTTGAGAAGGCTTTACCCCTTTTTGAGAAGTTAAGCAAGGACAGTAAATCCAAAGCACGTCTTCCGTTTGTGATGAGTAGAGAATCCGTCACACCGTTTATCCCAGCCTCATAGGAGGAGGATGCAGAGTTGGTCTCCACGTGAGGCCTCTCTTTGTACTCACTTCTAGCGCGTGTAAAACTTGCTAGCGCATGTTATAATTATATTGTATTCAACCAAGGAGCAAAACATGTTACACCACATCTATTACATCAACGCCAACGGTGCAGACAATTACATGATTGTACCATTCGACGAGATCGATCTCACTGTTGCATTTTTAGAGTCACTTGACCACGAAGTCGTTGCCTACTGGCCGATTGAAGAGGAGGCATAGACATGGGAGCAATCATATTCTTATTAATCTGTGCGTGGATGATATGCGACGTAGCAGACAATCTAGACAAACAGTACAACCCAAAGCGTAATAACAACAGGAGGAAGTAGCATGACTACAGACGAACAAAAGCAAAGAGCAATCATCCGCATGCACAACAGCTACCGGCTTCCTGTTGGTGCCAAGGTAGTTATTGAGGATTGGCACTGGAAGGACGGTGCATACAACGGTAAAGTGGCCACCATTAAGACAATTGGTTCTAGAGGACCCGGACTGGCACACTACACAGTCATTGATGAAGACGGAGAGGTGCACCCCATCGACTCCTACTTCCTCATGCCACTATCAATTTTCAACGGAATCAAGGAGCAACATGTTAACAGCACTCTATAACGTCTCTGTACTGATCACTGGATTCGCAGCAGTTATCTGTGCTTCCTTGACAGCAGTAGCACTCATCAATCTCTTCGCATCTAGCATGATGACTTACAGAGATGATAGGTTACTACTAGCTTGGTCACTACCTAGCGGCCTCTTCTTTGCAGGCCTGCTGATGGTCATGTTAGGATGGACATAGGTGAAGAACCATACTTCAGACCGAGTGATCTCGTGCTCTGCAAATTGCGCGACGGACACCGCCGTCTCGTGCTGGTGCTAAAAGCATATCCGTATCAACTTTGGCAGGGCAATACAACTAACAACAGGTGGAGATATAAAGTACTTTATAGCGATGAAGGTGTTGGGAAGCTCTACAAAATGCATCTCAAGCCCGCGTGGCTTTTGCAGAGAATATCAGGAGGAGGACAAGATGGGAAGAGGTAAGTGGAAAGCAGGGGATCTTGTGCAGGTTACCATGCATGAGAGACTTGGGTGGGGTGATAAGTGTGAGAGTTATCTCGTGCTGGTGTTAGGTTTAAACACCTCTCAGCGCAAGCAGACTTATCCACTCACAGCAGAACTGGAACGGAACCGTACGATGGTGTATCGCGTACTCAAGAAGCAGGGCGGACCAAATGGTGGCTTGTGCTTGATGGGTTTGTCTGACTGGACAAGCGGAGAGGTAACTTGTACCAACCGTCTTGTGCAATCATCTTGTGAGGAGGAATAGATGGGTGTAGGTAAGATCAGAGTGGATCCACTTGAGATGGAGGCGGGAGATCTGCTAATCACAGATGGTAGGATGAGTCTGGAGGTAGGAGACATCTTGCTCGTCGTGCGCAGGCTGCAAGGTCACGGCAAGCGGCACCCCTTTGTCGACGGCCGTCGCGTGGGTAACCAGTGGCGTCTGCTGTCTCGTCTAGGAGTGATCGACATGTGGGTGGATCCTCACGCGTCTTGGGTAGTGCAGGTGGTGAAGGGCACAAAAAAAGACAGCTGCTAGAGCTGTCTTGTGGGGAGAGACCCCGCCTATTCGGCAGAGTCATCTTGAGCTGGAGCATCTTCAGCTGGTGCAGCTTCGATACTGTGTACCCAGCGGCGTTGGAAGTTATTGACCTCTGATACAGGGACGATAACCATCACCTTCTTCTCGATACCGCGATCATCACCGACAACCTTGCCTTTGATACCGACTTGCTTAGCAAGACCCTTCTTTTCGAGCTGCTTGAGTGACCAGAGAATATCCTCACGGGAGGCTTCAACATTCTGATTGATAGCTACTGCACAGGCAGCAAACATTCCGGATGTCGGCTTCACACTGAAGAACTTAGCTTTTTGTCCGCGGGGGGATGCAAAGAACTCGGTGACATCGGCTAGAACAGCTTGACGACGGGCTTTGGTAGCACCAGCTTTTGCAGCTCGGTCAGCTTTGTCTGTGTAGACGGCTTCTCCGTCCTTGAGGCCGATGAGCCCAGCTTGAGTGAGAGAGATGACCTGAGCAAGAGTGAGCTCAGAGATAGGGGTTTTTGTAGTGGTTGTCATAGTGACTCCGTTGTTGGTAGGTTACATTAATATTATAACACCTCCTGACGTCTTTTGCACGAGTCCGCAAGATGTTTTGAGCGCTGGAGCGCCCGCTACGTCTCGCGTGCAAATCGACGCGCTGGAGCGCGCCCACGACATCTTGTCTGCAGACCGCTCGAGGGCGCCTCCTAAAAATACGTCTACAGGGCCCTTACAGGGGGCCCCGGGGGGCGCTACTGCGCCGCCAGCCCATGGGTGGGCGCGAGATGCCCTGGGCGGGGGTTTGGGTCATTTACTTCTCCTGAAATTTTTAAAAACTTTTACCTACTACTCTCTACTCATAGAGTATAATTTGTCAATAATACGATTTACAACAATAAAAAAGTCTTTTTCTGCGACCAAGAACAGTGGATATTCTCATTTTTCACAAAAATTTCTCCGGAACTTTTGGAAAACTTTTTATAATTATTTTTATACTTTATAAAGAGGATATTCAGCATGACAAAAAAGAGTATTGAGATTATCGAAAGATATCCACAGAGATCTCCACTATGCATAGCGGATCATTTAAAACACATAATCAAAAGCAGAGTTGTCTGTGAATTAGGTTCTAGAAAAGGTGATATTGCACGACTGTTTTCACAACATGCTTCTAAAGTAATTGGTGTTGAGCGCAATGAAGATTTTTACAAAGAGGCTGTCGAACATTCAAAGGACATTGCTAATTTAGAGTTTATTAGACAAGATTTTTTAAAGAATGGCATTCCTGACGCAGACGTCTATTACCTCCACGTTTCCCCTAAAGTAATTAGTGAAGCATTGAAAACTATCAAAGATAGTCAACATGACTGTACCGTTATTTGCGGTACGACTAGTTCTTACACACCTAGTAGCGCCCTTACACAAAAAATTCATAATTATCAAAAAAATTTCGGAGGTTATATTATCCCGATAGAACTCAAGAATTCAAAACGAGCTAGATATACTGTCGACGGTGTCTCTAGGTATGAGAAAATAAAACATCCAGAGTATAATCTTAAATACAATGACTTGTGGGAAATGTGGATTGTCGATATATCTCAAATTAATTTATAATTTTTCAGTCTTAATGGCATAGTTACTAATCGAAAGATAATACTAACATTAAAATTTTAAAAGGAAGGACATTGTCATGACAACAAAATTAACCCGTACACAATTGAGAAGCATTGTTGAAAACTTAATGTACGAAGAAGAAGAAAAAAGTGATCTGTACGCAATGAGATCTTTAGATAATTATATCCAATCTTATGAAAAAGATGGCATTACCGGATTAATACTTGCCATGCTAGCAGAGGGCCTTATTAATATTTCTAATATGCAAAGAATGTATAAAGAACTAGATACATACAAAGAGGTGTTCGAATCTCAAGGTTTCATGGCATTGGTGAAAAAAATGAATGCTGATGGTATTGAATTTAGAGAAGAAATGCTTCCAAAGATTGAAGCCGGTATTGAACAGGAAAAAGAGGCATTAAGAAAAATAAGAGATGCCAATTAAAAATTAATTTATTTTTGTAAATATGTCTCTATCTATGTACAATTATAACATATTGGCATTGCCAATTAATTATGCATATTAAAAAAGGAGAACATATATGTCATTTACAAAATCAAAGTCAACAAAACGTTTTAACTTTCAAATCAGTCGCAACAGTACTAGTCATAAAGCAGGTGCAAATATTGTGACGATTGGAACTAATACCGGTGATGGCTTTTATAGCGGTGGTACAACGCAAATGACAATGACTGTTAAGGAAGCTCGAGCTTTCCAAAGATTTCTAAATCAGCATCTTGATGGCGAATCATCTTCTTCTAAATAGTCATATATCATACAGTGATAATTTAAATAGAGAGACTTCGGTCTCTCTTTTTTTTATGAACTTTATCTCTTAACTTCCTATTTATATTGCTATTAAGGGGGATCACAAAATGCCGATATTTGATGTATTACTTAATCACGGATCACTAGGAATTTTTGCTGCATTTTTAGTTTGGCTCTACATGAATATGCAAAAGCGAATGGATGAATTAGTTGATAAATTTCAAGGCCAGCTCGAAGAGATCCGTAAGGACCAAAAGGCCGATCAGGAGGCACTTCGTGTCCGATATGATGATGTGATCGGAAAATATGATTCTGAAAGAAAACAGATGCGTTTGCAAATCAAGGAGAGGATCGAAAAAGTCGGTGTCTTATTGCAAAATGTGAATCAGAAGACGTCAAATTTTCTTGTACGTCATGACGCTAGTGCAGATGACGTGGAATACGTCAGAAAACAGGTGGATCAGATCAATGAGCAGATTAAGTCAATGAGTGATGTTCTTAAAATTATGGAGCAAGAGCAAAGGGTAAGAAACTTAGTCAAGATGGCACACGGTGAGACCACCATACCTCCTAAGTAAAGATGAGTCGAGGATGACCCGTGGGTCTTACTCGGCAATCGTAGAGTAAAAGTCGCGCCGGCCCGGGCCGGTATTTATTTTTTCTGTGTTTTTTCTTTCTTGTATTCCTAATTATTTATAGGAGAATGGGATGAGGTTAACTGAGAATAGACTTAGAAAGATTATACGTAATATTATATTACGTGAGGGTGCAGTAACACCAGAGCAGCTTAACGACAATTAAACAGAGCAGGTAGGATTGAGTATATTGATCATGGGTACCCTGGAGAGAAATAGATTTTGAAAGATATAATTGCGGGTGATATTGTTAAATTTGTTCCACACTATGTGGCTTCAGGTATGCAAGGAGGTAGCCTTAAACTACAATTGCCCAAATATGACTGTTTAGCCTTAGTTTATAGAACTTATACAATCAGAGGAGTCGGTAAGGCTCATGTCATGCTACCTAATCGTGTAAAAAAAGTTGTAGGTTTTGCCGGCATAGAAAAATTGTTTAGGATTAAATAACTTAATTGTTAATTGTATCTTGTTTCAGACTCAATCACTAAGTGATGCATAATGTGACTTTTGTCATTATGATTATGCTCGATTCCTAATGAGTGCCCTAATTCGTGTATTATTAATTCTAGATTTTGATGATCGCCGTTAGATATCTTAATATTAGCAGAAAGCATATAAGACATTCCATTTTTTACATAGTAGTTGCGATCTGTTATTGCGTAGTACCTTACAACATCTAGGTTTCTTTGTCCAACTATTCTTATCTCACCAGGAACATGAATTTCACGTCCACAGTATTTTTGTTTAATCTGTTCATTGAACTCATAACCTATATTTTTCCAGAATTCCATGGCAGACTTAATTGTAGTAGTTTCTACCTTTGCGTCCTCACAAATAACTATTTTAGGATTATCCTCCCAGTGTCCAATGTGATTAAAATCAGTCTTTGTATAAGATAAGGCATTTGTTAATAGAAGTATTATCAATTTCATTGTTGTCTCCTTTATTTATATTATAATGAGCTAATTACAAATTTGCACGTGACGAAAAGATAAATTTAAATAAAACATATACTTATTTATATACATCATTTGTCAATAGGGTATATGTGGATGTTATTTTAGTAGTCTTTGGTTTTTTGTCTGTGTTAGTTATGAGCAGTGCAGTGATCCTTAATGGTTGGATTAGATTTGCTGATAATCAAATTGATAGGCGGCAAAACAATATCAATCAAAAAAAATTTATTAACAATCTAACAGAACAAATTAAAAAACTTAATAAAAATATTGCAAATAAAAATGAAGTCTTAAATTCTAATGTTATCATAGATGTAGAATGTGAAATTGTAGAAGAAACTAAGCCTCAAACGAAATACTTATATCTAGACAATAATTAATAAGAGAGTATGTATGAGTACAAAAAACTATATGTTTAAGAGTGACCTAGTTAACCTAATACAGGAACAGACAGGTTTAAGCGAAAATTTTTCTATATTAGAAGCAAATAGAATTTTAAAAGAACAATCATTTGCAGAAAAAAGTCTAGCAAGTAGAATATATGATTTTGCTGGATCTTCAATATACTCCGGACTTGTTCAAAATTTTGCTGAAGAAATTTTAGAGTACTTAGGTATACCTAGAGACAAATTACTTGGTAGAGTCATAGCAAACTTTATTGAAAATTTGACGTTCGAACAAATCAGAGGCTATACATCTGGATGGGAAGATGGAGGATGTGAGGCTTTTATGAAGTCTCTAGTGGACGTTGTTTTTGAAAGCTTTGGTGAGTACATAATCGATCGTGTTATCAAAGGTATATCTAGCGGATCTACACGTAAAGAAATAGGTATACCTGAAAAAGGTCCAGTTGGTGACTTGATAAGTGCTGTAGAG
>Ga0209348_1001883_pt1 | contig 10054 bp, 8 predicted proteins | sample ETNvirenome_2_30_FD_184065 | JGI IMG/M metagenome (GOLD analysis project Ga0209348, IMG submission 184065) | Marine viral communities from the Pacific Ocean - ETNP_2_30 (SPAdes) (version 2) | ecosystem: Environmental > Aquatic > Marine > Oceanic | place: Pacific Ocean | collected 2013-06-22 | reverse complement strand
TATAAAATATATTTTCTTGCACCATCCAATACTTTCTTTTCCCAAAGATCTGGGTATTTCTTTTTACAAAAAACCATGTAATTAAATAAGAATCTATCTCTTTCATCTGGCAGTTTATTACTATCATCAATTGTTTTTGATATAGCTTGTAAACAGGGTGGGCCATCGTTAAATTCTTCTGCACCACCTAACAATATTTTATTTATATGATCATCAATAAATTCATTTAATTCTTTTTCACTTTTTAAATTAGCCTCAACAACCTGTATATATTGATCAAAACTAAACTCTGTTCCATCTAGATTTAATGCAACTCGTTCTATTCTATTGTAATATGGTAAATTAATAAAATTACCATTAGTAAAACTACCATCTGATCCTGTTCCAAGTTCCGTTTGTTTTGGATATATTTCTGTTGTTGGATCTAACTCTAATGTATATAATAGTTTGTCTAAAAAATTTCTTAAAAAACTAGCTTTAACTTTTTCTTTTGTATGTATGTATAAATGTAGTCCACCACTTTTAGATTTAACTGGTATGACAGGTAGATTATTTTTTTGAATTATTTCTAAATATTTTCTAGGGCTAAAATTTTGATATGCTTTTGAATCTATATCTATGGCACCAAAACTAACCATGCCATTGTCATCACAAGGCTGTATACCAATAGACTTCTCTCCCTTGAGATGTTGAAGATAATCTAAACTAGTTAATGGCTTACCTGCCCAACCGTGTTTTACTTTAAACTTTCCTGTGGTTGAATCTTTGTAGCCGTTAGTAATTTCTGCGTATCCATAATCTCTTTTTAATCCATCAAATATTTTAACAAACTTCTGTTCCATGCGAATATTTTGTGGGCGTTTCTACTCTCGCTTCGACGCCCACAACCTAGGATTCTAGTAATGACTTGCTTCACTCGTTTGAGTTTCTTCACCATGTTTTACTTGAACATCTCCTTTAGAGATACTCTCTGCAAAACTTTTAGCTTGATGGTAAAGATCAGCATTCTCAACTGGACCTAATTTGGTAACTTCCCAACCAAACCAACTACCTTTGTCGTTGGACTGTTGATTAGTCTTCAATACATATTGATGACTGAATGATGCAGGTGTGAACATACCGTTCTTACCTTTAAGTTTTATACTTTGCATCATAGAGTTCCATTTTCTACTAATCTTTAATTGTGTAGATTTCATGGCAATCAATGCAGTTGTAGGAACATTTCCTGCAACCAGTATGAAGTGTTGAGCAGTCTTTTCAATATAGTTACCGTTTGATAACCTATCTTTATAATCTGCCCCTCTAGTTGTTTTAGTCATGATGTCTGAAGAAGAAGGATAAATATTTACCGGTGCTCCCGATCCATCTTTACCTCTATCTCTCCATTCAACATACTCCAACTTATAGTGACAAGGTATGACAATCACACCTTTCTCACCATCGAAAAGGTCACCTGTTACTGAATTGTATATCATTCCAGGTGCTGCCCCTTCTACATACTTGCCGTCTCTCTTATTTACTTCTGGAGAAAGCTGACCAAGTATTTTAAGAAATGGTAATGCTAAATCATCTTGAGTTAGATTACCCATTCCCATGTTTGCGTCTTGCTCAAAGTTGCTCACCGCCAATGACCCATTCGCCTTCTTTATTGGTTCTTTGCTCATCGTTATTTACTCCTTGTAATTTTGGTTCGGTTTCCTGCGAACACATTAAATAGTTCCGTGGGCATCTCTTGTCCAGCTTCAAGACGCTCACGGACTAAAGCTTTAAGTGTCATGGGTTCAACCTTTAATTTCTGGACAGGTTGATATCCTTGACCTTGTGCAAGGACAGCATATTCTGCTGCCTTGTTGTCTTCGTTACGACCAAAGGAAACTGTGATCTCATTTTTAATAAGATCACCCAAGCCGTTACTACGAAGCCAGTTAAATGCCTCTTCCTTTTTTGCAGGTGATATCGAGGCACCATAAATCGGTTTTACTTCAACAGAAGAACCGTCAGATAATTTAAGAGTAGATAGATTCATCTCTTGCATCATTGTAGGAATTACTTCTCCCGACATAACTTCAATATCTTTTTTAAGTTTTTTAACTTGCTCTTCTTGTTTTGCTAAATCCTCTTCCATAGATTGTAGTTTTACTACCTGTTCAGATAAAGATTTAGCATCGTTAACTTTTGTCAACGAGTCTTGTTTATCTTGTTCAAAGTTTATATTCATTTTTACTCCTTTTTTGCTTTCGTATGTTATTTATAGTTATATAAAATCCTATGTCAAGTTTATTCTTCAATATTTCCTTTCTCGTATAAATTGACTTTTATAGGATAATACATCTTTTCTTGTCTATCCCATTTTAAAAAACTAAATTTTCCGCTAGTGATATCTGAAACTATTGAACAGGCCACACCAATTATGGCAGGATCTCCTGTTAATAACAAATAATCTTTTTCGTTAAAATTTCTTAAAAGTTTTCTGAGTTTAAAAATTAATGGACCTGGAGACATTATTATTTGTGAATTTTCTGGCAACAAAGTTATTATTTCTCCATACCTTGAAGCTCCCATGATATTAAATTTAGGTGTGCCTAGTCTAGTTCCTGGTAATTCTTGTATTACGTATACTTTCGAATTGTATGTATTTTTTATTTCTTCATATTTCATTATTGACTTTTTTCCTTTCAACTTATATATAGGATATTAGAAAGAAAAAGTAAACATATGAATTATAAATTTAAAACCAAGCCTTTCGCACATCAATTGAAAGCCTTGAAAAGATCATGGAATAAACCTTATTTTGCCTACTTCATGGAAATGGGTACGGGTAAGTCTAAGGTATTAATAGACAATATATCTATGTTGTATGATCAAGGTAAAATTGATGGTGCTCTAATAGTTGCACCAAAAGGTGTTTATAAAAATTGGTATGATCAAGAAATTCCTACACATATGGTTAAACATATAGATAAAAAAGTGGTTCTTTGGCAGGCTATGATAAGCCAAAAACAACAAAGAGAATTGGATAGTTTATTTAAAACAGGGGAGGATCTACACGTATTAATTATGAATGTTGAAGCTTTGTCTACACAAAAAGGTGTTGACTTTGCAAAAAAATTTTTATTCTCACATAGAGCATTAATGGCTGTTGATGAGTCTACAACAATCAAAAATCCTGATGCAAAGAGAACTAAAAGTATTTGTGATTTAGGATTAGCATCTAGATATAATAGAATACTTACAGGTTCACCAGTTACAAAATCTCCGTTAGATCTATTTAAACAGTGTGAATTTTTACAGCCAGAGTTATTAGGTTTTTCATCTTACTATGCTTTTAGATCTAGATTTGCAAAATTAAAAACTATGAACTATGGTGGTAAGTCTTTTCAATTAGTGACTGGTTACAAAAATCTAGATGAATTAGCAGAAATAATAAAACCTTTTTCAGAGAGAATATTAAAGAAAGAGTGTCTAGATCTACCTCCTAAAACCTATATCAAAAGAACCATACAACTATCTACTGAACAACAAAAGCTTTATAATCAAATGAAACGTATGGCTATAGCAGAGCTGCATGGCAAGACAATGACAACAGCTACAGCTTTGGTTCAGTTGATGAGACTACAACAGATTACCTGCGGTCACTTCAAGGCTGATGATGGATCTGTTAAACAAATAAAAAATAATAGAATATCTGAATTGTTAAGTGTGTTAGATGAGGTGGAGGGTAAGGCTATTATCTGGTGCCATTGGAGACATGATATACAGAATGTTGTTGCTGCCATTACTAAAGAATATGGTCCTCGATCCGTTGTCACATATTATGGTGACACAACATCAGAACAGAGACAAAAGGCTATCAAAGAAATACAAAACAAAAATGGTGAGGTCAGATTCTTGGTAGGTACACCTCAAACTGGCGGGTATGGTATCACACTTACAGAAGCAAATACAATGATTTATTTTTCAAATGGTTATGATTTAGAGAAAAGAACACAGTCGGAGGCTAGAATAGATCGTATCGGTCAAACTAAAAGTATGACTTACGTAGATATAATTGCAGAAAAAACTGTTGATGAAAAAATTGTTAAAGCATTAAGAAAGAAAATAGATATAGCTAGTCAGATAATGGGAGAAAAATTAGAAGAATGGATCTGATAATATTAAATGATGGACTATATCAGTTGATACCTGTAACAAAACAGATGTTAGAAGGTATAGAATTATTTGATGAGATAAATTGTTTAGATCTTTGCGATATACTTAGATTAAAATTAACTGGTTATGTGGATACTCTTAACTTACATATAATGAATGATGGCAGTGGTACTATGATGGGCTGTATGTGTCGTTAGTATTACATATGATTAGATAAGATAGCTAATAGTATGGCCCCTAGACCGCCTATAATCCACTTTTCTAATCTTGCTATTCTGGTTTCCATCCTGTCGATTCTCTCGAATGTTTGTTTCTGCATTATTCGACAGATCTTTTCGTGATATTCTATTTTCTGCAGTGCTGATTTTCTTGGCATTATACTGTCCTTAATAAATTAAATCTATTACCTAATGTATCTGCTCTAGCTAATTCAGTTAGAGTAGGTTGCTTTATAGTTTGTGCAATAACTTGAGAACTAGGTTGTGTGGTTAAGTTTGGATCTACGGGTAATTCTGCTTTTGGTTGTATGGTTTCTATTCCTATAGATTGATCTGCTGCATCTTCAACTCCTCTTAAAATAGTAAGAGTAGGAAATAAGGTTAAATTAATTGCTCTGTCTACTGACTCTCTTGTATCTTCTAAACTAGTTCCTCTTAAATCAGATGTAACCTCTCTCATAGATTCTAAGGCTTGATCTATTTCAAGTTCAACTTTAGCTGCCTGAATAGGATCTTCTATTTCTAATCTTCTTAATTGTTCTCTAAAAGTTTTTTCACTGAAGCTAGGGACTTTAAACTCACCATTTACCAATTTATCTACCTCAGATTTATTTCTTATTCTAGCTTCTAATATTTTTCTTATTTCAGAATCATCAATATTTAAAGTTTCAAAATCATTTAAAACTTGTCTAAATGTTTTTTGAGAATCAAATGAGTCTAATATATATTCTTTAAAGCCAGCTAATCTTTCTTCTGCATTAGCATCTGCCCTAAGAACACTTCTTCCGAAATTACTTCTTATATTTTGTTTATCTTTATTAAAAGCTGTAATTATAAAAGGCATGCTATTTAAAGGTTTAGCTTTTTCAACTCTAATTCCTGCTAATAAAGCTCCTATTTCTGTTTTAGCATCTAGTTGAGATCCATATTGCGTAAAAGTTCCTGTAATACCTTTATAAACTCTTCTTACACTTCTATTAGCTCCAGGTTCTAATTGTGTAAATAAATGTGCTAATGACTTATCAATTTTTTCTAAAGCATTGTCTTGATCAGGAAAATAAATTTGTCTACCATCTCTTGTTTTTCCTCCTCTAAATACAATATCAAAAACTGCCTCAGCACCAATAGATTCTGATACAAATGGATCTAAAAATTCTGCTATTGCGCCTGGAGTATTTGTTAGACGATCTCCAAACAATGCATTAAATACTATTTCGTCTTCTCGGCCACTTAAAGTTCCGTTAGCATAAGCATTTAAGACTGCGTTTACTGGTCTTATTAATGAATCATAGGGATTAGAGTAAGAAAAATTAAAATAATCAAACTCTCCTTTAAAATCGGGAGCAGTCAAAGGTATAAGAGTAGCGTTTTTTTGATAGATAGGAGCTGCTGATCTTTGAAAAGCTTTCATTTTATCTTCTGTTACACCAGTTATCTGTTCTGCTGTGTACGCTATAGCAGAACCTATACCACCAAAAACTGTTGAAGCACCTAAAAGTCTTCTAGCACCCATTTGTCTTATGTATGGGTTTGAACTTGTTAATTCTCTAGCTCCAATATTTATTATATGAGCACTTGTTCTTAATATCTCTGCAGGAAAAGCTATGAAATTTCCAAAAGGTAGTTTTCTAATTGCTCTTATAACTTCAGGGACTTTACTGTATGTCGGAATAGTGTTTGTAACTAAATAAGCAGAGATATCTTTAACATTTCCTATTTCATCAAATTGTCTAGCTAAACTTCTTTTAACACTTAAGTCCGTAGTATTTAATATTTTTTGATTTATTCTTAATAATTCATCTGATTTTCTTGCTTCTCTTCCAACTGTTTTATACCAATCAATTATGTTTTCTCTAAAAGCAGCATCTCCTGCAATTCCTTTTGAATTATGTCTAAAAGCTGTTCCTAAAAGATCTTGATAAAATTCATCAGAATAAAATTTCCAAACATTATCTCCTCCTTGATAAAGATCAAAAGCTCTTTTTACAGTTGGGTTAGTCATTAATCTAGTTAAACTAAACTTACCATCTTTAGATTGTTGCAATATTGTTTTTATTTCATTAACCTCGATATTAGAATCTTGAACACCTCTAGCTACCTTATCTCCAAGTATTCTATTTAATTTAACTATATCTACATTTTTTCCTGGAAAAATATCATCAGCTAATAATTTAAAAGAATCTCCTAAACTAACTCTTCCTCCAATTAAACCATTTGCTAAAGCAAAAAAACCTGCTGTTGATACGTTTCTTATTTGTGTCATAGGTGAGAAAACCGTTTTACCTATTTGACCAGTAGCTTTAACTGACATTAATGCTTTGTATAAAGGAATATCATACAAAGATGCAAAAGATTCATCCACTCCTCTAATAGCGTTTGATATTTCAGGAGTTGTTAAAAGACCTCTGCCATCAGCCCCCGAGGTAAACATTTTACTAGAAAATTCTTCTCCATAATTAATTTTAGGAACAACTCTAACTAAATTATTTGGATTAACATTTCTTGCCACTGCGTCTCCAAAAGATCTAAAAAACAAACCAGACTCTAATCCTGTTTCAGCTAATCTATCAAAAGTTTTTTTAGCATAAATTTGTTTTCCAAACTGCATAAAAGTATCTGTAACTGCCGCTCTATAATCTGTTGAAGTTTCTAAAAATGCATCTGTAACTGGTTTATATTTTCTAATATCCATTACATCTTGAATAGTTGCTCCTTTTCTAAGCATTTCTGCTTGTATAGAAGTTAGTTCTTCACCTACTTGTTTAAATTTTTTTTCACCAGCTTCAAATAATCTAAGACCTTTAGCTTCAAGAATAGGTTTTCTTAGTTCTTTAGTTGGTATTTTAAAAGTTTGAGCAACTGCATTAAATATAGTATCTGGAGATCTATTACTCTCTATTATCTGTCTTTTTAAATATTCCATTCGATTTGTAGAATATTCATCTAATGCTTTTAACCATTGTGGACTAGTAGTGTCAGTGGTTTTAGCTAATGTATTAACATCCTCAGCTAAATCTCTGTTTACAATTTTTTTAGTTTTTGGATTATATATTAAATTTTTAAAAAAACTTTGTGCTCCTGCAATTTTTTTAGGGTCAAATTTATAATCTTTATTTTTAAAGGCAGAAAATACTTGTCTCATATAAGCACCTCTATTTTTTATTATTTCGTTTCCAATCGCAGCCATTGCCTCATCATCAGAGTCTGCTAATAATTTCCCATATTGGTTACCTAATTGTTTCATAGTTGCTTTTAATCTTCTAGCATTACGTGCAATATTTGTTTTACCAGTTACATCTATCTGTTTTATTCTTTCAAATAAATCTGCTGCTTCTTTTCCTCCCGCTCTTAAATAATCATTTATTAAATCATTTTCAGCTTTAGCTATAGGCACACTTTTAAAACCTTCTTTAAATCTAATTGCATAACCGCTAGCAATATCTTTAAAAGAAGTGTCAATACTGTTCATTAATTTAATTAAATTTTTTTCTGTTTTATTTAATAAACCTGCTTTAGTTTCCAGTATTCTTTTACTCTCTACATTTAAAGGACCAGGTGATTTAAATATGTTTGATACATTATCAAAACCTTTGAGAAGTCTTTCTTTAAATGGAGCATTAGGACTTTTAGATAAAAATTTCCAAGAATCTCTTTCGGGTATATTTAATTTTTGCATCGTTTTATCAACAACTTCATCAAATTTTTCTCCTGTTTTAGTAACTCCTTTTTGAACCACCTCTGTTCCTAAAACTTTTCTTAATGGGTTTGCAACAGTGTAATCTAACGCTCTTAGTGTTTGACCTCCAACAAAACCAACTGCTTTACCTGCGGGTTTTATTCCATATTTAAAACCTAACGTTCCTGCAACAGGAAGTGCTGCGGTAACACCTCCACCAATTAAAATACCCTCAGCACCAAATTTTATTTTTTGTTTAAAATCTTCTGCTGCTTTTAAAGAACCTTTTAGTTGTCCTCCTTTATAATCTTCTTCGTAACCTAAAGTTTGAAATAATGTTCTATTTTCTTCTGGATCTGAAACTACAAAATCTGTAACTCCACCTATAGCACCATAGTATCCTGCACGTTTTGTAAGTTCTTTTGCTTTTAAGCCTATTGTTGGAAGACTTGATAGTTTAGTAATTTTACTGGCTCCAGCTAAAAGTTTGATACCAGTTGCTAATTTATTTATTAATGTAAAAGGGGCTCCATATTGACCCAAAATACTAGCAAATTCTCCTACAGGTGTATCAACCTCTGGTTTAATATTTTCAAAAATTTTATCAATTGCTGATCTTATATTCGTGTCCGCAATATAATCTATTGGTAGAAACCCTAATTTAACTAATTCTTGTACAGCGGTGCTAACTCCTCTGGTAGCACCAGCAGGTATATCAGTTACGTAATCTAAAAAACCAGGTTTCTTTTTAGGATCTAGTTCTGATGGATCGTTGTTTGCAAGAAGACTTTCAAAATAACTTGCCATAGTGCTCCTATGCTGTATCTTGTGGAAGTATTAAATTAACTCCGTATTTAACATTAAATTTATTTACATCACCTTGAGTTCGAATATATGCAAAATCTTGTAAAGCTTCTTCACTAGTAGAAATTAATCTTACAACATCGTCTGTTATTTCTTTTGGTAATCTTGTTCTAAGTTCTTCAAAGTTTAAACTAGTGTCAACAGGAGATGCAGGTGCCTCTGCTGCTTGACCTACTGTTCCTGGAAAAGATTCTGCTAAACCAATTCTACCACCATCTTTTGCCTCAGTTGTAGTTATTAGTCTTCTTATTAAATCATCACTAATTTTATATTCTCTTAATAATAACAAATTAGATTCTATATCTTTTTCTAATTTTTTAATTTGGGTTTCTAATGTTTTTCTTTGTTCTGTTTTATCAAGAGGTATTTTATCTAAAGCTAATTTTTTATTTTCTATACTTTTTGTATCTTGTCTGATTAATCTTGTTATATCAGAAACTTGTCCAATTGTGGCTTTTGAAAGATTTGAGCTGTCTTTAATTCCTATAATACTTTCTAATGTTTTAATATCTTCTAAATCTTGTTCTGTTTTATTAGCTTTATTTACTAATGCTTTATACTCATCAACTTGTCTTTCTGTAAAAGTTTTTTTATCAGCTAATATAGCTGCTTTTTCTAATTCATTAGTAGCAGCAAAAGCTAATTTAGCTAAATCTGATTTATCTTTTTTCTTACTTGCAGCTATTCCTAATAAACGTTGATTTAAAACAGCAGCTTTATCAGCAAGAGAACCAGGTGTTCCAACAGCATCAGACAAAGCTAAGGCTACTTTACCCTTAGTCTCTCTATTAGTTGATCCTAGGTATTTTTCTAGTCTAGATAATTGTTTTTTATATACATCATCATAACTAAATTCTTCTACATCACCACCTGGATCTGTATCTTTTGATTCTGTTTTAATTTCTTTTTTCTGTTCAGGAAGAACTTTGGCTTCTCTTAATACCGCATCTAATACAGACTCTCCTGGTCTTGGTGTAACTACCCCGCCTGAAACCTCAAAATCATCTGTTTCATCTTTAATAGGCAGTCCTGTTTCTGGATCTAAACCTTTTTCTTTAAATAATTTCTTTTTACCACCTCTTGGAAAGAAACCAGGTGCTTCTCCTATATCTCCACCTTTATCTATATATTCTAAAACATCACCTAC
>Ga0209348_1001882_pt1 | contig 10056 bp, 10 predicted proteins | sample ETNvirenome_2_30_FD_184065 | JGI IMG/M metagenome (GOLD analysis project Ga0209348, IMG submission 184065) | Marine viral communities from the Pacific Ocean - ETNP_2_30 (SPAdes) (version 2) | ecosystem: Environmental > Aquatic > Marine > Oceanic | place: Pacific Ocean | collected 2013-06-22 | reverse complement strand
GCCTCCGGCTGTTAAGTCGGTTTCATCTCCGGAATCATTTCGGAAGTAAAGCTTGCTGTCTGATGATTTAACAAAGAGCTTTCCATATCCGCTATCGTTAGAAGGAACACCACCCTGTTCTTTGAGTGACATAACGCCTTCAACAGTTAGTCTTTCGTTGGGTGTAACAGTCCCAAGACCTACATTTGTATCTTTTATTTCCAACACTGAGTGTGCATCGGTTGCTAAGTGTGAACCCATTGCAATTCGAAAATTGTTATTTTGCTTTACAACACCAATAGCATAAACATCGCTTACCCCGCTTCTAAAATGTACACCGCAAGATCCACCAGTATTTGCATTCTCGATAATAACTGAGCAATCTGAGTTGTTTGTGTTCGAATATATATGCAAAGGTTGTTCAGGGGCTGCTTTGCCAATACCAACCCTGTTGTTTGATGAATCAACTTTCAAAGTGTCGGTGTCAACTGTCACGTCACCGGCTACAGTAAGAGCGGACAGTGTTCCAACCGAAGTGATAGCTGTCTGGGCAGCAGCGGTAACAGTGGTTGCAGTTGAAGCATTACCGGTTACATCACCCGTAAGATTGCCCGTAAATCCTGTTGCTTTAACTGCGCCGTTTACGTCTAAAAGATGCCCAGCATCAGGGCTTGCGACTCCAATACCTACCTTACCGGCATTGGTAATAACCATTCTTTCGGTTGCTCCGGCAGCGTTTGTCCCTGTTCTAAACACCAGCTTAGCAGGAACCCTTGAGGCGCCTGCTCCATCATCTTGGATGGCATCAATGGCAGCACCAACTTGGTAATTGCTACTTGAATCTACTCCTCCAAAAAGAACTTGGCCAAGATAATCTCCGTTATCTGTTTGGGCTTTGGTGCCAACAGTGTTGTGATCTGATTTTCTAAAATAAATGTAAGGCATTGTGCTATTAGTGGTTGAGAATGCAGACAATTGAAAACCAGCATTTGCATTGCTAGCTCCTCGAATATCTAGATTGACCTCTGGTGCAGTATGTCCAATGCCCACAAGACCAGCATTGTCAATAATCATGCGTTCTGCACCGGCGGTATCGAATCGAATCTTATCTTCATCTGCGGATTCTTGAACTTGGATCTTTGTGTCGCCATCGGCATCTGCTAGGTTTGATGCATCGGTTAATTTGCCTCCGGAGAAAGTGTCGGAAACAAATCGAAGATCGCCGCTGGAATCCAAATAGATGAAACCTTCACCAGATGCTGGGCCGGGAGATGGGGCGCTGGTTTGAGATGTGATTGCAATTTGCCCAGCAACATCAAGTGCTGCCTTGGGTGTACCCGAGATGCCGCCAATCTTAATGTTAGATGAAGCATCTGTCATGAGGTGTCCACCTTCCAGTTTAACCTTTCCAGTTTCGTGTGTCAGGGTTACGTCTCCTGCTCCAAGGTCAATATTACCATTCGCTGCTACTTTGATCGCCATATTGTATCTCTCCTTAATAGAATATTCTCTTTTAAATAGTTTGATCTCTGACAAAGCGTTCTAAAAAACAAAAAAGGCTGGTGCCCGAAGGCACCAACCATATGTTTGGGTAATCCAGAGTGTGGATTAGATCATGAACCAGTCAGTGCCATCACAAATAAATGAAACAGCTTCCATACCTTCACCAGAGGCGGGGTCACCACCAGCCAACACAACACTATTGGTTGAGTTGTCTATTTTAACGCCAGAGCCGGGGACAACTGTTAAGGTGCGAGAGTTATTAGCCATCTCAACGCGTTTAACTTTAATTATTGTACCGGCCACTTTGCCGTTATCGGCAGTGGTAGGCAAGTTTATTGTATAGTTTTGATTTACATTTGAAGCACCAAACTGAATAATGTAGATTGAACCATTAGACGGTGTTACGTTGACACTAGCTGCATCAACAGATTGAATAAATGCAGATTCTTGCAACATGTTGCATCGAAGGTGTCTAAATCTATTACCAGAGCTAATATCTTTGTTTGCATCTACGGTGACAGGCTTGCTAGCCACAACAGAGCCAAGTGAAATACCACCAGCTTCAATATTGTTCAAAGTAACAGAACCAGCACCAGAGAACTGAGTGAAAACAAATGCAGTTGCATTTTCATTAGCTGCCAAAGCAGTATCAGAAGACATAACGAAGCCTTTGTCTGCGTTCTCAGTACCTTGCTCGATAAACGAGAAAGAGCCGGGAGTCATTGGCTCGGCGCCATCAGATAATCCACCAAGACCAGAAGCCAATGATGCTCTCTTAAGGACACCTCTTGTTGTAATTGCAAAGTTTTGAGCCGCGTTGCTGACAGAAGCTGCACCAGTTGAAACATTTGTAAAGTTCAGTTGACGAGGGCTTGAAGCGTTCTCCTCAAGAACAAAAGCGGTGTTGTTAAGATTGGTAACACTAAAGCTTTGCTCACTTTTTCCATTGAGACCAGCAGCAGTGTGCAAAAGACCCTTGGTGGTATCTCCAATAATCTCAGCCACTAATTGTTGGATTGTTCTACCAGTTCGACCAACAGTCATAATGAACGGGTCGCCCGAATTGGCACCAGACCCAGAGGCAAAACCAGCCGAAGCATCATTACCGTTTCCATCAACTTCAATTCTGTAAAACTTGCTGTTTAACTCAAAGTTAATTTGCCCGCCATCGTTAGCATCTGTTGCATCACCAGCATTGCCAGCAAAAGTGATCGTAAGTTTTGAACGATCCACCACAGGTGCGGTTGCTAATTCATAAAAACCATTTTGATGATCCTCAGAAGCACCAGTGAAATCTTTAATCAAAACACGAGTTCCAACAACGGACCCAATAGCAACACCATCAAAAACACCAAGAGAGTTTTGAGCAGCAGCGTTTGCCATTGACAAAGTTGGTGGGTTAGCGGTATTATCATAAGTCATGTTTGCTACATCAGATGCAGAAGCAGAAGCCAACTTACATGAAGCCTTGATATCCAAGCCTTGCGCAACACCATCAATGTATGACTTAGGCATAAGAGAACTGGCACCAATACCAGATCGATCCTCATAGCCAGAAGGAACTGTAACAGAGCCAGTACCATTTGGATCTAAAATAAGATTTTTGTTTCCATTGTCAGTGCTAATTGTTTGTCCATTTATCTGAACATCATCAACATCCAACAAGCCAGCAGTAACAGTTCCAGTGGTTGAAATTGCTCCACCGCCAACATCAATGCTAGCAAAGCCGCTTGTAATACTACCAGCATTCAAAGCGCCAACAGTTGTAACATTTGAAAGGGTGTCAAGAGCACCTTCAAAGTAAACTTCAAAGTCAGTTAAAGCAACCTGCTTCATTGTGCCATTATCATTAACAACAACTCTATCAGCATCAGCTAAAGTGGTTGCAGTGGCAGCGGTGTCACCATCCATAATGTTTAATTCAGCAGCGGTGGCATCAACAGCAGCCAATTTAGTAAAGTCAGATTGTACCAAACCAGAAACGCCATCAAGCAAGTTTAACTCAGCAGCATCAGCGGTAACTGCGGTTCCACCAATGTCCAACTTGCCGGCAGCAAATTGAAAACGACCATCAGCACCATCAATGTGAGCGATGGTTGTAAAAGTGCCACCATCGTTAACGCGGAAAATAATATCTTTGTCTGAGGTTTTGTTTTCAATATACATGTCATCGGACGAGACATATAAACCAGCATCTCCACCGGCACCAAGAGTAATAGAGCCCGCCGCACCAATACCGCCGCCAGCAGAATTGATGGTTTCGGCAGAATCGATGTCGATTTTTAATAAACCACCAGTGGTGATGTTACTAGTACCGTTGTCAATAGCTCCAAAGCCAGAAGTAATACTACCAGCATCCAAAGCACCAACAGTCGTGACATTTGAAAGTGTGTCAAGAGCACCTTCGAAGTAAACTTCGAAATCAGTCATTGCAACTTGCTTCATTGTGCCATTATCATTCAAAACAAGACGGTCAGCATCAGCGACAGTGGTTGCAGTGGCAGCGGTGCCACCGTCAAGCAAGTTTAATTCAGCAGCGGTAGCATCAACAGCAGCTAACTTGGTAAAGTCAGATTGTACCAAACCAGAGACACCGTCAAGCAAGTTTAATTCAGCAGCACCAGCGGTAATAGCAGCTAATTTTACAAAGTCGGCTGCTTCCAAATCATCATTATCTAGATAATTAATCTCAGCAGCAGTGGCATCAATAGCAGCTAACTTGGTAAAGTCAGCTTTTACAAGACCGGATACTCCTTGAGTAAGTACGAAGTCGTCAGCATCGACTTGATCAGTACCAAGTTCGATATCACCAGCAGTGGTGTCAATTGACGCTCCAGAGGGTAATTTCTTTTTACCCAATTGAAATTTATAAGCCATATTTTATTTCCTCCAAAATTATATAAATATGTCAAAGCAAGAGCCCGAAAGAGCGCTCGCCTTGATTTAAATAGACGCATGACATGCGTTTGGATTCAATAAATAAAATATTTTCCGGCGGCGTCGGTGTATAAGTTAATCGCTGAGTTTGAAGAAATAAGTTTCAAGCTGGATTGTCCGTCAACTGTGTCTTCTCCAGATGTTTGTATTGTTATGTTATAAGTCTCTGCATTTCCACCTTCATCCTTTATAATAAAGGTTTGTCCATTCGTTAATGAGGTCGATACAGGTAAAGTCAAGACAATAGCAGAAGTGGCGCGAACTGCGATAAAGTAATCATTGCTAGCAATTGATGAAGAGATAGTGATAACTCTTCTTTTGTGAATAAGCCCACCTTGAACATTTAGCTTGGAACCATCAAAGGTCAAAGCAGATTCACCATTTAGGGTTTTGCTGCTAGCAAAGGTTGCAATGCGATTGTTGGCACCATTAGCTACGGAACTAACTGCACCTGCTGTAGAGGTTGATGTTGCGGTAGCTTGTCTAAAATATTGATCCACATCAGTGTATTCCCCACCCTCGCCAAGAACTTCAGTCTCTGTTCTTGAAAGATAGGAGTCAATATCCTTATAGGTTGGCACCAGACTAGACCTCTTCTAGAACAAACTTGTATGTTTTGCCGTTCTTGTTGTTTCTGATGCTAAGGTAATCCTCTTCCTCAACAATAGTCCAATCGCCTCGATCATTCTTTAGGTGGAGGTCGTTAGTGTGAAGATTGGCCCACGGCTTGGCGGAAGACCCAAGATCCATCCCACCTGTGGTGGATGGTGTAATCGCTGTGGTTGTGATTTCAATGCGATCTGCTGCTCCTACCTTAAAGTCAATTCGGTCGTCAGTATCGGCGGTGATGGATGTGTCACCATCTGCGTCTAAGATTAGTTCATATCCTTGTATGTCAATTGAACCAAAGAACTCGGAGTCGCCGCCAACTTCTAAAGTTTTAGCGGCGGGGGTTCGGTTGATGCCAAGTCGTTTGTTTGCAACATCAACTGTCATAGCTAAAACACCGGCGTCGAGAAACGTGATACTACCGCCGTCAGCATCTAAAGCAATGTTACCGGTGGTATCAATACCGGCAATGTCAAGAGAGCCAACGGAGCCGGTAAACACTTCCGAGGTATTTGTGGCATCGGGAATATAGGTCAAAAAACCTGTGCTATCGTCAAAGCCAAAGAAGCCGAGTTTGGCGGATCCATCGTAATATCGGAACTCCACACCACGGTCTTTGTTATCATCACTGATTGGAGCGGCGTCGCCGCCGAGAGTGATAATTGGGTCATCAACAGTTATAGTTGTTGAATTTATGGTAGAGGTTGCCCCGTTAACAGTGAGGTTTCCTGTGACAATAAGATTTGATGATGCTGTTACGTCTCCAGCAACAGTCAGGGTGCTGGTTGTCTCCACTGCGCCAGTTACTTGAACTGTGGTACCATGGAGCTTAACAACGCCGGATCCATCTCCAACTGTAGATACATTCAGGGTTGAAACATGGATTGTGGACCATTTCTTTGAGGAAGAGCCCAAAGCATATGTATCGTCAGCATCTGGAATGAGAGGGCTGATAATCTCACCTTTGACATCTACAGTGTCTGCGGATGCGTTACCCAAGACAACATTGCCATTTAGATAGCCGACACCAGTGACGTTCAAGTCAGTGCTGACTGTTAGGTTATCGTTAATCGTTACAGCACTGCCTGTGCTTTGAATTGTATCTACTGATAAAGTACTCATTAATTTACTCCGTTATCTTAATAAGGCCAAGTTTTGATTACCATATGAGAACTGGCTTCTATGATTAAGGTGCCTCCGGTGCCAATCGTAATTGGTCCATAGACTTCTCCAACACAGTTAGATGGAAAAGTTTCTTGATAATCAATTAGGCGCTTGTTACCGTCCATTCCCAAGAACCCACCTGTTCTGCCATCACCGTTGACAGTAATGGAGCCAGTGAGTTTCATGTGCTTGCCGGCGGGATCATAAGTGAAATCAGCATTACCGGAAAGTTGTGATGTTCCTGTTCTAAATTGTATTGCTTTGTCTGTGCCGGAAAAAGGTCCTAAGAAGTTTGATCCGGAAACATAAGCCCATCCAAAATCGATTGCCATTGTTCATCCTCATGGTTTGTTATTAGCTAAAGTTAAATAGTTTCATTTTTGATTAATGGATAAATTAAGGTTTTATATCTCGAAGATCTGATTAAATTGCCGCCATGGTAATGCCACTAGCATTAAAGTTTAGCAACTCAACACAAAGAACGACATTGGGCTGGCCGCCGCCAGTATCAATTTCTAATGTATAATCAACATTGTTGCCCGATGCTGGCGCAGATGCTGCCGTTAAAGCTAAAGACTCTGTGGCGCCCGAGGCGGCTGCTGAAGTAACGGGGGTTGTTAATGTTGCAGTGGCGGCAGACTCTCCCGCCTTTCTGGCGATGACCATGTCTTGAGAAATAGACATCGCTCTAGAACCATTGCTCAATGTAATCAAGCCGGTAATTCTTACAGAAGCAGCATGGTCAGCATCAGGCACTGTGAATCTGACAATTCCAGTTGCGGCCTCATCAGTAATTCCCGTCTTTCTTACTATCAGTTTGCTGTGAATACCTGCTCCGCCCATGGCTCCGCCGTGTGAAATAATGTTCCCACCCGGTTGGATTGATAGGTTACCATCATTAGCAACAGTGAATGTGGACGCATTTGAACCATTGTAAGAAAGTTTTAGTTGCGTGGTAGTGTCGAGAATCTCTAGGGAAGCATCGGGATCATTAACTCCAATGCCCACATTTCCGCCATCCTTTACTCTCATGTATTCGGCACCAGCTTTTTTAAATACTATGTCTCCGCCGCCGGCATTTAACTCAATATCTCCGCTGGCATCAACGATTGCATCGGTAGCTGTCCAAGTAGTGTCTCCATCACTAGCTACGGTAAACGTAGATGCATTTGAACCATCATATGAAAGCTTTAGTTGTGTGGTTGTCGCCAGCACTTCCAATTTTGAATCCGGATCAGAGACTCCGATACCAACTCTATCATTGGTTGCATCAACAGAAAGAGTGTTTCCGTCGATCTCTAGATCTGCCATTATTGTTGGTGGTGCAGTAAATTTTCCCATAATGATTACTCCGTGATTCCAGAGCCTGTAAGCTCATACATTCTAGTGGTACCAATTTGCGTTAACTCTGCGAAGATTTCATAACCTGTGTGATTGGTGCCACCGGAATGATTTGATAAATAAATTTCCTTACACTTAACATCCATTGTGACAGAGCCTCGGTTGGCTGGGACTGTAATGTAGTGATGGCCACTCATAACGTCAGAACTACCATTTCCAGTGCCTAAATCGCCATCATTAGCGTTAACTGTTGTCAAACTCCCGCTTTGAAAGTGCAAACGCAGATCATAGGCGCCAGTGTTTATAACTGTTAAAGACTTGGTGATAAAGGGAAACTGAAAGCGGACTATTGAGCCGTTGGTCAAATAAGTTGTACTACCATTCGATCCTGTAACCCATGGGGTTCCCGATACTTGATATGAGCCAACGTTTCTTAATCCGGCTCCATATACATTTGCTACTTGATTTGTTAATGACATTTTTTAAACTCCAATTTTCTAATAATTAGTAATTACTTTTTTTTCTTTTGGCCTCTTCTTTTCGCCTTTTGGCGTCAGACCTTTGGTTTCTTCTTCTTTTAACCTCGGAAGGCTTTCTGTAATAGCGACGTTCTTTTACTTCGTCAAGGATTCCAAGCTTCTTAGCTTTGCGAATAAACCTTTTCACCATTCTCTCAGGTGACTCGTTTCTACGAGGATATACTGTTAAGTTGTTCTTTTTACGTGGTGTTCCATTTCTCATGTTATGTTCCTGCTAGCTTCTTCCACATGCCGGAAGATGCAAAATTGGTTATATCTACTCCGGGATCTCTTGGGTCAACACCGGCAAGTGCTCCTCTACCCTGTTGTTCGGGTGGAGGTGCTGGTGTAGTGCCCTCGAAAAGATCAACGCCATTGTAAGCATCTTTGCCAATGGCATCAAGCATCTGCCTTTTTCTTTGAAGACGTGCTTTCGCATCAGATTCCGATTCAAGCTTCATCTTTTGTTTCTTAGGTGTTTGGGTCTCGGTAATCACAGGTGCGGTACCAAGACCCCTTGCCACCTCAGATACGATATTCGATAATGTGCCATCTTCGAAAATCACCTCCTTGATACACTGCTTGATCAGAGGTTTCAAGATTTTTTTTAATTCTGTTTTGTTCATTAGTCTCTCAATATTTTGTTAAATAAATCATCAATAATGTTTTGTTTATTCTCACGAACTGCCATCTTAAATTTTGATTGATTGGAGTTTGGATAAATGTAAGCGTTTGGTGTTGAGGGCTCGGAAACAATGTCAAAACAAATCAATTGGAAATCATCTTCTACAATTGACTCCCCCATTTGTTCTCGAACAGATCCTAGTCCTCTGGATGAGATTCCAATCTTAACGCCAGAGTTAACCAAGTCCTTTAGGATTCTTCCGGAGGGTGTGTTGAGAACTTTGATCTTACCCATGACATCTTTGCCTTCCCACCACATATCAGTTAGCATGTGGGAAACATTCTTAAGATTAATAACTGAGTCATCAGGGTGATCAAGCTCTCCGGTTGCTCGACTATCTTTAACGACATTCATGTAGTTTTCTATTTCTCGTCTCAGAACTTTCTCGGGATACTTTCGTCCGTTGCCGTTCTTCACGTCTGCTGTTTGCACACGACCAACAAGATACATGCCACCTTCCTTGATTTCTCTCTTTTCTCTTTCGGTTAAGATATCAAGACAAGCACCATCAGGGCATAGTTCATAATACTCTGTTAATAGTTTTTTAGACATCCTACTTTCTTCCCCCAGTCATAGTCAAGTTGTTCAATAGTTCGGGGGCCATTTGCTCTACGGCAGAATATGTGTTTGAATCTACAGCCAATGTTGCTCCCGGGTTCATCTTTAGAATCATTTGGACTGCACTTACCATAGCTTGTGTGTGGGCTTGTTCTCTCGATTCTGGAGATACAGCGTCCTCGAATCCACCACTAGCGGCAGGCCGTGGGGGATATTCTCCTCGAGCACGTTTATCTGCACGATGACGATCAATAGCGCGGTCTTCATCTGAGCCAGCAATATCGGTTACATACATTTCATTTAGTTCTTCTAAAATTATTTCTTGCAATTTGGCTTTTGTTAATTTCATAGTTTAGTTTCCTAATAAAAAAAGGCGGGCGCTACCCGCCCGAGTCAGCTACCCTTACAACAATGTCGAACAGGTTGTAACATCCATTTGTTAGTCCAAGTGTTTTTCATTTCTATCTCCAAGATTTAAATTTAAGCCAGAATCTCCAAACAACATGTTTAGAACGTAAGAAGATGCGGATGATACCCAGCCACATATCATCGCATTGACAATATTATAGTCAAATGTAAATAGTTCTGTGAAACCATTTATTAAAAATAAAAATAGACCAACCCAGAATCCCATGCACATTGGGCAGTGAAATAATTCACCCCAACCCATAAAGTCCTCTTTGTCTGGTCTATAATTATTGAAAATTTTCCCGTATACGAGAATCTGTGTTAAGCCATATGAGGCTAACACAAACCAAATTA